>Ga0209589_1000024_pt1 | contig 169886 bp, 151 predicted proteins | sample CowpeawhiteBW_FD_187525 | JGI IMG/M metagenome (GOLD analysis project Ga0209589, IMG submission 187525) | Root nodule microbial communities of legume samples collected from California USA - Cow pea white BW (SPAdes) (version 2) | ecosystem: Host-associated > Plants > Roots > Nodule | place...
GACGCATCATCTCGCGGAGATACTCATCCCACATCACAGCCAGCGGCCACGGCGCAGACTCCGGCTTGAAGCGGTATTGTTGGTAGCCACCGCGCCAGAGCGGTAGCACCTCCATTGGATCCACTTTAATGCCGTACCGCTCTGTTACCGCTCGAGGGGTGGCGATTGCCTCAGCAAGCGCCCTGCGGAACTCCACGTCACCAACTAACCGCTCCATGAAGCGTTTGAGATGCGACAGGGTGCGCAGTTGCTCCGGGGTGCGCCGGTCAAAAATCTGTCGGTAGTGCTCGGCGGCAGCGTGTGTCATTTGACGAAGCTTATTTCATGTTCTCATCGCACTTCATCGCACTTCATCGCCTCCTTGAGCAACCAGCCGATGCGGTCAGAGCGAAGGGCAGGTCAGACCTCGGCCGCGACCGCAACAATAACAACCACAACAACTGCAACGGGCTCAACTGCCGTGGCATGGTCAGAGGCCGCTTCCGCGGCTTGCGCGCCGCTCGTGGCCACCTCCGCAAGGGCCTGCACAGCGCTGGTCGAGATCGTATCACTCGAATAAAAAGTGCCACCGGCGAGCCGTTTAGTCGTCAACTTCTGTCGGGCTCGAATGCAACTTTTGGCTTCATCAAGTGTGAAGCTGTAGCCGAGGCTCCTTCCGATCGCGACAATCGATGCAAGGCCGGTAGCAGCTGGTTTTATGCGTTCAAGCAGACCACCTTCGCTCCCGAGATCGTTGACGAATCGCTCTATGTCAGTTCGCGACACAGCCAGTCTCCCTGCCTTTGCTCAAAGTCGCCAAATCATCCATCACGGGCTCACAAGCGATCGGTGCCGACGCCGTGAACAAGGCAAGCGGCGTGCCGAATTGAAGATTGCTGATTTTTCGCGTTTTCTGACCCTACGTATCGTCCACGTGGCGACATTTTGTTGCCGAACTGACAATCGGCCCGCTACGCGGGACGAGGTTTTCGTTGTCGGTATTTAAACGCAGCGGCTTGGAGTGATATTAAAGGGCGGGAATCGACGACTTCGGACGTTGCTGATCGTTGGTGCGACCTTGATCATCGAGTTGCTTGACGGGGCTTGAATGCCCCGCTCTGGATTCGACCTGCAAAGACGACCGATCATGGTCGCATCCGTGGCACTCGCCAACAAGATTGGCGCGCATCATCTACGCCTTGCTCGTCAAGGCGCCGTCTATCAGGCGCCGGCGGCAATGAATCGGCGGCGATGTCGTCATCGATTAGGCCGCCAGCTCGCAGCGTCTCGATACGCTGGCGCAGTACTGTTTCATCCGGCAACTGCATACCGGTTGACCGAATGTGCGCGATCTCGGCGGCGGTCAGCCGGGTGCACTGATAGCCGTGGAGCCGGTGGTTGATGAGGACGCTCACCAGGCGACGAACTGCCCGATCATAGTCGAAACCGGAGACAGAGGTCGCTCCCGGTGTCCCGATCCGTTGAAGCTCCCAGCCTTCGAAGATGGCACGATCGCGTTCAAGCAGCGTCAGCAGATCGTCCGGTCATCTCTCTTTGATGTTGAGGTCCATCGCTGGAGAATTGCAGGGAGTCTCGGTCTCGCGCAAGTCGGTGACCCGGCCTGCCACCGCGCTATCGGCCCCGCGTCGAGCCCCGATGGGCGCTCGCTGAAGCCCAGTTTGCGGATTCAGACGAAGTCGCCCGGGTGTACCGATATGAAGTCGCCCGGAGATTCCGAGACGATGTCGCCTACCTTTCCGATTTGATCTCGCCCAGCGGCGAGGCGTTCTAGCTTGCTCGATTTCCGGCGCTTGGCTCAACACACGCGATGATTCTGGGCGTGCATAACCGGGATTCCGTCGGCCACTCGCAATGTGCGTGTGGCAGGATCATTCTAATTGCGTTACGTGAACAGGGAGCTCAGTGATGGCCCTGTAATTTGGTCAGTTGGGATTTTTAGTAAATACAAGGCGAACTACGCGCAGGCTCGACAGAACCTGATCGATCACATTTCACGCTACAGTCACACTAAGGGCCTCGATTCCGTGTGGTTCATCCAAGCAGCGTCGACAGCTGTGGCGTTAGATGCCACTCCGATGATACATGGACAAAAACGATAGGCTTATTGTCACGAGGCTGGAGAGCGGTCAGCATGAAGGGTGGTTGTCCAAACAGGTGTGGGACTGCAACCCCCCGCATCTAACTCAGGGCCTTCACGCCTCACAAACTCTAACCGCAACGCAAAGCAAGAAAATGAGTTCATGGGACGGACTTAGCCCCGGCCAGTTCTTGGCTTGAGTGGCATTTTCAGTCGCTATCACGGCCGCCGTTGTCGTCAGGACTTTCGTCGCAATCCGCTACATGGCGGGCTTTTATCGATGATCACCACGCCCAGTGCTCAAGCATTTCGGCCTGCGAGTGTTGCGGGGACAGCAATTCCGAGTGACCTAAAACAGGATCTCCAATATACCAATGCTTAGGGCCATGGAGTGTAGGTGATGGAAGAACCTGACGATCTGGGGCGTATCGGAGAGATCGAAATCGACGAGTCGGCTGCGATCGCAGTCGAGCGGATCGGCGACGAGATCACCGTCGTCATCGCGAGTGTTGTGGGCGTTCATTGTCAGGTAACGGCGGATCAGGCGCTTGAACTTTCTCGCGTCCTGGCTGTTGCCGCGAAGAATGCGGAGAAGTTCCGTGTCACCGGTTGACGTGACAGATTTGCCGATCGGCGGACAGAAATCGCCGATTAGCTTTACGGTTTGGCCGATAGCTTGACGCCAGCGGCGATATTGTCTCGAGAAACCTGGATTGCACGCCTTGGCAGGTCAGGGATGCCCTGGACGCTGAGGCAGATGGCTGTTGCGTAGAACAGCGCGACCCACTCGCCCTGAACAAGAACACCTGCGCAGATCAGGCCGCGAACACGAGGACCAGAAGCGAGGCCCGGCAACGGAGGCTAACCCAGCCGGACCTCGCCGCCGCTGATCCCGGAGGGGATCGAGATGAAGTATCGCATAGAAAGCGTGCCGTTTTCCGTCTTAGTTACGGATCGTTTCGCCGGAAAGCACCGCTTTCGGCGGTGTCCGCCTCAACACGGTGACCACGCATCCGAAGCCCCAGCCGCGCCAGCCTCGGCTGGGGCTTGAGCGCACACGGCGGCGGAGCTAGGCGGCCACGGGTGCGAGCTATGATCGGCAAGTCCAAATCATGATCGAGCTGATTCTGATAATGGCGGCAATCGGCGTCGCGCTGGTCGAATCAATCGTCGGCTGGTTCGAGACCAAGGCCGTGCTCGAGCGAAGGCAACTCTCAGGCCAGTCAGCACGGCCTGACCCGTCACAGGACAGCGGATCATCATTTCTGACATATCGAACTCGTGCTGCAACCAAGCCTATGCCTTATATTTTGTGACAGCGCGCAGTGTGAGGCTCAGGGATGAGAAAGAGCGACGTAATATGTTCCTGCTGCGGCGCCGGTTTTCGTCGCCTCGAATTATCATCACAGCCCGGGAAGAAAGGCGAGTATCGCTGCCCGGCCTGTGATAGCTCGCTAGAGATTCTCGACGGTAGCAAGCTGGTCTGCTACCGGCCCACCATTGAGCCGTCCACCAGGGCTATGCGCTATTAGGACAAGGGCGCATGCTTGCGTTTTGGTCGCTCGAGCCCTGCTATCCTGCTCGCACTATCGGCGTCCCTAGAGAGTTGTTAACAGAAGCCGCTTCAGCTGGCTTGCGCTGAGGCCGCTTGCCCACCGTTCGCCCTGGTCGCCGACAAAGCTGGTGGCTCGGCATTCGCGGTTCCGGCACTTGCACACGCGACCCTCACACCTCGGATTCCCTTTTTTGGCTGCGTCCGTCGCCGCTCGGTCACGGGTGCGATATCAGGCAGTGCAATCACTATGATGGTGCGACGAATGCCCACTTTCGGTCGGATAAGCCCAGTGGTGCGACCAGTAAGTCATTGATTGTTCTCAACCCGGGGCTGACTCTTTATCAGCGGGTCCCAGGTTCGAGCCCTGGTGCGCCCACCAAAGGAAAATCCTTATTTCCAGGACGCGCGATATCGATCGAGAACAAAACGAGTCTCGTGCGACGCCTTTTTTTGAGGTCGTACGTCGCGGCAGTAGAAAACTGTCTTTCGGCGGCAGTCTCATGAAAGAGATACCTATTGACGCTTTCTTGACTAGTTGTCTCGCGAACGTGTGTGTGGGTGAGAGTTTTTAGGCACGCCGCAACAAACGAGCCGTTTGTTGAGAATCTAGAAAAACGAGTTTCTCAGACGCGATGAAAAAGAGTTTGTCTTAGACTCGTAAGCTCGTTTCTTCTCTGAGAGTATTGATCGTCAATCGATGGTGATTGAGAGAGGGGAACGCTGATGATTTGCAATGCTCTCGTCGGTGACGCGGGAAGTTTTTGTGCACCGGCGATGTCCTGTTGGGTCATGCGCGCGTCACTCTGTTGACGATCTCAATCCCTCGCTCCTGCGGTGACGCCGCAGATCGCGAATACATCTCTCCCTCGTAGCCTGGCATCCGACCCTAGCAATTGCGCCCTCGCTCGTCTGGAGCAGGGGATCGCCATGTGCTGCCTGCTTCAAACCCAGCCGACCGTTCATCACAAGCCAATTACGTGAGGTAACAGCATGACCACGGACACTCCCATCAAGTTCGCCTACTGGGTCCCGAACGTCTCCGGCGGCCTTGTGATATCCTCGATCGAGCAACGCACCGGCTGGGATATCGACTACAACCGGAAGCTTGCCCAGCTCGCAGAAAAGGCAGGCTTCGACTACGCGCTGAGCCAGATCCGTTTCACAGCGGGCTACGGAGCTGACAAGCAGCATGAATCCGTCGCCTTCTCGCACGCGTTGCTCGCCGCGACCGAGAAGCTCAAGGTGATCGCCGCTCTTCTGCCCGGGCCGTGGAATCCGGCACTGGCCGCAAAGCAGATTGCAACGATCAGCCAACTGACTAATGCGCGCGTCGCAGTCAATATTGTGTCGGGCTGGTTCCGCGGTGAATTCCATGCAATTGGCGAGCCATGGCTCGATCACGATGAGCGATACCGCCGCTCGGAAGAATTCATCAATGCGTTGCGAGGCATCTGGACGGAGGAGAACTTCACGCTCAAGGGAGATTTCTATCGGTTCAACGACTATTCGTTAAAACCAAAGCCGCTCGATCCGCTGCCTGAGATCTTTCAGGGCGGCTCCTCGCGTGCCGCTCGTGACATGGCTGCCCGCGTGTCTGACTGGTATTTCACCAATGGCAATACGCCTGATGGCCTGAAAGCTCAGGTCGACGATATCAGGGCCAAGGAAAAGACCTTCGGGAAGAGCTGGCGCACCAAGATCGGCATCAACGCATTCGGCATCGTCCGGCAGACGGAAAAGGAAGCCAAGGACGTCCTGCAGGAGATCCTTGATAAGGCGATCCCGGAAGCAGTGCACGGCTTCCACCATGAGGTCCAGAACGCTGGCAATGCGAGCCCCGAGCGTGAGGGCAATTGGGCCAAGTCTACCTTCCAGGATCTAGTCCAGTACAATGATGGCTTTCGCTCGAATCTGATCGGTACGCCAGCGCAGGTCGCCGAGCGCATCATCGAGCTCAAGCATGCCGGCGCCGACCTGATCCTGCTCGGCTTCCTGCATTTCCAGGAAGAGGTCGAGTATTTTGGCAAGCACGTGATCCCGCTGGTGCGCGAGCTGGAGGCCCAGAGCGCGCCGCACGTCCAGGCGGCGGAATAGCCAAGACGCGGCGACGTATGAGTCTTGTTGCGACATCGGGGGGCGACGCCCTGATCCTGGCGCGCGCTCAAGAGCGTGCTGCCGGGGCCGCGCTGGAGGCGGGCGGCGTGCTTTCCGCGGACGAGGCGGTGGCGCTGGTTTCCGGCGCCGCCGTGCCCGTGCTACGCCTTGAGGGCATTTCGCTTAGCTTTGGCGGCGTTACCGCGCTGCATGCTATCGATTTGGCGGTCGCGAAGGGCGAGATCCGCGCCATCATCGGTCCCAACGGTGCCGGCAAAAGCTCGCTGCTCAACGTAGTCAGCGGGCTCTATCGTCCTGACCACGGCGCGGTGCTGCTCGGAAGTGAAAGATTCACGCATGTGCCGACGGCGCGCCTTGCAGCCCACGGCGTGGCGCGCACTTTCCAGAACCTTGCATTGTTCAAGGGGCTGCCGGTGCTCGACAACGTCATCATGGGCCTTGTGCATCGCAGGCAAACCGGTTTCGTTCGGGAGATTCTGTCGACGCCGCAAGCGCGCCGCGAGGAAGCCGAGGCCCGTGCCGCCGCTGAGGAGGTGATCGCTTTTCTGCATCTTGATGCTGTCAAGCACCAGCTTGCCGGCGATCTCCCTTACGGTATCCAGAAGCGGGTGGAGCTCGCCAGAGCGCTGGTCGCACGGCCGCAGCTGTTGCTGCTGGATGAGCCGCTTGCCGGTGTCACCCTCGGCGAGAAGCAAGAACTCGCGGCACATGTGCGCAATGCGCGCGATGCCTATGGCACCACCATCGTGCTGATCGAGCACGACATTGGCGTCGTCATGGGATTGACCGATCGGATCGCGGTTCTCGACTACGGCCGCAAGATCGCCGACGGCACCCCGGAAGAGGTGCGCTCCGACCAGGCGGTGATCGACGCCTATCTTGGCGTTGCCCATGAGGGTCAGGCGGAGCTCGTGATCTGATGTTCGACTATCAGTTCTTTATTGAGGTTCTCGTCGGGGGGCTGTTGTCCGGCGTCATGTACTCGCTGGTCGCGATCGGCTTCGTGCTAATCTACAAGACGTCCGGCGTCCTGAACTTCGCGCAAGGCGCGATGCTGTTGTTCGCGGCGCTCACGTTCGTGAGCTTGGTCGAGCGGGGCGTGCCGTTCTGGTTGGCCCTCTCCGCCACCTTGGTGATCATGGTCGTGCTTGGCATCACGGTCGAGCGCACGGTGCTGCGGCCGCTCGTCAACCAGTCGCCGATGACGTTGTTCATGGCGACGCTCGGCCTGTCCTATGTGATTGAGGGAGCCGCGCAGCTGTTGTGGGGTACGCAGGTTCACGGACTCGATCTTGGTATCGACGATGTTCCCTTCGAGGTCGGAGGCGTTCTGATCAGCCAGTTCGACCTGTTCGCAGCGGCAATCGCTGGAGCCCTGGTTACAGCCTTTACGCTGTTCTTCCGTTACACCCGAACAGGCCTCGCGTTCCGCGCCGTCGCCGATGATCAGTTCGCTGCGCTTGCGGTGGGGCTACGGCTGTCGCGCGTCTGGGCGGCGGTATGGACCGCGGCGGGCATCGTCGCGCTTGTCGCGGGGCTATTGTGGGGGGCTCGCCTGGGCGTGCAGTTCTCCCTGTCGCTCGTCGTGCTCAAGGCGCTGCCAGTGCTGGTGCTCGGCGGATTCGACTCGGTCGCGGGAGCCATCGTTGGAGGCCTCCTGATCGGCGCAATCGAGAAACTGGCTGAGGTCTACGTCGGCCCCTTGTTCGGCGGCGGCATTGAGGCCTGGGCCGCCTATGTGGTGGCGCTCGGCTTCCTGCTGGTGCGTCCTTCCGGGCTGTTCGGCCAGAAATTGGTGGAAAGGGTCTGATCTGATGACGAGATCTGCTCGCTCAATTGCCGCCGCCTGGCTTACCCCCAATCATCTCGGTCCGGCAGTTCTTCTGATCCTAGCCTATGGCGTCGTTCCGTTCGCTGGGTCCGATTACCTGCTCGATGCAGTGCTGACGCCATTCCTTGCGCTGGCGCTGGCCGCGTTAGGGCTCAATCTGCTCACCGGCTATGCCGGCCAGGTCTCGCTCGGGTCGGCCGCGTTTCTCGCGGTCGGTGCCTACGCCGCCTACAATTTCAATCTGCGTCTGCACGACGTGCCGTTCCTGGTGAGCCTTGTGGCCGCGGGCCTTGTGGCCGCGGCGGTTGGGATCGTTTTCGGCCTGCCGAGCCTTAGGCTGCGCGGCTTCTACCTCGCGGTCTCGACGCTTGCGGCACAGTTCTTCGTGCAGTGGGCCCTCACCAAGTTCGGCTGGTTTTCCAACAACAATCCGTCCGGCGTGATTGACGCTCCACCATTGGCGGTGGCGGGCATCACCTTCTCGGGCGCGGTCGGGCGCTACCTCTTTTCGCTGACGGTCGTCGTCATCGCGACGCTGCTCGCGATCCGTCTGCTGCGCTCACAGGTCGGACGGAATTTCATTGCGCTGCGTGACCATGAGACGGCGGCCAAGGTGATCGGCGTGCCGCTGCTCCGCACCAAGCTGCTCGCGTTCGGCGTTTCCTCGTTCATAATCGGAATCGCCGGGGTGCTGTGGGCGTTCGCCTACCTGCGCACCGTGGAGCCCGCCGGCTTCAACCTGGACCGTTCGTTCGAGATCCTCTTCATCATCATCATCGGCGGCCTGGCCTCGATCCGTGGCGCGTTTCTCGGTGCGGCATTCATGGTCGTGTTTCCGCTCTTGCTCTCGCGCCTCGGCGCCGCGCTACTCGGCGACGTCTTCGATTCTGGCGTTCTCGAGATGAGCCAGCGCATCGTCATCGGTGCGCTCATTATTGGCCTGTTGATCGCCGAACCGCGGGGCTTGATCGCGCTGGTCGATCGCCTCGCAAAATGGCTCCTGCGCCGGTTTGCTGGTCCACTTTCTCGCTCCATCCAGCCTTGAAAAGTCTCTCGAACGAAAGGACAAATGTCATGCGTTTATCGCTTCGTGCTGCGGCGCTCGCCGCCGCCATTGGCCTTAGTGCCGCACTGCCGGCCCAGGCCGATGAGCAGTTCTTCCCGTTACAAAGCTACCGGGTCGGTCCGTACGCGGCCGGCGGCACCGGCTTCTTCGGTGGCTTCATCGACTATCTGAGCCTCATCAATATCCGCGACGGCGGCGTCAACGGCGTTAAGCTGACCTGGGAGGAGGGCGAGACGCAGTATGAGGTCGAGCGCGGTATCGAGGTCTATGAGCGGTTGAAAAGCCACCCCGGCGTCGCGGCCTGGAATCCACTTTCCGTCGGCATCGCTTATGCGATGATCGAGCGCATCACCAAAGACAAGGTGCCGCTGATCACTATCAACCACGGGCGGACCGATTCTACCGACGGTCGGGTATTTCCCTACGTGTTTCCCTTGCTGCTCAATCCCTACAGTGAGACGTCCGGCATCGTGAACTACATCGCCTCGCGCGAGGGTGGTGCCGACAAGCTCAAAGGCAAGAAGATCGTCGTGCTCTATCACGGCTCGCCTTACGGCAAGGAGACGATCCCGATCTACAAGCTGCTCGCCGACAAGTACGGCTTCTCCCTTGAGCAGATCGAGGTGCCGCATCCCGGCAATGAACAGCAGTCGCAGTGGCTGTCGATCCGGCGCGCCAAGCCCGACCATGTGGTCCTGCGCGGCTGGGGTGTGATGAATCCCGTGGCGCTGAAGACGGCCCAGAAGGTTGGCTTCCCGGTTGATCACATCATCGGCAATGTCTGGTCGAATTCCGAAGAGGACGTCATTCCGGCCGGTGATGCAGCAAAGGGCTATGTTGCGATCACAACGCAGGCGTCCGGCGCCGAATACCCGGTGCTGCAGGAGATCATCAAGACGGTCTACGGTGCAGGCAAGGGTAATCTCGACGACAAGAAGCGCATCGGCAGCGTCTATCACAACCTCGGCATCGTCAACGGCATTCTCAATGTCGAGGCGATCCGGATCGCGCAGCAGAAATTCGGCAAGCGGACGCTGACCGGCGACGAGGTGCGCTGGGGCTTCGAACATCTGCAGCTCGATCCGGCGCGGGTCGAGGCGCTGGGCGCCAAGGGCCTATTCCATTCCATCAACGTGACCTGGGACAATCACGAGGGTGATGGTCGCGTGACCTTCCAGCAGTGGGACGGCACCAAGTGGAAGGTGGTGTCGGACTGGATCGCGCCCGACTGGGCGTTCCTGCGCCCGATCATCGAGAAATCGTCTGCGGCCTATGCCGCTGAGCACAACATCAAGATCCGCACCTCCGACGACACCCCAGTCAGCCAGTAACGGCATTCGAGACGGGTTGGGAGCGGGTAAAGCCCGCTCCCGTCCAACAAAAATCCGGAGCATCGCAATGAGCGATCATCTTCTTGTGCTTGAAGGTCTGGCTGCGACCTACAACCACGCCATTCGCGCACTGTCGGACGTCTCGCTCACGGTGCGACGAGGCGAGATCGTTGCGCTGCTTGGCGCCAATGGCGCGGGCAAGTCGACGACGCTGAAGGCGGTCTCCAATCTGTTGCATGCCGAGCGGGGCCAGCTCGCCCGTGGCCGCATCGTGTTCGATGGGCACAATGCCGCCGCGCTCGCCTCGGCCGAACTGGTTCGTCTGGGTCTGGTTCCGGTGCTGGAAGGCCGCCACTGCTTTCGTGCGCTCACCGTCGAGGAGAACCTCGTTGCCGGCGGCATTGGAGGCGGTTTGTCGCGAGGCGCGATCACGGCAGAACTGGAGCGCGTCTACGCGTTGTTTCCGGGCCTGAAAGAGCGGCGACGGTCCGCCTCTGGCCTCACCTCGGGCGGCGAGCAGCAGATGACGGCGATCGGCCGCGCCTTGATGGCGCGCCCGCGGCTGTTGCTGCTGGACGAGCCATCGATGGGCCTAGCTCCGCTCGTTGTCGAGACGATCTTCAGCACCTTGAAGCGGCTCAACGGTGAGGAGGGATTGTCGATCCTGGTCGCCGAGCAAAACTCGACGGTGGCGCTGCGTTACGCCGACCGTGCCACCGTTCTCGACGGCGGATCGACGGTGCTGGCAGGCGACGCCGCGAACTTGCGGGGCCGCGCCGAAATAAAGGCGCTCTATCTCGGAAGTCCCGAGGAGAGCGCATCACATGTTGCTGCGTTACGCCGCCCGTCGCCGGCCGATCATGCGGCTTGAACAGTCATCAGACAGACAGAGGAGAATACCCATGAGCAAGGACAATCTCGCGCGGGCTGCACAGGACGACGTCTACTCCCGCCTCGATGCTGCCATCGAGAGCACTGTCAAGCTCCATTCCGAGCGAAACGACATCGAAGGCAGGTTTCCAAGGGAAAATCTGCATGCGCTGGCGGCGGCCGGCTGGACCGGGGCTCTCAATGAGCCGCGTTTCGGCGGGCTTGGACTGAGCCATGGCGACTTCGCGGAGGCGGCCTATCGGATCGGCCAGCATGATGCTTCGACAGGCCTCGTCTATGTCATGCATGTCGGTGCGGCGCAGACGATCAACCTGTTCGGCAATGACGACCAGAAGGAGCGCTGGCTGCAGGCAAAAGGTGGCACGCTGCTTGGCACGTATTCGACCAGCGAGCGAGCCTCCGGCGGACATTGGTGGTACAATTTCTCGGAAGCTGCGCGTGACGGCCAGAACTACATCATCAACGCGGAGAAGTCCTTCACGACGAGTTCCGGTCAGGCCGATTTTTACGTGGTGCAGACGCGCTCTCCCGGGGCCAAGGACCAGACCGACATCTCGTTCTTCATCGTTGACGGCAAGACGCCTGGAATCGAAGCCGGCCCGTGGGAGGCGCTCGGCGTACGGGGAAATCACTCCGGCCCGATCCGCTATAAGGGCGTCAAGGTCCCGAGCCGCGACCGGCTGGGCGCCGAGGGACAGGGCAAGGAGATCATCTATGACGGCGTCTCACCCGTGTACCTCATCGGCCTCGGAGCGGTGTGGGAAGGAGTGGCGCGGGGCGCGCTCAATGCGGCGGTCGCTCACACATCGAGCTTCGTTCATAAGGACAAGAACAAAAGCTTGTCGGACTATCAGGCCATCCGCCAGGAGCTCGGGGCTGCAAAGGTGCTTGTGGAGACCTTGCGTCCGTGGCGCAACGAGCTCGCCGCCAAGCTGGATGAGCTGTGGCGCGCCGGCAAGCCGCAGAGCGAAATTCTGATTCCTCTGACAGAATTCAAGGTTCATGCTGCAGAAGTTGCCAATAAGGTGGCCGCCGCGGCGCTGACCGTGACCGGCGGTTACGGCTATCGACGTGGGCCGATCGAACGGTCATTCCGGGATGCCCGTGCTGCCATCGCAATGGGTCCCTCCAATGTGATCGCGCGGGATTGGATCGGAAAGTCGCTGGTCGGGTTGCCGCTCGAGCTGTTCTATGAGGGCGGAGAATAGGTAGAACTCTTCGGCTGAAGGAGGGTCTTCGTCGGCCCGCAAACGCGCTCTAGATGGTTATCTAGCCCAGAAGGCTCTTCCTTGAAGGGTGAGAGGCATTGTACCCTACCTCCGCGACCAGATTGGGATCCGCATCAATTCGAATCACCTGTCCAGCTACAGGAGACGAACATGGCTTCTCACGGGAAAAAGGTCCGAGTAAAATCAGTGTCTCTTAGCGTTCTTGGTTTCGGTGGTGGCGTAGGGTGGGAGGTAAGCGACCCAGAACAAAAAGCGGTTCAAGGTTTGATTGCGTACCTGGAAGATCGCCGCATATTGTTCAATAGACCCGATCAGCAGATGCGCGAAAAGGCCGATCCGTCTGTAGACGACATACGCAGCTTGTGCACTGAGGTTATTGGTAAGCTCGATAGCAAGTCACCTGCAGAGGCCGCTGTACGCGGGATACGACGCGCTTGTCACCAATTTCTTGCTCAGATAGGTGGTCCGGGACGGAACGAGACCGACTTTTATCTCGCCCTAGGAGGACTCCGTGTGGCTGTTGGCCTCCACGTTGCCGCTCTTTCTCAGGCTTATAACGTAGGGGTCGAGGACCAACTCGCGAGCATACTGCCTAAAGGCGATTAGCTGATCGATCTTTCGGTCAGAAGACGAGCTACGGCTATCGTGTTCCGACTCGCAGTTTGGGATTCGCAATCTTTTCGTTTTTCAGGTTGCGCGCACTTGAAAGATTCGGCGACGATACCGTCGTTGGGGGTCTCAGCAGTATTCTGATCGCGTATTGATTTGCCCCAACCCTGACTATGAGTGCGAGCGGGAACGCCTGCACCTCCGATACGGAATGTATGGCGCACCAAATCCCGGCAAACTTGGACGAAGGGAGAAGGCGGATCTTGCTGAGAACACCGCCTAATGACTCCGCCTTCTATACAGCAAGTATTTTTTCTCTGCTCCACGCTAGTCCCCTACGACGGCAGAATACTTATTGAACTGATCCATTCGCTGCCTTTTCTATCCATCCCCGTCGCCGATCGCTTGCTGCGATTGGCGCTCGACGGGGGACGATCGTGGCGGGCACTTCAATCCATTCGGAAGCCTTTTCGCGTGGCGCACGCATGCTGCGCACGGCGCTTGGCCCAGCGATAGCGACGTTCCTCGAAGACCCGTCGATCGTCGAGGTGATGCTCAACCCCGATGGCCGGCTGTGGATCGACAGGCTGTCAGGTGGCCTGGAAGATAGCGGACGCACGATGTCTGCCGCCGATGGCGAGCGGATCGTGCGCCTGGTCGCGCACCATGTCGGCGCTGAGGTGCATGCCGAGAGGCCGCGCGTCTCGGCCGAGCTTCCCGAGACGGGAGAGAGGTTCGAAGGACTTCTCCCGCCGGTCGTCGCGGCGCCGGCCTTTGCGATCCGCAAGCCCGCGGTCGCGGTGTTCACGCTCGATGATTACGTCGCAGCGGGCACGATGACCGCCGGTGAGGCGACGGCTCTGAAGGCCGCCGTGGAGTCGCGCAAGAACATCCTGGTTGCCGGCGGCACCTCGACCGGCAAGAGCACCCTCACCAATGCACTGCTCGCCGAAATCGCCGGCACCTCGGATCGCGTGGTGCTGATCGAAGACACGCGCGAGCTTCAGTGCCGCGCGCCCAATCTGGTCGCGCTGCGCACCAAGGACGGCGTCGCGTCCCTGTCCGATCTGGTCCGGTCTTCACTCCGTCTGCGCCCTGATCGCATTCCGGTTGGGGAGGTGCGGGGCAGCGAGGCCTTGGAGCTTCTCAAGGCCTGGGGCACCGGTCACCCCGGCGGGATCGGTACGATTCACGCCGGCACAGCACTGGGCGCGCTCCGCCGCCTCGAACAGCTGATCCAGGAAGCCGTCCTCACCGTGCCCAAGGCGCTAATCGCCGAGACGATTGATGTCGTCGCGGTGCTGCGCGGCCGCGGCAGCGAACGCCGCCTTGCTGAACTTGCTCTCGTTGCCGGCCTCGATCCCGCCACCGGCGATTACCGCATCCAATCCGCCGGGGCGGGCGGCGAATCCTCGCTTTCGGGAGACCCATCATGATTCAGCTTCCTTCCACAATCCGTCGTGTTCGACGCCGCTTCACCGATGTCGCGACGATTGCTCTCATTTCGATCGCTTTCGCGCCAGCGGCCTATGCCTCGGGCTCCTCGATGCCCTGGGAGACGCCGCTCAATCAGATTCTGGAATCAGTGCAGGGTCCGGTCGCCAAGATCATCTCGGTCATCATCATCACGGTGACCGGCCTGACGCTTGCTTTTGGCGACACCGCCGGCGGCTTCCGCCGGCTGATCCAGATCGTTTTCGGCCTGTCGATCGCCTTCGCCGCCTCGAGCTTCTTCCTGACGTTCTTCAGCTTCTCGGGCGGAGCGCTGGTCTGATGGCTGGGATTGTCCATCCAGAGGTGCCCGGCTTCTTCGCGCCGGTCCATCGCGCGCTGACCGATCCAATCCTGATGGGCGGCGCTCCGCGGAGCGTCGCGATCGCCAACGGCACGTTGGCGGCCGCCATTGCCCTCGGTCTGCGCCTCTGGATCCCCGGCGCGCTGATCTGGGCCGTAGGTCACGCCGCAGCCGTCTGGGCGGCCAAGCGCGACCCGCAGTTCGTGGACGTCGTTCGACGCCACCTCCGCTATCCCCCTTACCTCGCGACATGAGGCTTCCATGCTGAACCTCGCTGAATATCGCAATCGCCCTGCCAGCCTTCCAGACTTCCTGCCCTGGGCCGCTTTGATCGAACGAGGTCTGGTCCTCAACAAGGACGGATCATTCCAACGGACGGCGCGCTTCCGTGGTCCGGATCTCGACAGCGCGACCCCTGCGGAGCTGGTCGGCGTGACGGCCCGCCTCAACAACGCGCTCCGCCGTCTCGGCTCAGGCTGGGCGATCTTCGTCGAAGCTCAGCGCAGCGCCGCCCAGACCTACCCCTATAACGCCTTTCCGGATGCCGCATCGGCACTGGTGGATTTGGAGCGGCGGGATGCTTTCGAGGAGGCCGGGACACATTTCGAGAGCCGCTACTTCCTGACGTTCACTTGGCTTCCGCAGGCCGAAGACGCCTCGCGCATCGAGGGCTGGCTCTACGAGGGCCGTGCGCAGAGCGGCGTCGACCCCCACGAGCTGCTGCGCGGGTTTGTCGATCGCACCAATCGTGTGCTGCAACTGGTCGAAGGATTCATGCCTGAGGTGGCATGGCTCGATGACGGCGACACGCTCACCTACCTGCACTCCACCATCTCGACCCGGCAACAGCGCGTCCGCGTCCCGGAGACGCCGATGCATCTCGACGCGCTGCTCGCGGACGAGCCGCTCGCCGGCGGCCTCGAGCCGCGTCTCGGTAGCCACCACCTTCGCACGCTCACCGTGGTCGGTTTTCCGACCGCGACACATCCCGGAATTCTCGACGAGCTGAACCGGCTTGCTTTTCCCTACCGGTGGTCGACACGCGCGATCCTCCTCGACAAGACCGAGGCGGTGAAGCTGCTGACCAGGATCCGCCGGCAGTGGTTCGCCAAACGGAAGTCGATCGCCGCCATCGTCAAGGAGGTGATGACGAACGAGGCCTCGACATTGGTCGATAGTGACGCCGCCAACAAGGCCACTGACGCCGATCTCGCCCTGCAGGAACTAGGCACCGACGATGTCGGCCAGGCCTACGTTACCGCGACCGTCACCGTCTGGGATGAGGACCCCGGCCGCGCCACCGAAAAACTTCGCCTCGTCGAGAAGGTGATCCAGGGGCGCGACTTCACCTGCATGCCGGAAGGGGTGAATGCGCTCGAAGCCTGGCTCGGCTCCCTGCCTGGCCACGCCTACGCCAACGTCCGGCAGCCGCCGCTCTCAACATTGAACCTGGCCCACATGATTCCGCTGTCGGCGGTCTGGGCGGGGCCAGCACGCGACGAACATTTTCGTGCCGCCCCGCTGTTCTTTGGGAAGACCGAGGGCTCCACACCGTTTCGCTTCTCGCTGCATGTCGGTGACGTCGGTCATACCCTGATCGTCGGCCCGACCGGCGCCGGCAAGTCCGTGCTGCTGGCGCTGATGGCGATCCAGTTCCGCCGCTACCGCAAGAGCCAGATCTTCGCCTTTGATTTCGGCGGTTCGATCCGCACCGCGGCGCTTGCCATGGGCGGCGCCTGGCATGACCTCGGTGGAAGCCTTTCGAACAGCGCCGAGGACTCCGTCTCGCTTCAGCCGCTCGCGCGGATCGGCGATGCGGCAGAGCGCGCCTGGGCCGCCGAATGGGTGACCGCGATCCTTGCCAAGGAAGGCGTCACCATCGATCCGACCGCGAAGGAGCATGTCTGGTCGGCATTGACGTCGCTGGCATCCTCGCCGGTCGAGGAACGGACGATCACCGGATTGACCGTCCTGCTGCAATCGACCGCGCTCAAGCAGGCGTTGCAACCCTATTGCGTCGGCGGTTCGTCCGGCCGGCTGCTCGATGCTGAGGCTGAGCAACTCGGCTTCGCGTCAGTCCAGGCTTTCGAAACCGAGGGTTTGATCGGTGCCGGTGCTGCACCTGCTGTCCTCACCTACCTCTTTCATCGCATCGAGGGACGGCTCGACGGCCGGCCGACACTCCTCATCATCGACGAGGGCTGGCTCGTCCTCGACGATCCGGCCTTTGCTCAGCAGCTACGCGAATGGCTGAAGACGTTGCGGAAGAAGAACGCGTCCGTCGTTTTCGCCACGCAGTCGCTCTCCGACATCGATGGCAGCAACATTGCGCTCGCGATTGTCGAAAGCTGTCCGACGCGCATCTTCCTGCCGAACGAGCGCGCCATCGAGCCCCAGCTCACGGCGATCTATCGGCGCTTCGGTCTGAACGATCGCCAGATTGAGATCATCGCGCGCGCGACGCCGAAGCGGGACTACTACTGCCAATCGCGACGCGGCAATCGGCTTTTCGAGCTGGGTCTCGGACCGATCGCGCTCGCCTTCTGCGCGGCGTCTTCGAAGGCCGATCATGCCGCAATCGAGCGGCTGCTCGCCGAGCACGGCCGCGAGGATTTTACGCCGGCCTGGCTCGCCGACCACGAGCTCCTTTGGGCCGCCGATCTCATCCCTGACCTGACGAACCTGGAGGTGCAATCATGAGCGTTTGCAAGACGCGCCGTAGCCTACTGGTTGCGAGCGCCCTGTCGCTGACCTTGTCGTTTCAGTCGCTTTTGACGACGCGGGCTTCTGCGCAGGTCATCGTCTACGACCCCAGCAACTTCAGCCAGAACGTGCTGACGGCGGCGCGCGAGCTGCAGCAGGTCAACAATCAGATACAGATGCTGACCAATCAGGCCCAGAGCCTGGTGAACCAGGCGAAAAACCTCGCGAGCCTGCCAATGTCGACGCTGGCTCAGCTTCAGTCGACGATCGCTCGGACCCAATCGCTTCTGAACCAGGCGCAAAATATCGCCTTCAATGTTCAGGGTATCCAGACCGCCTATTCCAGCAGCTACGGTACCGCTCCGGTCACGGGCTCCAATGCCACGCTGTTCGCCGCTGCCCAAACGCGTTGGCAGAACTCGGTCGGCGCTTTCGAGGACTCCCTAAAGGTCCAGGCCGGCGTCGTCGGCAATATCTCGACCAACTCCAACGCGATGACGTCACTGGTCACCGCCAGCCAGTCCGCAAGTGGCGCGCTGCAGGCCGCTCAAGCCGGTAACCAGCTCCTCGCGCTGCAATCTCAGCAGTTGTCCGATCTTGTCGCAGTTCTCGCCGCGAAGGGACGAGCGGACGCGCTGGAGCAGGCGCGCGTGACGGCGAGCGAGTCCCAGGGGCAGCAGCAATACAAGATCTTCTCGACGCGCACCGGGTACCAGCCCGGCAACGTCACCATGTTCCGCAACAACTAAGGCGTGGGACTATGGAGCGCTCGGATATCTTACGCGCCGTCGCGATGGTCATTCTGATGGCCGTCTTCATGGCCACGCTATCCTATATCCATCGGCGTCCCGCGCCGCGGACCTTATCTGACGCTCCCGTCGTCTCCACACCCGATGATCTGTCGGCCGAGCTGCGCCGCTGCCGCGCGTTCGGACCGGAGGATGCCGAAGATCCGCACTGCCAGGCGGTCTGGGAGGAGAACCGGGCGCGCTTCTTCGGCAGGCCGGCGCGGCCACTTCTGCCGCAGGCCGCGCCGGCCCCACCATCGACGACGAACGCTGCCGAAGGAGATAAGCGGTGAACAACGTCGGCATTATCGACACCTTCCTCAATACCTTCACCACCTATATCGATTCAGGCTTCGGCCTGATCAAAGGCGAGGTCACCTATCTCGCTTCGACGCTGATCGTGGTCGACATCACGTTGGCCGGCGTATTCTGGGCCTGGGGCGCAGATGAAGACATTCTCCAACGGCTGGTGAAGAAGACGCTCTATATCGGCTTCTTCGCATTCATCATCACCAACTTCAACAATCTCTCCGGGGTCATCTTCAACAGCTTTGCCGGCCTTGGTCTGAAGGCGGGCGGCTCGTCGATCTCGACGGCGGATTTCCTGCGGCCCGGCCGGCTCGCACAGGTCGGTCTCGATGCCGGGCAGCCGCTGCTGGATGCAGCAAGCCAGATGATGGGCTTCACCAGCTTCTTTGCGAACTTTGTCCAGATCGCGGTGCTGATGGTGTCCTGGCTCTTGGTGCTGATCGCCTTCTTCATTCTGGCGGTGCAGCTGTTCGTCACGCTGATCGAGTTCAAGCTGACGACGCTTGCCGGCTTCATCCTCATTCCGTTCGCGCTGTTCAATAAGACCGCTTTCCTTGCGGAAAAGGTTCTGGGCAATGTCGTCGCCTCTGGTGTGAAGGTGATGGTGCTCGCCGTCATCGTTGGCATCGGCACCGGGCTCTTCTCCCAGTTCACGTCAGCCTACGGCGGTGGCCAGCCGACGATCGAGCAGGCACTCTCCGTCGTGCTCGCAGCGCTCGCCATGCTCGGCCTCGGCATCTTCGGACCCGGCATCGCAACCGGCCTCGTCTCAGGAGCGCCGCAGCTTGGTGCGGGCGCTGCTGTCGGCACAGGCCTTGCCGTCGCCGGCACGGCGATGGCGGGCGGCGCGGCGCTTGGGCTCGCGGGGCGGGGAGCAATGGCGGCAGCTTCTGGCACGGCTGCGGCTGCACGCGGTGGTGCGGCGATGGCGGGCGGTATGTCCTCCGCCTACAGCCTCGCATCAGCCGGGCAGTCCGGAGCTCGCGGCGTCGCCTCCGGTCTCGGCGGCGCCGGCCGTGCTGCTGCCAGTGCAGCGGCCACTCCCGTCAGACGCGCTGTTGCGCAAGCAGCTGGGTCAATGACCGAAAGCTTCGCATCAGGCGCCCGGTCGGGTGTCGCGAATACCGGCGGCTCCTCGACCATGGGGACCATTGAGCGCGGTGAGGCCGCAAACAATGGAGCTGCCTCTCAAGCCGCAAGCGACAGCGGTCCGCCCGCCTGGGCCCAGCGCGTCAAACGCAACCAAGCAGTCATTCACGGCGCGCAGACAGCTGCGCAAGCCCTCAAATCCGGCGACAGCCATGGTGGCGGCCATTCCGTCGAGCTATCAGGGGGAGAATAACGAATGTCAGTCTTTCGGCGATCGTCGGTCCGCTACGGCCGCACGCCCGAACCGGAAACCCCATACCAGCGCGCGGCGCAGGTTTGGGACGATCGCATCGGCTCTGCCCGCGTGCAGGCGAAGAACTGGCGGCTGATGGCCTTCGGTTCGCTGTTACTGGCCTGCGGTCTCGCCGGCGGTCTCGTTTGGCAATCCACCCACGGCACCGTCGTTCCCTGGGTGGTGCAGGTCGACAAGCTCGGCCAGGCACAAGCAGTGGCGCCAGCCGTGGCCGACTACAGGCCGAGCGACCCGCAGATTGCCTGGTATCTCGCCCACTTCGTCGCGATGGTGCGTTCGCTTCCAGCCGATCCGATTATCGTGCGGCAGAACTGGCTGAAAGCGTACGATTTTACGACGACGGCGGGGGCAATGGCGCTGAATGATTACGCCCGCGCCAATGACCCCTTCGCCAGCCTCGGCAAGCAGCAGGTCGCGATTGATGTCTCCAGCGTCATCCGCGCCTCGCCCGACAGTTTTCGTGTGGCCTGGGTGGAGCACCGCTATCAGGACGGAGCGCTCGCCGGCACCACACGTTGGACCGCCATCCTCACCATCGCGATTCAGCCACCCACCGATGCCGACCGGCTGCGCAAGAATCCGCTCGGCATCTACGTCAACGCCATCAACTGGTCGAAGGAGCTGGGACAATGACCCCGCCGATTTCGTTAAGCGCACGCCGTCCGGCTTCGCGTCTCTCCATCGTTCAGCAAAACCGGAAAGACGGCGATACGCGCTTCCGTAAATCCGCTTTGGCGGCTTTGCTGATGTCCGTCTCGGCCCTCGGCGGCTGCGCACAGAACTTCATTCCGCCCGACATCAACTACGACACGGCGGAGCCGGCGTCGCTCACCGCCGATCCGCCGGCGCCCATCAAGATCGTGGAATTGCCAAAACCCCTGCCGCTGCCCGGCCAGTTGAAGCCGCTCGCCGCTGGCAAACGAGTCCCGGAAGCCGCTGATCCACGGGTTCGCGTCAAACAGGCCAATGCCGCAGCACGCGTGCAGCCGGTCCGCACCGGTTTCATCAACGCGGTCCAGGTCTACCCGTTCTCGGGTGGAGCCCTCTACCAGGTCTATACGGCGCCCGGCCAGATCACCGATGTCGCCCTGCAGGAGGGCGAGCAACTTACGGGATCCGGACCGGTCGCGGCCGGCGACACCGTGCGCTGGATCATCGGCGATAGCGAGAGCGGGGCGGGCGCGACCAAGAAGATCCACATTCTCGTCAAGCCGACGCGGCCGGAGTTGGTCACCAATCTCGTCATCAACACCGACCGGCGGACCTATCTCCTCGAGCTGCGCTCCACTGAGAAGACCTACATGGCCTCGGTCTCCTGGCAGTATCCCGAGGACCAGCTCATCGCGCTTCGGCAGCAGAACGCGACGGCTGAGGCCGCCGCGCCTATCGCAGCCGGCGTCGATCTCGCCTCGATCAACTTCCGCTACGCGATCGAAGGCGATGATCCGGCCTGGCGTCCGCTGCGCGCCTTCGACGACGGGAACAAGGTCTACATCGAATTCCCCAGCGGGATCGTCCAGGGAGAAATGCCGCCGCTGTTCGTCATCGGTCCGGCCGGCGGATCCGAACTGGTCAACTACCGTGCGAACCGCAACTACTACATCGTCGATCGCCTGTTCGCCGCCGCCGAATTGCGTCTTGGCGACAAGGATAGCGAGCGGCGCGTGCGCATTGTTCGTACTGACGGAAGGCCGCGCTCATGGCGATAGACGGCGAAACTCAAACCGACATCCCACCCGTCGCGCCGCCGGATCTTCGGCTTCGAGGCGAGCGGGCACCTGTCACACGCCTCTCACGCAAGATGTTGATTGGTCTCGGCGCGGTGTCTGCGCTTGCGGTCGCGGGAGCGCTCGGCTATGCCCTGCAAACCCGCAACAAGCAGCAAGCCGGCCAGGAGTTGCTCAGCACCCAGAATAGCCCTTCGGCCGAGGGCCTTGCCGCCTTGCCGAAGGACTATACCGGTCTGCCGCGTCAGGCGCCGCCGCTCGGGCCGCCGCTGCCCGGCGATCTCGGCAAGCCGATCCTCAACGCGGGCGCTGCACCGAACACCGTGGTCCCCGGAACGACGTCCGATCCGGAAGCGCAGCACAGAGCGCAGGAGATCGAAGCGGCGCGCGTCAGCCGGCTCTTCGCTCAGACCGTCCAGCAACCGCAGAGCGTCAGCCAAATCATCCCGAATACCTCGCCTGGGGCAGCAACGACCCCAGCCACGACGCCTCCCGTCGATGCCGGATCGGCCCAGAACATGCAGGACCGCAAGGCGGCCTTCCTCAACGCTGCGACAGACAAACGCACGGTCAGTCCGGACCGGCTCGAACCCAAGGCCTCTCCTTATGTCGTGCAAGCTGGCACGGTGATCCCCGCTGCGCTCATCACGGGCATCCGGTCCGATCTGCCAGGCCAGGTCACCGCCCAGATCACGGAGGCGGTCTACGACAGTCCTTCCGGCAAATATCTCTTGGTGCCCCAAGGCGCCAAGCTGATCGGCCAGTACGACAGCTCTGTGGCGTTCGGCCAGAGCCGCATTCTCTTGGTCTGGACTCGCATCATCATGCCGGACGGTAGCTCGATCGTGCTGGAGCGCCAGCCCGGCGCCGACAGCGGTGGCTACGCTGGCCTCGAGGACGAGGTCGACAATCATTGGGGCATGCTATTCAAGGCCGCCGTCCTCTCGACCATGCTCAGCGTCGGAGCCGAGGCCGGCACTAGCCGGAATGAGAACAATCTCGTTCAGGCAATCCGCAGCGGCGCCTCCAATAGCATCAGCCAGACCGGGCAGCAGATCGTGCAGCGCCAGCTCAATATCCAGCCGACACTGACCATCCGGCCAGGTTTCCCGGTGCGGGTCATCGTTACTCGCGATTTGGTGCTGGCTCCCTACGGACAAAAAGGTGTGCGATGACGAAGCTCAAGCTTGGACCACTCGAAGACGACAAGCCGGTAAAGCTCACCGTTGAACTGCCGGCGGCGGTCTTCAGGGACCTCAAAAGCTACGCCGAGATTCTGACGCGCAGCGGAGGCGCGACGACACCGGCCGAGCCTGCCAAGCTGATCGCGCCGATGATCGAGCGTTTCATGGCGACCGACCGCGCCTTTGCGAAGGCGCGGCGAAATGCTGCTCAGTCTGCCCCTGGAGCGGCCGAGAGATCCGGATAGCGCTCGCGAAGCAGGTCGAGGAACGGACGCAGCGATGGTTTGCCATTGGCTTGGCGCCAGTATGCGCGGAAACTCAGTCGCGTCGGACCGTCGGCATCCTGGACGTCTCGGAAGGTGACTCCCTCATAGGTAGCGCCGGTCTCACCTTTCAATCGAAGCAGACGGCCACTACCGGCGCCGCAGGGTGAGAAGTCGGTCAAGCACGACATCATGGTGAAGCAGCCGGCACGGGTCGGAACTCCCTAATTGCCTAAGGACCTTAAGCAGTTCAGTGCCGATCCGTGCTGGGTCAGCAGAAGCGGTTGTTCTCTCAATCGGGCCCAATGAACCACATCGCGCGGAGGGTCTTGGGGAGAGCAACGACGCTACGTTCACTCCAGAGAAACAATGACTTGTCGCTCCACTTTGGAGTGGGTTCGGCGACGACGGCGATGTCGGGCAGAGCCGGCGAGGTCAGAGATGAGACGATCTCTCTATCCATCGACAAATTGCGTAGCCTCGGCGTCATACGACTGAAGGAAGCGCGATACATGCAGGGGATTGACGAGGCTAATCATTCTTACACCTCGTCGTTGAGATGACGAACGCGATCTGCTCCAAGACACCTTCCGATACAAGATGAAAGTGCGGCCGAGACACTACCAGTTTTGGTGGGCCCCCCGGCCGGGCGGCGCGGCGCCCTAAATGCAGCCGCTCGAGCCGTCAGCATGATTGCGAGGTAGGCGGCGGCGCCGGACGTGGTAGACAATAGATATTGACGCCGCGGCTATTTCCAACACTTCCGCCTATCGTGATTGACCGGTCGCGTTCACGTTCGATCACGGCTTACGCTCAGCGGGCTGGCTTTGCTGCGCGCACGTTGCATAAAATCGTTTTCCAGTGTTCAGCTCCGCGATCTTGGCGTGCGGCGTTTTCGCGTCTACCTCGGGTTCTCTCGTTGGTGTGAACGTCGCGATGCCCTACCAGGTGGGCCGGTATCTTGGCCATCGAGCGCGGCTACTCCACCTTTGGCTTGAATGCCGTCGGTGGTGCCGGCGGGCTGGTCTGCTCATCGTCTCTCCAGATTCTATCCAGAGTTTCGGAGCCGGCTCTGAATGTACAGTGCATTGAGAAATAGGCGCATTCAATGCGTCGATCTAACAGGTCCGTTGCTTCGCAATCGGGCAAACCTAGAGAGGTGTGACCGAGCCAAGACCGATGGAAGCCAGTCATGCGCACAGGGGACTACCAGGGTTGATAGGCTCGAGCGTTCCGGCTGTCAGCTAATCAGGAGAGCCTATCATGCTTGGCCACGCTCAACGCGAATGCACTCGCAATTGTCCTTTCGGCTGGTTATCGACGGTTGAAGCGTCCCGGCCACTGACACCGAACTAGCAGAGGGGTCCACCATGCACGTCCCGACCAGCGAGTTCACTGCCATGCAAACGATTGAAGCTCTCGAATTGAACGTTCGTTCATACTCACGTTCGTTTCCGGGTATCCTCAGCTGGGCACATGGATCCATCATGTTGACGGAAGGCGGTCGAAAGCTAATTGACTTCCTCTCTGGTGCAGGTACGCAGCACCTTCGACCCAAATTTGGCCGCCCCAGCAGCAACGGGTTGCCCTGGCTCGGGCTCTCGCAGTTCAGCGGGAGACGTGTCGCTGCCTTGCGATGGCCGGGCCGGCGAAGTGACAGCGATCATCTGACCGGAGTTCATTAGGCCGGCGGCTAATAAAGAAAAAAGCGGCTAATAGAGAAAAAATTCGTGCTCAGCGGAAGAGTCGTCGGATCAAGCTATCTCGGGCACATAAGGAGGGTCGTCATCGACATGGCGGGCGCGAGGCTTGTAATGCATGCGTCGTTTCCCAATCGTACGTCACCGAAGTCTTGGCCAGACATTCAACGGCGCGATCGATCCAACCGGACCGCGAGTAATTCGCAGGTCCAACAGCCCCCCAGTTGGCAGAGCTCAGCAAGTGAGATGTTTGGCAGTCCGCTTTGGGCGCGCGAAAGCCTAAATGTTGAAGAACGTCTGGAGCACCTGAAATGACTGAAAAAACGCTCGGAATCTTGATGCTCGAAAACTCGGCCGAGCTTCCCGGCTATATGGCAGATCCCCGAACATTCCCTTTTCCGACTAAGAGAATTACGGTTCCGGGTGCGACGACGGACAAGGTTGTGGCAGGTGACCCATTACTGCGAGGCGCTTACGCCCAATGCGCTCGCGAGCTTGAAAACGAAGGCGTCTCGGCCATCACCGCAAACTGTGGGTTTACTGCCTTATTCCAGAACGCAGTATCAAGGGCGGTTTCCGTACCTGTGGGTCTCTCAAACCTCATGCTCGTCCCTCATGTCGCGAAGATGCTCCCGTCTGAAAAAAGGATTGGTCTCGTCACATTCGACTCGGGCAACTTGAAGGAGGATCATTTCAATGCCGCCGGGTGGTCGTCAAAGGAAATTCCGGTTGCGATTGCCGGTATCGACGGTTCGGACTCGTGGCACGAATTGATGGCGCCTGTTCCTCTCCCAAAGATTCCCACCATGATCCGCGACGTGATGGCCGCGGTTAAATCGATCTTGGATTCGCATCGGGATATTGGGGCATTGGTGTTCGAGTGCACGGGCTTTCCCGTTACTTCGGATGCGGTTCGCCGACAAACAGGGTTGCCCGTGGCCGACATCCTCACGCTTGCAAACATCCTGTTTGCGTTGAGTTCTCCTCGTAATCCAAGTGATTGCAGATGGATAACCTGACTCAAGCTGATGTACATCCGGCAGTCGTGGAACTTGCGCAACTGGCCATGCTCAACCTGTTTCCAGCACGGCACGCCGCGCCGACGAAGGAATCTGCAAGCCGACCGGTAAGTCATTTGCCGTGCGCCCCCTCGACCGCCTGATCCGTTCGATCGTCTCAAGCAATTCAATGCCAGCGCCGTTGTCTGCCGTCGCTCTTTCCTCTCGCAGGCGCTCGGCAACCGGCGGCGCTGAAACCACTGGACTTTCTTCACATGTCACAAAACACCAATCTTGCCTTCACTCGATCGGAATATACCGAGCGTGCCCAGCGTGTTCGCGCCGAAATGCGTAGACGCAATATCGACCTGCTCCTAGTCGACCAGACCGAGTTTCTAGCTTGGCTTTGTGGCTTCTCCATCTCGGAGAACATGTATCGCGCCTGCCTTCTGCCGCTTGAAGGCGAGCCTGTCATGGTACTGCGTGCGGTCGATCTCGGCCCGTTTCTCGAGAACTCATGGGTGACTCAGAACGTGGCGTTCGCCGACTGGGAGGATCCCATCGCCGTTCTGGCGAAGACGATGGCCGCTCACGGCTGGGATCGAACCCGGTTGGGCCTGGACGAAGAATCGTACTGCATGCCGCTGCGTCGATTCAAGCGACTGTGCGCGGCGCTCCCAGACGTTCGTTTCCACGATTTTTCCGGCGTGCTGGAGCAGCTGCGAGCCCGCAAGTCGCCGCAAGAAATCGCATATCTGCGGCGGGCGGCCGAGATCGGCGACATTGCGCTGGTGGCCGCGCTGGCTGCTAGCGGCGAAGGTCGCACTGCTCGCGACGCGGCGGCTGCTGTGCACCAGGTTTTCATGGCCGAGGGCGCGGACACCAGTCGCGCCGGCATCATCACTAGCGGCAAGGGGGAGAGTTTCCTGCACGGCAACCTCCATGCGCATCCGGTAGGACAGGGCGACGTGCTGCATCTTGAGTTGCTTCCCCTGATCAACGGGTATAGCGCGCGGCTGATGCGGCCTGCTGTGGTCGGACCTGACGGCGAACGCGCCGCAATGGCACGAACGTTGATCGAAGCGCAGGATCGGCAGTTCGAAGCCATGGCTCCGGGGCGCACGGCTGGCGAGGTGGATGCGATCGCGCGCGAGGCCATCCTATCGGCAGGCCTGCGGAGCGAGTACCCCAACATTACCGGCTATACGTTAGGCCACTTTCCACTCTCCACGCCGCGCACGAGCGACTTCACGCGAGTGTTCCTTCCGGATGCTAAGTGGGTGTTGGAGCCGAATATGGTGTTCCATATGTATGTGTCGGCGGCCGGGCTGGCATTCAGCGAAACCGTGCGCGTGACCGAAACTGGATGCGAACTCCTCTCGCGTTCGCCACGCCGGCTGTTTGAGATCTAGAGCCCATCGGCATGCCACGCATGGATATTGTGGCTTTCGGGACCTCGACTCAGCGGGTTGGTCCTCGATCTGCATGGAGCAATGGTAACTGATGTGCACGAAGACGCCGAAGGCGAATTCCTCGATCGACTGCGGACCCAACCCGGTGCGGCATTGCATTTATGGAGGCGCCAGTTTGTTACCGGACCTATCCTCATGTCGACATGAGGGAAACTAAGGGGCAGGCAACGAGGTACTTGGACGAGATGCTCAGACGGGCTCTACATGTGGCGTGCACCGAATGCTGGTCGTAGCTAGCCCTGGCCTGCCCGACTGCAGGACCTCAAACTCTCGCCGCTGAGAAAATGTGTGCGCATCGCGTCGGAACAAGTCTTGTATTGAGAATCCGTAGAGGGGTAAAATTCCAATCCTTCTCCTGACGGGCTGACAAGGAAGTGATCGTTTCGGAGCCGGAGGGACATTTCCGCTGCGTACTATCTTGCGTGCAGGCGCAGATGTCGCCGTGGCCGATCGACGTCCCGCCCTAGCGCTCTATACTTTCGACGCTTCCAGGTGTCTCAGGTATCCACTCCTGCTTTTTGACTAGAAACGTGTTTGCGGGCCGGCCAGGGGCCAGCCCTGAGAGGGGCTTGCCGGTGGGAGGACGAGGTGGCCCTGACTTCCTAGTTCATCACCTCGGCTAAACGAACGGCCGTGCCCATTGACAGCGTCCAACCAAGCGATCCGTGGCCGCAATTCAGGTACACGCCCTCAACTTTGCTGCGCCCAACGATGGGTTGGCTATCTGGCGTCATCGGCCGCAATCCTGTCCATTCGTTTACCTTGCCACCGTAATCTCCAGCTTTTGGGAAAAGATCTTTGGCTGCTTGAAAAAGCCTATCAAAGCGGCTCTGCCTAAAGTCGCCGGGGCACATGCCGATGTCGGCGAGACCAGCGATGCGTAGTTGTTCTCCAAGCCGGCAGAACACGAGCTTCCGAGAGCTGTCTGTTATGCTCGCATTTGGAGCGGCTGCTGTCGCGGGTATTGTCATTGAGTAGCCCTGCATCGGCCAGATCGGCACCGTTATCCCAGCTGTTCGCGCAATTCGCCGGCTCCAGGCACCCAAAGCGATTACCGCACGGCCGCATTCAAGCTCGCCGGCATCGGTTTGAACGGCAATAAGCTTGTCAGCTTGAGTCTTCAACGCTTGCACGGTCGTGCCAAGCCTAAAAGTCACGCCGTACTCCGATTGCAAGAGAAAACGCAGGTTCTGGCAAAAGCGCCTGGAATCGCCGGCTTCATCGAATGGCGACCATAGTGCTCCAACGAAAGGCTGCTGATATCCCGCCAATGCTGGTTCGCGATCCACTGCTTCTTCAGGAGTCAGCACCGCTTGCTGCGCCCCGTATTTATTCTTTAAGCCACTTAGCACCGTTGCACGGCGCAAGCTCTCGGGATTGGAGTAGAGATGGAGCTTGCCAGCAGTCCGGTGGTCGAAGTCAACTCTGCTGCTCAGTTCGGCGAGTTCGCGGCGGCTCTCCATCGCGAGCTTGAGCACAGCAGTCGTATTCGCTTCGAATTTCTTTGCGGACGCGTTTGCGAGAAATGCCAAAGCCCAGATCCAGAATTCAGGCGAAAACCCGATCCGGAGCCTAAAAGCGGGGTCGAGCCCAAGAATATATTTCGGTAGATCGGCGATGAGAGAAGGAGAAGCCAAAGCATCCGTATAAGAATAGCTCAGTTGCGCGCCGTTACCGAAGCTGGCGCCAGCTTCAGCGGGGGCGCTGGCGGAGTCGACAACGGTAACACAGTGCCCCTTGCGTGCCAGGGCATATGCCGACGTCATGCCGACGACGCCTGCGCCAAGTACTGTAACTTTTGGCATCGCAGTCAGCCGCGACCGAGCATCGGCCTGTTCAAGTGATAGTTTTTCGCAGCGCTGACGAAATGTTTCCACACCAAATCGTCGAGTTCGCTGACGCTGTATTCCGGATGCCACTGGACGCCTACAGCAAAAGCGTGGTCTACAGCTTCAATGCCTTCAATCACCCCGTCGGGCGCAACAGCGATTTGCTTGTACGCCTGGAACGGCAATACAGCTTGGTGATGATTGCTGTTTACAGGATAGCGTCCTGCGGCGAGGCCGATGCGGTTGCTCGAAAAATCAACTTCGTGATGCGGCAAAGCCGCGGACTGTCCCGGTTTGTGCTCAAGTGCACCTTCAACCTCGCTAAGGATGTCCTGAACAAGCTGGCCGCCAAGACACACTGCCAGGAGTTGCATCCCGTTGCAGATCCCGAGTACGGGAATGCTCCGTCCCAATGCCCCGTCAATCAGAGCCTTTTCGAAGCCGGTGCGCACCGGCTTCGTGACAAAGGATTGTCGAGCTGTTTGACCGTAAAGGGCCGGGTCGATATCAAACCGGCCGCCTGTTACAAGCAGACCATCGACGTCGGCAAAGTACATGCCGACGTCGTTTGTGTAAGGCAGGATGAATGGGAGCCCACCGGCCGCCAACACTGCGTCGGCATAGTTCTGGCGAATTACATATTCGGTTTCCGGAGCATCAAAATTGTTGATGTCAGGCGTGATCCCAATTCGGGGCCGAGAAAGCATCGTAAACCTCAAGAATTATGTTGCGAAATCAAAGCCGCCCGGCTGCTCAGCTCAGCTCAACTCAACACGTCAACTCGTTGTCAGGAACGCCCAGTGAGGATCTTGTCGAGACTTACGAACCGGTTGAGGAGGCAGAGCAAGACGACCGCACCTAGGACGAGGACCATGGAAGCGGCAGCAATCGTCAAGTCGAACGACGATTTCATGCTACTGACCATCGCCACGGGCAATGTCGTGACGTTAGCGTCTGTCAAGAAGATCGCGACGGCGACGTCATCAAGAGAAATTGCTAAGGCAAAAATGAAAGAAACGACCAAGCCTGTACGGATCATCGGTAGCACGATCTGGGATAGTATTCGGCGCGGTCGCGCACCAAGCGAGCTAGCCGCTTCCAGTATGGAGCGCGGTACGCCGACCAAAGAGGCGGAGGCCAGGCGGAAAACATAGGGGATCGTGATGATGACATGCCCGAGGATTAAGCGTACATAGCCGTTTTGCACTCCGAGGCCGCCGAACAGCATCAGTAATCCGAACCCAAGTACCACATGAGGCGTGATCTGCGGTGCGGACATCGCAAGCGCAGCCGCATCCCGGCGATTCGCTTCTAACCGGGCCGAGGCAATGGCCGCCGCCGCACCGATCGTCGTAGCGGCGATAGCCGCTATCAGAGAAACTATTGCGCTTGCCCCCAACGATCGCATGTAAATGTCATTCGAAAAGAAACGGGCGTACCACCGCAATGAGAAGTCGTGCGGCGGAAAAGGCCCGAGATATGGGCGTGCGTCGATTGACATGCCGCCCGCATAGATGAGCGGAAGCGCGATTAACAGAATGCCCAGCGTCACCACCAATGTGACGACCGCGCCAACTAGATTGTCGATAAAGCGCTTTTTCATAGTCGAGCTCCGCCTTCAGTCCGCCGCGCTAGCAACGTCACCCCCAGGAGAGCCGCGGCCGCGACAGCTAGCAGGACGATGGACAACGCAGCTCCTCCGCCAAAATCGGCAACTTCGCTAAAGCGCGCATAGATCAGATTGCTGAGAAAGTTGATTTGTCCGCGCCCAAGTATCCATGGAATGATAAATGCGCTGACAGACGACACATAGATCAAGAGGAAAACTTGGAGGAGCCCGCGAGCCAACAGAGGCAGCAAGATCTTTAAGTGCGTTGACAACCGGCTCGCGCCGAGTGATTGCGCCGCCAAGTTGAGCGAGCGCGGCAATCTTTGCACTGGCGCGATGCATCCGAGGACAGCAACAGGCAGGAGAAAATTGATCAGACCGATCACAACAACGAGAGAAGTAACGGACCTCGCGGACGGCCGAGCCCCGAACAGGGCCGCAAGTTCACTTCGAAGTCCGGTGGGTCCAAGTGCCAGAGCGACGCCGTAGACCTTGACGGACCCACTTACGAAAATCGAGAGCACGATCAGAACGACGACGAAGCCTCGCAGCCGCCCCGATGTGCCATTAACGAGCCACTGCGATAAAGGATAAGCGATCGTCATTACGACCAGACAAGCGACCAGCGAGAGGCCAAACGTATCAACAAAATACCAGACATAGGCCGGGCTCAGAAACGGCGTATAGTTGCTGAGCCCAGCCCCAGCGCCTTGAGACGCCATCGGAATTAGGCTTTGCGAAAGCACAAGTGCAAGTGGGCCGATGAGCAAGGCCGTATACACGATGAGTGACGGCAGGGCGAGAATGAACCCCAATCGATACAGCGATGCCACTGGCTGTCCTCCACGTGGAGACCCCGTCATAGAAGCGGGGCGATCTCCTGCTCCCATTTGCGTGTCCAGCTGGGAAGCTGAGTAGCGATAAAGGCCCAGTCCGGAATGTAGGCATGCCGCTTTAGCTCTTCCCCGGTGAAAGTAACCGGTGCGAGCGAGGCACTTGGCTTGGACTTCTGATTGGTCGGCGTGTGATCCGAAAGCTTGCCGAAGGATTCGTTCGCCGCGGGTGCCATCATTGCATTGACCCAACGCTTAGCGAGTTCGGTATTGCCGCCTTTCATAATGCACCACCCTTCGACAGCGACCGCACTTTTAAAGCCGCTGTTCTCTGGCTCCTTAGCTAAAAGGTGGATTGGAAAATGTTCTGAGGCGTTGAGAAAGATGCTAGCGGCCGCGAATGCGATCGACGTTTCACTGCTCGTCAAGGAGTTGGAGATCTCAACATCGGATGTAGCTACCCGACCAATGTTCCCACTCTTCGCAAGCTTCGTCAGAAAGTCCCAAGCTCGCGTCATGTCTCTCTCGCTGCCGCCAAGCCCGTATGCAAGTGAGACGATCTGCATGCAGGTGTACATAACCGGCCCAGGGAAACAAATCTGCCCGGCAAGGCGCCGATCAAGAAGATCGTCAATCCGCTTTATCGGGAAAGGAGCCTTGTTTTCCAGGTATCCCCAAAGCTGCACATTTGTGTCGCGCGGGACATTCTTAAGGTTGCCCGCAGCATCTTTGAGAAACAGCGACTCCGGGACGTCGGCGAGGTTTGGCATCTCCTTGACGGTGACGGTCTCGAGCCAGTCCTTTTCAAGCATCGTAACGAAAACCGGGCTCCACGCCGCGACGACATCATAGTCGACTCTTGGCTTGTTAGCGGCGATTTTGGCCACAATTGCCGCGGCACCGCCGGCATGCTGCACCCAACGAACCGTCGCCAAGTCCTGCATGGATTGGATTTCGCGCATTGCTTCGAAGGTCTTTCCACCCCATTCCACAGCGGTGAGCATTGGTTTGTCGGCACGAGCAATTCCGTTCCCCGAAAGACCGACCAAGCTGGCAGATGCAATACCCGCCATCGCTTGGCGGCGAGATATGCAGAGGCTCATTTGTGGTCTCCTTGTTATCTGATCCAGATGATATCTTCAGGACGCAGGAAGAGTTTGATAGGCGCTCCGTCGGGAAGGGCCGAGGCTCGACCGCCGCGGAGTAGGGCGGTCATGTCGGACCCGTCTGCAAATTTGAATCCAATCTCTCGGCTCGGACCGAGGAACATGTCATGGGCGAGCACTCCGTCGAGTACGATCGATGCTCGATCCGAAGCAATGTTCGAAAGTACCTCGGGTCGGATCAAGATCTTTGCTGGTCCTTCTGCTGCGGAGACGCCTGATGCGGGTAGGGTCAGGAGGGTGCGACCTGCAGCTCGGAAGAGCACGTTTTCTCCAGCTTTTTCGAGAGTACCTTGGAGAACATTTGCGCGTCCTACGAACACCCCGACAAACTCAGTGAAGGGATGGTTGTAGATCTCCTCTGGAGTCCCCGCCTGCTCAATGCAGCCGTCATTCATGACGCAAACACGATCCGAGAGGGTCATGGCCTCCTCTTGATCGTGCGTCACCAGCAAGGTGACGCAATTGGCCGCGCGGAGAATTTCGCGCATTTCTGCGCGGAGCGCGATCCGTAGCTTCGCATCGAGCGCAGACAGGGGCTCATCGAGTAACAGAACATCCGGCTCGATTGCTAAGGCCCTTGCTAGAGCAACGCGTTGACGTTGGCCCCCACTTAACATGTCTGGCATGCGGTCAGCGAACTCAGTCATACGCGTCAGGCGAAGGTATCGGTCCGCTCGCTCACGTGCTTCTTCGCGCGATATACCACGTTCGCGGGGGCCGAACATCACATTATCAATGACCGACTTATGCGGGAAAAGAGCGTAGTCTTGGAACACTACACCGATGTTGCGTTCGTAAGGTCTAAGAGCATCGATCACCTTGCCGTCAAACAGGATCCTCCCCGCATCCGGACGATCGAACCCAGCGATCATTCGCAACGTTGTTGTCTTGCCGCAGCCAGAGGGCCCCAGGAGTGCAACGATCTCCCCACGATGCGCATCCAAACTGAGATCTGAGACCGCAGCATGCTTGCCGAAGGACTTACGAACTGACTGCAAGCTGAGCACGTCAAATCCTATCCTAGGACGTTGCGGATCATGGTTGCATAGATTGCAATAGCGGTGGCGACATCGGCAAGAGCGACGGATTCGTCTGCCATGCCGGAGTTCACAAAGAACTTGCCCCCGCCTTCACTCGCTTGCCGTCGATAGGGACCGAACATCGCGGTGTCAATGCCACGTTGCAGAAAGAAATGAGCATCTTCGAAGCCAGACGTCGCGCCGATGCCTGGGTCTTTCCCCATGATCGCGCGATAGGCCTTCCGGCACTCCGCAACCGCTCGGCCATCTGGATCGACCTCAGCTCCATCTACGTGCATTACCTCCCGAACTTCGACGCTCCACTCGTCCGTGTCTTCGGCTGCCAGCCTCTCGCAAAGTTGGCGTACCTGTGCTGTGCATTCCTCGGCACTTTCGCCTGGCAACATGCGGCGCTCCACCTGCAACACGCAGCGATCAGCCACTAGATTATGTTTCTCGCCACCCGTGATCCGGCCAAAGTTGTACGTGGGTGGCGGCAGCATGGGGTGAGTGATCAGGGCTGCGCTGGGCGCTAGCTCCTTCTCGATTGCACTGATGAGCGCGGCTACCTTCGACACCGCATTAACACCCAGCCATGGCCGTCCGCTGTGCGCGGAGCGGCCCGAGACCGTTACCTCCATCCAAACCACGCCGCGATGAGCGATGAAGATCTCATCGCCCGTTGGCTCGCCAACGATCGCCATGTCGCCCTGCACGAGATTGTTTTCGAGCAGCCAGCCGGTGCCTTTGTGTCCACCAGAGACTTCGTCCGCGACAGCCGTAAAAATCACTTCCCCTTTGCGGAGTTGCTTGGTCCGCACGACCTCGGCGAGACCGAACAGCATGGATGTGATGCCGGCCTTCATGTCCATCGAGCCGCGACCATAGACGACCCCATCAACGATCTCCGCCCCAAACGGATCATATCGCCAACCGTCGCCGGCAGGCTGAACGTCGATATGGCCATTGAGAATGAGCGTGGGACCGCGCTCGGCGCCCTTAATCCGTCCAACCACATTATGACGATTTGGGGCCGCCTCATAAGTTTTCACGGCGCAGCCGATCTCCGCCAATTTCGCTGCGACGACGGCGGCGACTGCGACTTCGTTACCAGGCGGATTGACGCTCGGGATGCGGATCAGATCTCGCAGGAAAGTGGTGGCCTCACTGCTTTCATCCAGACTAGGTACCGGAAAACTGCCCATGTGACTTTCCATCCCTTGAGTGCGCTGCACATATTTTGTGCAGTGCACTGATTTTGATCTCGCTCCGAAATGTCATATTGTCGCCTATCTGACAAACGGCATTCTAGGGGTGCATCATTAGCCAAAGTTATAGGAAGGCCTATTATGCGTCTTCGTGATATCGAAACGTTCCATGCAGTGATGCAGACCGGCTCGATCAGTGCCGCGGCAAGACTTCTGAACGTGAGCCAATCCGCAGTCAGCCAGCTTCTGATGCGTGCGGAGGCCCGTTTAGGATTTCGGCTCTTTGAGCGTATCAGGGGCAAGCTGGTAGCAACTTTGGAAGGTCGTCTACTTTACGCAGAAGCCCAAAATGCGATGGACGCGGTGGACCTTGTTCAAGCGCTTGCCCGTAACCTACTGGTCGCTAGGTCGGATCAGGTCAGGGTCGCCGCCACGGACCCATTGGCAATAGCTCTGCTTCCTAGCGTTATTTCAGAATTGGCTTGCCGCTTTCCAGGCCTCAAAATCAATCTCCGCGTTCTTCACCGGCGGGAACTGATACGCGAACTTCTCTCTCAGAACATCGATCTTGGTTTCATGTTCGAACCGGCTGCGCATCCGGCAATATCGACGCGATTGCTTGGGGCAACTCACTTCACGTTAGCAGTAGGCGAAACGGAATTCCAGGAACTGGCTGCCGCTTACAACAGCAAAGCTGTTCCGCTCGACTTTCTGAACGGCCGCCCAATTATGACCTTACCCTCGGATTTGCCACCAGGGAGCCTTCTATTCCAGGCGCTTAAATCGGTGAACATTGAAATCCGATCTGAATTCGACGTTCATACCTCCTATCTCGCCATCGCGATGGTTAAAGCGAATGGCGGCTACGCGATGGTCGATGGCGTCTCCGCGGTTTCCTCTGCGCAAAGCGGGATGCATCTTTTCGACACATCGCCGAAAATACCAATCCGCATCGGAGCCGTTTGGTCGGAATCGAGGGAGCAGTCCGCGCTAACAGGCATTATTTGCGAGCGCGTCAGTCACCAATTGGACGTTCTGAACAGAGAGCTGAGAGGAGTACAATCATCAAATCCCCCTTCGGAACGACGGCATGAAATGATTTCAGTGAGAAGCAATTAAGAGATAGCTTTTCGAGCTGCTCTGCCTCAGCAAAGGGGTGCAAGGATGAGAGACACTTTTTCGAGCATGTCTTGGAGGACGACGGTGTGCCGGTACTCCGCGCCGATTTAGGCGAGCAATTCTTGTTCGTGGTGCGCGTTTTCGAGCAGGGCTGATCGAGCGCAGTAGGAGCCCCATCGTGCCGGGGTTTGCTGGTCGACATCTCTGAATGTCAGGGGACAACCGTCAGGACTCCGGAATCGCTACGAGCAAAATTCCAAAATGCAGAAAAGCGCGGCTCACGGGCCACCCCAAATTTCTCGTCAGCTCAAAGGAGCCGAAGACCTTGGCAGGTATTTGCTTCATTGCGACTGCTCCGACAGTTCACTATCGATTGGTTGATGGAATTCCAGACATTGGAGACTGGTCCGCGATGGTATGAGACCTTTCATCCAGGTTTGCAAATCAAACGGTTCAACCTGTTGTCCGTGAGTCCATGCCTCTAAAGCGCTTGCCTCCCCCAACACAGGCGCGGCAAGAGTCATAAACTTGCTCCGATGCGAGTCGCGAGACATTGGGCGCATACGACCTCCTAGCGGTATATCGCGAGCGCCAATGAAGGCATTTCCATCTTTGGTCAGAAGGTGTACTTCGGTAGGATATACACCCTGCGCAAATCCGAAATCTTCGTCAGAAGTTGTTTCGATGCACACACGATCAGCAATTGCGAGCAGCGCAGGGTTCTTCAGTGTTCTCGGATGGTACCAATCAGCTCCGACAGGGATTCCCATGAGTGCAACCGCTACCGAATATGGAAGACTGAACTGGGCGTCCACCAACGTATCTGGACGGGGGTCGCCGAAGAATTCGGTCATGCCGCGGAATGATCTCACCGTGACTTTCTTGACCGCCTCAGGCTCAACTTGATGATCGCGAACGAGATCTTGAATGACTTCTATCGTCGTGTGAAGGAACCTACAGGCGGGATATGGCTTAAATTCTGTCTGGAGTATCTCGTAGTCCCTGCCGAGCCCTTTCGAAAGTTGTCCTGCATCAAACCGATCAGATCCAACCATTCGCCAGAAACCATATTGGCTATCGAAAATCCGCTCAGGTCCGCGGAACCCGGCTCGTGCCATGAGCGCGCCCAACACCCCGGCTCTTGTTTGCTCACCGAAGTTGTTTTTGAGCCACTGAAGTGGTCGCGCCCATTTCGAAATCCAGATTGGCAACGGTGAGGCTGCGCCGGCATATCCGAATGCGTGACGCATTTCATTTGCGGACAGATGCAACAGATGTGCTGCCGCAGTGACTGCGCCAAAAGCCCCCCATGCGTATCCGACCGCGACCTCTCTCTGTCGTTCGACGCTCGGCATGATCGCTCTCGCCACTCGAATAGATACCTCATAGCCAGCAACAATGGCTTCTACGAGCTCGCGGCGAGTCGCGCCAACGGTCTCGCCCAGCGCAAGCGCAGCTGGTATTACCACGGCGCTTGGATGCGCAATGAGCGTATCCTCATAATCAAGAGCGTCTGAAAGCGTCGAATTGAGAAACGCAGCGGTCACTGGATCGATACCGCTGCGAACACCAATCGCAGTTGCTTTTCCACTACCCGCAACGGTAATGAGGGTTTTGGCATGCGAGGCCCCTAGGCTGGTCATCGATCCCCCGAGAGCGCAACCGACCGTATCGAGAAGAATCGTTCCGGCGCGATCGACCACCTCGTCCGGGAGGCTGTCGAAGTTAATCCCTTTCACGAAATTAATTATACCATCGAGGTGAGGGGTGTGCGCCATTTGGTCTGGTCCTACGAAATTTGCATACATGGGCCGCGTAGAAGTTCGTGCTTGGTGCAATAGAACGCGCAGGAATTTGCGTCGCGGACTGGACACGATTCAGCTCATCATGCTCATCTGCCTATACCGAAACTCTGAACGACATAAGGCGGCCGCTCTCGCGTATATTTGAGTGTACGCTGGCGTCTGTCGCGGGGGGAGGATGACAGTGCTCTCATCCTGATTGTCGCGCCGTAGGAGCAAGCCTGCGCGCGAGCAGCTGAAAACGCATGACGAGGAGAGCTGCGTATACGGTCGTCCCAATTGATAGGCCAATCCAGATACCAACTGCGCCAAGTCCTAACTTTAGACCAAGCACATAGCCAAGGTAAAAGCCGATCAGCCAATGAGAGATGCCGGAGAACAGAAGGGGTATTCGTACATCCATTAGTCCTCGTAGGCCCCCCACAGCAATGCACTCCACTGCATTGCTGATAAAGAAAGCCACCCCAATGCAGAGGAGGTTTGCAGCCAGCTGGATTGTTCCTTCGGTGTTGCTGGTGGAATTACCAAGAAATAGCTCAGCGATCTCAAAGCGCGCGAGGATCACCACAAGCGTCAGCATCGTGATGACCGAGACACCTAGCAGCATGGCGGCCACACCTGCCCGCTTGACGCTGGGACCGTCGTTGCGGCCTATGGCATGGCCAACGCGCACGGTCTTTGCCATACCGATCGCGAAAGAGATCAGGGACAAGGTAACGGCGACCTGAAGCGCGATCTGATGAGCGGCAAGTGCGCTGGTACTGACCAGACCCGCCAGGAGCGCTGCGGCCGACATTGCCCCGTATCCGATCAGGGAGGCCATTGCGATCGGCGTCCCGAGCTTGATGAGCTGCCGCATCAAAGCCCAATCGAAGCACAAAGGATACGCGATCAAGCGATACTCGCTAAAAGGGCGGCGCACTGTGACGAACCACAAACTTGCCAAAAACGTCCCACAGTTCACAAGGCTTGTCGCAAGCCCCGCACCGAACAAGTCCAGCCGGGGCGCGCCCAGCTTCCCATAGATTAGCAGATAGACGACTATGGTGTTGACGGGGATGGCTACGACCGTGATCCACAAGACCGGCCCTGGCCGATTGACTGCGCCCATTAAAGTGCGGATAGCTTGAAAACACAGCGCCGGCGCCACTCCCCAGATTAATCCGAACAGATATTGCTGGGCGAGCCGCGCCGTCTCAGGCGTCTGACCAAGAACAAGCAGAATCTGCTCTCCTTGCAGCGCAACCGCTGTAACCGGTAAGGATAACAGTATCGCCACCCACAGGCCGGTGCCGAGCGAACGCCGAATCCCAGCCAGATTGCCCGCTCCAAAGGCCTGCGCCGTTAGCGGTGCGATCGGCGCTAGCAAGCCAACGCCGAAGATAAAGCTAACTAGGTAGATCCTGCTGGCCAGCGCAGCCCCAGCGAGCGCGTCAGCACCAAGGTGCCCGATGAAGGCAACATCCGTCGTCATCATCGCGACCTGCCCAACTTGGGTCAGTACCATGGGGAGCGCGAGTTTGGCGGTCTCCCTGAGCTCGATGGCGAGCTCACGGCAACCTGCCTCTCTAGTCACAAGATTTTGCGAAGTCGACACTATGTTAGGAGTCTTGTCCATGGAGGGCAGCCCGCGCCTTTTGCCTCGCCGTTAGGATTCCTATTCAGCTTGATCGTCCGCTTCTCTGACCGAATTGCAACGAAGGGTTACAAGCAGACTCCGGGCAGCGGTTTGTTAGTTGTCACGCACAGGGATAGGCTGGACTCTGTTTTGGATTGGGCCAGTACCTCTTCGCCTATAGATGAGAACAGCTCCGTTGTTCTTGATCGGCGCTTTCGCTAGGACTTTGCTTTACGTGTTAACCGCGGACGCCCTGCAGCTGGACGGCACGCCTAACCGACCGAGGATTAGCACTCGAGGACGACTCGAATTTGCACGCGGCATCTTTACCGAAAAGAAGCGATCTGTAAGCCATAACTGCGGTCCCTTGGGAGCTTCCCCCTGAATGACAGCTCCCCCCTGTTCAAGGTTCGTGCCAATTGCAAGACATTGATTTATGATCTTACGCTCCAACCGGACGTGACGTAGAGCCGACAGCATGTCGCGAATATGCCACTCGACATTGGAGACACAACGTAAGTGGCGAACGAGCTTTCGAAGTAAGCGTAGGGCCGAGTCTGCGGTCGGCCGCCTTCCGAGGTGACCGCTCATGTTGAGAATTGCCGTCATGGACGTGCTGGACGCTCGGAGGAGTTGCGCTTCCGGCCGGTACGCTTTTCCTGGCTTTCGCCATCCTGCTCCGACATTCGCCTACTCTCCGTTCGACCTTCTAACATCTTAGGACAACGGTAGAAGTGGCCGCGATGGCCGAAGCTGGATATACTCCGCCTCTTGCCATTAATGCCCAAACGATGCGTGCCATCGTAAGCGAAATGCCTCAGCCGAATTGATGCTGGCTTGCCGTTCTGCGGAATCGCCATGGCATGAGGTCGAGGTTTGCTGGGGGACGCCCTTGATCATCGTCTTGAGCTTTCTGGCGACCGCCGACTATCGAGATGCTGTGTACGCCTACGCAAATTTTCTCAGTTTTTGAGTCACGCTGAATCGTAAGACCCGAGCCGCCGAAACAATTGCGATTTCGACAAACACGGCTTTGCAAAGCGGTGCTCTATAGGACTTACTCCAGACGTGCAGGATGAAGGCAGTATCGAGAGGCGCCTGAGGCGGGAGTCGCTGAGAAGTCGCGCGCAGAACACTTCCTGTGCTCGTATCGCTCGCGTAGCAACATAGGTGGCACGCCGATTGCTAATGATACGGACGCTTTGGAACAGGTCGGGCCAACATGTCCGGCGCGTAGGAACATTAGAGCGGGCAAGTGTAAGGACTAGCTCATGCGAATAGCGGTCGTGCGGAACTACAATTATGCCGGGGTCATCAACCGGTTCGGTCATCCTTGTCCGGAGGAATACGACCGCGAGACAGTCGAGGGGGTGGAGGCAGCGTTACAAGCGGGTGGCCACGAGACACTGTTGTGTGAAGGGGACAAAGGGCTGCTGGCTTCGCTTGAGCGGTTCATGCCTCCCGATCCGCAAGGCCGCCCCTCCGGAATGGTCTTTAACACGGCACAAGGAATTCAGGGCGAGTACCGTTACACCCACGTTCCGGCCATGCTCGAGATGGCCGGTGTTCCCTATGTCGGATCAAGTCCGCTCGGGCATGCGCTGGCGCATGACAAGGCTCTCAGCAAGAGGGTCCTGCGGGATAGCGGCGTTCCAACACCGAACTTTCGCGTGATGCGTCGCGGCACCGAGACCACCGGTGACCTACGATTCCCGCTGGTGGTGAAGCCACGTCAAGAAACCATGAGCTTGGGCTTGCAACTTGTAGAACACCCTGCTGGGGTGAAGGAGGCCGTAGAAGCGATCGTCGCGCAGTATGGGCAGGACGCGCTAGTGGAAGAATACATCGATGGCAGAGAAATATATGTCGCGCTCCTCGGAAACGAAGAGCTAGAGGTGTTGCCTCTCGTGGAGCAGGACTTTGGTGATCGCAAAACGCGTATGTTTACTTGGGAAGACAAGATGCACTTATCTGATACAGAGCCTCAGGCCATTTGCCCGGCCCCGATTGGAAGCAGCCTTGCCAAAAAGCTGGGGGATCTTTCCATCGCGGCCTTCCGCATCTGCCAATGCCGGGATTTTGCTCGTGTCGATTTCCGGATAGACCGCTCGGGCCAGCCGTTTGTACTTGAGATCAACTCCATGCCGGGGCTCCGTACGACCAGCATGTATCCAGTGGCCGCCCGAACCGCGGGACAAAGCTATACGACCATGATCAATCGCATACTGGATGTAGCTCACTTGCGGTATTTTGGACAAGGCATCATCGGTTAGGGAGCACCTCCCACCGAAAGGCCTAGGTTCGAGGCGCTATGTTCATGCTGCTTCGCTACAAACAACCTCCAAGGCGTCTGCCAAATGCCCATAGCAAATGCAGCAAAGAAAAAAGCACTTTCAAGCCGCGCTCGAGAATCATCACGCAGCTTGATCCGACGCCGAAACCGACCGAATTCGGAATGTCGCGCCTTTGCCATCGTTACCTAAAGACCCAAAGATATACGGAGCCAGCAGCAGTGAGTTACCCCGATTCAGGAGGATGTGTTGCTGCACGATGAGCTATGCTCGGATCCGGACGCAATGTTGCATGTGCGCCTTCGAGGCCTTCAACTAAGGCTTCGATCTAACGGCCTCCGGAACTCGGGCGACCTTCAAACCGAGCCTGGAGCGAACTCTCGGCCGAAGCGAAACAATCTAGTCCGGGGCGGTCGCGGCGAGAGCCGCGGTCGTTATGGGGCGAATGCTAGGAAGGGAGGAACGCAATTTCGCCTTCTTTGCTTAGCAGCGTTCGTTCAACTGCAGTTGCACAACTCTTCGAGAAGCTCAATCAGATGGCTGGCGCACGTCGCGGGATTGAGCAGGGCTGCGCGCAAATAGGTTTGCCCGCGCCATTCCGCCAAGCTGAGCCAGTAAGATCTCTTTTCTGTCAGTTCGCGATGCAGGCGGGCCAAGCGGTCGCCCGACGTGTTTAGCGGATCCATCTGAAAGAGCTGCAACGCTAGATTTGGTGAGTGCTGTGGCTTGAATCGCGGGTGGCTCTTGAGCAGCTGGAAAAGGTACCGCGCGAGATCGATGCTCCGATCAACTCGATCGCCAACACTTTTGGCACCAACAATTTGAAGCAGAACCCAAAGGGTTACTGCGTCTGCGCGTCGGGATGCTTGAATGCTCCATTGGCCGCGATGATGACCTTCAGAAAGAGAATACGGAAGCGGCCAGTCAAGATTACGATTGAAATTCTCCTTTTTGAGAAACAATACAAGAGCGCAGAGCCGCGGTACGTAGAGCCATTTTTGAGGCGCAACGGCAATAGAGTCCGCTTCCTTTAGGCCGCAGAGAAGGTGCCGATGGCGTAGGCTGAACGCCAGATTACCACCATACACCGCATCGACATGGAGCCAAGCATCGTAAGATTTGCTGACCTTTGAAACAGCTAAGATGTCATCAACGGCGCCCTGCAGTGTGGTCCCCAGGGTTGCGACTACTATTTTTCGACTGCACAGCGGCAATCTCCTTAGTAAGTTGGTCAAAGTATCCGGATTCATGTGCCCACCGTCGTCGGTCGGCAGATGCACGACATTGGGAAGCGGGATTCCGAGGACCGATGCAGCTTTGGGAATAGACGAGTGTGCTGACTCGCCCAACACCAACACGGTGTTCTCGCGGCCGGATACATTGGAGAACCTCCAACAGCTGCAAAGAGGGCTGTAAGATTGGCCAGAGAGCCGCCCGAGCAGAACGTACCTGTGGTTTCTGCGGGCAGATTGAGGCGGGTCGCAAACTCCTTTATGAGAAGTTCTTCGATCTGACTTGCCACGGGCGACAGCTCTTCGAAGATTAGATTGTTATTCAGCTGCGACACTAAGGCGTCCGTCAAAGACGCTATAGGATCTGGGGCGGTGTTCATGTGCCCGATCATTCCGGGGCAGCCAAGCATGGCACTGCCAGACACAATCTCGGACCACAGATCGTTCAGGGCCGTGATACCCAGGCCTACTTCAGGAATGCTTGCAGGCGTCGGAACAGCTTCGGGCAAGGGTCGGCTGGGCGAAATGGTCGCAGCCAATCGTTCGGCCAAGCTCGACAGCAATTCTCGGAGCCGGTCGGCAGTGTAGAAACCAGCGGCGTCGTCTTGGCTTGTTAGTAGTTCGCGAGGTGGCTGCACAAGCATCGTTTGCAATTGCCTATAGCGAATGTTGCCCAACTCGACACGATAGGCTCGACAGAAATGCTGCGACGTTGCATCTACTTCTCAACTTGGAACAAGGTCTATGATCGTAGGCCCTTCGCGTTTCACGAACCGAGAACAAAATACGTTTGTCTCGCGTGATTGCTTGACGAGAAGCTGAATGATGGCACATCTCTAGCGGAAAGCGAGTCTCCGCAGAACGGCCGCTTTCCTGAGGGAAAGATATCCATTGTATTACCCGTCAGAACCGCTTGGTCGAACGCGCTCTTGAAGATGGCTTCGTCGCCTTTCCGCGGATGAAATGAAAAAATGCGTGCAAAGAAAACTACCAACGTTGGCAGGTGCGGGCCTTTGCTACCGGCGATACTCAACGTGGTCACAAGTGTGGCGCGATAATCGAGGGTCTTCTCCACATTCGCTCCAAGCGGAGGATTCGCGGACACTGCGAATGGGGCATATGACGCCGCGCGAGATCGCGCTGTTTTCCAATCAGCTTAAATGACCGCCGGAAGAAATTCACGAGCAGGCGCACTGAGCGATAGAGGTTTTGCAAACACCGCAGCCGCCTCTGAGTCCCTCAAAGCGCCGGCAAACAAAATCCACCGGATCACGGCGCTTTTATAGTGTACCACAAGCACCTCGTCATTCATGCGGTAAGCCCGCCAACGCTGAAGACAATGCATGCCTGCTCGAAAGGCGCTTCGGCGTCTCGTTATGGCCGCAGACTCATTGTCGGCATCGCTTAAAGGGAAAGCGGCAGCTGTCGGCGAAGTCCTGTCCACATAGTGCTCAGGAGCGCTTGCCCGTGCACCAGCAACGGCGCACAATCCGTCCAACCGCTCACCTCAGGCCAACTTCGGAATAAAGCTACAGAGCGCTGAGGGTCCGGCGACCAGATCGGCTTGGAGAGGTCCGGAGCCGGATCCTTCCAGTCGGCGGACGTCCGTACCGGGATGCTCCGTCGCATGCGCTCGTCCGGCCGACTGGCGCCCACCTTCCTGTCGGATCTTGCCCAGCGCCCGGTCGATCGTCGACACGCTCATCACCAGCAGCTTCGCGCGGATTTCAGGCGCCGCGCCCATGTGGCCGTTTCGTTCCATTGCCTCGACCAGAAGCGGCCGCGCCCTTTTCAGTTTCTTGCTCCTCTTCCTCGTAAATCCGCCGAATCGAGGATTGCTCGATATCTCCTCGGAGCAGGCGCATCGCATGCTTTCTCGGGAAGCGCTTCATAACAACAAACCTGTCGAGACTCGCACCTTCTCCGCGCGGGTAGCCTCCACGTAGCGCTACCCGCAGCGCCCTCATGGCGGCTCGAAGAGAACTGCTCAGTTGCTTCCTTATCATCCCGCAGTCCCATCCGGCTGGGGAGAAGATTACGCGAGGCAACGGCCAAGCATTCAGAAGCATTTCGGATGCGCCTTCATTGAGGCAAGCGCCAAAAGGCGGCGCGCGTCGCTTACGATGGAGCGGGCACAATTGTTCTCAATCCCATGAGGAGGTGCAGGCCCGTCTTCATTCGTGTTCGCCAAATTCCAGGTACTGGAAAGCGCCCGCCGTACCATGCGTCACTTGGTGCGGACCGGATTGCCGCTGCTGGTTCGGCCGCTCCTTCGACCGGCTCCACATGAGATCGTTGGGTGCCCCATATAGTGCAGTATCGAAATCCGGCCTATATCTGTGGCCTGGCAAACGATTCCGAGGCGATGCCGAGCGGAATCACTGACCCTCAACGTGGCGATCACGGTTGGCGATTTGCCTGCACAGCAGCATGCGCGTCGGCGCGCAGAGCTCCTGTTAGACCCGCGGAACGCGCCGGCTCCAACGCGCTCGGCGAGAACGTGCCTCGGATGTGGTGCGCGGCACCACGCTCGGCAGCCAAGCGGGAGCACATCCTGCGATTATCATTCGTAAGCCGTATGATCAGAAATGGGCCGAGGGTCAGGTGTGGTTCAACATCGCCCTGCGAGCCCGGCGCAAGCAGCGAGAATCACTTGCAACGGCGGTCACAGCTGCCGCAACTGCATCGAGGTTGATCGGTTGCAGAATGGATGGTCGAGTTGAACGCTGAACACAAAATGGATGCCGAGATCGCAGCGATACTCGATCAAAAAGGCGTCGTCGCCGCCCGAGGCTGCGCATTCAAAGCCGAGAGGGTCTAGGTATTGCGTACTCGAGGGGATTTGAACCGCCATGGTGTGAACAAGAATGCGATGCGCTGGCCCGACCACAGAGTCTCAATTCAAGCCAGCACCGGCTGGGGCTAGAGTAACCCGCGCAATCTTCGATTATTCTGCGCGCGGATTGCTGGCGGGTGGTCAGTTAGGATCGAACAGCAGGCTAGTGTCCGTCTGATCGTCGCACACATCAGCGCCAGCGCCGCCTGCAGCCGCTCCAGCGTGAGCGCAAAAAAATCGTCGGCTTCAACGCTCACGATCGCACCTCTTACGCCAGGCCGCTTGAACTGATTTGGGCCCTGCTTTCGAAAGCTGATCTCGAAGGTCCTGCCTTATCGCTGTCACCGTTTAATGCTCCCGGATTATCAGCTTATCACGATCGTCCTTCTGTGTGCTTCTGCAACACTGCCGTCGCCGTGAAGGACGCTCGGCAGCGAGTACATCGCTTTCGGCCATGTGGACTGTGCATGGCGCGCCCACGTCTCGTGGCCGATCTGATCGACAATCGCGGACGACGGCAGGTCGGCCCTTGGCCTTAAAGCACGGGCTGCTTTGGCGTTGAACGGAATACATGCCGAGTTTGCCGAATAGGATCGTCGCCAGCCCATTTTTGGACCGATAAGGCCGCGCGATGTGGCATGCAGCAGCGCCGGTAGCTCGCGGATCTTCGCGCAATCGCGGCAGGTGAACTTCTCGCTTACCCTCTCGACTGCATTGAGCGGTGCGAGATCGGCTCCAGCGCTTTGGCCACGTCCTCACTGATCTTCGGCAACCGCGATTCCACCGCCGCAGGTACAGCTCCTTAAAGCCTAAGACGACGTGCTCCGTTCGATGTCTTCCGGCGGTGGTGTGCCTACCGGCTGCTTGCGCATGAAGGGCGGACGTTCTGCGCCTTCGCCGCTCCGACCAGAGCGGCAAGCTCATTCTCGCCGGCTGTGGTGATGAGTTCTTGAGCTCCAACTCAGCGCCATGCGCTCGGAGCGTTGGCCGTACAGTTCGCGATTCAACATCTCAAACCGCAACTCAAGATGCGCGATCAGCGCCTCGTCGTCCGAGAGCTCCATCCGCGCACTAGCAGCTACCGCGTCGCCTTGCAGCCGCGTTGCTGGGCGGGTTGACGAGTGCCTTTGACCCTACCTCTCTCGGAACGAGATTGGCATGCTGACTCAGTCGCTCGCCTTGGCAAGCTGGATGATGACGGTGCGATGCAACAGCCGGTCCCGGACCGTGCTCGCCACCTCGCGCACTCCGCCAGGTTGCGATTGGATGTGAGAATCACGCGCCCCGTCTCATAGCGGGCGTTGACGACTGGAAGGACAGACTGCCACGCCGGTGTCGCGTCAACTTAGCCCTATCGGTCTGAGCCCGGGGACGTTGGCATCGATCTCGGTGAGAGCCCCTCTCTCGCTACCATCCATAACATTACCTAATGAAGCACCCCAAAAATACCGCTTGTCATATGGACGTCGCTTAAGGCTTTTTCCAAACCAAGCAATCAATGAGGGAGAGGAACATGCTTAACAGGCGACAATTCAATGTCGGCACCTTAGCCGGTATCGGAGCGTTGGCTGGCGGTACGGTCGTTCCCGCGGCTGCGCAGCCGAAAAAGACGTTTACGTTGGCCGTACCCAGCATGAAGCCCGGCTTAGATCCCGCATTCGCGGTCACGTTCGATCTTTATCTTACCACGAAGGCTATCTTCAGCACGCTGACCGAGCTATCTCCTCAACTCGAGCCCAGACCGCTTCTCGCAGAGTCTTGGGAGCATGCGGATCCGCTGAAGTGGACTTTCCGAATCCGCCGCGGCGTCAAGTTCCACAACGGCCGCGAACTCACCGCTGATGACGTCGTCTTTGCGATGACCCGCCTCCTCGATCCGAAGACCGGCGCGCTTTCGCGCAGTCTTCTCGGCCCCGTCGCCTCGGTTACCGCAGACGACAAATACACTGTATCATTCAACACGAAGGTGCCGTTCGCTGACATGCCTTACGCTGTCTCGCAGCCGCATACGGCGATTGTCGCCAAAGAGAACGCAGACAAGGTGACGACCTTGCCAATAGGCACAGGTCCTTTTGTCTTGAAGCAATATGATTCCGGGAACTCGGTGCTCCTGACCAAGAATCCCGAGTACTTCCAAAAGGGCTTACCGCAACTTGACGAAGTGCGTATCGTCCTCATGAAATCTATGGCAGTCCAGGCATCAGCGCTATCAAGCGGCGAAATTGATATGATGCTGTTTGTTCCAGCGGAAATGACAGCATCCCTGCAGACCGACAGCAAGCTCAAGGTAGCCGTTGGCTCGCCGGATCGCCATCAGCCGATCGTGATGTTCACGAACAAGAAGCCCATGGACGATCCGCGCGTACGGAAGGCGCTCAGGTTGGCTAGCAATCGCGAGAATGCACTCGGCGTCGCCGCCTTCGACATCGGCTCTGTTGGAAATGACGTTCCGGCTGCACCCAAATCACCGTGGGCCTCGAAGAAGCTTCCGCAACGCAGCTACGATCCTGCGGGTGCGAAGAAGCTCCTGGCCGACGCGGGTTATCCCAACGGCCTCGACATGGTGCTCTACACCTCAAAGGGGCGTCCGGGCCTCGAGGAGGCAAGTATCGCATACCAGCAAAGTGCCGCCGCTGCGGGAATCCGCGTCTCAATCAAATCCGTAGAACTCCAACAGCTTTACTCGCAAGAATTGACTAATCCCCGCGAATTTACGATGGCCCAGATAAACTGGGGCGCGCAGTCGTCCGGTATCACGGGCGAGCCGTTCTCTCAATTCGTCAAAACCGATGCCGCTTTCAATTATGCCAAGTATTCAAACCCGAAGCTCGACGAATTGCTGGAACAGGCCGCCGGCGCGTTTAACAGGGACGAGCGTACAGCCCTTTACGATCGGATTCAGGAGATAATCTGGGAGGAGGGCCCCGAAATTATCTCATATTTTGCCGCGCAGGCCACGTCGATGCGATTCAACGTAAAGGGATATGAATTCCTGCCGGATTCGGTCGTCGATCTCAAATACCTGTCGCTGGCTTGAACAACTGATCAGGTTCAGTCGTGCACCTCGCTACCTATGTCGCGCGGAGGTTGGCCCTGCTCGTTTTCACCTTGCTGGTGATCTCGCTGCTGATCTCCGCTCTGATGAACCTTCTACCCGGTGATGCCGTCGAGGTAATCGTCGGTAATTGGGCGAGAGCGTCCGGTTCCGATCTCGCCGGGCTGCGGGCTAGCTTTGGTTTGGACCTGCCATGGTATGAACAGTACGTCAGTTGGTTGGCAGGCATGGCAAGAGGCGAGTTTGGCGACAGCATCGCCTTGCATCATGCGGCAATGCCGGAAATCATCGCTCGTCTCAGTAACTCGCTCCTATTGGCCGCGCCCGCCTTCGTTCTAGCCGTGTCAATAAGTCTGTCGGCTGGCGTATGGGCCGCCATTCGCCAAGGCACGATCCCCGATAGCGCAATACTTCTGTTCACCCTGCTCGGCATTTCTATCCCGGCCTTCGTCGTAGGACCACTGCTGATCGTTGTGTTTTCCGGCTGGCTCCACCTGCTGCCTGCCAGCAGCGCAATCTCTTCAGACGCTCCCGTAACAAGTCAAATTTTGCTGCTGATCCTCCCAATCGCGACCATAGTAATTGAAGTGCTTGCTCACATTACCCGCACGGTGCGCGGCAGCATGATCCAAGCCTTGCGGACGCCTTATGTACGTATGGCTCAACTTAAGGGCCTGCCGCCCAAAACCGTCGTTGCTAAACACGCTTTGCGGAATGCCTTAGCGCCGACCGTGACGGTCATAGCACTCAACGTTGGTTGGCTCATCGGCGGTGTCGTCGTGATCGAGCAGGTGTTCAGCTATCCTGGAATTGGTAGCTTGCTGATTTTTGCAATCGACCAGCGCGACTTGCCGCTACTGCGTCTAACTGTGTTTGCGATTGCGGCCATTTACTGCTTCGCCAACCTCATCGCTGACGTCATCCATGCCCTGTTGGATCCGCGGGTGCTTCATGGATAAAGCTAAGAATACGGTGTCAGCCCAGCGGAAGAAACGATGGCTGCACGCACAATTGATCATCGGTCTCGTGCTGATCAGCGCGGTTGTCATCATGGCAGTGTTGGGTAGAGCTATCGCACCGTTCGACCCCGAACAGTTCCATATGCGTAGCCGGTTATCTCCGCCATCTCTAGAATTCTGGCTGGGCACCGACCGCTTCGGCCGAGATACGTTCAGCCGCGTCATTGTCGGTGCACGCGCGACGCTGATGATCGCCTTTTCAAGTACCTTACTCGGCATCCTGCTCGGTATGCCTGTAGGACTTGTGGCTGGCTACTTCAAAGGATGGTTAGACGAGATCCTTATGCGTCTGATGGACGTGCTGATGTCCTTCCCAGCGTTACTGTTGGCGATGCTGGTCGTTGCTCTCCTTGGCACCAGTGGGGTCAACGCGGCAATCGCGGTCGGCGTAGTTTTCGCGCCACCGATCGCGAGGGTATCACGTTCAGTGATGCTCGGGCTGGTGTCTGCGTCGTTTGTCTCAGCAGCACGTGTGCGCGGGGAGTCGCATCTTTATATTGTAGCATCCGAACTCCTGCCGAATGTCTGGCCACCGATGATCGCTGAGCTCTGTATTCGGATGACTTACGCGATACTTGCATCCGTTTCTCTAAGCTTTCTCGGTTTGGGGGCGCAGCCGCCGACAGCCGAGTGGGGATCGATGATTGCCTCCAACCTCACTCTTCTTATGGTTTTGCCATGGCTCACATGGGGGCCTGCAATCGCTATCGTTATGCTCGTCATTGGTGTCCATCTGTTCGGCGAAGGACTCCGAGCTTGGCTTAGCCGGAATGGATGATCATCGATGACTGACAGCAGCCCGGCCGATCTGCGGATCGAGAATTTGTCGATAAACTATGCACTTGCTCAAAGTGAGTTGCATGCGGTCCGCAACGTCTGCCTTGACGTGAAGCCAGGCGAAGTTGTGGGCGTCGTAGGGGAGAGCGGCTCCGGCAAAAGCACGCTAGGGTATGCCATACTCGGGGCCCTCGAGGAGAACGGCTATGTCACGAATGGGCGCATCCTGTTCCATGGTCGTGATATCACTGAGCTGTCCCAAGCCGACCTATTGCAGCTGCGAGGATTGCAGATTGCCCTGGTTCCGCAGGACCCACCCACTGCCCTTAATCCAACGATACCTGTCGGCGAACAGATCGCCGAGGTACTGCGTCATCACGAGAATCTGTCAAACGAAGGTGCGAAGTCGCGCACCTTGTCGTTACTTGCGGAAGTGAATCTGCCGAACCCGGAGCAACTCTACGACAGATACCCCTTTGAGCTTTCAGGTGGCCAGCAGCAACGCATCGTCATTGCCATGGCGTTTGCCTGCCGGCCACGACTCCTCATCATGGACGAACCGACGACCGGTCTCGATGTGACGTCGGAAGCGAGAGTCCTCGAACTGCTACGTGCGATGATCAAGGAGTACGGCACGTCGGTCCTGTACATCTCTCACAACCTCGGCACTATCGTGAACATCTGTCAGCGCGTGGTGGTGATGTATGCCGGCGAGGTTCTCGAGGAAATCGCCGCCGACTCCCTGGTACGGGAAGCCAAGCATCCATATACGGTTAGCCTGCTCGGGTGCATTCCGACTCTCAGGGGCAGTGGCTACCTGCAAACGGTTGAGGGAGAACTTCCTAACCTGCTGAATGTCCCGGCCGGTTGCGTCTTTGCCGCAAGGTGCCGCTATGTCACGGACCATTGCAGGCAGAACCATCCGGGGCTGGAGAGGCTCCAGAACAACGCGACAGTCCGTTGCTGGCTACATCGCGAGATTGATTCCAAAGCGGGGCGATCGGTCGCTGCCAAGGCGCCGTTGCCTGTTCAAAGATCGAAGGACATTGTTCTGCGTGTTGAGAACCTCGCCAGTCACTATCGTATCCAGCGTTCGATCTTTGATGTGGTCATGCGTCGCCCCGCTAGGGTAGTGAAAGCTGTTGATGGCATCTCATTCGAGGTCGAGCGAGGCTCCGCATTTGCAATTGTCGGGGAAAGTGGCTGCGGCAAAACTACGCTTGGCCGGACCTTGCTCGGGCTGACGCCAGCTAGCGGGGGCAGGATAGTTTATGAAGGCGAAGTGTTACCACCTAGCCTAGGCAGCCGCCCGAAGAAGCTTCGGCGCGAGATCCAGGCCATCTTTCAGAATCCGGACCAGACGCTCAATCCGAAAAAGACGCTCGCCCGCATCCTGAGTCGCCCTCTGTCTCTTGCCGGACGCGACAGCACCACAGTAGCGGTCGAGGAGCTCTTGCGAAGAGTCCGGATATCTATCGAAGCACGCACCAAATATTCGCGGCAGCTATCCGGTGGCCAGAAGCAGCGCGTCGCGATTGCGCGGGCTTTCGCCACCAGTCCAAAGTTCATCGTCTGCGACGAGCCACTGTCCGCCCTGGACGTCTCGGTGCAGGCGGCTATCGTCAATCTGCTGACGGACCTCCAGCGGCAGGAAGGAACGACCTATGTTTTCATCTCCCACGACCTGCCGCTAGTCGCCTACTTCGCGCACAAGATCGCCGTGATGTATCTTGGAAAAATCTGCGAGATCGGAAATCCGGAACAGCTTCTTGCTCCACCCTATCACCCGTACACGGAAGCTCTGCTGAGTTCGGTTCCCTTGGTCGACCCCTCAATTTCGCAGCGGCGCATCGTCCTCGAAGGACCGGTCACCGCTGGCGATGGCAAAGGCTGCGTCTTTGCTGGGCGGTGCCCGCGCAAGATTGGGAGGATGTGCGAGGAGCGAGCGCCCCCGGTGCGGGACCTCGGCGCCGGTCATCAGATCGCATGCCACATCTCCCCGGAAGATCTACAGGCGGTCCCGCCGGTCTTCGGCTTCGAGGCCGGCGATGACGGCTTGGCGCCAAGTCGCCCAACATTGTCTTCGGCTTGCAGAATGGATGAGAAGAGCTTGCGCGTTATTTAGAAGCTCGAAATATCGGGTTCGGCCCAGATAGACAGGTTCTGACCTTAACGATCGTTGTTGCAGAAAGCTTACTCGCAACTGACGAGCACATGGACGTGCGACGGAGGTGCCGCTGAGGGAAGCAGAGCCTAGTCATGTCTTCCGTTGCCGCATTCCCGCGGCCGAGCTTCAATGCCACCCGCGGGAATGCAAACCCAGCGCCGCGCAATGTCGAGGCCACTAGGACGTGTCTAACACTGCGGTCGGTCATGCGAACCATGGGGCTCATAAATCTTAATCGACTCGCCGACTTTGGGATAACTGAGATGAATCTCAGCGAATATGTGGATCACGACGCTACCGGTCTGGCCTCTCTTGTAAGAAAGCGGGAAGTGAATCCGTTAGAGCTAACGCGGCTAGCGCGCGCGGCACACGACGAGGTCAATCCTCGCGTCAATGCTGTTATAGAGTTCTACGAAGATGCTGAGACCGTTGTGGGCGCCGATGGAGGCCTCTTCTATGGAGTGCCTTTCCTTCGAAAAGATCTGGGAGCGACCGAAGCTAACCGGCTCCAGGAATGTGGAAGCCGGCTCCTTAAGGGTTATCGTCCCCAGACCGAAAGCTACTTCCTTCGCCGCGCACGCGACGCAGGACTCCGCACCATTGGAAGAACAACAGTTCCGGAATTCGGCACATCTGGAATGAGCGAATCCATTGCCAATGGTATCACAGGCAATCCATGGGATCTAAAGCGCTCCGCAGGTGGCTCGTCCGCTGGATCGGCTGCTGCAGTCGCCGCAGGCATCACACCTATTGCACATGGCAGCGATGGAGGCGGGTCAATTCGCATTCCCGCCTCGTGGTGCGGCCTCGTCGGACTGAACCCGTCCCGCGGGCGTATTTCAGGTGGACCGAACATGCAAGATGTATCGTTTGGCTTTGGACGACAGTTCGTTCTTTGTCGAACTGTGCGCGACATGGCTGCAGCGCTAGACGTCTTTTCTGGTCCCTCTGCCGGGGATCCGTTTATCATCGTCCAGCCAAACCGTCCCTATGTCGAGGAACTTTCGCGATCTACTGGTAGGTTGCGGGTGGGGGTCGCCAGGACTAAATGGGGTGCAATTGCTCTTGATCCGGAAGTGCTCCAAGCTGTCGATGCGACCGCCTCGCTACTGGTGGAAATGGGCCACATCGTTGAGGATGTCGACTCACCATATGAGTCCATGGAGAAAACCAGGATCTCGCTCGCCTGCTCCGCTCTGCGTGCAAAATCGCTTGAAGATGCGGCGCGCACCATGGGCCGGAGCATCAACGCGGATACCTTAGAACCAATCAATCTCAAGCTTTATGAACGTGGTCATTACTCACAACGTACTCCTATGGAGAACTTGCTTGAGGATATCCGAACATTCCGGTTTAAGGTGGGCGAGGCCTTTGAGGCTTTCGACCTTATACTGACTCCCTCGATGCCAATCGTGGCTCCGCCGCATGGGGCCATTTATTCTACGACCAATCCATCCCTGTCCGCAGTGGAGTTCATGGAAGCGGATACTGCACTTTATCAGTACTTGGGCGTGTTCAACGTAACTGGACATCCATCGGTGTCGCTACCACTGGCCCATAGCATTGACGGATTGCCGATCGGCATTCAAATTGTCGGACGCTTCGGTGACGAGGCGACGTTGGTACGTATCTCGCGCGATCTGGAAGAGGCATGCCCCTGGGATCACCGAAGGCCAAAGGTGCGAGCGGCGGGATACACGCAGAAATTGTAAGTTACAATTACTTGCACTTCTTTACAGCAGTTGGATTTCTGATGGCGATGTCACCTGCGTTTCACGCCGACTCGGCATGGTAGCTCGCGAGCACGCCAGTGCCGAGATCACCCGAAAGCGGTCCATTGCAACGCTTTCAAGACCGGCGCTGAGCTACACGGCGCCATCATGCAATGCCACGAAAACCTCGATCCCGCTGCCAAACCCTTCTGGAACCAAGTCTGCGAGACACTCTCGAAAAGCCGCACTGGCGAAACAAGCATTACCAACACTAGGCTGCTCTAGCTCGCTCAGACCGCATAAGCGCCTCTTCGAACAGTCGTTGTACCAAGACATTGTACGGAATACCCGATCCTTCGATCATCCTCGAAAACATGCTGATGGGAGTGAGGTTTGGGACAGCGCACACCTCGTTGATCAGGAGTTCACCATTCTTTCGCATAAAAAAATCCACACGTGCCAGTCCTTCACACCCGATCACTCTGAAGGCTTCGCAAGCTAGGTCTCGTACTCGATCCGCCACTGCCCGGTCAAGTTCCGCCTTCGTTTTCATTGTTACTCCACTGCCCTCAATTTTTGCCTCGTAGGTGAAGAACGCGTGCTGATCAGATAGGATGATCTCGCCTGGCCATGAACAGAGCAATTGATTGGGCCGCTCAGCGTCCTGCAAAATCGCACACTCGAGTTCACGCGCCTCCACATACTCTTCGACCAGGATGTTGCTACCATAATTGAATGCGAGATCCACAGCGGCTTGGAATTCCGTTTCGCAAGTCACCTTACTGATGCCGATTGACGAATGAAGGCTGGTCGGCTTTACAAAAAGCGCGCTGCTGCAAAGCGCTTTTTGAGCAGACTGAAAGTTCACCTCTTCGCCGGAAGTTACAAGCAGAGATCGCGCGATCGGAAGGCCGGCATCGCGCAGTATCCGTTTGGTCATTTGCTTGTTCAAGCATATCCCCGGCACGGGCAGGCGGGATCCGATAAACGGCACTTGTGCCGTTTCCAAGATGCCCTGCAAAAGGCCATCCCAAAGGACTGGAAACACTACGTTCACATGACATATTTTCTCTTTACATATTCTCTCTTCGCCGTCGTGACGATGGACGACCGCTCGACCCTGCGCCCCCGGCAGGAACACTATTTGACCTCCTGATGTATCTACTTCTGAGGGAAAGGAATCGGCGTTCTCCTGCAGCCACCACTTGCCATCCTGTGCAACCCCAATCAGTATCGGAAAATAGTGTTTCCGGTCTAAGGCTTCGTAGACCAAGCGAGCGGATCTCACTGACACATCGTGCTCAGCACGCCGCCCCCCGAATATCAGTGCGACGTTCAGCATGGTCATGTATAGCCTCCCCGTGTGCCAAAACGTTCATCGATGATGAAAACGCTATAATGCAAGAGCATCACTAAGCATGACGATCTGCAACTACCAAGAAAGATAGTTGCGGCTGCGGGTTCGGAATACATTTGCAATGCAGTCGGTATTTGCGCGAGTTCGGACTCGGTGAGAGACAATGATCTGAAGTATGATGAGTGCTGGGAGGTCCCGACCTCGTAAAGCGATATCTCTTGGAGATACCTTGATCCGCGCGGATCCGACGAATATTCCAGGGCCAAAATCGCACGACTTTCCATGCGCCAACTCATGGGGCCAAGCGTCAAACCACTAACTATACCCCGATTATTTCTTCCTTGAGCTCATTGGGGCTCAAATGAGCACTTGGTCGATTTCGGAGCCGATTACCGTTTTTTGATCTCGATCTGCTTTTCGGTGCTGCTGGCGAACAGAACCAAAATAACGATCCGTTGTGTTTTTTTGGTCGGCGTGGCCGTAATGCGGGCGATCGTCTTCTAGGTCGAGAGCTTCGAGCCTGCCGCCGACTTTAATCCTGCGAAGCCATACAGACTGAGATAGCGGACATCGAAGATCGGGACCAGAGCAAGCTCTTACTCACTGTACTCGAAGCGGTAATCACCGGACTACTCGGAGAAGTCAACCAAGCGAGCAGCGAAGCGGCCAAGGACGACGCAATGGCTCTCGCCGAACGGAAGCTTTTCGTATCTAGTGTGCTAAACCTAAAAGAAAGCCAGCCAGAAAGCTCTTGCTGGAGAAGTCTGGCAGGAGCTTCTCGGAATTTAGGTCGGCTCTTCGCTTGCTGCTGCACCGGCTCTCGACGGGCTTTTGGAAAAGCCGGCAGCATCGGGTTCGAGGCAAGCCGAAATGCAAGCAGGAATCTCCTCCCCACACGGACCAATACGAATATAAGGGATGCACGGCGATTTTGGTTGCGCTACTGCGCAGCGATAGATGGCGGCGGGCAATTTCAATGTCTAACCGCCCTAGTCCGGCTCCCAACGGCCCCGTCCGCGCCGCACAGTACTTGCGAATGTCCCGGAAAATCAGCGGTACTCGACCGAGAACCAACGGAACGCGATTGCCGAGTTCGCCCAGCAGCACGAATACGAACTAGTTGCTCCGTACGTCGACGCTGGGAAAAGTGGACTATCCCTGCAAGGAAGGGATGCCCTTCGGCAGCTTCTCAGCGATGCTCTGGGGCCAAAGCGGTTGTTCGATGCCATCCTGGTTCTCGACGTGAGCAGGTGGGCGGCTTCAGAAGCCCGACCAGGCCGCATTATGAGTTTTATGTCGGCAGGCTGGCATCAGCGTCGTCTATTGCGTCGATGATCGAGCGTTTCATGGCGACCGGCCGGGCCTTTGCGAAGACCCAGCGAAGTGCTGCTCAACTCTCGTCCGGGTCGGAGGAAAGATCTGGATAGCGTTCACGAATCAAGTCGAGAAACGGACGTACTAATGGATTGCCGTTGGACTGCCGCCAATAGACGCGGAAGCTCAGCCGCGTCGGTCCCTCGGCATCATGCACCTCCCGGAAGGTGACACCGGGATAAGTCGCGCCAGTCGCACTTTCCAGGGCGAGGAGAATACCGAAGTCCATGCCCACCAGGGAGAGAAGCCGGTCGAGCCCCACGTCATGGCGAAGCAGCTTGCAAGGATCGGAAGATCCTAATTTGCTGATGAGAAGCTTGAGGAGTTCCGGTCCGGGACCACGCTGTGACATCAAAAGCGGTTCGCGCCGCAGTTCGCCCCAGTGAACTACGTCATGACTTGCCAGAGGATGTTTCGCAGGGAGTGCTGCAACAACACGTTCGCTCCAGAGCAACAATGACTTGCCGCTCCAATTCGGATTGGGATCCGCCGCGACAGCGACATCGATGGCTGAGCTGGCGAGGTCCGAAATCAGATGCTCGCTCGCGCCGTCGACAAACTGTCTATCGACATCGGGAAAGCGGTGCCGGTGCTCGAGGAGGGTGGCTCGGAGATTGCCGGCTGACAGGGAGGTGTGGATCCCGATGGTCAACCGACCACTCTCGCGACGCGAGCGGGTCTTGAGGCGAGCGGCCATTGCTTCAGCTTCGCCTACGATGCGCCGGGCATCCTCAAGAAATTCTCGACCTTCCATCGTTGGTCGCGTACCTCCGTTGGTACGCTCGAATAGTTTGCTGCCCAACGTATGTTCGAGACTTCTTAGGCAGCGACTGAGCGTCGACTGCTTGATTCTAAGCGTCTCTGCCGCTTGACGGATGCTTCGATGCTGGGACGCAGCGATCGCCCAGCGTAGATCTCGAAATTCCACAGCCACGCTCGAAGCCCTATGGTGAGTTGTTGGAACAAGTGTTTTCTTGCCCCTCCATAAATTGTGTTGCGTCAGCTCCTCCGACTTCGGCCAGCATACGTATTTCAACACCGAAGTTATTTGGAACGTCAGGGTGCGTAAGGGAAAAAAGACAACTAGAGGCTACTCGCCCTTTGATAAATTCCGGTTCTCTCTCTCTCCCCCTCTCTCCCTCTCTCTCTCTCTCTCTCTCTCTCTCTCTCTCTCTTCGGCTTTTGCGCCCGTTTGGTCAGAGGACAATCAAAGAGCACAGTGCGCAGGTCTGAAGGACGCGATCCGCGGCTTTCAATCGTACGTTCGGCAGACCTTAGGCCGATCAGCAAGGGCCCGTTTATCGCCTGGCCGATCGTTCCGGCAACGGTCGGCATGGGGATTGGATTTGGTGACCGATACTAACGGGAGGGGTCCTCGATTCTGAACGGAGGGCATCTGCACTGGAAGGCAACGGGTTGTCGCTGTGTTGCTGATCCTCCAGCACGGCTGCTCCCGATCCTGCGGCGAATGCCACGAATGGTCCGGCCAGCCGGCTACGCGAATTTTGCGGTCGGTGACTGCATGCCTCCCTCCCTAGAGCTTGCGCGAAGCCGCTTTTTTGGTCTGTTTGGCCTCTTTTTCCTGAATGTGTCGAACCAGAAGCTCGCCTGAGGTCTTGTTGTGCTCGCGGGCGTATCGTTCGGAGGCAGCCGCATCGCCCCTGAGCAGCGCGCTGATCATTTTCCGGTGGTTTGAGATGACCATCTCAGGCCGTTCGAGGATTGCGTTCGAAGAGGCCATGTACATCCGAACCTGTTGTTCGACCAACCCGTAGTGATCGGCGAGGCGCTTGTGCCCGGAAAGGACGACGATCGCCTTGTGAAGCGCGAGATCACTGTCAGTAATCCGCTTCTGGTTGCGGCTTTTCGCGGCCGCCTTCAGATCCTCGAAAGCCGCCTCGATCGGTTGCCTCCGATTCGGGTTGGCGGCAGCGAGCTGCGCGGCAAGGCTCTCCAGGCTGGATCGAAGTGTGCAGAGCTCCCATGCGTCCTTGGATGACAAGCTCGCGACCTCCCAGCCCAAGTAAGGCTTCTGCTTCACCAGGCCCTCGCTCATCAACCGCTGCAGCGCCGCTCGTATCGTGCTGCGCGACAGGTTGAGCTCCGTCGACAGTTCGGTCTCTGTCAGTCGCTTTCCTGGCGCCAAGGCGCCACTGGTGATCGCCTGCCGGATAACATCGGCAGCCGCACGGTCCAAGCTCCGCTTCTCGACCAATCCCGAGATGATCTTAGCAGCCATTTTTCCTCCAACCGCGTTTTGCGCGGAATGTTCGTTCTGAGGTCCCGACCGATATTGGCGAACATTCGCCATTGACACCAGAGAAATCGTGCTGTTTGTTAATTGTCGACAATCAGCAGTTGAGCGGGGGCCGTGCTTGCGCATTTCCGAAACCAAGGGCGTTAGCCTCGCCGGTCTGCAGCGCCTCTCCTCGTCCGCCCCATCTCACAAGATCGTAAAGGCGGATGCGATCCTGTTATCGATTCCGTTCGAATCCGGCGGAGTGCCGCCTTGGAGCTTCGGCGGAGCGCCGAGATTGCAGTTCGACACGCTGCTGGTGCGGCTGGAAACCGAACAGGGCATCGTGGGGTGGGGCGAAGCCTTCTCGCGATGCGAGGACAAGTCGCTGAAGGCGATGATCGAGACGCGCGTGTTACCGCTCGTGATCGGCAGGAGCGCCCTGGAAATCGGCAAGATCAAGTATGATGTGGAATTCCAGCTCCAGAATTTCGGCCGCGTGGGCCCGATCGTCTATGGCGTCTCGGCGGTCGACATCGCCCTGTGGGACATCCTCGGCAAGATTTCCGGACTGCCGCTCACCGCATTGCTAGGCGGTGCATTCGCCAGCGAAGTCGAGGTCTATGCCAGTCTGATGCGCTACGGCAATTGCGCCGACGTCGTCAGGGCCACTCGGCAGGCAATTGAGCGCGGATATCGTTACATCAAGTTGCACGAGATCACCGAGGACGAAATCCGCGCCGCCGTCGAAGCCGCGGGGGCACAGGCCGCCGTCCTGCTGGATACCAATTGCCCATGGTCGGTGGCGGAGGCGCTCAAATACGATCGGCTTCTCGAGCCTCTCAATCTGTACTGGCTCGAGGAGCCTGTCTGGCCTCCGGAAAACTATGCTGGGCTGGCCCGCATTCGTTCAACCGGCCGGCACCACATCGCCGCCGGCGAAAATGCCGGCAGCGTACATGACTTTGTTGCGATGATCGCGGCAGGCGCCATCGACATTGCGCAGCCTGATGTCGCGAAAGCTGGCGGCATTTCCGAGCTCGTGAAGATCGCAGCACTTTGTCAGGCTGAATCAATCGAATTCGTGCCGCATTGTGCAATCTTCGGCCCCGGCCAGGTCGCGACGATACATCTCAATGCGGCGCAGCGATCGGTACCGATGCTTGAGCGGCTCTATTGCGATTTTGAGGCCGAGATCTACGGCGGTACTACGCTTCCGGTCAATGGAAAGGTTGCCGTGCCGACAGGGCCGGGGCTTGGCCTTGACCCTGATCCAAGCGTGATCAACCGCTACCGCGTTGCCTGAGAACGGAAGCGTTGTGACATGGGCCGTAGCTACATCCGTCTCAACAGCCGCTTCCGCGGACTGTCCCCGTGCCTCACCACAGCGCGCAAGTGCTCTCTTCGTGACGGCACGAAGGTTCGCGCGGGCCTGCTTGATCAGCTCGCGGGCGAGATGACGGAGATCAGCATCGCGCTGGAAAGCGCGGTGCTCGACCAATCTATGTGAAGAGAGCGCTCATCAAGTGCGCTGTTTGCGCGTCTAACGCAGGAAGAGGGGACTCGAAATGGTGACACGGAGAGAGTTGCTTGCAGGAGCCGGAGCAGTTGCCGTGGCTGGCGGAGCGGGTCTCAAGCCGCTCCCGGCGAAAGCGGCGCAAAGTAAAGCCGTCGTGCTGGCGTCGATGGGTCCTGTCACCGGAAACTGGGATCCGACCTCTCACACGACCCTGGGGCAGTTGAAGTTCGAAAAGTTCGTCTTCAATCATCTGACGCGCTGCGAAATGCGGGAAGGCAAGTCTGAAGAGCTGACCCCGGACCTCGCCACCAGTTGGAAGCTGATTGATGCGCACACTTTAGAGTTTAAGCTTCGGGACGGCGTCAAATTCCATGACGGCAAGGAGTTCGGTGCTGAAGATGTTAAGGCAACCATGGAATATGCCTCCAATCCGGCGCGGCCCGCATCCGCCCTTTATCCGGGCCGCGTTGATGTCGAAATCGTCGACAAACTGACTGTCCGGTTGAAGACTGAAAAACACGGCTACCCCGCGTCCGCCTTCTGGTTCGTTTCGAGCTTCCTTCCAATCCTGTCGGCAAGGGATGTTGCCGATCCCGCACTCCTTCAAAAGCGTCCGAACGGCACGAACGCGTTCAAATATGCGGGAACGCAGGGAGACAGGAACAGCCTGGAAGCAAATGATGAATTCTATGGCGGACGGCCCAGGATCGATCGGATCGTCTATGCCTACGTTCCGGACGCCAACACGCGCGTACTGGGCCTGCTGAACGGCGAATATCACATTGCCGAACGGCTCGAGCCCGAGCAATACGCCTCGTTGTCAAGCAACCCGAAAGTCACCACGCATAGGGCGCTGACGACCGAGAACAAATATTTGCACTTCCGGTGCAACAAGCCTCCCTTCAACGACGCTCGCATTCGTCGCGCAATTTGCCACGCGATCGACCGTGATCAAATCCTGTCCCTGATGGGCGAGGCGGCCACACCGTCAAACTGCTATATTTCGCCGACGAAGTTCGGCTTCACGGATATTCCTGATTATCCAAAGTTCGATCCGGGTGCCTGCCAGAAGCTTCTCGCCGAGGCAGGGTTTCCCAAAGGAAAGGGGCTGCCGCAACTCGAATATATCACCTCGATCGGGTTCTATCCGAAAACGAAAGAGTATGGCGAGCTGATCACAGCGATGCTCGCCGAACAGGGGCTTGATGTTCGCCTGACCGTTCTTGAACCGGCCGCGTGGGAGCAGGCGATCTATCGCCGCGCTGATGGCCAGGGGCAGGGCCACATGTGCGACGTCGGCTGGATGACGGGATCGCCGGAGCCGGATCTGGTGCTTCGACCGAACTGGCATTCAAGCGCCGCCCTGATCACCGGGATCAGCGACCGGGAAATTGACGCGGTGCTAGACAAGGAACGCGCCGCTGCAAACCCGGAAGAGCGCCGCAGGATCTTCAAGAATGAGACGTTTCCCACTCTTGCAAACAAGGTTCCGAGTTTGTCGCTCTTTTCCGCTGTGACCTTCCATGCCGCGGCCAAGAATCTGACAGGGGCATACTATTTTCCCAACGGGCCGATTGACCTGAGCAAGGCGGACCTAAGCTAAAGTGGCTGCCGCAAAAGTCGTTGGCAGAAGACAGGAGCCGGCATGCTGTTTGCGATCGACTTCTTCATTCGGCGCATTTCGCAAGGGCTAGTATTGGTTGTCCTCGTGGTCATGCTCATCTTTACGCTGCTGCGCGTCGTTCCCGGCGACCCGGTGCGTATGATGCTGGGGCCAATGGTGTCAGCATCTGTTGCAGAGCAGACCGCAAAACATATGGGCCTGAGGGATCCAATCCCGGTTCAATTCGGCCACTATGTCGCGCAAATCCTGACGGGGGATTTCGGGAGCTCCTTCGTCAGAAGCGCACAAGGCGGCAGCACTGGCGGCTCGCGAGGCGGCTCGACTTTCGATGCCGCCAACCGTGCATCGGTTTTGGGCCTCATCACAACCAGTCTGCCCTACAGCCTGCTCCTTGCTGGCCTTGCATTCCTCTTTGCCTTGGGAATCGCGCTCCCGATCGGCATAGCCGCCGGCTTGAGATCGGGACGCTGGCCGGATCGGCTCGCACTGCATGTAGCTTCCGCCCTGGTTTCACTCCCCAATGTATGGTTGGCCCTTGTTCTCATCTTTCTCGTCTCTGCCAAGGCCGGATGGCTGCCGGCGATCGGCTATCAGGGGCCGAGCTACGCAATCTTGCCGGCCATTGTTCTCGCCATTGAGCTTGCTCCGACCCTCATCCGGTCCATCTCTGTCTCCGTGAGCGGAAATCTTGTCGAGCCATATGTGTCCCAGGGTGAAATTCGCGGTCTCTCGCGCAGCCGAATGATCGTCGCGCACGTGCTGCGCAATTCGAGCATCCCCGTCCTCAATGTGCTCGGGATACAGGCGATCGGGCTCTTGCTGGGCGGCCTATTCGTCGTGGAATACGTCTTCAACTATCCAGGCGTTGGCCTTTTGATGATCAACGCGGTCTTCCAACGGGATTTCCCTGTGATCCAGGCCATCGCGATCCTCGCATGTGCGACCTTGGTGATGGTCAATATTCTCGTCGACTTTGCGGCGATGGCGATCGACAGGAGGCTCCAATACTAGCGTCGACAGAACTTCCGGCCAAGACCGATAGCCCGGCGCGAGGTCGCAGCATCGCGGCCAGCATCTTTGCCCAGGCATGGCGGACAACTGAATTCAAGATTGGATTTGCCCTGTTTTGCCTGCTGATCATCCTTTCTCTCCTGGGCCCCTACATTCTCGATCTGTCGCCGACCCAATTCAATGTCAGCAAGAAATTCCTGCCACCGGCACTGCTGGATCATTCGAGCTGGCCTTACCTGTTTGGCACCGATCAACTCGGCCGTGATCTGTTTACGCGCTCCCTCATAGGTCTTCGGAATGCTCTGCTGATCGGCATCACGAGCGTTGCGGGAATGTTCATCCTTGGCTCAGCCATTGGCATGATCTCAGGTTATTTCGGCGGATGGCTCGGCTTGCTCCTGATGCGGATCACAGACGCGCAGATGTCGATTCCCGCGATCATTCTGGCGATCACAATTCTCGGCGTCTCACGCCCCACTCCGCTGGCCATCATTCTTGTTCTGATTCTTGCCGGCTGGCCCGCGTATTCTCGCGTAGTGCGCAGTGTGACCCTGTCCGAGCGCCGCAAAGAATATGTTCGAGCGATAAAGATTCTCGGCGCCTCAGACGCGCGGGTCCTGCTCGTTCATATCGCGCCAAATATCTTGCCTCCGATCGCCTTCGTCGCAATCCTGGACATTGCCCGCATGATGATTTTCGAGGCTGTCCTTGGCTTTATCGGGATCGGCATTCAGCCGCCCACCCCGACTTTCGGGACCATCATTGCCGATGGCACAAAATACATTTTGAATGCGTGGTGGATCAGCACGGTGCCAGGCGTCCTGCTCGCGATCACACTCGGTTGCATCAACATCATGGGAGGAGCTCTCGAGCGATCTCGTAACAAGATCTTGCTGGGATTCGGATGATATCGCCGGTCAACATTCTTGATGTCCGCAATCTGACCGTGAGCCTTGATCTCGGGTCGCGTGGAACGCGCGCCGTGCTCACCGATGTCGATCTGAGTATCGATGAAAACGAAGTCCTCGGGGTCATCGGCGAGAGCGGCTCGGGAAAGACGGTGTTGTCGCGGGCGCTTGTCAGGTGGGTCACCAGCCCGCTCAAGATCGAATCGGGCGCTATCAGCTATCGCGGCAATGATCTTCTCAGATTACCCCGGGCACAAATGCAGGCGCTCCGCGGGCGCGAGATTGCCCACATAGGCTCCGATCCCGGCAGTGCTCTCGATCCAACCCTTCCGGTTGGCCGGCAAATCGTCGAAAAACTCAGATCCATAGAGCTTGGTATCTCCAACGGCGAAGCAGAGCGACGAGTCATACGCCTGCTCGATGCCGTAAAGATGCCTGGCGCGAAACAACGATTTGAGGAGTTTCCGTTCCAGTTCAGCGGCGGAATGATGCAGCGCGCCCTGATCGTGGATGCGCTCGTGACGAACCCGGACCTTCTGGTCGCTGACAACATAACGCAACCTCTTGACGTTACCGTCGCTGCTCAAATCCTTCGGCTCCTGCGCGAGTTGCAGCGGGATTTCAGAACGGCGATCCTGTTCGTTTCTTCTTCTTTTGGGGTCATCAACGAAATCGCGCACCGAGTTCTTGTTCTCGCAGGCGGCCGCGTTGTCGAGACTCAAAGCGTTCAGCAATTGCACGCGGCTCCGCAACATGCCTATACAAAGCAGCTGATAGCTGACATCCCCCGCATATGGCAGAGCTCGACTGAGACCGTTGCAGATCAGCTGTTACCTGCCGCCAAGGACGTCATTCTGTCGGTGCGGAACGTCAGCCGGAGTTATCCCACGAGGGATAGAAACAAGCTGTTTGCAAACCAGTTCGTGCATGCGGTGCGGGACGCTTCGTTCGATGTTCGACGGGGTGACAATTTGGCCATCGTCGGCGAGTCGGGATGCGGGAAATCAACGCTTTCGCGCCTCCTGAGCCGTCTGGAGGCCCCGGATTCAGGACAGATATTGTTCATGGGCGAAGACATCGCACCTATGAAAGGAAACCGTCTATTGACGCTCCGCAGGAAATTCCAGCTTCTCCTGCAGGATCCGTTTAGCTCCATTCCGCCTCATCTTTCGATCGGGCGAACCATATCCGAGCCCCTCTACGTCCATGGAGGGATGTCACGTTCCGAAATCCGCGATCGCGTCGCGGCGACCATGCAGGAAGTTGGACTATCTCTTGACCTGTTCGGCAAACTTCCGGTCGGATTGAGTGCCGGGCAGCGTCAACGTGTGAGTATCGCCCGGGCCCTCGTCCTCGATCCCGAGTTGCTCATTCTTGATGAGACGCTGTCGGCGCTCGACCAGGTCGAGCAGCGCAAGCTTCTGGCCCTTTTTCAGCGGCTTCAGGACCAGCGCCGGATGACCTACATATACATTTCGCACGACTTGGGGATGGTGCGGCAAGCCTGCAATCGCATCGCCGTGATGTATCTTGGGCGCGTGGTGGAGCTGGCTGACAATCGGACCACATTCATCAAGCCGAGACATCCCTATACCCGCGCGCTCCTGAGCGCGGTGCCGGCGGTTGAGGAGCGTCCTTTCAAGGCGGAGACCTACCTCTTGGAAGGTGAGCCGCCCAACCCAGTCCACATCTCGGCAGGCTGCGGCTTTAGAAGCCGCTGCCCGTTCGCGCTCGATAAGTGCGCCTTTGATGATCCGCCGCTTGCGGCACGCGGACGGGATGAATCGGCTGCTTGCCATCTGACTGAAATAGACCCGCACCATCCATGACTTTGCGGGATTGCGCGACCATCCAACGGTGCTCCTCTTTGGAGAGTAAACAGCATGGAGTTTGACTATATTGTCGTAGGATCCGGAAGTGCGGGATGCCCTCTGGCGGGGCGATTGGTCGAGCGAAAACAATCGGTCCTGCTGCTGGAGGCGGGGAAGAAGGAGCGCTTCAATCTGTCTCATGTTCCGGGTGCGCTCGTCTATACGATCGGGAATAGGCGGTACGACTGGGCTTACAAGACAGAGCCTGATCCGAGCAGAGGCGGCCTGGTCGAGGATTGGCCCCGCGGCAAGGTACCGGGAGGATCATCTGCGATAAATGGGATGATCTTCATCCGCGGCGCTGCGCGGGACTACGACGCTTGGGAGGCGCTAGGCAACAAAGGATGGGGATGGAAGGACGTGTTGCCGTACTTCCGGAAAATGGAGTCGGCTGATGGGGACAGAGACAATCAATTTCGCGGAGGGCTCGGACCTCAACGTGTTTCAGCTTTACGTTGGCGTCATCCGATCTCTCAAGAGTTTATCGACAGCTTTCAAGCCGCTGGCATTCCCTTCAATGAGGATTTGAACGGTGCCTCGCACGAGGGAGTTGCCTGGAATCAGGGATCAACGCGCGATGGGCGTCGGCTTTCGGCGTTCGAGGCTTTCATAAGGCCAAAGCTGTCGGCAACTCATCTGAAGTTCTTGGATCAGACGATCGTTCGCCACATTCTGTTTGACAAGATGCGCGCGAGCGGTGTTGCCGCCACGCATCGCGGACAAGACGTCGATTTCGTCGCAAGAAAGGGTGTTATTCTTTCCGCGGGCTCCATCAATTCCCCGCAACTATTGATGCTTTCCGGTATCGGTGATCCCCGCCATCTCACAAGACATGGCATCATTCCCCGTGTGGAAAGTCCTGAGGTTGGACGGAATTTGATGGAGCACCCGGGACTGTATGTCCTTGCCGAACTCGATGTCGAGACCGCAAATGCGCTCTCGCATCCGGTAAGGGGAGCACTCGCTTTGGCGGAGTGGGTCTTCAAACGGTCGGGCTTCATGAGCGTGCCTACGGCGCAAGTCCTCGCCTTTCTCAGATCGACTCCTGAGCTTGCTGAGCCGGATCTGCAATTTCACCTGTTCCCGTTCGGCCTCACCAAAGAGAATGGAAGACTGAAAGCGCCGAGAGCTAACCTTGTGACCATCCTGGTGAATGTCAATTATCCGAAAAGCGCGGGCCATCTCGAACTGAGATCGAACGATCCTCGCGCTCCCGTGGCGATCTTTCCGCGCTTGCTTGAACATCCAGACGACTTCGAGGGAATTATGCGGGGATTGGATTGGGTCCGGAAGATCTGCTCTTTGCCTCCGTTCGGCTCTCATGTCCTCAAGTTCAGGGACGCACCCGCACCGGAGGCCGGACGGCAGGCAGATGAAGCCTATGTTCGGAAAGCGACTGTCCCCTTCTTCCATCCCGTCGGAACTTGCCGCATGGGAATAGATGATCGTGCGGTTCTCAGCTCTTCTCTTAAGGTGAGGGGCACCGAAAACTTGTGGGTCGCGGACGCCTCCATCTTTCCTTGTCATATCGCTGGGAATACCAACGCGACGTCTATTATGATCGGAGAGAGGGCAGCAGATCTCATCCATCCGTAAGTCGTTATTCTGTAAATCCAAATTGGAGAAAGTCCATGGCGCGCTTCTGTGGTGCCAGGATAGGAAGGCCTGGAACAGGCACGCATGCATTCGACATCTGTCGTGCTCACTTAGAGAAAATCGCATGACCACAATCGTGCATATTATCGTAGTTGTGCCGCGCGCCATGGAAAACTGCTCCCCCCGCAAATTTGCAATGACGTAATTGCGGTCGGCGCTCGGGGCAGACATCTCCCTTATGATCGTGCTCTCGCAATCAAGAGATTCGGAGGAGCTGTCATGACGCAATACTTCGGCCTCGATGTCTCGCAAAGAGAGACTTCGGCTTGCGTGGTCAACAAGAGTGGTCAACCGATTTTAGAAGGCCAAGTCTGATCCCGGCGATCTGTCCAGCCTGCTTCGTAAACATGCGCCACTGGCGGAGCGTATCGGCTTTGAGACGGGCGCGATGGCAAGCTGGCTTGGCACGAGCTTCGTCGGGTTGAACTCCCCGTCGTTTGCATCGATGCAACTTATCAACGTGATCGATCCGCTCCTGTCGATTCATGAGTATATCTGCCAGCAGGAGAGCAAATTTGACGACGAGGTCCGCCGACGTTCGACGATCTTATAAGGCGTTGCCACCTTGCAGAACGCGCAAAACGCCTAGCAAGCGCGGCACCGTCTGGCCACAAAATAGTTGGATTATAGCCAGTGGTTTAAGTATCTGGGCGCATGACATGCTTGGCGCATGAAAGCTCGTGCGCTTGTGGCCTTGAATGTGCGTCAGCTCCGCATGAATCGCGGTATTTCGCAAGAGAAACTGGCTTATGAGGCCGGGATTGACCGCTCCTACTTGGCTAGCCTTGAGCGGCAATTGAAAAATCCGACAATCGATATCCTCGATCGCATCGCCGAAACGCTGGGTGTTCATGTATCCGAATTGGTTGTCCAGCCCTCCAAACGCGCCAAAGCGGCAAAGACATTGTCCAAATGTCGTAAGCGCGTGTCTCTCTAGCCGCCACAGAGGAGAGACGGAGTCGCTGTAAAGATTGCAGCCGATTAGGTTGAGGTTGCGGCTGCCACCTACCGTGACGGCCGGGCTGCCCGTGGGGTCGCGCGCAAGCACGCAGCCGCCGCCGGAATTCGGCACCGCGACCGCCCGCGCTGTAATGAGAACTGGGCCACTTGAAACAGCGCCGAAAGCAGCCGCGGTTGCGATTGGCTGACGATGACATCAACCGCCTGTGGGGTAGAAGTGTAATTTCCGAGGGCGGCTGATGCACGGTAACAGTGACACTGTTGATCCCATTGGGGAGCATAGGACGCCGTTATCGAGTTGGCCTGCGCAATCAGCTTGGATTCCGAAGTTGCCGCCCTCACGGCCCCCGAATCCGCCGCGCTTTGCATGTTCTTTTGCTTGTAGAACCACCATGCGACCTCCGTGCCAAGGCCGGCCGCTGCGATGAGTACGGGCATCACCAAGGCAACCGCGATCACGTAACTGAGGGATCGCGCGCAAAGCGTCGGAGCTCGCATTTGTACCAAGGTGCGTTCGGCGCGAGAAAGAACACGTTGCACAGATCGGCGACCGAAACGCCAGCTTCGTGCTCCTTCAAAATCCCCATGATCTGCTCTTCCGTAAAGCGACTGCGCTTCATGCTCTGGGGTCCTTATGTGGGCCAGAGCGAACTTCAAACTGGATTAAGCCCGTGGGGCAAGGTCAGTCGCGGCGCCACCATTGAAGATCGCCAAGGATGCTGGTTGTGGCTTCAGGGAGAGGTCGCGCTGAACTCGCTGTCAGACACCAAAATTGAGCGAACCCACTCAAGCTCCTTAGCCAGGCGGGGCAACCGAGACGCGTTATTGTTGCGGATCGCTTTAGTGGAAGGCTGTACAGTCAAGCGATAAAGCACGAGGTGAGCCGCTCCGAGCTCCTCGATCAGTGTGCCGCAAGCAGGGCAGTGGTAGTTTTCCTTGGATGCCGCGTTCAGACGTAAGCTCAAGACGGTGAAAGCCAGCACCGCATTCCGAGCACGTTACATCACTCTTTTTCAAGCGTGGCCTCCTCGCGCTGGCAGTCGTCACATTTCTTTAACATGCGCTTAGTTATCGCGCATCTCCCTGGGACGGCGCTTCAAGCACACTCAACATTGCGGATCTGCTGACGGCTGCGACGGTCGGTAAATAGTGGTCGTACAAATCGGACCTCCGACAAAAAGTTTCGCGCGCAACTGACGAGCGCTCCTTCGTAGAATGCGCGACGCTCAAATCATTCGTTCGAAGCTTCTCATCGTCACCGTGGCACTGGCAAACGCATTTCGTCGAATTCTGCCTTATCGCCGCAGAGTTTCTGCGTTGTTAGGCGCGAAAGACGATCGGGCCTGATGTTCCAGGCAACGCCATCGATCAGCAGGGCTAGAGCGCGACCGTCTCGTCTTTTAAGAGCGAATTGAGCCAAGCTGGATTTTATGCCGCCCGGGCAGGAAGCTTAGGTCAGTGGGGTGTGTGATGAGTGCTGCTAACAGGCAATCCGTGGAATCAGATACCAGGCTGCTCAATGACATGCCGATCCTGCGGCGCAAGTGGCAAGCTGCGCTCGAGCCCGGCGAATCGCTTCCCCGCTACGAAAATGTGCTGCTGGGGAGTCTCGGGCGGCTTGCCGATCATCTTGTGCTGCTCAGGTGTGACAATGGCGCGTTTGCTGTTTCGCGCACTGGCCGTTATGTGCAGAACTGGTTCGGCGATGCCCGCTGGGACATTCCGCTTGATGCGTTGCGTCCAGACTGCGCGACAGCCCTCACCGGGGCGGCCTCGAGTGCGATTGCAAACAACCATCCCTATCTCGCAACCGCTCATTGCGTGCAAGCCGGCATGGTACGGACCTACGACGTGCTGGCGCTGCCGACCTTATCGCGTTGGGCCGGTACGCTGGTCGGCGTCTATGTCAACGAGCGCGCTACAGAATACAATTTGATCGATGCAATCTTTTGCAAGACCGACGATGGCGTTATCTCGCTCTCAACCGTTCGCGATCCCGCAGGCAGGCCATTTGATTTTCAAGTTGTGCACCACAATCAGGCAGCCGCAAGGCTCCTCGGTGTGGAAGAGGGCAGCCTGTTGTGGCAGCGCCTCGGCAATTCAGACCATCTGCTTTGTTCGGAAGAGGTGATGGAGCGGTTGGGCGCCGCGGTCGCGAATGAATTCGGTGACCAGTTCGAGCTCGAATACGGTGATCAGAGCCTGCGCTTGCGCCTCAGTGTCTTCGGAGACATCGTGTCCGTGGTCATTTCCGACGTTACGTCGTTCAAGCGCCGGGATGCCTCGTTCAGGTTGCTGTTCGACAGCAATCCGATGCCGATGTGGGCGTTAGATGCCGAGACAATGAACTTCGTGAGGGTTAATGACGCGGCAGTGCAGCACTATGGCTATGCTCGCGAGACGTTCCTGCGAATGAAAGTTCAGGAGATCTGGCCAGACGACGAGCGTGTTAGCTATTCTCGTGCGCTGCGAGACGCGGGCGATATTTATCAGTCCGAACTTCCCTGGCGCCATATCAGGGCTGATGGCATTGAGATTTTTGTGCTGACCTTTGGGCGGCGCCTCATGATTGACGGGCGCGAAGGCTATCTGGTCGTGGTGGTCGACATTACCGAACGGCGCAAAGCCGAAGCCCGCATCGCCCATATGGCACTTCACGACGGGTTGACCAACCCGGCCAACCGCGCACTCCACCAGAGGTGGCTCGGAGAGGCGCTCGAAAGGGCTAATGCAGCCGGCAACCGCGTCGCGGCGCTGTGTATCGACCTTGACCTCTTCAAGAACGTCAACGATTCGTTCGGACACCCCATCGGCGATCACCTGCTCGAGCAGGTGGCGGACCGGCTGCGGTCCAGGATCGCCGGAAACAATCTGGCAGCACGGCTCGGCGGCGACGAATTTTCGATCATTCTCACGGATGATACCTCGCCGACGCATGTGAGCCGATTCGCGGCCGACCTGATCAGGACGTTGAGTGCGCCTTACGAGATTGACGGCAATCAAGTCATTATCGGTGCCTCGGTCGGAATCGCGCTGTCACCAGGCGACGGCGCGAGCAGCGCCGAGCTGATGCGTAACGCCGATATGGCGCTCTATCGCGCCAAAGAGGATGGCCGCGGAACGCATCGCTTTTTCGAGCGGGAGATGGATCAGCAGGTGCAGCGGCGGCGCGAGATGGAGCTTGATTTGCGTCGGGCCTTTGCCAGCAGCGAGTTCGAGCTGCACTATCAGCCGTTGCTTGACATCGCGAGCGACAAGATCTCAGGTTTTGAAGCGCTTCTGCGCTGGCCGCACCCAGGGAAGGGCATGATCTCGCCGGCCGAATTCATTCCCCTCGCGGAGGAAATCGGGCTGATCGGGCCCCTCGGAGAATGGGTGCTGCGCGAAGCCTGTAACGAGGCGGTAAAGTGGCCTTTGGAGATCAAGGTCGCGGTCAACCTGTCGCCGGTGCAATTCCGTAGCCGCAATCTGGTTCAGGTGGTGATTTCAGCGCTGGCGAATTCCGGCTTGGCGCCGAAGCGGCTCGAGCTTGAAATCACCGAATCGGTGTTTCTGGCGGAGACGGAGGCAAATCTTGCGATCCTGCACCAGCTCCGCGAGCTCGGCGTCTCCATATCGCTGGATGACTTTGGAACGGGCTATTCGAGCCTCAGCTACTTGCGCAGCTTTCCCTTCGACAAGATCAAGATTGATCGTTCCTTTGTGAAGGATCTGGCGAAACGCTCCGATTGCGGGGCCATCGTGCGGGCGATCTCGGGCCTCGGCCGGAGCCTCAACATCACGACGACAGCGGAAGGGGTGGAAACCACGGAGCAGCTCGATTGGCTTCGGGCCGAGGGTTGCAACGAGGTGCAAGGATTCTTGTTCAGCGGCGCCAGGCCGGCCGCCGAAGTGGGGCAGCTCTTGTTTCGCTTTGGCGCAAGGGCGTCCAGGGCGGCATGATCGCCGTGCCGCAGGAACAGCTTCGTCACGTTGAGGCTTCGCAAATCGAACCCGATCAGGCCACGAGGTCGCCCGTAGCCGTCTCTGCCCCCAGGAGGTGATCTCCGACACTTCTCGCGCGCCTTCACTGCGGGAAGGCGTGGTGCCAAGACGTCAATGGGGCTTCAGCGCTCTTGGCGGCAGCCGGCACCAGATGCACGATCCGATACCCGTTCTGATGCAGGTAGCGCAGGAATGCAGGCAGCATGGCCGCCGTCCGCGTCTGCGCATCATGCAGCAGAATGATGCCCTTACGAGCGGCATCGAGCCGCTCGATCAGGATTGTGAGCTCCTGCTCTGGAGTTATGTTCTCCCAATCGCTCGCCCAAAGGTCAGCTCCGAACACGACAATTCCGCGCGCCTGCAAGAGATCGAGCGTCGCAGGTGTCGCGTCGAAGTAGGGGAACCGGAAGAACGGTGTCGAGGGCATTTTGGTGGACACACCGTTGAGCGCCATTTCGACGGCGGCGATACCGCGCTCGATGTCCTCTTTCGCCTGCTCGAACGAGATTTTCGACATCATCGGATGCGACCAGCTGTGGTGCGCTACAGTGTGCCCCTGGGCGGCCATACGCCGCACGAGTTCGGGAAATTCCGCCGAGGATCGGCCGACCAGAAAGAACGTGGCTCGCGCGCATTCCTGTGCGAGCGCAGCCAGCACCTTATCCGTGTTCGGCGGCCGCGGTCCGTCATCGAAGGTGAGGACGACTTCATAGTCCGCCAGAGGAAGCGTCTCTGGAAAGTTCTTCAGCCCCACGCGCGGGAAGAGCGCGGCATCGACAGCGAGCACCCGCGCCGTGCCGAGCGCATCCCGCCGATTGCAGCTAGAGGCGTCTGGCACGGCAGTACCGGCGAGCAACGCCAGCCCAGCGCAGCCGATGCGAAAAGCTAATCTAGGCAGGCGCAACTCTGTCATTGCGCGTTAGTGCGACCTCGATCGGTTGGTGAGCCCCGTGGTGCTCGGCAGACTATCTGATCGGCATCGCGGGATTTCGGCGCATCGAGGCTATGTCGTGCGCAAAAAGGTCGTCGAACGTCCGTTATCCGCTCGAACCGCTCCCGCTGCCTGACTTGCTTGAGCTGCGGGTAGGCGGCTTAGCTCGGACAATCGCTGCTGTTCGTCTTTCGCAAGATCAGTGCACCCCGCGTCTGCAGCACGCGCGGACGCGTGTCAGCGGGTACGACGGCGTACCCCTTGGCTGTTCCGGGCATTCGAACTCTGATGATCTTCACTGCCGCGACGTATATTTCCAGATCCGCTTGTGAGAGGACGGAACGGCCTGGATAACACCCGAGCTGACGAGTGAACCGCAGATTTCTCACGTGGCTCGTCGAGCAACGCAGCAGTTGAGCAGCTTCGCTTTCCATCCACATCTGCGAGTTCGGTTTGATTCTGCGTTTCATCGCGCGATTCAAACACGGTGCACCTTTGTGTGTCGATATAATTAATGACTCAATACGTGTTATACAAAACAATACAACTTAAACGTTGACATGGCCGAATGGCATTTCCTATTGTCGCGATGAGGTCCAGAAAACCTCGTACGGCAGGCGTAATAGTTTTCCCCAAAGTCCGGAGTCCTCGCGTGTATGTCCAGTGGCGCAAGCCTAAAGGCGCGAGGGAGCGCCTGTCGTTGCTTATTTCTAGCTCCGGACGACTATCTCGATCTCAGAAAGATCGACGGAGAAAACGACAGTGAAAGCGGTAACAGAACAGAAGGCAGACAGAGCTTGCGCCAAAGAGTTGAAGATTTTGGCGCAGGTCGAAAAGGATCTCGAAAATGCACGCGGCTCCGGAGCGGTCGAAGACGTCTTCCTTGGGCTTGAGGAAATCTACTCGATGCACATGCACACCGAGCATCAAAGCGTCCGAGCAAGATGCGAAGCCATCTTGCGCGCCGGCAGTTTGCCGAAGGCGTAGCTGACGATCGAGCGCTCTACGCATTTGAGCACGCGGCCGGCAAAAGCCGGCATCTGATGGGCCCGGCACGCTCCTAAAAGGTGGTAATAACCCGTGCGAGACCTGATCATCGAAGCCTTTGACAGCGTCATCCGCCGCGAGATCGCGGAAGCGGACGACGTTCGCAAGGAAATCGCCCAGCGCGGCGCCTATTGGGCCGGCGACGAGATATGGAAGCTGCGCCGCCAAGTCGCCGCGCTGCGCAAGCGTATCGCCGAGCTTGAAGAAACCGACGCGTGATCTCAGCAGACCGCAAGTATCGCCTCGATGCCCTTTAGAACCGTGGCTTCAATCGCTTCGCGCGGCAGCGTGCGCCGGTTATCACAGAGACCAGTTTCCTTCATGCGCGTGCAGATCTTTTGCCTCAGCAGTCATCCACTGCTCGCGCGGGTTTTCGCGGCTGATGCGCTTGCCGGTCTCCGGGTCTTTGATGAACCTTTGGCGGTTCCAGATGATGCGCCCGGCGTACAGCTCATTCTGAAGGATGCCGTTCAAGCGCTTGCGGCTACCGTCAATGGTTGAGGCGTTCCAGGCGCCGCCACGTGGCCCGGGTACGCCTTTCTTGTTCAAGGCAGCTTCGATGTCGCGTGGCGAGTTGCCGCCTTCAACGGCTTCTTCATCTGCGGTGTTAGAGTCACGAAGGCTTTTCCTTGCCGACGCATTCGATGAGGAAGCGTGACAGCGCTTCGAATGTGTCAAATCGGTTTATGGTGCGGCCCTTATAGACTTCCTTGGAGAACCAGAACATGCGACGACTGAAGGTGAGCCACGCCGAGGGCATCAAGACATAGTCGAAGATCGCTTCGTTCTTCTCGTCCAGCCGAACCGCGACAACCCATCCCTTCGGCCACCTCACGCGGTATTGCAGCGTCCAGCGCAAGGGCCGGTTTTCATAGTTGCGGCATCTCGCGACCCGAAAGACGACATTCACGGCATTATCGATTCGAAGACATTCAGTCGAAGCATTGAGGGTGGCACGGCGACCAAGTCTCTCGAAGGCGTCTCGAAGGCGAGCAGCATTGCTAAGCTGAAGGGCGGCCCATCGTTGGTGCGCGGCGTATTTGTCAAACCATCCTTGATTGCCGTTGTACCCGATGAGACGATAGATGTTCCGCAGCGCTCCGAAGTGCAAAAGATACGAGGACATGGACGGCAGGCCTGGACTTGAATTGATGATCGTCTTGCTAAGCCTGCCTTTCTTCATCAGGACCTTACGAAGCCGAAGCAACATTTCCTCTTCGGGAATGCTGACGCGCCCCTCACCCATAATCTTTTGCGCGCGCCGGAATGCGTCGCGATGGACGATAGGTTCGATGGCATTCTCTTTTCTGATCCAGAGCTCCCTTGGGTTGCGCGTGACCTTGGCGCCAAGTTTCCTGCTTTTGCGATTGTAGGTCAGAACGCCGATATAAGCTTCGTTCCGGAGGAGGTCACCGACAGCCTTTCCAAGCCACGGTCTTCCCTGGCTATTCAAGATCCCTCGCTGGTTGAGCTCTCGGGCAATGGTGGCCTGCGATTTGTGACGGAGATATTCGTGGAGAATCCAATTCACGATCTCGACTTGATCGGGCGCGCCGGGGATGAGCTTGACATGGTCGGTAAGCAAAGATTTGCGCTGGCCGATCGTTAAAATGCCCTTCGGCCTGCATTGATCGTCGACGAGACGTCGTTGCAACGCGTAAGCCGTAGGGCCGCCCATTTTGAAGCCGCGATGCGTCAGTCGGACTGACCCTGCGAAAACTTTGGCGGAGAGTTCCCGACTGAACTCAGCCGCCATCACTCTCTTAATATTCTTCATGATGCTGGCGAGAAGGCTTCCGTCATTGTCAAATTGCTCCGCGCAATAAGCAACCTTGACGCCCGCCTTGCGGCAGATGAACTCGTAGTGCGCGCTCTCGTCAACGTCCTGAAAGCGTCCCCACCGGCTCACGTCGAAGACAAGCAGATGAGCGAAGTCAGCGCGTCCCGATTGCACGTCTTCAACCAGTTCGGTAAGGCCCCCCCGGTTTTCGATTTTGAGGCCGCTTTCTCCCTCGTCACGATAGGTGCGGACGATGGTTAGCTTGTGAAGTTCGGCGTAGGTCGCGATGACCACTGCCTGATTCTCAATCGAGTATTGCTGGTAATCCGTCGACATGCGGACATACTGCGCCGCCCGTAGCGCTTTTTGCGACTGAGGCAGACGTTTCGCGTGTACAACAAGGGCGTTGCCCATGTTGCCTCCCCGCGGCGATATCGCGCCGCGCCGTATTGCGCATTGCAAACCATTTAGGCGCATCATCAAGTCCGCGCCATCGGAAAGTGTATTCAGAAAGAGTCAACTGCTGTGTCGTATTTCTTGAAAACACGAAGCGAGCTGCAGAGGAGTGCGGGCTTGCGCTTTTGGGCCCCCGTAGCCGACATGTCCGGCGCAGCTCTTTCGTCCGCTTCTGACGAGGCAACCAGCAGGATATCGTCGTTGTCCTTGTCGATGATGTTGAACGCGTCATCCATCATGACCGTGGCGATCGCCACGTCGACCTTCTTCTCCTTATTGCCGGCATTCTTGTTGTAGACGTGGGTCTTGAAGCCGGCGTTGTCGACCATCTTCCAGAATGAGTCGCCCGGAGGAGGTGGGCCCCACAGTTTGGCGACGGTGTCCTCCCCGCTGACGTATTTGTACAGCTTTCCGTAGTCGAGCATCCAACCGCGATCCACAATGCCGTTTCTCATGGCTTCGGCGATGTTCTTCGCCCTGCCCTTTTTGACGGCCGATACGCGGGAGCCTTCGATGTAGAGGTTGGAATTGTCGACATAGGTATAGGTGGTCATGCGGGCTCTTCTCCAATGAGGATCGTGAAAAAAATAATCAAAATAATGATGAGTCGCTGCTTCTCGCGTACGCGCTTATCAAGCTCGTTGGAGTTCCTCTAGCTTTAAGGTCACGTCGGGAATGCAGGTCAATGTGTTGGGCGCCGAGCGTCGGCGGCGATGGAGTTACGACGAGAAGGTCCGCCTTGTCGAAGAGACCTTGCAGCCCGGCGAGACGGTCTGCGGGGTGGCACGCCGGCACGGGGTGCTCATAGCCTGCTGTTCACCTGGCGTCGACAAGCGCGCCAGGGGCGACTGGGCGGAGATGCTGCGCCTGCTCTTATTTCCGTCGAGATCACACCTGTAGTGGCTCCGATCTCGAGCGGCGCACCACAACTGGCCTTCACCGCCTGCGCAGCGTGGCCGAAGGGCTGGAATCATCGAGATTGATCTCAGGGCGGTTGGACAACTGCCGGGTTGTCATGAGGTCATTCAATCCGATCGACCGGCCTCCCTTGAGTGACGGCAGAAGAGGCTTCACCGAACCGTGAGCTCCCAGATGATGCGAATGTGCCCCCCTTCAATCGATGGTCGGAAAATATGCATGTTTCTAACGCGCAGCTTACTGTCATCGATCACGTTCAGGACGCGCCCAATATCTCCCTGATCAGAAAAGACGACATACATTAGGCCATCAGCCTTGAGCCAATTATGCGCTCCCCCCAGAGCTGCGGCCATGACGCTGTGACCTTCGTCAAAGCAAGAGCGCTCCAGGTCGTCCTTTGCTTTTCGGTTCCAGTACGGGGCGGCAAACAGAATAAGGTCGAACTTTTCTTTAGGCTGTAGCGCAGAATAAATGTCACTGAGGCGCACTTCTGCGTGATCGGAATAACCTAACCGCTCGATGTTTGTCTTTGTGGTGAGAACGGCTTGCGGATTAATGTCGAGAGCCACCAGGCGTTCTGCCCCAGCGCGGAGTGCCGCCAGCCCCAGCACGCCTGATCCGCATCCTAGATCCAATATTGTCGCTCCAGATTGGATGTGCCACTTCGATATCAAGGCGTCGGGAGCGTGACTCAGGCGTGGCGACAGAACGCCAGGGAGAATGTGCAACAGCATACCGCACACTTCCACATCGTGCGGGTGTTCGCACGACCGGAGGTCAGCGATCATTGCGTCTACATCGGACGTTTGGCGCCGCGGCGATACGGCTAGGGGTGCAGTCATTTCAACTCTCCAGTTCGCTAGCGCGCGCTTTGCCTGATCCTCGTCCCATCCGATCAATGGATCGCCCTATTGGGCGAGTACGGTAGCTGTCGCACGCTCGGTACTCTGTACAGGGTCCGTTTTAGAGACGCTGCGATCACGGTTTTCCCATCCTGTCTGAATGCGCGTCGCGCCTTCGCTGACTATCGTCGCCTCATAGCAACGGCCGTGCCATCGGCATTCAAAGCGCGCTTGGCTTCTGATTTTCCTTGAAGAACGGCTGCCGGCAGGCTCTGGCGTGTTCTGCCGCTCCAGCGAGCGTGTCGGCGCCGGTGTCGCAAACCCAACACCGTACAACCGAGTTGGTGTACGAATGGCTTCGTGTCGCAGCTATTCTCACGGCAGGTTCGACCATAAATCAGAAGTTGCGATCTTCATTGAAAACTGACGTTTCGACGAAAGCTCGTCGTGAACGGGCAAGACTTCGCTCAATTCGCGGTTTTGATGCCGCCCCAAATGACTATCTAGCTGATCTAAGGTGTCAATCGGCTTGCAAATTTGGCTCTGACGCTAAGTTTGGTGCAGCGCCGACTATTCTGCACCGATTAGCCTAGCCTGAAGCAGATCTATTTTACCGCGGCCGTACATTCGTACATTTGACGTCGGACGAGCTTGGGGCGCGTGATCTGACCTTCAGTCTGGCCGTTGGACCATGGTGAAGTGATTGCCGGCCGTACCGCCGCCTCATCCTTCGCGCCTCCGCTGGCAAACGAGGCAACGAGATTGGCACGGGCGCGCCCGATCCATGGGTGGCGCCCCTCGGCGTGGGCCAACGCCGAAAGGGCGCGCGGGAGAGGCGATCAGTCCGTCGGCTGCGGTCCGTCGTAGCCTTCGATTACGATGATGTCGATGTCTACGGCGCCCGCGCGCAATGCCTTCGTCTTGGCATATTCGGGCGACCGGTAGCAGGCGAGCGCGGTCGCATAATCGTTGAACTCAAGCACTATGTTGCGGCCGCGCGCCTTGCCTTCCACCGCCTCGAATGTGCCGCCGCACACCAGAAATTTCGCGCCGTATTTGCGAAACACCTCCTGGAGGGCGGCGCCGTAGAGCGCCATTTCTGCCGCCACTTTCGGGAGGCTTTGGTCAGGAAGTGTGTCGCTCCCATGCGGCCTTCATGGTGCCGAACGGATGCTCGACTGTTTCGCGACGCTGACGCATGGCGTGTGGGTTTGCATCAAGGCGAGCCGAAAGGTCAGTTTCGGGTTTGGCTCTGGAACGGCGAAGATTCCATGGACGAGCTCAACCGCCGGATCGCCGCAGCCATGCAACACTACGGCCTGTGCGAGGCGGATATGCGCGCGCGCGTGTGCGCGCGTGTGCGCGCGTGTGCGTGCGCGCGCGCACGCGCGTAGAGGTGTGCAAATAGCGTCCGATCCGTCCGACTTAGATTTAAGAACAGAAAAAAGATCGGAATTACAAAGCTTTGAGCGTGTCGATCACGAAGGTCGATGCGTCCAAATAGCGTCCGCGATGCGTCCGCCCCCCACAATGAGGAAAAGCACAATGATCGACGTCGCCGAATTCCTGGCGGAACGAGAGCGTTTGCGGTCGTTCTGCTTTATCCGCACCAAAGCGGCGATCGTCATCCAGGATGTTGTCGCTGCTCGCTCGCGCGCCGGCTATCATCGTGACCCGCGCGACCAAGATCCGGTTTCGCGACTTGCTGAGTTCGTTCAGCTCCTGCTCATGGTGGATGCCAGCCGGTTTGCTGATCCGGACGACGTGTGTGCAGACTTCGGATCGTCGATCATCGCATTCCCGACGTTGGACGCGCGGCAAGATGTCGGCACTATTCTCGCTGCCAGCAATAATTCGTTCGAGGCAATCATCGTTGATTTCCGCGTGACGGAAGCGGTCTTGCCGGTGGTGGCCCCACATCTCACGTTGAATAGGTCGAGCGCAATCCGAACGTGGGATCGTGCACTGCGCAAGCAGCGTCGTATCGCCGCGATCCTAACGGCTGATCCTCAAACCGACAGCAATGCGATCCTGAGCGATGGAGGTCGACTGCTTCGGAGGAGCAACGGTGATACCTTCGATCTGGCGGGACCATTCTGGCGTCGGGTGCACGATGAAATCGGATCGCAACCCTGTATGCACCGCGAAGCGTGGCGACAGAACGGTTTCGAGACGAGCGGAACCGCCTGAGGGTTGGGGGGTAGTAAATCTCTGCGAGCCAGGGAGGCCCAACCGCTATGGGTGTCACGTACAGGTTTTTTTCTTGGAGCCGCAGCTTTGATTAGGAAGTTTGATTCCGGACAATCAAACGGGCCAACAGCCGTCCTCGCAGCATCGTTGATAGCTGCACATGATCGACGCATCAGCGCGGCCCCGAGGCTTGTCGGTCGCGTCAATCGCGATCTCCATGCGATAGGACGACGGCCGGCGCGCGATCGAGTGTTGCCTCAGGGGCGCGGCCATTTATTTTCAGGGCCGGGCCGATGAGCGATCAGGCCGTGCTGGCGCTCGTTTGCCTCGCATGCGATCGCCCGTTCACGATCGCGAAGCCTTCGGGGCGCGGTCGCCATCCGCGGTTCTGCTCGCCCGCCTGCAGGCGTTCGCGTCGCCTCGCTCAGCGCAAGGGTTACCGCGCCGAGGGTCGATATCTGCGAAGCACGCCAATGCAGCGCCGGCAGATCGCGAAGATGTGCGAAGTCTGCGGTAAGCCGTTCGAGACTACCAATTCCGCGACCGTCTGCTGCGGCCTCGCATGCGGCTACGTGCTTGCCTCCCGCCGCGGCAGCGCAAGCAGGACGGCGAACAGCATCGCTGCTCGGCAAAGAGTCTGCGAACATTGTAGCCGCGCCTTCGTCGCGCGTCATCCGAGCGGCGCCGCCATCGCCGGCAAGGTGCGTGAAGGCCGCTTCTGCTCCCGCCCCTGTGCTGCCGCGTTTCGGAAAGTTGTCGCGAACCAGGGAGTTCTGCTGCTGTGAAAATACCAAGCGATCTCGACGGCGATGAACGGTTGATCCTGCTCGAACACATTGGACGGGTCCGCGCATGGCAAGGAAGCGGTGCCGGGGTGTTCGTGATGATGTTGACCCCGGAGCAGAAGCGCGAGGCCGCGCGCCTGCGCAAGGCACGACAGCGTCACAACGGAAAACAAAGCCTCGGTCGCATCGTTGTTGCCGACGTCGAGCACGATCAGGTCATTCGATTTGTGTTGCGGGAAGGGCTGCTGACGCGACCGCGCGGCCGCTCACTCACATTCGACGAGGCTGCAGCCGCGGTTGAGGTTTGGCTACGTCAGTTATTCACCGGCGCGTCACGCGTGACCATAAGAAAATTGCATTGCGACCCGAGCGGTGATGCTCTGCTCGAAACCGCCGCCCGCCCCGAAGGAGATCCGAAATGCTAGCCAAATCCCCCGCAGTCGACGAAGACGATCTCCGCGGCGCCGTCGATGCCCTGGGCCGGATCCTGTCAACCGATCCGCTAGGCGACATTTTTACCGCTTCGGATGAAGCGCGCGCCCGCCTTCGTGATGCCGGTGCCGAACGGAAGGCCGCAGAGCAAGCCCTTGCAGACGCGCTGAAACGGCATGGTCGGGCTGTCGATCAATGGACCGAGGAGCCGCGAGAGGTGAAGGCCGCGCGAAACGAGCTCGAGCAGGCCAGATCTCGGGAAGCCGGCGCTGCAGCCAGATTGGGCGAAGCGCTCGAGCGGCGGGACGCCCAATTTTTCAAACTGGTCATGCCCCAGATCGAACAAGCGATGCCGACGCTTCTGGACGTCGCCGACCTGGTCAACAAGACAGTTACGCCGCTCACGAGGCTGTATGCCTTCGCAGCCGGTCGCAATCTCTCGCTGCCGCGAGTGTTGATGGCGACGCCGACGCTTTGCGATGCAACGCGCGCGCTGGTTGCCGCGATCAACTTCGCCAGCGCGCCTGCCGGCGGAGAGACGAAATGACCATTATCGCCGAGGCAAGATGCGGTGTCCTTCCCGCGGGTCGGCCTGGTGATGATGACGCGGCCCGCGCGGACGAACCGCGGGCCGCGTCCACCCGTCTTTCCAATCGCGCGCGCGCGACCCTGCTCTTTGCTCGCATCGATGCACTTAATTCTTCGAAGGCGCCGCCGCAAAAGATTCATCGCGTGATCGGAGGCGATCTCTTCTTGAACATTCGGGGGCCGATCGTTGCTGAAGGCTCCGAACGGAAGGCCGTAAAATTCAGCGATGTTGAGCGCGCGCTCGCAGCGAACCGTCGCGCGGATCATATCTTCGTTAGGATCACCAGCGAAGGTGGCTCGGTCGACGCAGCAGAAGGTATGCGGGCCGCGCTTCGTAGTCACGGCGGCTATGTCACGACCATAGCCGATGAAGTCTGTGCCTCGGCTGCGACGCTGATCCTGATGGCCGGCGACTTTCGGCTCGCCGCGCAGGCCAGCTGCTTCATCCTACTTCATCAAGCATCGGTCGATCCCTACTCTCGGTATAGGTGGACCGCCGAGAAGCACAGGCGGATTGCTCAGAAGCTCGAACGTGCCAATGCCACGCTGACCGCGGCTTATGCGCGGGCCACGGGCAAGCCGACCGAGGAGTTCAAGAAAGAGATCGCCAACGAGCGGCCGATGCCACTTTCCCGCGCTCGCTCGTTGAATGTGATCCATTGCTTGGAGGGACAGGAGCGATGGATTGCTGGCCGTCCTTACTGGCATTCAGCCTCAGCTGATGAATACATCTCAGCGCGATTTCGCGACTATGAGAAGCAGCGTGCCGCGAGCTCCGATCAAAAGAGTTGGTCGGCGTTGACGGCAGCGTGGCGTTCTCGAAATTGGCAATGCGATGTGCGCCTAATAATAGGCCGGTGTCATGACGGGGCGCGCCACCACGGCGAAGGTTTGACGCATGGCGACGATCTAGTTGGAGAAAAAGCCCGTGCTGTTTAGTCCGCAGATTATTTCCAGGTCGGTTCGCGCGCCGGGGTCTGGTAGCGGCGGGGGGGCATCCCACTCACAAATCTGCTTGGGTGGTGGGACGCCAGCGTTACGTCAAGCCTGACACTGACAGGATCATCCGTTGACGTCTGGGCTGATCAGAGCGGCACTAGCAACAATATGACCGTATCAGCGGGAACGCATCCGCTCTACGAGGCGACCGGGCTCAACTCAAAGCCGACCATCAATTTCTCAAACGCCAATAATGCGCAGATGGTCAAGTCATCATTCGCACTTGGTACGGGCAACACGCTGACGGTGTTCTTTGTCGGCAGCTACAATGCTTCCGTGAACGTCGAGCCTGATAAGCCAGCTGAGGGCTGATCGTGCGATTTGGGAGGCGAGCCGATCGCGCAGCGCGCGGGTGGTGTTGGCCTATCGAGATGCCTCAACTGCTCTGGCGACCACATGCGGGATCTGAATGGTCTGGCCTAAGACCGCTGTGTATGACTTGATGCCAACGAACTCGCCCCAGAGCTGCACGATATCGTCTTTGAGGATGCGCGGGTCGGTGTCGGTGCTCGTGCGGTAGTCGACGTAGAGCGTGTCTTTCCAGATGTTGTATTTGGCTTGATTGACGTCGATGCGGAGCACGTAGGATCGCCCGCTTTGCGTCACCTGAATGACCTTGCCGCGGAAGGTAACGAGTTGGCCGGCGTAGCTGCCGGGCGTGCGGGCGAGAAGATCGTAGGCTACCATCCCGGCTTGCGCCTTCACCTGGTGCAAGGGCAATGCGGCCGTGCGTTGCGGGGGAGCGGGATCGCCGAGGAAATACGCTAGAGCAAAGAGCGCCACGACGGCAATGGCCGCCCATTTCAGAAATCGGATCATCGAAAAGAGCCTTTGACACAAAATTAACCCAGGGACCTTAGCGCAACCTGGGCGCGCGCGAAAGCTCGGTTTTCGACGTGGCGCAGGATATGACAGTCCACAGCCAGATTGCGGCGCGAGTGAGAGCCCATCCTCTCGCGCGGGAGGTCGGAAGGATCGTCGCGACGGGCGTCGTTCAATTCGGTCCCGAGGCACCTCGTCTGTCGCGCAAACGTCGAAGAACCAAGAGCAGCGCGAGAGACATCGCGGCAAACGCCACTGCGATCTGGCCAAAAAAATACAAACGCTCTTTTTGCTGAACGTTACGCTTTGCCTCGTCGACCACAGCAAGAAACATCTCTAGCGTTGGACGAGGACGATCGGTTACCGCCGGCAGGATATTCCTGACCACATCTATCTTCTGAATTGTATCTTTTTGATCGCCATAGCGAAGAACAAAGGTGAAGTGTAATTCAAGTCCGGGCGTCAAACTATTTGACTTGCCGTCAGTTGCTCCAGCCAACACACCATTAAGTTTAGCCGTACTTTTTGGCGCGATGGAGCCCATCGACTGCAGGTCGAGCGTAGACGATAGCTTGTCTAGGCCCTGCTGAGGGTTAGAGAGATAAAGTTCGCCTGCTTCAATGGAAGGCTCAACGCGCATGCTGCGTGGAAGGATGTTTGTTTCGGATCGATTCAGTATCGAGAGCGCGAAGGCCGCGGCGGAGGCACCGCGCGGGGTAATCTGCAGGTCGAAGACCGGCTGTTTCTCCTGAACCTCCCGCAGCTCTTTGGCGACGCTAAAATCATATGAGAGCTTCGCGACGTAGAGGGTACCTCCCGACACAACGATGGCGATCGCCGATAGTAAGCCAGCGTAGTGATCACGCGCGAATTGTTGCCACCGGTTCATCACGTCTTTCCCGTTACATGCACCGCCATCCGTTATCGGTGATGCGCCAACCACGTTCCATTCGGTGTAGGTACAGTTTCCTGCCTGTGAGGTCTCGGACTATACGCCGTCGTCGCTATCCGCAATCAAGGCGGAGGAGATGTTTAATTGTTCGAGCTCGGCAAAATATTTCTCCGTCGCAAATCGATTGATGACGAACTGAGGTCGGTAGGCGACCCAAAGCGCTCCGCCAGGCGGCATGAGATTTGTATCGATCACGACGCTTCGTGGAGAGTGTGCAAAGCGTGGAGGTGTTCCGTTTTCGGAATTGATCTCGTGCAGTCTGGGCCCATGAAGCTTCGCTGCTTCAGCAGATAGGATGTATTCTCCACCTTGCATAGCGCCGACAATCTGGAAAACGCCAGCGCCTCGATGGTGAAGCATTGGTATGTCGTCTTCGGGACCTTCGCGTCCCAAGACGAGGCCGCCGAAGCGAGCGTCCATAATCTGTCTTCGCTCTAAGGCGGCAAAGAACTCGTGGTAGCCTAGGCGAAATGGCGCCGGCGTGGTGCACTTCGGGCACGCTTCTGACTCTAGTGGTACCTGAGCGGTGCAGTGCCCGCAAGGAGTACTGGTAGCAAGGTCGGGGGTGGGGTCATTCAAGATGGCGGTCCTGGGTCTGCTGGGGTTCGTAAAGGGGCCCAGCCTTTCTTAACTTCTGGGCGAGATCAACCCGGCATAACCCGGCCCTCGGGCCGGGGCGCGGCGGACCGGCGGCGGTATTGAGCGCGGGATTGGGTAAGTGACCTGCCGGTCACCGCCATCATTGCGCTTCCCTTGAAGATCGATCTATAGTTGTAACCGCGTTAGATTGTACACCCGTCCTAGTACCGCGCTGGCTGCCTGAAAGTGGCGGGCAAGCGGCCCGAGAAAGGAAGGTGATGCCGTATTGGCTAAGCAGTCGAACACGCGCAAGGTCGGTCGGGATGCCGGGAATGGCCAGTTCATTCCGGTCAAGGTAGCCCAAGCTCGCAAGAGCACCGCTATCGTCCAAACGATCAAGACCAAGCCAACAAAGCGGAAGTAACTTTCTAGCGGTTGCGGACGGCGGCAGGGTGGCGCCTGCCGTCGCTTCGCGCGGCGCTGGCTGGGGCTAGCCCACTCGCATCAGGATCTGTGGCCTCAGATCGCGCAGAAGGTCAGCGGCCTTCATATTCTCAAGAGCGATTGAGTCGGTTGGGATCAGCAGGTTATCCGCAATGCGGGCGATGATGGCGCTGTGGTTGCGCTCATGGATACCGAGCGCCGTTCCGATGACCTGCGCTTTGCCCTTGGGACCGGGCTGGCAAATCACGTTCATATTGGATGGATGATAGCCGAATCCAAGAATGACCACGAGTTCTGCAGACTGCAGGGCGGCGGCCATTCTCGCCTGATCATGCATTGGCGTCTGATCAGTGTACGTGCCGAGGGTCGCTAATCGCGTAAACGGATCGAAGTAGCACTCCGCGCCAAACGCGAACTCGGAATCAATCTTAGGCGAGAATTGTCCGATCGAGCCATACGGACGAAGCATGTCCAGAGATGAAACGATCGCGAGCGCCTCGTCTGCTGTTGCTCCCGTTCGTTCTTGCAAAGCCCAATAAAGATACTGTTCGATCGCCCGGTCGTAGTTGAAGTTTACGAACGTGACGTTCGCAAAGCATGTTGCGAGATCCTTACGCTGAAGATTGGCGAGCGCCATGGAAACGACCTCCGCAATCCAGCCATCTGGCAATTCAGGTCGCCCGTTGGCTTTGTTGAAAGCTAGAGTGCTGCCCCGTTCCGCCCGGAGAATGCTCTCGATGATAGCCAGCTTGCCAACGTCCACAGCCTCCTTAAGGTCGCTCACAAAATGCAGCGCTTCATCGATTGATATGAACGATGGTGCGGCGTCGGCTAGCTTGTTTGCCGCGCGCGTATACTCATTCACGCGCTCCATCTTGACTTGGTTATTCGGATCTTTGACGTGCCTTCGGATATGGTCGAGCAGCTCCTGGCTCCCGCTAATGAGCATGGAGCCGTGCTGAAAACGAAACCGTACAGCTCGCGCGATTTGGTCCTTCAGCTCGGAGCCGAGCGGGAAGTTATAGTCCCGACTTGCTCCCGCACCGATGACGAATACGATCTTCTTTGCAAACAATGCGCGCTCCCGTTTTTCGAAGTGCCGATCTGAATCGAGCGATGATCATCGTCTAAACTTGATCCATGCTGGCCGAGGAGGATTGCGCTTGGGGACTCCCATTCCGGTAATTTCAACGGGGATGCGCTTTCTCCCAATCAGCAAGCCGTTCAGATGAACCGCGACGTCCATGTGATGAGTTCCGCGATAGGCTGAGTCACGCGAAGCGGTTAGTCCCGTGCCGACCCTATGACCTAGGTCATTTTCGTGTTCAGCTTCCTTGCCGGAGTTTCGCACCATCCAGCTGACCGTCGCCCCCGGCGGCAACTGATGTGCATTTGCCAATGTAAACTTGATGTCGCATCCTTTGGGGATAGGTCCAATGCGATCGACACCAGTGTAGACGTGCCTGCCGGTAGACGCCTCCACGGAGACAATGGGATTGAACTGGATTGTGGCAAGCGCTCGGCTGCTCTTCTTCAACACAGCTTCTTCCTCATCATCATCCTCCGGCACCGGAAAGAAGTGATCGAACGCTTCAGACCAGATCTCAGCACTCGCAGCCTTCGTTGATGCGGCCAAAGCTCGATCGGCAATCGACAGAAGTTCATCGAGCTTCCCGACCAGGGCGGTCGAGTTTTCGTCGCTCAAGCGATTTAGATTTTCCTTCGTGTTGGCCGGATTTTGAACTTCCGCGTCGTCGCGTAGTCTAGAAGTGATCTTGGAGACGACCTCGCGCAAAAACTCATCGTCCCCGCTGAATTGATCGCGGTCCAGGCCGTCAAAGGCATCTGCTACAAGCACCGTGATCAAGATTGACGATGGGCGAGCATCAGCATCGATTTTTAGCGCGGGCCACATTTTGAGGTAACGAACCAATCGCCGGCACCTAGCTCTGTCGGCTTTGCCTGTGATCACCTTCCACCAGGCGTAGATCGCCTTGGGATCGCTGTTTTCCCACTTGTTCTCAGATGTTGCGAGCGATCGAGCGTCCCGGCCGTCATCAAGATGATAGGCTGGTACGTCGATATGGAAATTTCCATCGAAATGAACGCGGCTGCATTTTGCTCGGGGTTCATCTACACCGCTCGCATCGTTGGTGTCGTCCTTGACGTAATCGGCGAGGCTGTCTTGAACGAAGCTCTTTAGGTCGGTTGGTTCATGGTCACCGTCTTCCGGCTTACCGGACCATATGAAGTAGACGCCAAGATCGATGTCAAATTCTTCGCCTGTGCTGGCAGGTCGAACCTGCGTGCCGAACTTGTAGGAGCCCTGCAGCCAAGAGGACATTCGGCAGTCCGAGCGTTTAGCGAGATCCTCTTTCAGATGCTCGGCGAGATCGTTCCAGCGCTCCTTTTGGGTGTCATACTGCTCGTCTGAGGGGCGCACCCGCCAATCGAGGCAGTTTTCGGGGTCGTCGGAGTTGAAGAAGAGACTTGCGGCGACGCCCATCAGAGACCCGTCCTGTTGTAGAAGGTCGCTGGCGCCGCGATGTGCTGCAGAAAGGAGGATAAGGGACCTTTGCCTAAATTGTCGCGAACAGAGGATTCCGCCAGCGCTCGCAGATCATCGATCGCTCCTCTGCTTGCACAGTCGAGCGCCAGCTTTCGCTCTTGCTCAGGAGATTGCTGATGATCGATCCGCAGGTAACGAGATTTAAGGCGGTGTCCCATCATAGCGTCTGTGTTCAATTGCTGCGCGGAGATCATCACTCGCGGTAGACGCTGATTGTCCATCCAGCCCATCCAACCGAGATCGGTCTCACCAGAGTTCGAAAAAGAGAACCGCGATGTGGTCGTGCCGATGCTTAAAACCGATATGTCTTCCAGCCGTTCTTCGAGAAAATGCTCCGCCTCGTGAAGCGCGAGGTGGTCGGGAGAGTTTGCGTAGAGACCTCCGTCAGCGAACAACTCGCCACGTATCTTGTGAAGGGGGAAGAACGTCGGGGCTGCGGAAGTAGCAAGCGCGACGTCGACCACTGGCACTCTCCAGTCGCGTTGGAATGTTGGATGGTGATCGGTTTTGAAGACTTGAGGCGACCCTTTCGATAGATTCACGGCAGGCACCATGACGCGATGTTGAAGGTGACCAATCGTTTTCTCTTGATCGATGATGCTCGCGATGGTCGTTCGCAGTGCTCCCGCGCGGTATTTTGCATGGCGCGCGTTCGACATGAGCGATAGCCGCTTCATGAGCGTGGTTTGAGGGGGTGGCCTACGCGAGAAGATCTTCGGGCCATTAACGGCAATTGCATTTCGGATCGCCGCAGCTTCTACCTCTGCAGCCAGACCGAGAGCAATGATGCCGCCGATCGAGGTGCCCGCGATCAGATCAAAGCAGCTTGCGATAGGCCGGCCGATTTCTTGTTCGAGTTCGGCAAGTACGCATGCTGTGTAGAGGCCCATGAAGCCACCACCGGATAAAGAGAGAATTTGAAACGCCAAGGTCTAAAGTCTCCTCAAGCTGCAATCCAAGCGCTGGGCTACCGAGGCATGATTTCCGGACACAACCGCTCGGTCTGATTCGCTGGGGGTAGACGATGACACGTGTGGCGCGAGTTGGCGCGGCGCTACACGCTTATCCCACCTATTCACAAGGGCCGAGGACGCGCGAAAGCCGCCCCAAAAATGGGGGTTGCTGCCGGCTCGCAAATCGGGGACGTTGGGGGCGGAGCGTGGAAACTCCCGCCAAAGACCCTTGCCGGGGTCCGTTTGGCACCAGGGCGATGGCGGGGCGATCCTTGCCGGGATCAAAACTTGCCATCGATTAGAGCGCGCTGGTCAACCGCCAGCGTGAACGGCAGCCCTATGCCGGGAGGCGGCGGTTATACAAGACCCGAAAGGGGAAGGCCGTCGCGCGTCGTCTCTGGCGGCGTTTCCAACTGCTCCCGGCGCCAGCGCTGCCCGCTGGCACCCCGGCCCGCAATTGAACTGGGCGGAGAGCGGGACCGGCGATCGCGAAGACGAGCACGACGGCTGCGAGCCCGACGTCGACGACGAGCTCTCCGGCGATGAGGACGAGCCCTCGCTCGGCAGCTTCGATCGGCTGATGAACCAGGACCACGCATACCGACAGACATCGGGCGGGAGACGCTGGGCGGGCCACTGCAACAACGACGCAGAAGTACAGGCGGATTGAGGAAGGGGCAATGTCATGGATTCGAACATCCTCCAATTCCGCAGTGCCTCGCGCAACCGGGCGACGGCAGCGCCGATCGGCGAGGCATCGGTTATTGCATTCCCAAGTCCCGAACGCCGCGTTCCGTCGCCGCGCCGTGCGCGGTGTTCAAAAGCCGTCCCCAGGCGCAAAAGCGGCGCGCGCCCCAAGGATTGAATCTTTGGGATTATATCGACTCGATCATCACCGAAAAGTTGGCTGAGGCGGAAAGAAAAACTCCCTCGCGCCGTGACGATGCGTCTTGGTATCGCGCCTTCGGACGGCAGATATTCGAAGCGCGGGTCAAAGCGGGCGTCTCGATCGAGGATGCTGCAGCTGCGGCAGGGCGGTCCGCGGAGACCTGGCGCCGTTACGAGGCCACCGGAAGGGGGCGGTTGACGTGGCCGCTGGTTCAGTTCGCGAGGCGCTATGGCATTCGCCTTGACGACCTCTTCGACGGAGCGTCGTCGGCTGTCCGCCGATCGCCCGATTAGGGCTGGGGTCGAGGAAAAACGGTGAATTCGAGCAGCGCGCAGTTTCCAACTTCGCGCCGCTCGGGACGTCCCTTCGACGGGAGAAGGAGGGAGACTAACTCAATAAGGGGCCGAGAACAAAAAACGAAACGCGCGTGTATCATCCGTGTACTACGGAGTGATCGTGACTAACCGGGATTGACTGAAACCAAAGGATTTTTTCCGGTACAGAGCGGTACACGAAATTCGCGACGACACAGCCTTCATCGCGTTGAAAACATTGGCGATCCCGGCAGGATTAGCCGTTTCCAATGACTTCAGTAGCTTAACGGCAAGGTTAGGCAATTTTACTGCCATTGTTTCCCATAGAGAAATCTGGCGATTGCCTAACCGGCGGTAGGGGCAACTGGCTCCATGTACCGCAACGAAAGGGGGGCGGATCACGCCGCAACTCCACCAACCGCTTGAGCGCCTCGCTTGCAGCGCCTGCCGCCGATCTGCCTTCCGGCGAGCCTTTCGACAGGACCAGCGCTCACGTGGTATCACCGATTCCGATGATGCCGGTGGAGTTGGAAGCGGCGGAATGAAGATCAACTGGCTGGTCATTTGCATCGCCGTCGTCGCGGTGGCTGAGGGTGCGTATATCTACAGCAGAAGTGGTGACTTCCAGGCCGGTTGGCAGGCCGGCCGCTGCTACGACTGGAAAGACAAGATCCGAACGCCGCAGTACTACGGATTCGATCGATCAAAGATCTTCGATGCGGAGCGCGAATCGTTCGAGAGAGAGTGCGACGCTGTGGCGTCGTGGAGCCGAAAGTAACCGCCCTAAAATCCGACCTTAGGAAATGGCCCGCGTGGGAGACGGTGCGGGCTTTGACTTGGGTGGCGATTCGCCTGCAAAGAAAACGACGAGTCGTCGCGGCGGCTGACAACCCAAAAGCCAGCAAAAAGAAAAAAATAAAGGTACACCATCTCTATTGCCAGCTGCGGGCGTATTGCAGCATCTATGGTGATATGGCGACGCTGCGCGACCTCGGGAGCGCGCCCGTGACAGCCTGACCCGGACTCTCCGGTTCGGTCATCGGCCCCCAGCCGAGGTATGCAGCGGCATTGCCGCAACCTAGCACGACTGGCCCTTTAGCCAGGTGCACCGGCCCCAACTGGGGCAAAACCCCAACAGGGAATCTGACCTTTGAAAATCTTAACCCTCCGCCCGGCACCTCCGGGAGGCAGCACAATTGCGCATGTCGACGTCGAGATAATCGACGGCGTCAAACTCTACGGGCTTCGTGTCTCGCGGGCGAAGGATGGCTCGTTCCGAGTTTTCGGACTCAGCAATTACCACGGCCGGACATCCGCGTTCGACCGCAGCGCGGTTGAAGCGATCGCCAAGGCAACAATTCAGTTCATGACCATGAATGGACTTCTCCGGAATGACGATCGATCCGCAGCCTAGAATCCTCCTCACGCCGTTTAAATGGACTGACCCTGCCACGCTGCCGCCCATCGGCATGACAGCCGACGCCTCTGCGCTAGAGGAAATCGACCCGAAGATTATGGGGTGGATGCAGCAGGCCATTGCTGCGCGCGACATTGTTGAGGCGTCCCAGCCGGTCGCGGCCAACGACAATCAGCAAGCCGACAATATCAAAATCATTGATCCTTCGGACTGGGAAGGGCAGCCAATACCGGATCGGCGATGGTATCTTGAAGGCCTAATCCCAAACGGGCAGGTGACGTTGCTCTCTGGTGACGGTGGCACCGGCAAAAGCCTGTTGGCGTATCAGGTTGGATTGGCCGGAGTACTCGGTATCGAAACGCTGGGGTTCAGGCCGGCAGAGGGCCGCGTCGTCTACTTTGCGGCGGAAGATGACGAGGGTGAACTAAAGCGGCGCGGCCACGACATCCTGACCGCTGTAGGGCGCACGTTTGCTGACCTGAAAGGGGGCATGCGCGTTATCCCGATGGCTGGCAAGGACGCCGAGCTAGTGTCCGAAAAGCGCCGAAGCCGTGAACTTGAGCTTACAGCCCTGGCCCAACGGATTACGGACCTGTTGGCGGACTTCTTGCCGAAGCTTCTGATCCTCGACACGGCAGCTGATGTGTTTGGCGGCGATGAGATCAACCGCAAGCAGGTTCGATTCTTCGTGTCGATGTTGCGCCGCTTTGCAATGGACTTCGACCTGGCTGTCCTTCTGCTATCTCACCCATCGGTACAAGGCATGCAGTCCGGATCCGGCCTGTCGGGGTCGACGGCGTGGAATAACTCAGTGCGATCGAGATTGTATTTCACCGCAGACAAGACCGATGAGGATCTACGTCTGCTGAAGAACATGAAAGCGAATTACGGCAGGAAGGGCGCCGAGACCAAACTGCGCTGGCATGAGGGGGCTTTCATCCTCGACGACGGCAAGCCTTCGGCGCACGCGTCGCTGTTGGCCAACCATGCCGACGAGGTGTTTCTCCGGATGCTTTCCTCGATCAACGGAAGCGGCAGACGCGTGTCATCCTCCAGGAGCAGCGCATATGCACCGACCGTTATGGCGGCCATGCCGGAACGCGAGGGTACGAGCAAGAAGGCGTTGGAAGAGGCGATGGCGAGATTGTTTGCTGAAGACAAGATCGCGGTCGTCAAGGAAGGTCCACCGTCCAGGTCGCGTGAGCGATTGGTGGTGGTCGAGGATGAAATCCGCCAGAAGCGGATGGCGCCAACCTAGGCCTTCCAACGGTCTACCGACGCCCTACCAACGGCTACCAACGGTGTGTGTGTTCCAACCCCCTTATACCCCCACCGTTGGGATGGAATCCCAACCCGGTTGGTAGGCCGGTTGGAATTCCACCCAAGAAGCGTAGAGGCCGCGCAGACGGCCGATCAGCACATCACGTTGAGGTTTCATGACACCCGTAAACGACAACACGCCGCTATCGGCCGACGCCTTCACCGATCTTGCCGCCCGCCGAGCCTGGCTAGAGAACGCACCGGCTACCCACCGGACGCACTACAAGCAGTCACCGTGCGTGACCTGGGCGAAGCGCGAGAAAGACGAAGTCACGTTCTTTGGTCTCAGGCTCTGGCGCACTCTGAATGAGCCGCCGCGCATGGCTGCGAACGACAATGAACCGGATGAGGATGAGACCGAAGGCGGCGAGCAGCCGGTAGGTCCGAACATGGACCGCGAGTTGGTCGACGTGTCGGCCAAGCAACTGATTTATGCCCACGAGCACGGCATGACGCGGTGGGTTGGCAATAAGCTTGTGAAGGTCTGGGACGGGCACAAATGGGCCGGCCCCGACGCCGAGTTCGGTGATGTGCGAACGCGCAAGAGCGACAAGGTCGATACCGAGAGCTGGGATGCTGAGGTGCCGGACGCGCAGATTGAATTGGCGCGGTCCATGGATCTGGAGCGGCTGCGCGGCATGCTGGGCCATAAGGTGGTGACGATCCTCGACATGGCGGCCATGGATTCCACCTTGGCCGAGATTGGCGATTTTCTTGGCTTCGGCGGGCAGTACGCGACAAGAATGGCCGCCAAGGAAGTTCGTCTGTCGTGCGGTGCCCTGCTTGCTGCGCAGGAACGCGACGCGGCCTAGGCGTGGCGATGTACGCTCGCAAGGCGGGCAATCTCTTTAGCTATTGTAGGGGCGCTTACACCCTTGCGTGACGTGCAAGAACTGGCGCCGGTTCGATCCCGGCGCACCTTTTCCGGCGTAGTGGCCGTGGAAGCCGCCAAGCGGCTTTTTATTTCCACCAACATTCGCAACTTGACATTTATGGAGGATGGCCACTTGGCCACGTTGAACGCTGTGCTCGAAGCGATCGAGCGACACATTGGATTTTCCCGATCGCGCGGCTATAGCGTCGCGCGTCGGCTGCAAGAGGCCGATCTGCTACCCCTCGGTGGCCCCGGCTACGCGCCTGAACTGGAACAAAGCGACGTCTGCCTTTTGCTGGCGACGCTTATGGGCGCGCCGAAGTTGCATGAAGCGCCGGAGCATGCACGCGCCTATTCCGCCACGACCCCGGGTGGTGCAGTGCTGTCAGCTAATGCGCCCGACAGCATTCCGCGTAGTGCGTTGGAGTACATGGAAGTGAAATCAGAGGTCGCCATTGGTGGCCCATCCGACGCCGTGGATGACCTCCGCGGCCATCGTTTCGAGTTCGTCCACGGCTGGCGCGAGTTTTCTGCGCACACGCCTGAGGGCACTGTCACCCGGTTCACGTTGCCCGGCACGCTGGCATCGCACCAACAGGCACCGCATCGCGTCGCTGGCGTGGTGAAGGGCGAGGCTTTTGTTAATCTCATCAAGGATTTGTTTTAATGGCTCTTTTGAAAAAGAAACCCGCTGACGAGTTTCACGTGCCGAGTCTGTCCGAGGCCTCTCCGGAATATGCTGGCCTGATCGCGAAAAGGCAGGATCTAAGTGAACGATACTCGGCTTTGAACGCTGAGCACTCCAAACTCCGTGACGAAATTGAGAAAGCGAAGAAAGCGGGAGGAGAGCGTCTTTCCCCTGGCGTGGCTGCGTTGCTCGGCGATGCTCCAGATAGCCTGACGATGCTGTCGCAGCGGCAGCATGAAGTCGTCAGTGAGATGGGCAACATCGAGGCCGCACAAGAAGTGATCCGTAGGCGCCTCGACGAGGCCAGAAATGTTGCCAGCAAGGTCGTTTGCGACACCATGCGTCAAGAATATCGACGCCGCCTCGGTGCGCTGTGTGAAGCCGCGCGTGCTCTGGAGGCTGCACGCCGCGCGCACGACGAGCTGCTAGACGATCTGGAGCGTGAGGACGTGCACCTCGGCCATTTGAGTCCGGTTACGGTCACTTGGTCGATCCGAGCACGGCGGATGCGTTAGCGACTCTTAGGTCAGTGCAGATCGTCTGATCTTCTTTTTGCGCTTCGCAAGCGCCTTCTTGATCCGCTCGCGCAGGCGAAGGATTTCTGCCCATCGAGCCGCTATCTCCGGGTCGAACGGCTCCCGCGTAGGGTTGCCTTTGGGACGGTTGCGTTTCGCCATGTTTGCAGCCTAGCGGCTACAACCCGTGCACGCGCGATCATTCCGTCGTTAAGCTTGATGGGCGCGGTCCGGGTTAATTCTGGAACCGTGCAGGCTGTACTTTACTCAATGGAGCCAAATTGCCGAACGACGACTTTGAAAAACAAATCGGCCAACTCCCGATCAAACTTAAACGACAGCTTGCATCCGCCATCGCCGCCGTGCGGCCTGCGGTTTCGGACGGCGGAAAGCGGCCCCGCCGTTGATGAGATGTTTTTCAACAATGAGAATTGGTATGTCTACGAACCCGCGCATTGAGGCGCTAGAGCAGCAGATTGTCTCGCTTTCTAGTGCCTTGGCGACTGTCGCCCTCGGCCTTTCGGAGCTTAAGGAAGCGACCGAATCTGCCCAGACAGGGCCTGAAGAAAATCAGCAACCGCGGCCTTAGATGCAGCGGTAACTTCCGATTCCTTTTGGTCGCCTGGGGTCCTTACTGGCACAGCGCCAAACACACTGGCGCGCTGCCCGTCGACCATACAGTTAATTGCGTAATTGGTGACCCCGCGCGAAGAGTCGTGTGCGAGGCTTGATATCGTTATGTTCGTGATGCTGGGCACTTTTCTTCTCCGGGTGATTCGCATCGCAACTATAGCGGGGAAGGGGTGTGGGGCGATTAGGCTTTGGTCGCTATTCTCGTGTGTAAAACGTTACTGCAACCTAGAGGCGGGTCTCCGAAACTGCTATTTCCAGATCAATAGCCGGGACTGAGTCTCGGCTTTTTTGTTGGGGCTGGAATGGACAAGGTCAGAGATATCTTCTCCTATTTCGTGGCGGCCATGTCGATTTTCACCATGTTGGGCGCCGTTTATCAGGCGTTCAACGATCAGAAGGGCTCGGCGCTCACGCTGGGAACGATCTTTCTGGTGGGTGCACTGATCGTCTTTTTGCCGCAGGTCGAATTCATCAAAACCCTGGGCGTAGAGGCCAGGCTGCGGCAGACGGTGACTGAAGCTGTAGCCACCTTGGCCAGCGTTAGACGGCTGGCTGAGATTTCTGCGCGAGCGAGCTACCTGACGATCGCATGGGGAAACCGGCTCGGAACGCCATCGGCTAAAGATAAGCAGTCGGTACTCGACGACATCGACGAATACATGCCGTCGAATGGGGGGTGGCTATCAGACAAAGAGCTGGCGGCATTTCAAAGCTTTAAGCTAGAACTCGTTCGGTTGAACGATGACTGTGCAAAGAAGGGCGGCTACACCGTGGAGGCCGCCGACTATTACGATCGATACAAAGAACGACAGGCCGATAGGGAGAAGGCCAAGCAGCTTTGGGAAGCATCGAGGTAGAGATCGCGCCCTAGAAACAGACGCGGAGGCGGACTACTTCCCTCGGTAGCCGACGAGATGTGCGACCTCCACCAGGAGGTGGTTGACCATCATACAGGCAGTTTCAGCTTTATAGACGTCGGCGGTGGCGGCGCGCTCGGGGTATCTGAACCAAAATTCTTTGTGGTAACGACTGAGGTGTTCTACGTCTTCTACAGTGCCGGGCCAAAGTCGCTCACGAAGTCCGCCGGTTCTTGCCAATAAACGCGCGAGGTCATGAGAGTTCTGCAACTCACGTTGATGGTGTCCCTGAAATTGCAGCAAAGCTTTTAGACCATTCTCGATGCTGAAGCCGATGAGAAGGTAGAAGGGAATTCCTATTCGGGAAATGTCTTCACCTGGTGCAGATGAATGAATGCGTTTGGCGCCCTCTAACAGGGCAACCGCATACGCTATCGGCCAAGGAAGTTGAGCGCTGTCCCCAAAACAATAGTCGTAGTGGCCACCCTTAAGAACGTACGCCTTGCGGAAGCAGCGTTCGAAGGCCGTGGGTGTCGCGGGCGACGCCTCGATCTGATCGGCTGCCTTCTTAATGTTGTCATAGATCGTCCTGGGTTAGCGGCTGTGTAGCGTCTTCAACGCCAGAGCCCAGCACTGGCCGCGGAAGCCCTTACATCACGTCCGGGTCATCGCCCTTCGAGTTGACGGGTGGTCGAGCGCGATGTTGGAGCCGAAGGTCATCGCTAGGCAGGCCACGTAAAGCTCAATCACCTTTCGCGGCGTCGTCCGTCATTGATCTGGCCGCGTGTAGAACGGTCGTTTTGCTGAGCATTTGCAGATGGAGGCCGACTGACCGAAGTCGGGATGATCTTTGACGCCGACTACCTTACCTGCCAGTTCAACGAACCCATCCCGCTTGCGCGACATCGCGGATCGGTCGGCGAGCCGGGGTCTTCCAGTGTCGAGGACATCTATCATAGCCAACGCTTCGCCTTCGGCCGCGCCGCCCTGGTGCAGATTGATACTGTGCTCGGCGAGAAGCTTGATGAACTGACTGACGACTTCAGCCGCACGCTCAAAGGATGGATAGGACAAGCAACCTCCTCAAAGGCGCTACCGCGCGCGGCCCGTGCCACTCGCGCGCGCATCGACGCGAGCGGTGCCCGATGGTGGTCGCGCTTCGGAGGCGCGCCTCGACCGCAAGGGATATGCCCCTCAAAGTCCGGCGCCAGCAGATGCGAAGGCGCACCCGACACGCTCGAACGTGTAACGCTCGCCTTCGCAACCACCGGTCCTTGCGATATCGGCGCAAGCAGCCCGGAAGGGTTGCCTTTAGGTGATTCAAGTCTGCGCGCCTCTCTTGATCGGCGTCACCTTCTTGGGATCGAGCCAGTAGTCGATTCGATCAGCCCAATGCTGCATCAGCTTAGTGCGTGAGCCAATTAGCGCGAGCGGTCCGTGCCTCTTATACAGACCTTCCACAGTTGAGTTGTCGAGATGCGCAAGCTGCAGCTCGACGACATCGCCATCCCACGCCTTGACGTCCTTGATCTCTTCATGGTGCGACAGGGTGGAGAAGGTGGTCCGGAAACCGTGGGCACAATGATCAGTCTTGGTGTCAATGCCAAGCAGACGCAAGCGCTTGTTGAGCGTGTTGTTTGATAGCGGCGCGTCCTTTGAACAGGAAAACGTGTACCGGCGATGGCCAGTCAGCTTCTGAGCGCTGCGCAGGATTGCGAGTGCCTGCCGTGACAAGGGAACGACGTGATCCCAACCGGTCTTCATCTTGGTGGCCGGAATAGTCCAGCGTTCGGCATCCCAGTCGACCTCGTTCCACTCCATTTCATTGACCATGCCGGGCCGGGGAATGGTCAGCGCATCGAAGCGCAAGGCAAGTCCAACAACATCACCAAACCTCGCTTGCGCCCACGGTACACTGATGAGTTTGAAGACGCGCGTCACGTCACGTGGCTCGGTAACGCCGGGACGCGGTGTCGAAATGTTTGCAATCATTTGCCCACGCAGATTGCGAAATGGATTGTAGCCGTCACCTTCGACATCGGCATAGTCGCAGATTTGCTCGCCGATGCTGCGAACGCGATCGCGAGTTTCCAGCTTTCCCTCCGCTTCATACGAACGCATGAAAGCGAGGACATCCGGACGCTTGATGTCCTGCCTGCACATTTTGCCGAAGCGATCCTTAACGTAGCCGACGCGCAGCTCAAGCACCTCAATGGTCTTGGGGTCGCGCACCGCGACGATCCTGCCGCGTTTGACCTTCTCGACCTTCTTCTTCGCGAGCCACTCGTCGGCCCATTCCTCGAAAGTTCGGGCGGCGGCCTGTCTGTACTTGTCGAGCTGCTTCTCGGTGCTCGGGTCTTTGCCGTCTTTGAGCAGGTCTTTGGCCTTGTTGCGCTCATGTCGCGCATCCGCGAGCGAGAACGTGCCATCCTTGCCGTTGCCGTAAGAGCCGATCGAGTAAGTTTTCTGGCGATTGTGGAAGCGGTAGCCCATCCGCCAGAGCTTGGAGGCAGCGCTGCCGGGCTTGCCCGTATCCGGCGTAACGAAGAGATAGAGACCGCCGCCGGTCACATCGGAAATCTTGGCGGGACTCCACGCGCCATTGTCAAATCTCGGGCGGGCGGCGCGGCAGTCTACGTCGGTCCTGATCTGCTTGGGGTTGATGCACGTGCCGTCGTTCTTGCGGGCCATCTGCTCAATTCCTCGTCCGGAATAGCGAAAATTGCCGTGAACGTTTGTTCTCCCGATACCAACAAAAATACCAACAAATCGGACGGCTGGGCGCGGACGAGAACAAACGGTGACGAACACCGATGTACGCGGAAAAGCCTATTTTTCAAGGGTTTCCGGGCACTGTGCGGACGGTTGCGAACGCTTTGGAACGGGCCTGAATAGCCAGATTGGTGCCCCTGGCCGGAATCGAACCAGCACTCCTTGCGGAACTCGATTTTGAGTCGAGCGCGTCTACCAGTTCCGCCACAGGGGCCCTCGGTCGGCCCCAAAGGCGGCGTCGCGAAGCCGGCGGACTATAGCCATGGACGAGGCGGGGTCAACCCGCGCCAAAGTGATCCCGGCCGTTCTCGACAGCCGCATGCGCCGGGGCTAGAGGCTTGGAGCGCCAGAAATGCGAAAGAGGCTGCCGTGACCACCGAGAGTGCCGCCATGCATGCGTTCAAGCCGACCGCTATGAGCCCGGCGCTGAACGCCTCGGCTCTCGTCACGCTGATCGCTGCAGCGACGATCGCGGGCGCCTGGTTCTTCCAGCTCGTGCTCGAGATCCTGCCCTGTCCATTGTGCCTGGAGCAGCGCTACGCCTATTATCTCGCGATTCCGCTCGGTGCGCTCACGGCGATTGCGGCGCGAAGCGGTGCACCGCGGCCGCTGCTGCTCGCAGGGCTCGCGATCCTCGCGCTGGCGACGCTCGCCAATGCCGGCCTCGGCGCCTATCATTCCGGCGTTGAATGGGGATTCTGGAAGGGGCCGACCGATTGCTCCGGTCCCGTCGTCAATCTCGGCAGTGCCGCTGATCTCTTGTCGAAGCTCGACACCGTGAAGGTGGTGCGCTGCGACGAGGTGCAGTGGCGCTTCCTCGGCCTGTCGCTGGCCGGCTACAACGTGCTGATCTCGCTGCTGATGGCCGCGATCGCGGCATGGGGATTTGTGCGGACGGCCAAGCGCTAAGGCCTAATCATCCACATCGTCCTGCGTGCGTCCGAACAGATGCACGATGCCCGGCGTTGCGATCGTCACGAAGACGAAACGCGAGAGGTGATGGGCGCCGACGAAGATCGGGTCGATGTGCAACGTCAGCGCCAGGGCCAGCATCGCGTCCATCGCGCCCGGCGCGAAGGCGACGACGACGTCGGAAAACTTCACCTGTGTGGTCAGCGCCACGATGCCGACGAAGATGGCGGAGACGGCGATGGCCACGGCAAACGAGCCCAGTGCCGCGCTGAGGTGACCGGCGAGCGTCTTGATTCGCATCCGCGCGAAGCGGCTGCCGATCAGTGCACCGATGCCGACCAGCGCCACGCCGCGCACCCAGTTCGGCAGGCCGCCCTCGACCCATCCGGCACCATGCAGCACGCTGGATGCGATCATCGCGCCGAACATCCAGCTCGCCGGAAACTTGATCAGCCGCAACGAGAGCGCTGCGGCCAGCGAGGCTGCGGCCAGCTCGAGCAGGTCGAGCGGCGAGGCGATCGTCGTGGTCGGCGACGGCGCCGCCGAGGGCGCGACGCCCGCCAGCGCCAGCACCATCGGCAGCGCGGCGGTCAGGATGATGACGCGCATGGTCTGCACCACCGCAATGCCCGGCAGGTCGGCGCCGCGCTCGACCGCCAGGATGGTGATCTGCGACAGCGCGCCGGGGCTGCCCGCCAGGAAAGCCGAGGTGCGGTCCCAGCCATGGATGCGCTGGAGGTAATAGCTCGAGCCGAACGTGGAGCAGAACGTGGCGAGCGCAAGCAGGCCGATGGTGAGGGGATAGGCGCTGACCTGTTGGAGCAAATGGCGCGAGACCACCGAACCCAGGGAGATGCCGAGCAGCACCAGCACGGTCTGGGTCAGGATCGGCGGCAGTGCCAGCTGGCGGCCGGCGATCGCGGCGATCCCGACCGCGATCATCGAGCCCGAAATCAGCCCGCCGGGAAGGCCGGCGAGCAGAAACACCAGGCCGCCGGCGGTGCCGATGACGAGCGTCTCCACCGTGCTCAAGATCTTGGCACGGCTCGGCCATTCGAACGGCAGGGAGGCGGTGATTTGCTTCACGCCACCTTATTGCAAATCGGCAGGTGACGCACAATTGCAGGCTCGTCATGCCGCAATGCGCGACGCCTGCCGCGGATGCTCGCAGGCGATCGTGACGGACCTATTTCTTGTCTGCGGCGGGAGCGGCGGTGCCGGCCTTCGCTTCCTTCATGCAATCGCGGCGAAATTTCTTGCGCTCCTTGCCTTTCAATCCCTTGGCGTCCGCCTGCTTGGAGCATTCGAGCGACTCGGCCGAGCGCTCCTTCGGCGCCTTTTTGTCGGTGGTGGCAGCGGCATCGGTCTTCGTCTCGGTCTTGGCTGCCGGCGCGGCGGTCTGCGCGAAGGCGGTGCCGGTGACGAGCAGGGAGGCGAGGGCGGCGGCGGCGAGGCGGGACGTGAAGGTCATGTGGTGCACTCTGCTTGCGAGAATTGTGAAGGTCTGGGAACGTCGGCCTGCGTTGCTGAACACGACATGAATGAGTTGAGCGGCCGGATCATTATATTTTGCCGGCGCAACCCGTCGCATCCTTGGTCGCAAGCGGCCGGCACGCTAGGATAGCAATCCTCGTTTCACCCCGTCGGGGAAGATCAAGCAGGAGACCCAGGGATGACCATTCAGACAAAATTGTTGTGTGCGATCGCCGCATCCGGTGTCGCGGCATTGCTGGCGAGCGCGCCGGCGCAGGCACTGACCGCGCAGGAGTGCAGCGCGAAATACCAGGCCGCCAAGAAGGACGGCTCGCTCGGGACCATGAAGTGGAATGACTTCCGCAAGGCGCAGTGCGGTGCCGATGCGACGCCTGCGGCTGCGCCAGCTGCGGCTGCGCCCGCCGCTCCTGCCGAGCCGAAGCAGGCCAAGGAGGCGGCGCCCGCCGCGCCGGCCCTTCCCGCCGGCCCCGCGATCTATCCGAACGCTGTCGATCCGAAATATGCCAAGGAGACGCCTGGAAAAGCGCGGCTGCACACCTGCGTCGACCAGTACAATGCCAACAAAGCCACCAACGGCAATGGCGGCTTGAAGTGGATCCAGAAGGGCGGCGGCTATTACAGCGAATGCACCAAGAAGCTGAAGGGCGCCGCCTGAGCTTCGAATTGGTTCGATGGCCGGAGCAACGCTCCGGCCATTTCGCCTGGATTCTTTTTCGAGCATGATCTTCCGGAAAACCGCCGCACACTCTTCCGGACCATGCTCAGTCGAGCAGCTTCTCGGCCGATTTCGCCACGAGCTGCGATCGCTTGCGCGGGCCACTCTCGACGAACAACAGGCTCTGGCCGAAGATGAAGCAGTAGAACAGGAAGGCCTGCGCGTCGGCCTCCTCGGCTACAAGGCCAGTCGCGCGATAGAGCTCGCTGACGTGCTTGAGCCGCGCCGCATCGACGCTCGCCACCGCCGCCGCGGCATTCTCGTCCGAGCGCGCCCATTGCCGGATCGCAAGCTCGATCGCCATCCCTTCCGGATTGAGCCGCTCGGAATAGAGCCGGATCACCGCCCTCAGCCGCTCGCGGGGGTCTTGTCCGTCGAGACTTGTCTGCTGCGCGATCGCGGCGATGCGTCCCTCGCGCCAGCCGTTCAGCATGGCATCGAGCAGCGCGGCGCGATCGGCGAAGCGTCGGTAGAAGCCGCCCTTGGTGACGCCGAGGTTCTTGGCGAGCACCTCGACCCGCACGCCCTCCACCCCTGCGCGGGCGAGCTCGCTGAAGCCCGCCTCGACCCAGACATCGCCCTTGCCGTCGCTCATGAAGGAAGCCTCACCCGATCTTGATACGGTGCCGTATTGCTAACGCGACACGGGTTTGATACGCTACCGTATCAATGCTCAAAGACGAAAATGCGGTAGGAAATGCGATGGAGCAGGAGGCGACCTATCGCGGCACGGTCTATCCGTGGCAATGCGACCATGTCGGCCACATGAACATCATGTGGTATGTCGGCAAGTTCGACGAAGCCAACTGGAATCTGTTCGCCCGCCTCGGCCTGACGCCGAGTTACTTGCGCAGCTCCGGCCGCGGCATGGCCGCCGTGCAGCAGAACATCGCTTACAGGCGCGAGCTGCTGGCCGGCGACATCGTCGAGATCCGCAGCCACCTGCTCGAGATCGGCGACAAGTCGATCCGCTTCCGGCACGACATGACGAACGCCGAGACCGGCGAACTCGCAGCGACGTGCGAGATCACCGGCGTGCACATGGACCGCCAATTGCGCAAGTCCGCACCGTTCGCCGACGCCATCCGCGAAGCTGCCTCGAGGCATCTCGCCCAACCAGCCGAGGCCTGAACCATGGCCGCTTTCGAGCCGAAAAACCCCGGCTATCGCGCGGCTTCTATCGCCATGTTCGACGGCCAGCCGGCTATGCGCACGCTCGGCATCGTCATCGTCCGTCTCGCGCCGGGCGAGGTCGAACTGGCGATGCTGCATGCGCCAGCCCTCACGCAGCAGAACGGTTTCATCCATGCCGGCATCATCACGGCCGGGCTCGACAACGCCTGCGGCGTTGCGGCCTTCAGCTTGATGCCGCCGGAGGCCCATATCCTCACCGTTGAATTCAAGACGACGCTGCTCGCGCCCGCCCGCGGCGAGCGTTTCGTCTTCAAGGCCGAGGTGGTCAAGCCCGGCCGCACACTCACCTTCTGCGAGGCAAAGGCCTACGCCGAGCATGACGGCAAGGTCTCGCTGATCGCCACGATGACCGCGACCTTGATGGCGATGTTGCCTCGCCTTGCGATTGCGCATGAACCGCGGGCATCCCCCGCATAGCAGCGATTGACAATCATGCGCGTGCATCCCTTGATGCGATGGTCATGCTTGCAAGTCTCGGCCTCATCCTGCTCTGCCAACTGATCGGCGAAGCCGTCGTGCGCGGCCTCGGCCTGCCATTGCCGGGACCCGTGCTGGGCCTCCTGCTGCTCCTGGTCTTGCTGATGGTGCGCGACCGCTTTGCGCTGCTCGCGCGCGGGCCGCTGCGCAATGACGGTGTCGAGACGGCGAGCAAGGGCCTGCTGGCCCATCTCTCGCTACTATTCGTGCCGGCCGGCGTCGGCGTCGTGCAGAAGCTCGATCTGCTCGCGTCTCACGGCATTGCCATCATCCTGGTGCTCGCGCTGTCCGTGGTCGTCACGCTGCTCGCGACCGTGCTGACCTTTCGCCTCGTCAGCCGCCTGTTGAAGCAACAGGACGCGCGATGAAGGACAATCCATTTTCGCTGTGGGTCTATCTTTCGCAATCGCCGCTGCTGTGGTTGACCGTGACGCTGCTGGTCTATGCGACCACGGACGCGGTCTCGCTGGCGACGCGGCGCCATCCGCTCGCCAACCCCGTGCTGCATGCGATGTGGATCATCGGCGCGTTTCTGCTCCTGACCGGCACCTCCTATACGACGTATTTCGCCGGCGCGCAGTTCGTGCACTTCCTGCTGGGGCCCGCCACCGTCGCGCTCGCCGTGCCGCTCTATGAAAATCGCAAGCGCGTGGTCGCCTCGATCGTGCCGATGCTGGTGGCGCTGTGCGCGGGATCGGTTACGGCCGTGGTGTCGGTGGTGTTGCTGGCCGAACTGGCCGGCCTGCCGCGCGATGTTGTGCTGTCGCTGGCGCCGAAATCCGTCACCGCCGGCGTCGCCATGGGCATCGCCGAGTCCCTGCATGCGGACCCTTCGCTGGCGGCCGTCGCGGTCATCCTCACCGGCATCATGGGCGCCATCATCGTGACGCCGCTGATGAACCGCACCGGCGTCACCGATTACCGGGCCCGGGGCTTTGCCGCCGGCCTTGCCGCGCATGGCATCGGCACCGCCCGCGCGTTCCAGGTTGACGAGATTGCCGGCGTCTTTTCCGGCATCGCCATGAGCCTGAACGCGTTGGTGACCTCGTTCCTGGTCCCCCTGGCAATCACGCTGCTGGTGCGATGACATCGCTGCCGTGACACTCTATATGAGCTGTAACAATGTCTGGTCTCGATCCGTATCGATGGAGATGGGACCGAAACGGGACGAGATATGGCTGGATTTGGGAATAAGGGCCTTGTGCCGACGCGACGCGCGGCGCTGACGCTGATCGGGGCGGGTGCTCTCGCGATGGGTGGGATCGCCTCGGCGCGTGCGGCGACTGGCGATGACGAGGTGCTGACCGAAGCCAAGGTGCTGCGCGATCCCGACACGCCCGTCGCAGGCAATCCCGGCGGCAACATCACCATCGTCGAATGGTCCGACTACAACTGCCCCTATTGCCGCAAGCTCGAGCCCGAGCTGCGCCAGGTCGTCCAGGACGACGGCAAGGTGCGGCTGGTGATGAAAGACTGGCCGATCCTTGGGCCGGTTTCGGTTACGGCGGCGCGGACCGCGCTGGCGGCGAAATTCCAGGACAAGTACCACCAGGCTCATGATGCCATGATGGGCGTCAGCTCGCGCCTGACCGAACCGCGCATCAATGAGCTGCTCGCGGCCGCCGGGGTCGACATGGACCGGTTGAAGCGCGATCTCACGGGTCACGCCAAGGATATCGACGCCATACTCAAGCGCAACAATGAGCAGGCTGAAGCCTTCGGTTTCCGCGGCACGCCATCCTTCATCGTCGGCAAGTACCGCGTGCCCGGCGTGCTCAGCATGACCGAGTTCGAGCAGGTCATCGCCGACGCCCGCAAGGCCAAGATGAACTGACTCGCGTAGCGTTGATCGTGGTCAGCACAAAGGCGCCGCCGCGGAGTTCGCGACGGCGCCTCGTTCATGATACGGCGTCGTTACTTCGACGAGATCCGGACCCAGTCCTTGTGCGCGCGATCGCGCAGCGCATCCCAATCGGCCTTGGCGACGTCCCAGTTCACGATGGTGCGATTGGTGATCGCGACCTCGCCATTTGCGACTGACGACGTCTGCATTGAGTCATAGACATAGACGCCGCCCGCGAGCAGCAGCGCGCCCAGGATCATTCCGAAAAAAGTCTGCATGGCGAACCTCCGGTGACCGGCAACAACGTCGGCCCGGAGTGATGGTTCCGCGGGCATGCGGCGCATCTAAGGAGAGGTTGTTCATTTGCCATTCAGCCATTGCAGCAGCTCCGCGTTGATCTCGCGCGGATAGGTGTGGCTGAGGTCGTCGATTTCGCGATAGGTGACGTCGGCTCCGGCGGCGGAGAGCGACGCCTGCGTTTGCCGCGCGGTCTGCACCGGAAACATCCAGTCGAGTTTGCCGTGAGTAATGAAGACCGACAGGCCTTGCAGGCGTGCTGCGTCCGCCATTTCCGCCATCAGGGGATGGAACGTCGCCGCAACAGGCGCGAGGTGCGTGAAGGGTGAAGCGCCGTCGAGACCGGTGACGTAGCAGAAGGTGCCACCGTCGCTCATGCCGGTCAGAAGCATGCGCGAGGCATCGATGCTCCAGCGGCCGCGCACCGTATCGAGGATGCGCGCGAGGTTCGGCGTGTCGGTGTCATCGCCCATCAGCGCCCAGGTCGGGCCAGTCGCGGTCGGCGCCACCAGGATTGCGCCAAGACTGCGTGCATCGCGGAGCCAGCTCCAGAGAAAGCCGCGTCCGTTGCCGCTCCCGCCATGCAATGCCATCACCAGCGGCATGGCACGCTCGGGCATGTAATATTCGGGCACATAGACCGAGAAGCCGCCGCGGCTGCCGGGCTCATTGTGATCATGGAAGATACCGGTGGGCTCGCTCGCGCCAACATTCAGTCGCGACAGCAGATCCTGGTTCTCGCGATTGGCGAGGTTGAGAAAGAAGCTGCTCACCGGCGGAAACTGCGCCGCCAGTGGATAGAGCGCCTCCTGAGCGCGAGGGACATGGCGCAGGGCCCGGAAGACGGCGACGAGATCGCCATTGCCACGCTCGACCTCACGGATGCCGGCAAAGGCGGCAAGCGTCTCGTTGCAGGCGCGATCGAGCCGCTCGTGGAGGCCAGCGAACTGCTCCGGCCACGCTCCGATCGCGGTGTGTGCGGCCTGCAGCGCCTCGTCCGGTGTGCCGATTGCGTTCATCACGGAGGCGAAGGCCGGCGGGTGCAAATGCCGCTGGAAGAAGCCGAGCGCTTCCAGCGCATTGAGCAGCGGCGGCAGCACGGCCACGATGTCGTCCACCACGGCCTCGGTCATCGCCCGCTTCCTCGAGCCTTGGGATCAGTGCAGCTTCGGCGCCTTCAGGAGCTTGAAGCGATCGGTCGAGGTCACTGTGACGTCGAAGGTGACGCCTTCATGGTGCACGGTCAGCGGCACGTCGATGCCGGCGGGGCCGAGCGCCCACATCTTCTTGTAAAAATCGATCTGGCTCGTGACCTTGTCGCCGTCCACGGCGAGGATGACATCGCCGGTCTTGAGCTCGGCGCGGGCGGCCGGGCCGTTGCCGGAGATCCCGATCACCACCACGCGGTTGTCGATCTCGGTCGAGAAGAGCCCGAGCCAGGGCCGCGCCGGCTTGTTGACGCGGCCGAATTTGCGCAAGTCCTCCAGGATCGGCTTCAAGAGGTCGATCGGCACGTTCATATTGACGTGCTCGGCCTTGCCTTCCCGTTCGCGCTCGAGCTGGAGCGAGCCGATGCCGATCAACTCGCCGCGTTCGTTGAGCAGCGCCGTGCCGCCCCAGTTCGGATGTGCGGGACAGGTGAAAATGGCCTCATCCAGCAGATACTCCCAGTAGCCGGCGAATTCCTGCTTGGCCACGATCTGACTCGCGACGGAGCGCGTGCGGCCGCCGGCGCCGCCCACCACGACGCGGTCGCCGATCCGGGTTGCCGCCGACGAGCCCAGCGGCAGCGGCGCGACGTCGAGCCGGCCGAGCGCCTGCACCAGCCCGAACCCGGTCTCGGAATCGAAGCCGAGCGCATGGCCCTCCACCACGCGCCCGTCGGCGCGGTGCAGCCAGAGCGTTTCTGCCTCGGTGATGAGATAGCCTATCGTCAGCACCAGCCCATCGTCGATCACGACGCCGTTGCCGGCCCGTTCGGTGCCCAGCGTCTCGGCGCTGAAGGCATCCGGCGGGATCAGGGCGTGCAGGCCGACGACGGAGCCGAGCGCGCGGTCGAGATCGAAACCGTAGTCGCTCGCCCGCGGCTGGTTCGCCGGCGGCACTCTCCATTCGGTCAGAGTGCTCATGGAGTTCTCCTGGCTGAGAGCGTCACTCCGGCGGGTTAGCGGAACGACGCGCGAAGCACGCGTAATTTAAGCTGGAGCAGGCCGTCTTGAAAGCCTCGTTCCCAATATTCGTGAGAACGCCGGGTGAAATCTTTGAAAGGCACGGAAACACCCCTTTCACTGGGCGCCGTGCGATCCGGCATCGGCCGCATGGCTGCTGTCCGGCGGGATGCTAGGCGCCGCACAGCGAAGCTGCTAACCATTGCCGCTTCGTTTGACCTTGGGATCACGGACGACAACATGGACAACCGCAGCGACATCTGGCGTGGCATCGACACGATCAAGGCACGTTTCATCGACCTCAGCGACAGGGTCTGGGGCATGCCGGAGGTCTGCTACACCGAGTCACGATCGGCCGCCGAGCATCTCGCCGAGCTGCGCCATCAGGGCTTCCGCGTCACCGAGAACGTCGCCGGCATCCCGACCGCGTTGATGGGCGAGTGGGGCGAGGGCGGTCCGGTCATCGCCTTCATGGGTGAGTACGATGCGCTCCCGGGTCTCAGCCAGGAGGCGGGTGTCGCCGAGCATCGCCCGGTCGAGACCGGCGGCCATGGCCATGGCTGCGGTCACAATCTGCTCGGTTCCGCCGCACTGCTCGCCGCGACGGCGGTGAAGGACTGGCTGGCAGAGAACAAGGTGCCCGGCCGCGTGCGCTATTATGGCTGCCCGGCTGAGGAGGGCGGCGCGGCAAAGGCCTTCATGGTGCGCTCCGGCGCGTTCGCGGACGCCGACATCGCCATCACCTGGCATCCGCACAGTTTCTGGGAAGTCGCGGTGACGCCGTCGCTCGCCAACACGCGCGCGGATTTCATCTTCGCCGGCCGCACCTCACACGCGGCGGCCTCGCCGCATCTCGGCCGCTCGGCGCTCGACGCGGTGGAGTTGATGAATGTCGGCGTGAACTACATGCGCGAGCACATGCCGAGCGACGCGCGCGTGCACTACGCCTTGCTCGACACCGGCGGCATCGCGCCCAACGTGGTGCAGGCCCATGCGCGGGTGCGCTACTCGATCCGCGCCCGCGATCTTCCCGGCATGAACGAACTGGTCGAGCGCGTCTCCAAGATTGCGCAGGGCGCCGCGTTGATGACCGAGACCAAAGTCGAGATGAAGATCATCTCCGCTGTCTCCAACATCCTGCCGAACGCGCCGCTGGAACAGGCGCTGCACCAAGTGATGGAAGAACTCGGACCGCCGCATTTCGACGATGCGGACAAGAGCTTTGCCAGCCAGATCCGTGCAACCCTGAGCGACAAGGACATCGCGTCGGTCTATTACGCGATCGGCGTGGAGCCGACCGATCGGCCGCTGGCCGACTTCCTGGTGCCGCTCGATGCCAAGCGCAACCCGCTCGTAGGTTCGACCGATGTCGGCGACGTGAGCTGGGTGGTGCCGACGGTGCAGGTGCACGCACCCACGGTTGCGATCGGCACGCCCTTCCACACTTGGCAGGTGGTGGCGCAGGGAAAGAGCCCGCATGCCCACAAGGCCATGGTGCAGGCGGCCAAGGCGATGGCCGGCCTCGGCATCAAGGCGTTGACGGAACCGACGCTGATCAAGGCCGCCAAGGCGGACCTTCAGAAGCGGACGGCCAAGACGCCTTACGTCTGTCCGCTGCCGGATCACGTCGCGCCGCCGCTCGACATGTCCGTGGCGTAGGATTCCGCCTCGATACTTCGTCTGATCCGGCGAACAAATTTTCCGCAGTGCAGCGCGCAAATCCAGCAGATTTTCATGCTGGATTGCCGAACGGATGGGCTGCGGAACGCAATTTTGCTCAATGGAAAGCCAGAAGACCGTTTGCATACACACGGTCCCTGTTGACGTGCACCCCATTCGGTGTGCCATCTACCGCCAGCCAAAACCGGCGGTCGCCTCTTGCGGCCGCCTGCATCCATACCGGAACCAGACGGGGGACAACCATGCTGGATAAAGAACTGCGTTCGATGATCGGCCAGGTGAAGGACGGGCGGATGGATCGCCGCGGCTTCATCAAGCACATGGCCGCCGTTGGTCTCACCGCTCCCCTGGCCAACCAGATCCTCGCGCTCGGCGGCGTCGCCATGGCCGAGGGCGCCTCGACGTACAAGCCGACCAAGCGCGGCGGTGGTGGTGCGCTGAAGCTGTTGTGGTGGCAGGGCCCGACCTTGCTCAACCCGCATTTCGCTACCGGCACCAAGGATCAGGACGGCTCGCGCCTGTTCTATGAACCGCTCGCCTGCTGGGATCCGGACGGCAACATGAAGCTGGTGCTGGCGGCGGAGATCCCGTCGATCCAGAACGGCCTGCTCGCAGCTGACGGCAAGTCGGTGACGTGGAAGCTGAAGCCCGGCGTGAAATGGCACGACGGCAAGCCGTTCACCGCCGATGACGTCGTCTTCACCTGGGAATACATCATCGATCCCGCGACCGCCGCCATTACCGTGGCGACCTATCGTGACATCACCGTTGAGAAAGTAGACGACCTGACGGTTCGCATCACTTTCAAGAAGCCGACGCCGTTCTGGGCGGACGCCTTCGTTGGCGCTCCCAACACCATCATCCCCAAGCATCTGTTCGCCGACTACAAGGGATCCAAATCGCGGGAGGCACCGGCCAACCTATCGCCGGTCGGAACCGGCCCCTACAAGTTCGTCGAATTCAAGCCCGGTGATCTCGTCCGTGGCCAGCTCAATCCCGATTACCACATGCCGAACCGGCCCTATTTCGACACGGTCGAGATGAAGGGCGGTGGTGACGCCGTCTCGGCCGCGCGCGCCGTGATCCAGACCGGCGAGTACGATTTCGGCTGGAACATCCAGGTCGAGGACGACGTCCTCCTGCGCCTGGAGAAGGGCGGCAAGGGCAAGACCATCTATGCCGTCGGCGGCGATACCGAGTTCATCGCGCTCAACTTCACCGATCCCAACACCGAGGTCGACGGCGAGAAGTCGTCGATGAAGACCAAGCATCCGCTGTTCTCGGACCCTGCCGTGCGCAAGGCGCTGTCGCTGCTGGTCGATCGCGAGTCGGTGAAGAAGGCGATCTACGGCCGTGCCGGCCGCACCACGGCCAATTTCCTCAATGGCCCGGAAAAGTTCGTCTCCAAGAACACCTCGTGGGAATTCAGCATCGAGAAGGCTTCGAAGATCCTGGACGATGCCGGCTGGAAGCCGGGCGCGGACGGAATTCGCGAGAAGGACGGCAAGAAGCTGAAGCTGCTCTACCAGACCTCGATCAACGGCCCGCGCCAGAAGACGCAGGCGATCGTCAAGCAGGCCTGTCAGAAGGCCGGCATCGACGTCGAATTGAAGTCGGTCGTGGCCTCGGTGTTCTTCTCGTCGGACGTCGCCAATCCCGACACCTACGCGAAATTCTATGCGGACATCGAGATGTTTCAGATCCCGCTGAGCCAACCCGATCCGTCGCAGCACATGCGCCGCTTCCTGTCGACCAACGTCGCCACCAAGGAGAACAAGTGGCAGGGCACGAACTTCCCGCGCTGGGTCAACAAGGACTACGATGCGGCGATCGAAGCCGCTGAAAGCGAGATGGATCCGCTCAAGCGGGCAGCGCACTACATCAAGGCCAACGACCTCATGTATCAGGACACCGTGTTCATCCCGGTGCAGCATCGGCTCAAGGTGGAAGCGGCGGCCAACAATTTGCGACCCATCATCAGCGGCTGGGCTAACGAAACCGACAATCTGCACGATTGGTACCGCGAGGAATGATCCCCAGCTCTAGACGGGGCCTTCCCTCATGAGTCAATACGTCCTGCGTCGCCTGCTGATTGCGATTCCGAGCCTGCTCGGAATTTCGGTCGTGCTGTTCGTCGTGCTTGCGCTCGCCCCCGGCGATCCGTTCTCCGAACTGGCGACCAATCCGAACGTACCGCCCGAAGTGCAGGCCGCGCTTCGGGCCAAGTTCGGCCTCGACGATCCGATCTACCTTCGTTACCTGCACTGGCTCAACGCCATGCTGCACGGCGACTGGGGTTTCTCCTTCGTCAGCCGGATGGACGTCGACACGCTGATCCTGCAGCGCCTGCCGGCCACGCTCTACGTGATCGGCTCGGCGCAGATCCTGGCGCTCCTGATCGCGATCCCGGTGGGCGTCTATGCTGCGACCAAGCCGTATTCGCTGTTCGACCAGATTGCCAACACGCTCGCCTTCGTCGGCTTCTCGCTGCCGACCTTCTTCACCGGCATCCTGTTCATCCTGATCTTCTCGGTTACGCTGGATTGGCTGCCGTTCGTCTATACCACCGACATCAAGGCGACCGGCATCCGCTGGGTGCTTGAGATGATTCGTCAGGCGATCATGCCGGTGGCGGTGCTCGGCCTGTTCCAGGCGGCGTCGATGACGCGCTTCGTGCGCTCGGCGATGCTCGACGTCATCAGGCTCGACTACGTCACCACAGCCCGGGCCAAGGGCCTCGGCCAGGCCAAAGTCATCGTCAAGCACGTGATGCGCAACGCCATGATCCCGGTCGTGACGCTCATTGCTTTGCAGATGCCCGCGGTGTTCGGCGGCGCCATCGTCACCGAGCAGATCTTCCGCATTCCCGGCATCGGCTCGCTGCTGATCTCCTCCATCCTTTCCAACGACACGCCGGTGGTGATGGCCGTCACCTTCGTCTTCGCGTGCCTCGTGGTGCTGTTCAACCTCATCGCGGACGTCCTTTATGGCTGGCTTGACCCTCGCATCTCCCTCCGCTGAACGGGGCGTCTACTCGCCCTGGCGCGAGACGTGGCGGCGTTACAGCCGCCACCGGCTCGCCGTGATCAGCGCCTTCCTGCTCCTGATCCTGGTGCTGGCGGTGGTGGTCGGCCCGTTCATCTGGCGCATCAAGATCAACGAGATCGACATCGTCGCCGGCCTGCAGGGGCCATCGCTCGCGCATCCCTTCGGCACCGACGATCTCGGCCAGGACATTCTGGCGCGCATGATCTATGGCGGCCGGATCTCGCTCGCGGTCGGGCTCGCCGCGATGCTGGTCTCGGTTTTCATCGGCACGCTGATCGGCGCGCTTGCCGGCATGTCGCGCGGCGCCCTCGGGCACGGATTGATGTGGCTCACGGACCTGTTCCTCTCGCTGCCGCAGCTGCCGCTGCTCCTGCTGCTGATCTATCTCTTCCGTGACGGGCTGAAGCAGGTGTTCGGCCCGGAGGGCGGCATCTTCATCCTGATCGTGCTCGTGATCGGGGGCCTGCGCTGGATGCCGGTGGCGCGGCTCGTGCGCGCCCAGTTCCTGTCGATCCGCGAGAAGGAGTTCGTCGAGGCGGCCCGCGCGCTCGGCGCCAGTCCGGTGCGGCAGGTGGTGCGGCACATCCTGCCCAATGCGGTCGGCCCCGTGATCATTGCCGGCACCATCGACGTCGCCGCCGCCATCATCGCGGAATCGACGCTGTCCTTCCTCGGCCTCGGCTTCCCGCCGGACACCCCGACCTGGGGACGGCTGCTGTATGACGCCAAGGACTTTCTCGACATTGGCCCGCACTGGGCGCTGTTTCCGGGCGGCGCGATCTTCATTGCGGTGGTCGCCATCAACTTCATCGGCGACGGCCTGCGTGACGCGCTCGATGCGCGACGGGTGATCTGATGGCGCCGCTGCTCGAGATCAAGGGCCTGAAAACCCACTTCTCCACCGACGACGGCATCCTCCAGGCCGTCGACGGCGTCGACATCTCCATCAACAAGGGCGAGACGCTCTGCGTCGTCGGCGAGTCCGGCTGCGGCAAGACCGTCACCGCGATGTCGATCCTGAAGCTGATCGCGATGCCTCCGGGCCGCATCGCGGCCGGCCAGATCATCTTCGAGGGCCGCGATCTCGTGCCGCTGACGAGCAATCAGCTCGACGAGATCAGGGCCAAGGAGATCGGCTTCATCTTCCAGGAGCCGATGACCTCGCTCAATCCGGTGCTCACGATCGGCGAGCAGATCGCCGAGAGCCTGCGCCGGCATGAAGCGGTGACCAAGAAGCAGGCGCTCGAACGCACCATCGAGATGCTGAAGCTGGTGCAGATCCCCAATGCCGAAGGCCGCGTGCACAATTATCCGCACCAGTTCTCCGGCGGCATGCGCCAGCGCGTCATGATCGCTATGGCGCTCGCCTGCAAGCCGAAGCTGATCATCGCCGACGAGCCGACCACCGCGCTCGACGTCACCATCCAGGCGCAGATCCTCGACCTCTTGCAGGACATGAAGGAGCGCTTCGGCATGGCGGTGATGCTGATTACCCATGCCATGGGCGTCGTCGCCGAGACCGCGCAGCGCGTCGTCGTGATGTATGCCGGCAAGGTCGTGGAGGAAGCGCCCGTCGATGATCTCTTCGGCGATCCCCGCCATCCCTATACGCAAGGCCTGATCCGCTCGATCCCGCGCATCGACCTCGACAGCGAACACAAGACGCGGCTGGAGGCGATCGGCGGCTCGGTGCCGATCCTGATCAATCCGCCGGTCGGCTGCCGCTTCGCGCCGCGCTGCAAGTTCGCCATGAACGTCTGCACCGAAAGGGAGCCGCTGCTGCGCGAGGTCTCGCCCGGCCATCGCATGGCCTGCCACTTGGGAGATACAAGCGTGGGAGCCGCGTCATGAGCGAACCGTTGCTCCGCGTCAGCGGCCTGAAGAAACATTTCCCCGTGCTCGGCGGCCTGCTGTCGCGCCAGGTCGGCACGGTCTATGCGGTCGACGGCGTGTCGTTCTCGGTCAACCGCGGCGAGACGCTTGGTCTCGTCGGCGAATCCGGTTGCGGCAAGTCGACGACCGGACGCTGCGTGCTGCGCCTGATCGAGCCGACCGACGGCGAGGTCATCTTCGACGGCCAGAACGTGCGCAAGCTCGGCGGCAACGATCTGCGCGCGATGCGGCGGAACATGCAGCTGGTGTTCCAGGATCCGTTCGCCTCGCTCAATCCGCGCATGACGGTCGGCGCCATCCTCGGCGAGGCCTTCACCATCCATAATCTCGCCACCTCCCCGAAAGAGCGCGAGGAGCGCGTCGCGGCCCTCCTGGTCAAGGTCGGACTCAAGGCCGAGCACATGCGGCGCTATCCGCACGAGTTCTCTGGTGGCCAGCGCCAGCGCATCGTGATCGCGCGGGCCCTCGCGGTCGAGCCGAAGCTGATCGTCTGCGACGAGCCGGTCTCCGCGCTCGACGTGTCGATCCAGGCGCAGGTGATCAACCTCCTGGAGGATCTCCAGGCCGAGCTGAACCTCACCTATCTCTTCGTCGCGCACGACCTCTCTGTCGTCGAGCACATCTCCGACCGCGTCGCGGTGATGTATCTCGGCCGCATCGTCGAGCTCGCCAAGGCCAGCGATCTCTACCGCAATCCGCAGCATCCCTACACCAGGGCACTGCTGTCGGCGGTGCCGGTGCCCGATCCCAAGCTCAAGCGCGAGCGCATCCGCCTCAAGGGCGACGTGCCGAGCCCGATGAAGCCGCCGTCGGGCTGTCACTTCCACACCCGCTGTCCGATCGCCCAGCCGCGCTGCGCCGAGAGCGCGCCGGCGCTGAAGGAGGGGGCGGGAGGGCACTTCGTGGCGTGCCATCTCGCCTGACTGTCGCGAAGCAGTTCAGCCGTGAGGCAGGCCGCGCTCCGAGAGAGCCAGCCTGAAGGCCTCCACCGACGTGTGGTGATGCGCGAACAGGCCCGCCTCTCGCGCGCCCGCGACGTTGGCCGCGAGATCGTCGACGAACAGGACGGTCTCCGGCCTCACATTGAGCTCCGCCAGGCAGAGGCGATAGCAGCGCGGGTCCGGCTTTGCAGCCTTGAACTGGGCCGAGGTGTAGATTCGGGAGCCGAACAGCGGACGCAAGTCCGGCAGCAGTCTGTCGATGTGGTCCGCGACCAGAGTGGTATTGTTGGTCAGCACGGCAATGTCGACGCTTTTGCGTAAGCTGTCGGCAATCTCCAGCATCGCGGAATTGGGCTGCATGGAACGGCGCCGTGCCTCGACCCAGTCCTCCAGGGATAAGGGGCAGCCGATGCGTTCGCCGAAGCCGCGCAGATAGTCCGCAGCATCGAGAGCGCCGCAATCGCCGAGCGACTCGAACCCGGATTCCCATATCGCCTTGTGGACGAACTCGCTCGTGACCCCTGCGAGCTCCGCGAGATACGCCACTCGCTTGCTCCTATCGTAGCGACAGAGGACGTTATCCATGTCGAACAGGACGAGCTTGACAGCATCAACCACAGCAACACTCTTGGCCCGGCCGGATATGGCCGCTACGAGCATAGACTGGAAGCGTACGATGCTGCCTGACAGCGGGTCAATGGTGGGCTCCGAAGGCGCCGTTCGCGAGGTTTGCGGATGGCGTCCAACGTGGGGCCGCAGTCACTCTTCGAGCGTGAAGCCTACGCGCAGTGTTACTTGATAGTGGCCGACAGTGCCGTTCTCGATGTGGCCACGAGTCTGCACCACCTCGAACCACCTCATCTCGCGAACGGTCTTCGACGCGCGGCTGATGGCGTTCTTGATCGCGTCGTCGATCGAGGTTTCGGACGATCCGACCAGGTCCAGGATCTTGTAGACGTGATCATGCTCGGCTGCGGGCATCATGGCCTCCCTCGGTTGCGCTGCGCCACGCGTCGATGCGTGTGCTCCCATTTGAACGAGCGCAGGGGCGGTCCGGTTCCGTCCTGCGCGATGGCCCGCATGCGCAGCCGAGGTGGAGCGGCCAACGTCGCCGCTGGTGACCTTGTTGCGACTAGGTGAAACTCCGATCGTGAGCAAAGCGCCGGGAGCCCACTCGAACGGGCGGTGAGCGCAGCCACCGTCACACCATCTTTCGAACGCGACCATCGCTATCCCATCGATCTTGCTGCGAGGAAGTACGCCCCTCAGGACCATGACGTCCGTGAATCCAAGAAGCTCAATCCCAGAGTTGGGTTCGGAGAGGTGGCGGATGCTGACGAGACAGCCACTGGAGACAATTGGGCTCAGAGTATCGAGACCGACACGCCCCTCGAGATCAGCGGCTCTCTTGATTGGATCGACTTTCGGGTCGATCGCTCGAAAGAAAAAGAAGCGGGGATCGGAAGTCCGCAATCCAGCCCATAGACCATGGCGGGCCAGCCAATTGAAAGAGCAGCCACGAAGATGGCTGATCGCATGCCGCGAGGACGACCGAACTGCATCGCCTCCTACGGATCCAGCTCCGTATCCCAGTACAGATAGTCCAGCCAGCTGTCGTGCAGATAATTCGGCGGGAAGAGACGGCCGTTGCGATGGAGCTGGTGCACGGTGGGCGCGAACGCGGTCTGGCGCGGAAACATTTTTGCCTGCGCCGGCGTGAGGTTGCCCTTGCGCAAATTACACGGCGAGCACGCCGCGACCACGTTCTCCCAGGTGGTCTGGCCGCCTTTGCTGCGCGGGATGATGTGATCGAAGGTGAGGTCTTCGGGCGAGCCGCAATATTGGCAGGCGAAACGATCGCGCAGGAAGACGTTGAATCGGGTGAAGGCGGGATGGGTGGTCGGCTTGACGAAGGATTTGAGCGAAACCACGCTCGGCAATTGCATTTCTAACGTCGGACTTCGAACCGCCTGATCGTAATGGGCCACGATGTTGACGCGGTCGAGGAACACCGCCTTGATCGCGTCCTGCCACGACCACAACGACAGTGGGTAGTAACTGAGCGGCCGGAAGTCCGCATTCAGCACCAACACCGGCCAACTGCCTTGCGAGACATGTGCGTTCAAGTAACGCTCCCGGCCTCCAATGTACGCTGCGAAGCAGCATGTATTGACATACTACATGCAGCGTGACGGGATTGTGAAGCCCGTTGAGCGACTTATTCAAGCGCAAGCAATGCGGCGGCGGGGTGGCAAAAGTGCTCAAAAAGCCGCGATTCCGGAGGCGTGCGGAACCGCCCGCCCCAGCAGGGGCTCGCCTTGCCGCGGCGGCTACTCCCGTACCCGCTCCAGCTTCTGCAGGCACCGCGTCGTTCGCACCGTGGCTGGCATCTCCTCGTCCGGAAAGCTGGTTTCCCAGTTGGTGACGCCGACCTCGCCGACATAGATGTCGCCCCTCGAGTCCAGTGCGATCCCATGCGGCGCGAGGAACTTGCCGCTGGCAACACCCGGGCCCTCCTCGCCGCCAAGCCGCGCGATGCGATTTCCCCTGGCGTCCACGATCGACAGGCGCGGGCCGAGATTGGGCACATTGCGGTTGATGGCAAGGCCCGGGCCGAGTTCGCCAATCACGAAGGTCGGGCTCTCGGCCCCGCCACAGCAGCACAGCGCGCAGGGGCGATGCAGGTTGTTCCATTGCGTCTCGTATTTGCCCTCGCCATCGAAGACCTGGACGCGGTGGTTCTCGCGATCGGCGACATAGACCCAGCCGTCGGCATCGGTGGCGATATTGTGCACGATGTTGAACTGGCCCGGGTCGGTGCCCGGCTCACCCCAGCTCTTGATCAGCTTGCCGTCGGGCGTGAACTTGTGCACGCGCGCATTGCCATAGCCGTCGGAGACGTAGATCTCGCCCTGCGGCGACAGCGCGGTGTGAGTGCAGCGGTGGAACGGCTCGCCGCTCATGAACGGCGCCGGCTTTGCGGGGATGCCGAGCGTCAGCAGCACCTTGCCGTCGGTGGTGCATTTGCGCACAGTGTGGTCGCCGTCGTCGGTGCAATAGAGGTTGTCATCGGCGTCGATATGCAGCCCGTGCGCGCGGGAGAACAGGCCTTCGCCAAAACTGCGGAGGAAATTGCCCTCGCGGTCCAGCACGACCATCGGATGGGCGCCGCGATTGAAGACGTAGATCTGGTCCTTGCTGTCAACCGCGACCGAGGCGACATCGGTGAGTTGCCAGCCGTCCGGTAGCTTTGCGAAGTTTTCGACGACGCGGTAGCGGTGCTCGCCGCTGCCGAGAATGGCTGGCATGTGTATCTTCCCTCAATTCCCTATCGGGGCTGCGATGCAGTCTCCACGTTGTCATTGCGAGCGCAGCGAAGCAATCCAGAATCCTCCGCGGAGACAGCCTGGATTTGCTTCGCTGCGCTCGCAATGACGATGTTGCTCAAGCTGTGCTCATAGTCACAGCGCCTGGCAACTATGGCCGCCCCGTTTGCAACCTCAACGCTGTTCGTTCGCGTGCCCTCAACTGCGGTTTGCCCAATAAGGATCGCGCAGCTTGCGCTTGAAGATCTTTCCGGTCGCCTCACGGGGCAGCGCGTCCAGGAATTGGACCTCCTTCGGCACCTTGAAATTGGCCAATCGCTCGCGCAGAAAAGCCTGCACGCCCGCGGCCGTGAGCTGCGCACCGGGCTCCGGCTCGATGCAGGCGCACAGCCGCTCGCCAAATTCGGCGTCGGGAATGCCGAACACGGCGCAGTCGCGCACCCCTTGCATTGCGATCAGCACGTTCTCGATCTCGGCGGGATAGATGTTGACGCCGCCCGAGATCACCATGTCGCGCTTGCGGTCGCACAGGAACAGATAGCCGTCTTCGTCGAGATAGCCGACGTCGCCGACGCTGACCAGGCCGTCGCGTCCGGCTTCGGCGCGGGCCTGCGCCTTGCCGTGATAGTCGAAGTCCGGCACCGCCGTTTGGCGCATGTAGATCTCGCCGACCTCATTGACGTCGCAAAGGCTGCCGTCATCGCGAAAAATCTTGACGATGCCGCCTTCGATGGCGCGGCCCACCGTGCCGGGCTTCCTCAGCGCCTCCTCGGCCGAGTGCCACACCGGGATGCCGGTCTCGGTCGAGCCGAAATATTCGTTGATGACCGGTCCCCACCAATCGATCATGGCGCGCTTGACCTTGGGCGGGCAGGGCGCGGCGCCATGCACGACGAAGCGCAGCGACGACAGGTCGTAGTGCTGCCTGACGGCTTCGGACAGGCGCAACAGGCGGACGAACATGGTCGGCACCATGTGGATATGCGTCACCCGGTGGCGCTCGATCAGCGCCAGCAACTCCTCGGCGTCGAACCGCGCCTGCAGCACGATGGTGCAGCCGTTGCGGAAGGCCATCATGCCGTAGGAATGCGGCGCGGAGTGATACATCGGCCCGTTGATCAGCACGACCTGGTCCTCGCGCGGCTTGATGCCGTAGGCGATCGCGCCGACGCGCTCGGAGGCGGCCGCCTGTTCCGGCTGCATCGGCATGCGCCGCACGCCCTTCGGCATGCCCGTGGTTCCCGACGTGTAGATCATCGCCGCGGCACGGCGCGGCGGCTCCTGCATTTCCGGATGACTGTTGCGCCAGCGGTCCCAATCGGTCAGTCCGGCCGGGACCTCGGTCAGCTCATGGGGAATGGCGAAGGTCGTCGCCAGCTCGGGCGGCGTCGCGACGACGAGCAGGCGGACATCTTCCGGAATGCCGCCACGAATTTGCGGCAGCAGGTCGGCGTGGCAGACCAGGATCTTCGCAGCGCTATCCGTCAGGATATAGCGGACCTCCCCGGCTTTCAGGTGCCAGTTGATCGGCACCACGGGGCTGCCGAGCGCGGCCGAGGCCGCGACCACCTCGAACAGGGCGAAATCGTTGCGCAGCATCATGGCGACTGGCGCGCCTTCGGCAAGGCCGAGGGTGCGCAGCCCGCTTGCCGCGCGTCTGATGCGCGCCTGGATCTCGTCGTAGCCGATCTGGCGCTCACCGCTGATGATCATTGTGTGTCCTCGAGTCTAGCGATCGTCCAGCACGTCACCGAACCCCACCCAGCTCTTGCCGTTGAAGCGCCGGAGCTGAAGCTGCTGGAACGGCAGATAGTCGTCGGAGCCGGTCGAAACTGCCATGCCCGGCAGCAGCAGCGGCAGCTTCACCTCCTTCAGCGAGGCCGCCTGGCGCATGATGTTGTCGCGGCTGAAATCATCCTTGCACGCCTTCAGCACGGTCATCAGCAGTGTCGCATAGTGGTAGCCGGCTGCGTAGTTGGAATTGGAGAGATCCGCGTTCGGCATGTAGTGCTTCATGAAGGCGAAATATTCCTTCACGCCGGGATCGTTGGCCCATTGCGGGTCCATCGTGTCCTTCTGGTTGCTCGACGAGATCAGGCCGACGGCGTTGTCGAGCCCGGCGGGCTCCAGGAACGAGATCGACGAGGCCGAGGTCGGCACGAAGAACAGCTCGGGCTTCCAGCCGATCTCAGCCACGCCCTTGATCATCTGCGAGGTGAACTTGCCGAGCACGACGCCGAACAGCACGTCGGCGCCCGACGCCTTCAGGGTCGAGAGCTGCGAGCTGATCGTCGGCGCGCTGGTCTCATAGGTCTGCTCCGCAACGATCATGCTGGCGGCCTTGGCGCCGAGCGCGCGTTTGAAGCCCGCGACATAGTCGCGGCCGAAATCGTCGTTCTGGGACAGGATGGCGATCTTGGCGTCGGGCTTGGTCCGCAGCACGTGCTTGGCATAGACCACGCCCTCGGACTCGTAGGCGGCCATGCCGGGCATGGTCCACGGATATTTCTGCGGATCGGCCCATTTCGTCGCGCCCGAGAGCACGAACAGCTGCGGGACTTTCTTGCCGTTGAGATAGCGCTGCACGGCGCTGTTGGTGGCGGTGCCGAGCGAGCCGAACATCATCAGCACTTCGTCCTGTTCCACCAGCTTGCGGGTCTGCTCGACTGTTTTTGGCGGCGAGTAGGCATCGTCCAGCGTGATGAACTTGACCTTGCGGCCGTTGATGCCGCCCTCGGCATTGACCTTCTCGAAGAAGGCCTCCTGCGTCCGCCCGATCGCGCCGAAGCCGGAGGCCGGGCCGCTATAGGGCAGGGTTTGTCCGATGCGGATCTCGCCGCTGCCTTCGGCATGGGCGCCGCCGCTGGCGAGCGCCAGCAGGGACAGGCCGATCAATGCGGCTGCCAGCTTCATGATGTCCTCCCGTTTTTTCTTGCCCGGTCCGAGACGTCAGGCGCTCACGCGCATCAGGAAATCCTGACGGGCCTGATCGAATTCACTCTTCATGCGGTCGACGAGCTCCGCGACGGGAGGGACATCGGTGATCTGTCCGATGCCCTGGCCCGATCCCCAGATGTCGCGCCACGCTTTCGATTTCATGTTGCCGCCGGAGCCAAAGTTCATCTTCGATTTGTCGGCGACCGGGAGATTGTCCGGATCGAGGCCGGCGGCGGCGATCGAAGGGCCGAGATAGTTGCCGTGCACGCCGGTGAACAGGTTGGTGTAGACGATGTCGTGCGCGGCGTGCTGCGTCAGCGCCGACTTGTAGGCTTCGTCGGCATTGGCTTCCCTCGTGGCGATGAAGCGCGTGCCCATATAGGCGAGGTCGGCGCCCAGCGTCAGCGCGGAGGCGATGCCAAAGCCGTCGCTGATCGCGCCCGACAGCAGGATCGCGCCGTCGAACCATTGCTTGACCTCGCGGACCAGCGCGAAGGGCGACAGCGTGCCGGCATGTCCGCCGGCACCGGCGCAGACCAGGATCAGGCCGTCGACGCCCTGCTCGGCGGCTTTGCGCGCATGCTTGACGTTGATGACGTCGTGGAACACCAGCCCGCCATAGGAGTGCGCGGCCTCGACGATCTCCGCCGGCGGCCGCAGCGAGGTGATGATGATGGGCGCCTTGTGCTTGACGCAGGTCTCCATGTCCTTCATCAGCCGGTCGTTGGAGGTATGACAGATCTGGTTGACGGCGTAGGGCGCGACCTTCTTGCCGGGATTGCGCGATCTGTATTCGCCGAGCTCGTCCTCGATGCGGCTCAGCCATTCGTCGAGCTTCTCGGCCGGACGGGCATTGAGCGCGGGAAAGGAGCCGACCACGCCCGCCTTGCACTGGGCGATCACCAGCTCCGGCCCGGAGACGATGAAGAGGGGCGAGCCGACGACGGGCAGCTCGAGCGAATCCTTCAAGAGAGTGGGCAGCGCCATCATGTCCTCCTGAAACGCGGCACCGCCGGTGGGCGGATGACGTGGCGTTTCCATGTTGATTGTCGCGCGGGCGGATTGGCGCCCGTGTTGCGGATTTGATTCCATTATAAGGTTGGACGGCGCGGCCCGGCCGTTCAATAATGAACGGACCACCATTTAGATATGAACAAGGCTGCCGATGGACTGGGACCTTTGCAAGACCTTCGTTGCGGTCGCCGATACCGGCAGCTTCACCGCCGCCGCCCGCCGGCTGCACACCAGCCATCCCACCGTCAGCCGCAACATCGCGGCGCTGGAAGCCCAGCTCGGCACCCGATTGGTGGCGCGCGCCGCCGACGGCCTGGCGCTGACCGCGGATGGAAGAACGTTGCGCGAGCACGCCGAGGCAATGGCTGCGGCGGCGCTACGGGCCGAGACCGCGGTCGCGGCGAAAGGACACAAGGCGCGCGGTATCGTCAAGCTGTCGATCGGCGCGACGCTGGCCTCTCATTGGCTGATGCCGCGCTTGCCTGCCTTCCTGCGTGCGCACGATCATATCCAGCTCGAGATCATCACCCATCCGTTTCCGGCAAGCGTGCGCCGGCGTGAGGCGGACGTGGTATTGCGGCCCGTCGACAGCGGCGAGGAAAACCTGGTTGGCCGCAAGATCGGCCGTCTCGGCACGGGATTTTATGCCTCCCGCGATTATGCCGCGGGGCGGTCACTGCCTGAACGGCGCGGCGAGTGGAAAGGGCACAGCGTCATCGGTTTCGCTGACCAGGCGTCCAATGCGCAGCTCGCGCGCTGGAGCGACGTCGTCACGCGGCAGGCGAGGGTGGTGATGCGCTGCTCCTCCCAGGGGGACATGCTGGCGGCGGTCCGCGCCGGGATCGGAATCTCGGCACTGTCGTGCTTCGTCGCCGAAGCCTATTCCGATCTCGTGCGCGTCGCCCCGCAGAAGCTCGCCAGCGTCGCGGATCTGTGGCTGCTGGCCCATCCCGACCTCGTCGAGCTCCCGGCGGTGCGCGCCGTGGTCGATTTCGTCGCCGAATGCGCCCGGGCCGACCGCGCGCGGCTGCGGGGCTAGCCCGCCCCCGCGAGCACGCCCTCGCGTTTCTTCACCGCGCGGTAATAGCTCCACCACAGATGCGCCGCCGCGCCGCGCAGTGGACGCCAGGGTTCGGCGAGCGGCGCCATTTGCTTCTCCGTCGGCCGCGCCTTGAGGCCGAGCCCGATCTTGATGCCCTCCTGCACCGCGAGGTCGCCGGCCGGCCAGGCATCGCCGTGGCCGAGGCAGAACAGCAGGTAGACGTCCGCGGTCCACGGCCCGATGCCGGGCAGCGCGATCAGCGTGTGATGCGCGGCATCGGCATCTTCTTCTGCAAGCACGTCCAGGTTCAACCGCTGCGCGGTGATCTCGCGGGCGAGATGCTTGAGGGTCTTGATCTTGGCGGCGGAGAGGCCGAGCCGTCCCAGCCGGTCGGTGCGCGCGCGGCGCACGGCGTCATGGTCGAACGGATCGAACGCCGCCGACAGCCGTCCCCAGATCGCCGCGGCACTCGCGGTCGAGAGCTGCTGCCCGCAGACGATGTGCGCCAGCCCCGTAAAACCCGGCTCGCGCCGCCGCAGCGCCGGCATGCCCGCGATCTCGAGAACGGGTTTAAGGCGCGGATCGCGCTTGATCAGCGCATGAACGGCGTCTTCGAGATCGGACTGGGTTTCGAGGTGAATGGTCATTCTTATGGGATCATTGTTATGGGACTCGTCATGGCCGGGCTTGACCCGGCCATCCATCTCCTATCGTAACAGAGTCATGGAGGATGGAGTGCCGGGTCAAGCCCGGCAATGACGGATACACCGAGAACTCATGCCACCCGTTTTCCGATTTGCCCCGAGCCCGAACGGCTTCCTGCATCTCGGCCACGCCTATTCCGCGCTGCTCAATTTCGATCGCGCGCGAGAGACTGGCGGGCGGCTGCTGTTGCGGATCGAGGACATCGACGCGACGCGCTGCCGGCCGGAATACGAGACGGCGATCTACGAGGATCTCGCCTGGCTCGGAATTGCCTGGGAGAGGCCGGTGCGCCGGCAGTCCGAACATCCCGCCGATTATCGCGCCGCCCTGGAAAAGCTCTCTGCGCTCGGTCTCGTCTATCCCGCCTTCGAAAGCCGGGCCGAGATCGCAAAGCTTGTGGCCGCGCGCGAGGCCGATGGGCCATGGCCGCGCGATCCGGACGGCGCACCGCTTTATCCGGGCGACGCCAAATCACTGTCGGCTGACGAGCGCTCGCAGCTGATCGCCTCGGGCGCGCCTTACGCGCTGCGTCTCGACATGGCGGCCGCCTGCCGCGGCGCCGCCGGCCTGAGTTGGAACGAGCTCGGCGAGGGGCCCGATGGCGAGCGCGGCAGCGTCCCGGCGCGGCCCGAGGTGTGGGGCGACGTGATCCTGGCCCGCAAGGAGACGCCGACCAGCTATCATCTGTCGGTGATCGTCGACGACGCACTCCAGGGCGTCAGTGAGATCGTGCGGGGCCAGGACCTGTTTCATGCCACATCGGTGCACCGTTTGTTGCAGGTCCTGCTCGGCCTGCCCGAACCCACCTATCGCCATCACCGGTTGATTCGCGACGAGGCAGGCCGGAAGTTGTCGAAGTCGAGCCGCTCGACCGGTCTGCGCGCCTTGCGTGCGGCCGGCATCGCGCCTGCCCGTGTCCGCCAGCTGGTGGGATTAGATTAAGTTTCTCTGGGGGTTAGCTAAACGTCGCCGTGACTCCGGGGGTTCCTCCATGCCATGCTTGGCCAGTGCGGGGTTCGAAGAGGGTACTTCGAAGGGGATTCATGGCGGCGAAAATGCGTCCAGCGCGCACAACGCGGACGTCCAGGCGGCTGCCTCGGAAGCCCGGGGCGGCCGCCCGGTTGCGCAAGCGCAGCACCAAGGCGGTCGGGCCGGACGTGGTCCAGGCGGCGCTGGCCGCCTTTGCTCATGAGGTCCGCACCCCCCTGACCGGTATTCTGGCGATCAGCGACCTGCTCGCGACCTCCGATCTCGGCGAACGGGAGCGGCGCTGGGCCGATACGATCAAGGCCGGTGCCGAGCATCTGGCGAGCCTCGCCACGCTGTTCGTGGATGCCGCCAAAACGGGCAAGGGGGCGGGAAAGGGCGGCGGCGCGCTGCGGCAGGACCTGTTCGACCTCAGGACGCTTGCCCGCAGCGCCGGCGATTCGCTGGCCGGCCGCGCCGCGGCCAAAGGTCTCCGGGCCGAGGTCGGGATCTCCGAAAAGCTCCCTGGACTTGTGGTCGGTGATCCCGTCCGCCTGCGCGCCGCGCTCGAGAACCTGATCGACAATGCCGTGAAATTCACCGACCAGGGCGGCGTGGCGCTCGCAGTCGAGCCGTGGCGTCCGGCCAAAGGTCAAGCGAAGGGCAAGGGCAGGGTCGGCGTCGCCTTTGCGGTCTCCGACAGCGGCATCGGCCTCACCATGGCCGAGATCAAGCGGCTGTTCCGTCCGTTCACCCAGGCCAATGTCACCATCGCCTCACGCTTCGGCGGTGCCGGCCTGGGGCTCTCCTCGGTCAAGCAATTGGCCCGCGCGATGGGCGGCGATATCACCGTGGCACCGCGCCGCGGTGGCGGGGCCACCTTCACGTTGACGGTGTCGCTGGATGCTGCGGGGTCAGGCAAGACTCGCAAGGCGAAGGACGGCAGCGAGCCCGAAGCGGTGGCCGCCCTTCGCGTGCTCAGCGTCGAGGACAATCCATTCGGCCGCGTCGTGCTCAACACCATCCTGACCGAGCTTGGCCATCATGCCGAGTTCATCGGGCGCGGCGAGGATGCGGTCGGCCGGCTGGAGCAGGGCGCGTTCGACGCGGTGCTGATGGACATGGTCCTGCCGGGCATCGACGGCATCGAGGCCATCAAGCGGATTCGCGCGCTGCCGACGCCGCTGGCTCAGATTCCGATCATCGGCGTGTCCGGCCGCGGCGAGGACGAGGCAGCCTCGCGCCAGGCCGGTGCCGATGCCTTCCTGGTCAAGCCTGTGTCTCCGCGGGCCTTAGCGACTGCGCTGCTTGAAGCGACACGCCGTGAGGAAGCCGCGACTTGATGATCGCAGCGTTGAGTTCGCCGCCGTAAACGAAGATCGCGGCGATGAAATACAGGAACACCAGCGCGATGATCACCGAGGCGAGGCCCGCATACATCGTGACGTAGTTGTTGGCGAAGCGCGCCAGATACTGTCCGAAGACGACGCCGGAAACCAGCGACGCCACCACTGTGAAGATGATGCCCGGCACGATCTGGAGGAAGCTGCGCCGTCCCGCCGGCAGCCAGGCGTGCAGGATGAACAGCGCCACCACCAGCGCGCTGATGGTGATGCCGTAGCGTAGCCAGGTGAGAATGCTTTCGTTCGATTCGACGAACAGGGGAATGTGGCGCCGCGCGGCCTCGATGATCAGCGGACCGAGCACGATCAGGAATGCCATGGCGAGGGCCGTGAAGGCCGCAATCAGCGTATAGGCGATCGATTCCAGCCGCAGCCAATACCAGCGCCGCATCTCCACCACTGCATAGGCGCGGTTGAGCGCGACCCGGAGCGCCTCGACGCCGTTGGAGGCGAAATAGACCGACAGCGCCGCGCCGATGGTCAGGATGCCGGTGCGCGTGGTGGTCAGCACGTCATGCACCTCTCCGGAGATCGAATCGGCGACCTGCTTGGGCCAGACCTGAAGCATCAAGCCGGCGGCTTGGTCGGCGAGTTCCTTGGAGCCGAAGAAGCCGGCGAGCGAGGTCAGCACGATCAGGAACGGGAATAGCGCCATCAGCGACGACAGCGCGATGTGGCTAGCGATCGCCCAACCATCATCGGCGAGGAACGTGTAGAACGCGTCCATCACCACGACGTAGATGTAGCGGATCGCTTTCACCGCTTGCTCCAGCTTCGCCTCTCCCCGCGTGCGAGGAGGGGCCGACGCAAGCCGAGCGATGCGCAGCATCGTTCGGCGGCGGGTGAGGGGGACTCTCCGCGGGGACGAAGAGAGAGGGACGCGCGGAGAATCCCCCTCACCCGGAATCCGCGCTGCGCGCGCATTCCGGCCTCTTCCCGCACGCGGGGAGAGGCGAAGAGAAGGGGGCGCTCGCGCAAATCGGAAATCATCGAACCAGCTTCTGATATTATTGGCTCAAAAGCCAGATCGCGAACGCCATGGCGGACTGGCGCACACGGTGTTATCTACCCCCAATGGCATCTCTCCTCAGTACTTTCATCCTGCCGGCGGCAGCGGGCGCCGTGGCGCTGGTGCTGCTGCTCGGACTCGTCAACATGATGCGCGGTGGTTCGCCCAACACCTCGCAGAAGTTGATGCGCTGGCGCGTGCTGCTTCAGTTCGTGGCGATCATCATCGCGATGCTCGCGGTCTGGGCGATGGGGCGATAGGGCATGATCCGAAACCCGAAGGGCCGCGTTTGCGAAAAGTGCGAAGCGGTTCTCCGACAAGATCATCCCCTAAAATCAAGGAAACCAGCATGGTGGTGCTGAACCGCATCTACACGAAGACCGGTGACGACGGCACGACGGCGCTCGGAACCGGCGAGCGGCGTCCTAAATACGATCTGCGCATCGAGGCCTATGGCACCGTCGACGAGACCAATGCAGCAATCGGCGTGGTCAGGCTCCACACTTCCGACATGACCGAGCTCGATGCGATGCTCGGCCGCATCCAGAATGATCTGTTCGATCTCGGTGCGGATCTCGCCGTGCCCGAACGGGAGGGCAAAGCCGAGCGGCTGCGGGTAGTGGCGGGTCAGGTCGAGCGGCTCGAGCGCGACATTGACGCGCTCAACGACAAGCTCGCGCCGCTGACCTCCTTCGTGCTTCCCGGCGGCACGTCGGCCGCTGCCTATCTGCATGTGGCGCGCACGATATGCCGCAGGGCGGAACGCGTGATCGTGGAACTGGCGGCTCGGCCTGGCGAGCCGGTCAGCGCGGCTGGCATCCAATATATGAACCGCCTGTCCGACTTCCTGTTCGTGGCCAGCCGGGCCGTTAATGGCAATGGCGCCGGCGATGTGCTCTGGGTTCCGGGCCAGAACCGCTGACCCATCGCGGTCCGCAATTCAGAAGGCCAAAATTAGAGCCGTTCGCGCGTTGACCGGGGCAGATCAGGCCTTTAGGTTCCGCGCCAGTTGATAACCCCCCTCCTAAATTGAGTGAAAGAGGATCGATGAAGGTCTTAGTGCCGGTAAAGCGGGTGGTCGATTACAACGTCAAGGTCCGCGTCAAGGGCGATGGGTCGGGCGTTGAACTCGCCAACGTCAAGATGTCCATGAACCCGTTCGATGAAATCGCGGTCGAGGAAGCGTTGCGCCTGAAGGAAGCCGGCAAGGCCACCGATGTCGTGGTGGTCTCCATTGGACCGGCGCAAGCGTCTGAGACGATCCGCACTGGTCTCGCCATGGGCGCCGATCGCGGCATCCTGGTCAAGGCCGAGGGTGCCGTCGAGCCGCTCGCCGTCGCCAAGATCCTGAAGAAGGTTGCCGAAGAGGAGCAGCCTGGCCTCATCATCCTCGGCAAGCAGGCGATCGACGATGACAGCAACCAGACCGGCCAGATGCTGGCCGCGCTGCTCGGCTGGTCGCAGGCGACCTTCGCTTCCAAGCTCGAGGTCGAAGGCTCTGATTTCAAGGTCACGCGCGAAGTCGATGGCGGCCTGCAGACTGTGAAGCTGAAGGGACCGGCGATCGTCACCACCGATCTCCGCCTCAACGAGCCGCGCTACGCTTCGCTGCCCAACATCATGAAGGCGAAGAAGAAGCCGATCGCGGAGAAGACCGTCACCGATTACGGCGTCGACGTCGCCGCGCGTCTCGAGGTTCTCAAGACGGCTGAGCCGGCCGGCCGCAAGGCAGGCGTCAAGGTCAAGGACGTCGCCGAGCTGGTGTCGAAACTCAAGAACGAAGCCGGGGTGCTCTGATGACGACGCTTCTGATTGCCGAACACGACAATGCGTCGCTGAAGGATGCGACCAACAAGGCCCTGACGGCGGCTGCCGCGCTCGGTGCGGATGTCGAGGTGCTGGTCGCCGGAAAGAACGCCAAGGCCGCGGCGGATGCCGCTGCCAAGCTCGCCGGCGTGAAGAAGGTTCTGCTCGCCGATGGCGACCTCTACGCGCACGACCTCGCCGAGCCGCTGGCCGCACTGGTCGTGTCGCTGGCGTCCGGCTATGACGCGATCGTCGCGCCGGCGACCTCGCGCTTCAAGAACGTGATGCCCCGCGTCGCCGCCCTGCTCGACGTCATGCAGGTCTCGGAGATCATCAAGGTGGTCGCGCCGGATACATTCGAGCGCCCGATCTACGCCGGCAACGCCATCCAGACGGTGAAGTCGAAGGACGCCAAGAAAGTCATCACGGTGCGGACCTCGACCTTCGCCGCAGCTGGCGAAGGCGGCAGCGCGCCGGTCGAGAACGTGGCGGCGGCCGCTGATCCGGGTCTGTCGACTTTCGTCGGCGAGGAGGTCGCCAAGAGCGACCGTCCCGAGCTGACCTCCGCGAAGATCATCGTCTCCGGCGGCCGCGCCATGCAGAGCCGCGAGAACTTCGCCAAATACATCGAGCCGCTCGCCGACAAGCTGGGCGCCGGCGTCGGTGCCTCGCGCGCCGCGGTCGATGCGGGCTATGCGCCGAACGATTGGCAGGTCGGCCAGACCGGCAAGGTCGTGGCGCCCGAGCTCTACGTCGCGGTCGGCATTTCCGGCGCTATCCAGCATCTGGCCGGCATGAAGGACTCCAAGGTGATCGTTGCGATCAACAAGGACGAGGACGCGCCGATCTTCCAGGTCGCCGATTACGGCCTGGTCGCCGACCTCTACCAGGCGGTTCCGGAGCTCACGGCCGAACTCGCCAAGCTCGGCAAGTAAAGCCGTACAAAACACCGGCCGGAGGTATAAACTCCGGCCGGTGCTTCATTTTTGACGCGTTTTCTTTGGCGTGGGGGACGCCTTCGAAGCGATCCAATCTAGGTTTCGAGCCAAGGTTCTGATTAAATCAGGCTTCTGGTCAAATCAGACCTCCCGGCTCAGGGGATAGGCAGGGCGCGATATGCGCGCCGTTCCGGTGGATGACATTATGGCGGCAGTGATCAAGAAGGTCGGCGTGATCGGCGCGGGTCAGATGGGCAACGGCATCGCGCATGTCGCGGCGCTCGCCGGCTTCGACGTGGTGCTCAACGACGTTTCGGCCGACCGCCTCAAGTCGGGCATGGCCACCATCAACGGCAATCTGGCGCGCCAGGTCTCCAAGAAAGCCGTCACCGAGGACGACAAGGCGAAGGCGATGGCGCGCATCACGCCGGCCGAGAAGCTGGACGATCTCGCCGATTGCGACCTCGTGATCGAGACCGCTGTCGAGAAGGAAGAGGTCAAGCGCAAGATCTTCCACGAACTCTGCGCCGTCTTGAAGCCGGAGGCGATCGTCGCCTCCGATACGTCCTCGATCTCGATCACACGGCTCGCCGCCGCCACCGATCGCCCGGAGCGCTTCATCGGCATTCACTTCATGAATCCGGTGCCGCTGATGGAGCTGGTCGAGCTGATCCGCGGCATCGCCACTGATGATGCGACCTTCGACACGGCCAAGGAATTCGTGGCCCGGCTCGGCAAGCAGGTCGCCGTGTCGGAGGATTTCCCGGCCTTCATCGTCAACCGCATCCTGCTGCCGATGATCAACGAGGCGATCTACACGCTGTATGAAGGCGTCGGCAATGTCGAGGCGATCGATGCGGCAATGAAGCTCGGCGCGCATCATCCGATGGGCCCGCTCGAGCTTGCCGATTTCATCGGCCTCGATACCTGCCTCTCCATCATGCAGGTGCTGCACGAGGGGCTGGCCGATTCCAAGTACCGCCCGTGCCCGCTACTGGTGAAATACGTCGAGGCCGGTTGGCTCGGCCGCAAGACCCAGCGCGGCTTCTACGACTATCGCGGCGCCAAGCCGATTCCGACGCGGTAAGACAGTCCTGTGCCCCGGACACAGCGCAGAGCGCCTCAGAGCCGGGGCCCAGAAGCCACGTGCACGGGGCCCCGGCTCTGAGGCGCGTCACTTCGTGCCGCACCTCGTCCGGGACACCAAACCTTTCCCACTCACCTCTCGTTAACGCCTCGCGCCTAGGTTACGGCCGGTACGAGGGCTCGCGTCATGGATATGATGGCAATGGTCAGCACCATGCTGGCCGCTCAGCAAGGCGCGCTGCAGTCGAATATTGCGGCGACGCTGACCAAGCAGAACATGGATATGGAGAAATCCACCGTTCTGACGCTGCTCGGTGCCGGTCAGCCATCGCTCGCCAATGTCGGCCCTGGCGTCGGCGGCAATCTCAACGTGACGGCTTAAAGCGACGCGGCGGCCTTGCCGGTCGCCGCCCGGATCAGCTTGAGCGCGTCCTCGCTTGCCCATTCCGCCGGTCCCGCGATCGTCGCGATCTCGCACCCCTGGGGGTCGACCAGCACCGAGGTCGGCATGCCCAGCGCCCGGCCTATGGCCTTAAGATCCTGAAAAACCTTTGCTTTCTGGTCGTTGAAATAGCCGAGCCGGGTCAGATTGGCTTCTTTCAGGAACGCCCTGGGCTTCTCGGGGTCGCGGGTGTCGATGTTGATCGCCACGACCTCGAAATTCGGGCCCGACAGCTTGCCCTGGAGCTCGTCCAGCGCCGGCATTTCCTTCCGGCACGGCACGCACCAGGTCGCCCAGAGGTTCACCAGCAGCGTCTTGCCGCGGAAGTCGGACAGTTTTTTCGGCTTGCCGTCCGCGTCCTCGAAGGCAAGGTCGGGCAGCTTCAACGGGGCGCTCGCCATGGTCAGCGCCGCCACCTCGCCATGGGCGAGCGGGGCAATCTTCTGCGCTGTGGCCACCGCCGTTCGGCAAGCGGGATCGCCAGATGGTGCGCGGCTGAGGCGGAGCCCGTACAGCGCGGCGAAGCCAGCCAGTCCGCCAATCGCCACGGTGGCGATGACGAGGGGGATGCGGCGCGTGGCGGAGGGCTTCTGGTCGAGCATATCGTTTGTCATCCGGTCGCAGATATGGCTATCAGGGGCCTCTTAATACGGCTGGCTGCGGCCAGCAACGTGCGGCAAATCAAGGCGTGAGCAGGGGATCATGAGCAACAAGATGTGGGGCGGCCGGTTCTCGGAACGTCCCGACGAGATCATGGAAGAGATCAACGTCTCCATCGACGTCGATCGTCACCTCTTCGCCCAGGACATTGCCGCGTCCAAGGCCCACGCCGCGATGCTCGCCAACCAAGGCATCATCACGGCTTCTGATGCGAAAAATATCGGCAAGGGTCTAGACACGATTTTGTCAGAGATCGGCAAAGGCGGCTTCGAATTCAAGCGCGCGCTCGAGGACATCCATATGAATGTCGAGAGCCGTCTGTCGGAGCTGATCGGCCCCGCCGCCGGTCGCTTGCACACCGCGCGCTCGCGCAACGACCAGGTCGCGACCGACTTCCGTCTGTTCGTCCGCGATGTGATCGACGAGACCGATGCCGCGCTTGCCGCGTTCCAGCAGGCGCTGGTGGAGCGCGCGCTGGAGCACGCCGGCACGGTGATGCCCGGCTTCACGCATCTGCAGACGGCGCAGCCTGTCACCTTTGGCCACCATCTGCTCGCCTATGTCGAGATGGCCGCGCGCGACCGCGGCCGCTTCAGGGACGCGCGCCAGCGGCTGAATGAATCCCCGCTCGGCGCGGCCGCGCTCGCCGGCACCTCGTTCCCGATCGACCGCCACGCCACCGCGAAGGCGCTCGGCTTCGACCGGCCGATGGCGAACTCGCTCGATGCGGTCTCCGATCGCGACTTCGTGCTGGAGACGCTGTCGGCGGCCTCGATCTGCGCCGTGCACATGTCGCGCTTTGCCGAGGAGATCGTGATCTGGACTTCGCCGCTGGTCGGCCTTGTCAGGCTCAGCGACAAGTTCACCACGGGATCCTCGATCATGCCGCAGAAGCGCAACCCGGATGCCGCCGAGCTGGTGCGCGCCAAGACCGGCCGCGTCATCGGCGCGCTCAACGGGCTGCTGATCGTCATGAAGGGCCTGCCGCTCGCCTATCAAAAGGACATGCAGGAGGACAAGCAGGGCGCCATGGAGGGTTTTGCCGCGCTGTCGCTCGCGATCCGGGCCATGACCGGCATGGTCCGCGACCTCGTCCCTGACCAAGCCAAAATGAAGGCGGCCGCTGGCGAGGGTTACGCAACGGCGACTGATCTTGCTGATTGGCTGGTGCGGACCCTGAAGATGCCGTTCCGCGAGGCCCATCACGTGACTGGCCGGATCGTGGCGAAAGCCGCGGAGGGCGGCGTGGCGCTGCACGAGCTGCCGCTCAAGGAGATGCAGGCCATCGAGCCAAAAATCACCAAGGAGGTGCTCGGCGTGCTCTCGGTCGAATCTTCCGTGAAGAGCCGCACCAGTTTTGGCGGCACCGCGCCGAAGAACGTGGCGTCCCAGGCCAAAGCCTGGGCGAAGCGGCTGGAAAAAGAGCGAAAATTGGGCTGAGGGCAAAATTTCGCTTATGTTTCATGATCATCCGGCTCTCGCCAGAACGCGCCAATCTCTGTATGGTGCGCCGCGCGTAGTGGGGATTTCGTCGTGACGTCAAAGTTTCGCCCGGCCAGTTCGGGGTGGACCATCATTGTCTTGAGCCTGACGGCGCTTGCGCTGGCCGGCTGCGGCCGCAAGGGTCCGCTGGATCTGCCGCCGACCGCCTCCAACGCGTCCACGACCAGCGGTGCCGCACCTGTTGATACCGAGGCCGAAACTCAGCGGACGCCGAGCGTGTTCAACCCGACCTACGGTGCGGATGCCGCGCCCGCGGCGGCGAAGGGCAAGAAGAAACCGTTTATTCTCGACCCGCTCCTGGACGAACCTCCCGGCAAGAAATAAGCCGGGACAACCGAGCCTGCGCCATGAACCATTTCGACTATCGCAACGGCGTGCTGCACGCCGAGGCGGTGAACCTGTCCGAGCTGGCCGCGACCGTCGGCACGCCGTTCTATTGCTATTCGACCGCGACGCTCGAGCGGCACTACCGCGTCTTCACCGACGCCTTCGCCGGCGAGAAGGTGCTGGTCTGCTACGCCATGAAGGCGAACTCCAACCAGTCGGTGCTGCGCACGCTGGCCAAGCTAGGGGCGGGCGCCGACGTGGTCTCGGGCGGCGAGTTGAAGCGCGCGCTGGCCGCAGGCATTCCCGCAAGCAAGATCGTGTTCTCCGGCGTTGGCAAGACCGAGGCCGAGCTGCGCGCTGCGCTCGCCGCCGACATCCTCTGTCTCAACGTCGAATCCGAGCCGGAGCTCGAGCTGCTGTCGCGCCTTGCGACCGAGATGGGCAAGACCGCGCGGATCTCCTTGCGCGTCAATCCCGACGTCGATGCCGGCACGCATGCAAAAATCTCCACCGGCAAGTCCGAGAACAAGTTCGGCATCCCGATCGTGCATGCCCGCGAGGTCTATGCGCGCGCTGCGAAGCTGCCCGGTATCGAAGTGACCGGCACCGACGTGCATATCGGCAGCCAGATCACCGACCTCTCCGGCATGGAGACCGCGTTCCGCATCCTCTCCGAATTCGTGCAGACGCTGCGCAGCGACGGCCATGACATCTCCCACGTCGATTTCGGCGGCGGCCTCGGCATTCCCTATTACATGGACCGCGAGGCGCCGCCGGCGCCGGCCGCCTATGCCGCCATGGTCAAGCGCGTCAGCCACAATCTCGGCTGCACGCTGATGTTCGAGCCGGGCCGCATGATCGTCGGCAATGCCGGCATCCTGGTCGCCAAGGTGATCTATGTGAAGCACGGCGACGGCAAGAACTTCGTCATCATCGACGCCGCCATGAACGATCTGATCCGCCCGACGCTGTACGAGGCCCATCACGACATCCTGCCGGTGACGCAGCCCGCCTCGGGCGCCGCCACCATCATGGCCGACGTCGTCGGCCCGGTCTGCGAGACCGGCGACTATCTCGCCCTCGACCGCACGCTGCCGACGCCAAAGCCCGGCGATCTGCTCGCCATCATGACCGCAGGCGCCTATGGCGCGGTGCAGGCCGGCACCTACAACACCCGGCCGCTGGTGCCGGAGGTGCTGGTGAAGGGCGACCAATACGCCGTGGTGCGCCCGCGGGTCGAGGTCGAGCAACTCATCGCGATGGATAAGCCGGCGCCGTGGCTGTGAGTGTTTGGGCGCGGCGCTATGTCTTCCGCCCGACCACCACGCCCGCCTTCTCCTCGATCGGCTTGATTGCCGCGGTGAAATCGGACTCGGCGCCTTCCGCGCTGATCACGGTCTCCCATAACCGTCCGACCGCATCCGCCACCTCCATCGACAGGCCAAGCTGCTTCATCTCCGCCAGCGCCAGCCGCACGTCCTTCACCATCAGTCCGGTGGCGAAGCCGAAATCGAAGGTGCGCGGCAGCACCGAGCGCGGGAACTTGTCGCGGCTCGCCGTGTTCATGCCCGAGCCGGCATTGATGACGTCGATCATCACCGCGGGATCGAGCCCGGCCTTGACGCCCATCACCACGGCTTCCGACGTTGCCACGATCGCGGTGGCCGACAGGAAATTGTTGGCGAGCTTCATGGTCTGGGCCGCGCCGGGCTTCTCGCCGATGAAGAACACCTTTCCGATCACGTCGAGCGCCGGCTTGAGCAGCTCGAACTCGGCTTTCGGGCCCGACACCATCACTGCCAGCGTGCCCTTTTCGGCGCCGCCGACTCCGCCGGAGACGGGACAGTCGATCTGCACGATGTCGCGTTTGGCGAGGAGGCCGTGAATCTTCATGGCCATCGCCGAGCCGACCGTGGAGAGATCGATGAAACGTTTGGCGCGCTTGCCCTCGATCACGCCGTTCGCTCCCGTTGCGACCTCGAGCGAAGCCTGCAGCGAAGGCAGGCTCGCCATGACGGTCTCGACTTGATCGGCGACGTCCTTCGGTGACGCCGCCGCAATTGCGCCGCGCGCCACCAGCTTGTCCATGACCTCCTTGCGCGTGTCGAATACCACGAGCCCGTGTCCCGCCTCGATCAGCCGCCGCGCCATCGGAAAACCCATGTTTCCGAGGCCGATGAATCCGATGTCCATGGTGTTTCCTTGTGGTTGTTATTCGTTGCTGTCGTGAAAATCCGCGCTCGATCCCCCGTGTCGTCCCGGACAAGCGCGCCTCAAGCGCGCGCTGATCTTGAGGAGGAACGTTGCGCCCATCACTCACACGCCGCCTCACGCCTTCCCATCGATCTCGGCGAACACCTCGCGCGCGATGCGGAAACTGTCGACCGCGGCGGGCATGCCGCCATAGATCGCGACCTGCATCAGGATCTCGCGGATCTCTTCGCGGCTGACGCCGTTGGTGAGTGCACCCTTGAGATGCGCGCGAAACTCGTGCTGGCGGTTGAGGATCGCGATCATGGCAATGTTGAGCATGCTACGGGTCTTGCGCGGCAGCTCCTCGCGGCCCCACACCGCGCCCCAGCAATATTCGTTGAGCATCTCCTGGAACGGACGGTTGAAATCGTCGACGTTCTTCAGGGCGTTGTTGACATAGGCCTCGCCCAGCACCGCTTTGCGGACTTCCAGGCCCTTGTCGTGCATCTTCTTGTCCATGGCGTTTCCTTTGTTCCAACAGGGATGGCGCGCGGAAATTACGGGGTTGCACCGGGCCAGTCACGTCCTCGTGTTATGCGGGAAAAGGAGGCTCTTCCGTACCGGAACGGATGCCTCAGTGCTGCCGTTGTGATAGGCTCTTCTCTACCGGGCAACCTGGAGAGTTGATTGAACGGCGTCACCCCCGGCCCGTCAGACCCGATCCGCAACAGTGACGCGCTGTCGCGGCTGAAGCTGGCGCAGGCCCTTGATCGGGCTACTTATGCCATCGCGTGGGAGCGTGCCTGGCCCAATGTGGCGCGCCTTCTGACCGTCGCCGGCTTGTTCCTGGTGGTGTCCTGGGCTGGTCTCTGGCTCGCCGTGCCGTTCGTTGCCCGGGCCATCGGCCTTGCCCTCTTCGCTGCGATTGCAGTCGTCGCCCTGTTCCCGCTGATTCGCTTTCGCTGGCCGAGCCGCGAGGAAGCGCTCGCCCGGCTCGACCGTGGCTCCGGCATCCGTCACCGCCCGGCCACCACGCTCACGGACACGTTGACCTCGCAGGACCCGGTCGCGCAGGCGCTGTGGCAGGCGCAGCGCGAGCGTACGCTCGCCTCCATCAAGCGCATCCGCGCCGGTCTGCCGCACCCGCGGCTCGCGCTTCACGACCCCTGGGCGCTGCGTGCCCTTGTCATGGTGATGCTGGTTGCGACCTTCTTCGCCGCAGGTGACGAGCGTGCGATGCGGCTCGGCGCTGCCTTCGACTGGAACGGGGTGCTGGCGCCGACCAATGTTCGCGTGGACGCCTGGGTCACGCCGCCGCTCTACACCGGTAAGCCGCCGGTCATCCTGTCGGCCGCCAACAAGGAGGCTGCGGCCTTGCCCGCCGGCGGCCCGCTTTCCGTTCCCGCCGGCTCGACCCTGATCGTGCGCTCTTCCGGCGGCAGTCTGGATGTCGTCGTCTCCGGCGGACTCAAGGAAGTCGCCCCAACTGAAGCCAGCCCCAAGGGGACCAACGAAAAGCACTTTGCCATTTCCAGCGACGGCACCGCGCGTGTCCGCGCGCCTTCCGGCCAGCCGCAATGGGCGTTTGCGGCCACGCCGGACCGTCCGCCGACGATCGCGCTCGCCAAGGACCCGGAGCGCCAGGCGCGCGGCGCGCTCCAGCTCTCCTACAAGCTTGAGGACGATTACGGCGTCACCGGCGCCGAGGCGAAATTTGCCCCGCGGTCGACCGATGCCAAGGACGGTACAAAGGACGGTACAAAGGACGGGACGAAGGCTGCTGCCGGCGATGGTGACACCAGGGCGGCTCCGCGGCCTCTGTTCCAGCCGCCGCAATTCCCGCTCGCGCTGCCGAATGCGCGGACCCGCAACGGCGTCGGACAGTCGGTGAAGGATCTCAGCGAGGATCCCTATGCCGGCGCCGAGGTCACGCTGACCCTCACGGCCAAGGACGAGGCCGGCAACGAGGCCGCAAGCGAACCGTTCAACATGCGCCTGCCCGAACGGCTCTTCACCAAGCCGCTGGCACGTGCACTGATCGAGCAGCGCCGCATTCTCGCGCTCGATGCGAACAAGAATTCCGACGTGTATACCGCGCTCGACGCGCTGATGATCGCGCCCGAAATGTTCACGCCGGAGCCCGGACAATATCTCGGCCTGCACAACGTGGCCCGACAGCTCGAGGCCGCGCGCACCGATGATGCCCTGCGCGAGGTCGTGGCAAGCCTGTGGGCGCTTGCGGTGACGATCGAGGACGGCAAGATCTCCGACGTCGAGAAGGCGTTGCGCGCGGCTCAAGACGCGCTGAAGCAGGCGCTGGAGCGTGGCGCGAGCGACGAAGAAATCAAGAAGCTCACGCAGGATCTGCGTCAGGCACTGAACGATTTCATGCGCCAGCTCGCCGAGCAGTTCCGCAACAACAATGACCCGCAGCAGCTGGCGCGGCCGCTCGACCCGAATACCAAGGTCCTGCGCCAGCAGGATCTGCAGAACATGATCGATCGCATGGAGCGCCTGTCGCGCTCCGGCGACAAGGATGCGGCCAAGCAGTTGCTCGACCAGCTCCAGCAGATGTTGGAAGGTCTCCAGATGGCGCAGCCGGGGCAGTCCGGCGAGAGCGACATGGAGCAGGCGCTGAACGAGCTCGGCGACATGATCCGCAAGCAGCAGCAATTGCGCGACAGGACCTTCAAGCAGGGCCAGGATTCCCGGCGCGACCGCTCGCGCGGCAAGCAGGGCGATCAGTCCATGTCGGAGCTGCAGCAGGACCAGCAGGGGCTGCGCGACCGCCTGAAGAAGCTGCAGGACGAGCTTGCCAAGCGCGGCCTCATGCAGAAGGGAGAAAAGGGGCAGAAGGGCCAACAGGGACAGAAGGGTCAGCAAGGGGATCAGGGCCAGCCCGGCCAGAACGGCGATCAGGACGGCGACCAGGGCGATGACGACGGCAGTCTGGATGCTGCCGACGGTGCCATGGGCGATGCGGGATCAAAGCTCGGCGAGGGCAATGCCGACGGCGCCGTGGACTCGCAGGGCAAGGCGCTCGATGCGATGCGCAAGGGTGCGCAGAAAATGGCCGAGGCGATGCAGCAGGGTGACGGTGACGGCCAGGGCGACGGACCCGGCCAACGCGCCGGCCGTCAGCAGAGCGGTGGCAACCAGACCGACCCGCTGGGCCGTCCGCTGCACGGGCGCGAATATGGTGACGATTACACGGTCAAGATTCCCGGCGAGATCGACACCCAGCGTGTCCGCCGCATTCTCGAAGAGCTTCGCCGTCGTCTCGGCGACCCCTCGCGCCCGCAGATCGAGCTCGACTACATCGAGCGGCTGCTGAAAGAGTTTTAACGTCACACTCGCTGTCATCGCCGGGCCCTGACCGGGCGATCCAGTATTCCAGAGACCGGCGTTGAAGAGCTCGCTCTTGGCACATCCGCCGCGGCGTACTGGATGCCCCGGTCCCGGCTCCGCCAAGGCTACGCCGGGGCCACAAGGGTGCTCGGCCGCCGAAGCTTTAGCGAAGGCGGCAAGCCGGGGCATGACAGGGGAGTGTGTAGCCGCTGCGCTAACCCTTCCTCGCTGCCAGCGCATCCGCCACGGCCGTGCGGATGTCGGCGACCGAGAAAGGCTTGGTCACGACGTCATGCACCAGCGCATTCAGGTTCGAGGCGCGCTCGCGCTGGTCGGCAAAGCCGGTCATCAGCAGAATGGTCAGATCAGGGAAATCGCGCGCGGCCGAGAGAGCCAGCGCGATGCCATCCATGACCGGCATCTGGATGTCGGTGAGCAACAGGTCGAAGGCGCCGTCCTCGCGGGTCAGGATCTCCAGCGCCTCGGCGCCGTCCTGGGCGGTGACGGTCTCATGGCCGTCCATGGCGATGGCGCGCGCCACGAGCGTGCGCATCGAATCCTCGTCGTCGGCGATCAAGATTTTCGGCATGAGACCAACCTTGGGATCAATCTCCCCTGTGGGGTCGATTATACGCTGCCGCCGGCGATATCGCGCCGGTTGAAGAAACGAACGTCGATATTGCGGCCCTCAGGCGGCGGCGAGGCAAGGCGCGAGCGGAAGAAGGCGCGCTCGCCGGGCCGCAGCACGGTCTGTTCCAGCACTGTGTTCCAGGCGTAGATCTCCGCGCCTTGCGCGTCGCGCATGGCAAAGCGCAGCCGCGGGATGTCGAGCGGCTTCTTGCCCTCGCCCACGATCACGCCCTCGATCACCAGCACCTGCTTACCGTCCACGGTCTCGCTGGAGAGCTTGACGTCCTTGAAGGCGAGGCCCCGCAGGTTCACCGCGAGCCCGACCATCTTGTAGAACGCCGCCGTCTGGGGCAGCAGCCGCACCACGTCGCCGCGCCAGATCACCAGTGCCAGGACCAGCGCGCCCATCGCGGCGCAGGCGGTCGGGAGGCCAAAATAGGATTTGCGCGGAGCCGTGGTGGCGACCGCGCGGCTCACCCGCGCCCCGCGGCGGCGGAACAGGCCGCGGAACCAGGACTGGTGCTGTGCACCGGCGGCCTCCTCCTCGGCCTGCCGGGCCGCCGCTGACCATTCGCCCTCGGTTTCGTGGGCCTCCTGGTCCGGCCAGTCGCTGGCGATCGAGGGACTGTCGACGACAGGCGCATCAATGGTGCCGTCGTCCTTGGCATAGGAGTTCCATTGCTCGGCGAGGTCGGACTGGTCGTCGGCCCGGCTGGCCGCGGCCATCGCGGGAACGGACGCCTCCTCGATGGCATCCTCGGCATGCGCGATCCAGGTCTCCTTGCAGCGGGAGCAGCGGACCGCTCGTCCGTTCGCCCCAAGGCTCGCGAGCTTGATGGCGTAGGATGTCATACAATGGGGGCAGACGATATGCATGGACGAGCCTTGATGTATGAACGAAGGTCTTGGACTGGTCTTGACGATGCCGCGGCCGCGGAGAACCGGGCGCCCCTTATGCTACAGGGCGACCGTTAACGAACCGGAAACCATAACGGCGGCAAAACCCAGTGATCGCGCATGGCGGAGTGCCGCAGCGCGACCCGCGCCCCCTCTCGAACGGAGCTGAGCTTGGTTCGGTTCGAAAATGTCGGATTGCGTTACGGTCTGGGACCGGAGATCCTGCGCGATCTCAATTTCCAGATCCCGGCGCATTCCTTCCAGTTTCTCACCGGACCTTCCGGTGCCGGCAAGACCTCCCTGCTGCGTCTGTTGTTCCTCTCGCATCGACCGACGCGGGGCCTCGTCAATCTGTTCGGCCACGACATCTCGCAGCTCGGCAAGGACGAGATCGCGGACCTGCGCAAGCGCATCGGCATTGTCCTCCAGGATTTCCGGCTGCTCGACCACATGACGACCTATGAGAACGTCGCGCTGCCGTTCCGCGTCATGGGCCGCAGCGAGTCGAGCTACCGCAAGGAGGTGATCGACCTGTTGCGCTGGGTCGGCCTCGGCGATCGCATGGACGCGCTGCCGCCGATCCTGTCGGGCGGCGAGAAGCAGCGCGCGGCGATCGCGCGCGCCGTCATCTCGCGGCCGCAGCTGCTGCTCGCGGACGAGCCGACCGGCAGCGTCGATCCGACGCTCGGCCGGCGCCTGCTGCGGCTCTTCATCGAGCTCAACAAATCAGGCACCGCCGTCATCATCGCCACTCACGACATCGGCCTGATGGATCAGTACGAGGCACGGCGGCTGGTGCTGCACCAGGGACGGCTGCACGTCTATGAGTAGGCTAGACGAGCGCGGCGTGCTGGTCGATCTCGGACAGGAGCGTCCGCAGCTTCCGGCCAAGGCGCGCAACATGTCACCGATCGTGCCGCGCGCCTCGATCCATGGCAGAGCGCTGGTCGCCGTCGTCGCCATCATGACCTTCCTCGCCTCGATGACCACGGGGACGGTGCTACTGGTGAGTGCCTCCGCCGCGGAATGGCAGTCGGACGTGGCAAGCGAAATCACCATCCAGGTTCGTCCGCAGGCCGGCCGTGATATCGAGCGCGACACCGCCGCCGTGGCGGAGGCGATGCGCGCGCAAGCCGGCATCGTCGAGGTCAAGTCGTTCACCAAGGAGGAGAGCGGTAAGCTGCTCGAGCCCTGGCTCGGCACCGGCCTGTCGATGGACGATCTGCCGGTGCCGCGCATGATCATCGCGCGCGTGCAGCCGGGCACGCCGCTCGATCTCGGCGCCTTGCGCGCGCGCGTGACGCAGGTCGCGCCGGGGGCCAGCGTCGACGATCATCGCGCCTGGATCGAGCGCATGCGCGTGATGACAAACGCCACCGTGCTGGCCGGCCTCGGCATCCTCGCCCTCGTCATCATCGCCACGATCATCTCGGTTTCGTTCGCGACCCGCGGCGCCATGGCGGCGAACCGTCCGATCGTCGAGGTCCTGCATTTCGTTGGTGCCGGCGACCGCTACATCGCCAATCACTTCCTGCGTCATTTCCTCAGGCTGGGTCTGGAAGGTGGCGTGATCGGCGGCGGCGCCGCCATGCTGGTGTTCGGCTTCTCAGAGTCCATCGCAGGCTGGTTTTCCGGTACCCCCGTCGGCGACCAGTTCGCCGCGCTGCTCGGCACCTTCTCGCTGCGGCCATCCGGCTACATCGTGCTTGCGGTCCAGGCCGTGCTGATCGGCGGCATCACCGCGGTGGCCTCGCGCCAGACCCTGTTCGCGACCTTGAATGATGTTGATTGAGTTCTTTTCTTTCCTTCTCCCCTCGCGGGAGAAGGTGGCATAGGAGGCCTTCGGCCTCCGTTCTCGAGAACGCCGCAGCGAAGCTTCGGCTATGGCGCTGGATGAGGGGTTCTGTCCAAGCGTACAAATGCTGAGGTGAATGCGCGGAGAGAACCCTCACCCGTCTCGCCGCTGTCGCGACGAGCCACCCTCTCCCACAAGGCCCTACAAGGGGAGAGGGTGAATCGACTTTTCGGCCTGACAGTTTCGTAGCGTTGATAAGCCTTTCAAACCGGACTCCACTTCGCCTCAAAACGTCATAAAATCACTCAGGGAAGGGATCACCGACATCGCATGACCTCGCCGACCGACGATCGATCGCCGAAACTGCCGCGCGGCTGGCTGCGCGCGACAATCGTGTCGACGATCGCGCTCGCCTTCGTCGGCGCGGCGGCGGGCTTCATTGCGTTCCTGTCGCAATTGCGCGGCGCCGAGATGGTGCCGGACCGCAAGGCGGACGGCATCGTGGTGCTGACCGGCGGCTCCTCACGGGTATCGGACGCCATGGAGCTGCTGGCTGCCGGCTACGGCAGGCGGCTCCTGATCTCCGGCGTGCATCCGACCTCGACGGCGAGCGACATCTCCCGGACCTTGCCGGAGAACCAATCCTTCATGACCTGCTGCGTCGATCTCGACCGCACCGCGCTCTCGACCCGCGGCAACGCGGCCGAGGCGCGGCGATGGGCGCATGAGCGCCGATTTACATCTTTGATCGTGGTCACCTCCAACTATCACATGCCGCGCGCGCTGGTGGAATTCTCGCACGCGATGCCACAGACGACGCTGATCCCCTTTGCGGTGGTCGGCGACAAATGGCGCGAGGAGCCGTGGTGGACCTCGGGTTCGACGCTGCGCCTGCTCCTGTCCGAATATGTCAAGTACATCGCGGCCGAGCTCAGGGTCCGGCTGGAGGATTTCGGGATTGACCTTTCGCCCGAGATGTCGGAGCAGCCTGCGGGTCAGCAACCGAGGCGGCCCGCCACCGCCCAGGCCAATTGACCGGCAAATTGATCGGACCGTCGATGTTTCTGATTTTCCTGCGCTCGCTCGTGTTCAACGTGCTGTTCTACGCCGTGCTTGTTTGCCTTGCGATCGTGGCACTGCCGACCTTCGCATTGCCGCCGCGCGCGATGCTGACGGTGGCGGAATGGTGGGCCAAGGCAACGCTGGTCTTGATGCGGGTGGTTTGCAACATCAAGGTGGAATTCCGCGGTGTCGAGAACATCCCGGAAGGTCCGCTCTTGATCGTGGCGAAGCATCAGTCCTTCTGGGAGACGTTCGTGCTGCCGGGTTTCTTCAACCGGCCGATCTTCATCCTCAAGCGCCAGCTCATGCAGATCCCGGTGTTCGGTCAATTCCTGGTCAAGACCGGGATGATCGCAATCGACCGCAATGCCGGTGTGAAGGCGCTTCTGGACATGACGCGGCGGGCGCGCGAGGCGGTACGCAGCGGCCGCCAGCTCGTCATCTTTCCGGAGGGCACGCGCCGTGCTCCCGGCGCGCCGCCCGACTACAAGACCGGCTTTGCACAGATCTATTCGTCCTGCGGCGTGCCGTGCCTGCCGATCGCGCTCAATTCCGGCCTGTTCTGGCCGCGTCGCACCTTCATGCGCTATCCGGGCACGCTCGTGGTGGAGTTTCTCGAACCGTTGCCGCCGGGTCTGCCGAAGGACGAATTTCTCTCCCGCGTGCAAACGGTCATCGAGGACGCGACCGGGCGTCTCGTCGAAGCGGGGCGGAAAGAGCAGGAGCAGTTGATCGGTAGCGCGCCAAGCTACGCGCCGACCAGCGGCTAGCGACTTTCGCTGTCTTCGTTCGGAGCCGGCGCGTGCGGCGAATGCGCATCACCATGCAGCATCAATGCAAGCTGATGCAGCTGAGCGTCGCGAAAGCCTTCGGCCTCGATCGCCTTCACCGTCGCGGTGACGTAGTCGCGGTTGGCGCCGGACTGGCCGTGGCCCTGGATGACATGGCGGTGCTGCTCGGCGAGCGACAGACGGCCGGCATATTGCACATGACCGCGGTCGACGACGTAGGCGAGCGCGGAGACGCGCTGCCGCGCATCGTTCTCCAACCATACCGAGCGCATCACCTCGCGATAGACCGACGTGACCTGCTCGCGCGCGCGCAAATAAGCGACGACATCGGCGCGGTTCTTCTCGGCGACGCGAAAGGCGATGCCGCGGCAGGCGCCGCCGCGGTCGAGCCCGAGCACCAGGCCCGGCTTCTCCGGCGTGCCGCGGTGCACGAAGGAATAGACGCAGAGCGCCCGATGCTCGCCGACCAGCCGCGCCGGGACGCGTTCCTCGAAGTCGAAGCCCGGCCGCCACATCAGCGAGCCGTAGCCGAACACCCAGAGGTCGCCCTTGGCGGTGGTGACGGAGGGGAGGGAGATTTCGGACATTTCGGGAACGGCTACCAGAACCATGTTCCGAAGCGAAGCGAATTCTCCGTCTTTCGTCGGGGGCCGGCCCCGCTTACATTTGCCTGAATCTGGGGCCAAAGGGTCGCCGCATGTCCGATATGACCGTTGCCACAGGCCGCCGCTCCCGTTGGGGCCTTTTCATCGCACCCGTTCTCCTGCTGATCCTAGCCGTCGCCTGGAGTTGCTTCTGGTTCTACGCCGCGTCGCAAGCCGAAATCGCCGCAGACGCCTGGCGGGCGCAGGAAGCCAAATCCGGCCGCATCTATGATTGCGCCAAGCGCTCGATCGCGGGTTTCCCATTCCGCTTCGAGGTCCAGTGCTCCGGCGCCAGCGTCGCCCTGGTCTCGCAAAATGCGAGCAAGACGCCGTTCACGGCGAAGCTCGACAACATCCTGGTCGTCGCCCAGGTCTACGACCCCAAGCGCGTCATAGCCGAATTCTCCGCGCCTGCGACGCTCATCGACGGGGTGACGCAAAACACCTTCGTGGTGAATTGGAGCAAGGGCCGCGCCAGCGTGGCCGGCCTGCCGGCCGTGCCGGACCGTGCTTCCATCGTGTTCGACGATCCCAGCCTCAACCGTCTCGATGGCAGCGTGCAGGTGCCGCTTGCGCGCGCCAAGCAGGTCGAGCTGCACGGCCGCCTCGCCGACGGATCGCCGTCGGATCATCCTGTGATCGAGACCGTGCTCCATGTCGCGCAAGGCAGCATCCAGGGCGTGCATCCGCTGCTTGCCGAGCCGTTCGAGGCGGACACCCGCGCCAAGATCACCGGCCTCTCCGACCTCACGCCAAAGCCCTGGCCGCAGCGCTTCCGCGAGATCCAGGCTGCCGGCGGTCACATCGAGATCGTCCAGTCGCGGATCCAGCAGGGCGAGATGATCGCGGTTGCGGCCGGCACGCTCGGCCTCTCGGCCAATGGTCGACTTGACGGCGAATTGCGGATGACGGTGGCCGGCCTCGAGCGCGTGATCCCGGCGCTCGGCATCGAGAAGATGCTGGAGGAGGGCGTGCCGCAGGCGACGCTCGACCGTGTCGCGCCCGGCGTGAAGTCGCAGGACCTCAACAATCTGTTCGGCGCGCTCGACCGCGCCGTTCCCGGCCTCGGCAAGGTCATCAAGCAGAACGCCAATGCCGGCGTTGCTGCCGGCATCAATTCGATCGGCACCGAGAGCACGCTTGAAGGCAAGAAGGCGCGGAGCTTCCCGCTGAAATTCGTCGACGGCGCCGTGCTGCTCGGCCCGGTCAAGGTCGGCCAGATCCCGCCGCTATATTGACTGCGCGGTAGCGTAATCCGGGACAGCGCCAGCCGTATCGAAGAACCCCCGGATTGCGCTGCGCTCCATCCATCCGGGCTAAGCGCTCACGGCTTCTTCAGCGCCGCATGCGGCCGGCCGAAGTCCGGCGCCGCCGAATCCTGGCCGATCTCGACGATGCCGCGGCGGATGGCGCGGGTACGGGTGAAGTGATCGAACAGCGCCTCGCCGTCGCCGCGCCGGATCGCGCGGGTCAGCTTTGCGAGATCTTCGGTGAAGGTGCCGAGCATCTCCAGCACTGCTTCCTTGTTGGCGAGGAACACGTCGCGCCACATCGTCGGGTCGGACGCCGCGATGCGGGTGAAATCGCGAAAACCGCCGGCAGAGAATTTGATCACCTCGGATTCCGTCACCTGCGCCAGCTCGTCGGCGGTGCCGACGATGGTGTAGGCGATCAGATGCGGCAGATGGCTGGTGATCGCGAGCACGAGATCATGATGATCCGGCGTCATCACCTCGACCTTGGCGCCCATCGCGGCCCAGAAGGCGCGCAGGCGATCGGTCGCCGCCGCGTCGGTGCCATCAGGTGGCGTCAGGATGCACCAGCGGTTGATGAAGAGCTCGGCGAAGCCGGAATCCGGGCCCGAATGCTCGGTGCCCGCCACCGGATGCGCCGGCACGAAATGAACGCCCTGCGGCAGGTGCGGTGCCATGTCCCTGACCACCGCTCCCTTGACCGAGCCGACGTCGGAGATGATCGCTCCCGACTTCAGATGCGCGGCGATCTCCTGAGCGACAGGTCCGCAGGCGCCGACGGGAATGCAGAGGATGACGAGATCGGCATCCTTCACCGCCTCCGCATTGGTCGCAACGACCTGATCGACGATGCCGAGCTCGGCAACCCGCGCGCGCGTCTTTTCCGAGCGCGCGGTGGTGACGATCTCGCCGGCCAGGCCCTGAAGCTTCGCGGCGCGCGCGATCGAGCCGCCGATCAGGCCGAAGCCGATCAGCGCGACGCGCTGGAAGTGCGCCGTCGTGCTCATTTGCCGCCCATGAAGTCGCGCAAGCCCTCGACCACGAGGCGGTTGGCCTCCTCGGTGCCGATGGTCATGCGCAGCGCATGCGGCAGGCCGTAGTTCTTCAGCCCGCGCAGCACGAGGCCCCGCTTGGTCAGGAAGGCGTCGGCGTCATCAGCGGTCTTGCCCTTGTCGGTCGGGAAATGGATCAGCACGAAATTGGCGACGCTCGGCGTCACCTTCAGCCCGAGCTTGCCGATCTCCTCGGTCAGCCAGTTGCGCCAGGTCTCGGTGAACTGCTTCGACATCGCCTGGTGCGCGGTGTCCTCGATCGCGGCGACCGCGGCGTACATCGCCGGCGTCGACACGTTGAAGGGACCGCGGATGCGGTTGACCGCGTCGATGATGTGCTCGGGCCCGAACATCCAGCCGATGCGCAGCGCGGCCAAGCCGTGGATCTTGGAGAAGGTGTGCGTCACCACGGTGTTCTCGGTGGTGGCGACCAGCTCGATGCCCATCTCGTAATCGTTGCGCGAGACATAGTCGCAATAGGCGGCGTCGAGCACCAAGAGCACGTGCGAGGGCAGGCCGGCGCGCAGCCGCTTGACCTCGTCGAACGGCAGATAGGTGCCGGTCGGGTTGTTGGGGTTGGCGAGCCAGACCAGCTTTGTGCGCGGCGTGACCGCCTTGAGAATGGCATCGACGTCGGCAGTGAAGTTCGTTTCGGGCGCAACGATATTCTTGGCCCCGTTCGCCATGGTCGCGATCGGGTAGACCAGGAAGCCGTGCGTGGTGGAGATCGCCTCGTCGCCCTGGCTGAGATAGGTGTGCGCGAGCAGATTGAGGATCTCGTCGGAGCCGGCCCCGCAGATGATGCGGTTGGGATCGAGCCCAAACGAGCGGCCGATCGCCTCGCGCAGCACGCGCGAGGTGCCTTCCGGATAGTCTTCGAGATGATCCGCCACGTGCTTGAAGGCCGCGATTGCCTTCGGCGAGGGCCCGAACGGCGTCTCGTTGGCCGAGAGCTTGAACACCTTGCGGCCCGGCTCAGGCACCGGGCTCTTGCCGGGCGTGTAGGGCGCAATATCGAGAATGCCGGGATTCGGCACGGGGCGGGACATCTTGGACTCCGGATAGGCTGGGCTGCTCGCGATTTACGATTTCGCCCCGGTCGGGGGCACCGTATAGCGCGTTGCGTGGCTGCCGACGAGGGCCGTGGAGCGCACCGAGGCCCCCGCCTCGATCAGGGCAGCCCTGATTTTGTCGATGCTGGTCGCGCTGGTGACCGAGACCAGCAGCGCCGCGCCGTCAAAGGCGGTATCGGGCACCGCCACGATCTCGGCGAGCGGCGACAGGGCGCGCGCGACCTCGGCGTTCCAACCGGAGACGCGTACGCTGAAGGTCTCGACCTCCGTCACCAGGGCGCTGTCGGCGACGCGCGAGACTGCGAACACCGGCATTGCCGCCGGATGATCGGCACGCTCGACGAAAGGCAGCCGCGCGATGATCTTCGGTGCGCCTTCCGCTTCGAGCTCCAGCCACCATGGTGTGCGGCTGGAGGTGGCCGAGACCAGCGCCAGGTCGCCCTTGGATCTCGCGACCGCCTCGACCGCGGCTTGCGCGCTGAAATGCGCGACGTAAGGCACCGTGAAGCCAAAATGGAAGCGCGCGGAATCGCGCATCGCCGGCTCGCTCACCGAGACGTCGGCATGCACGGAGAACGGCGCCTGCACATAGGTGAACGTCGAGATGATGACGCGCCAGATGCTCTCGACGGTGTCGAGCGGCAGGATGCCGCGATGGCGCTGCACGAGGTGGCGCATCATGTCGGCCTCGCGCGCAGGCCGAAACGCCGAGCCGACCTCCTGGGTCTGCTTCACCTGGATCAGGCGGTCGATGATGTCGCCGCGCTGCATCAGCAGGCGATGCATGCCCTCGTCGATCGCGTCGATCTCCTTGCGCAGTTCCTGGAGCGATGGTGGCGCGGGCGGACGTTGGGTCATGTCTGACTTGATTGTTGAAGAGCTTGGGCTGTTGAAGGACGTTCCGGTGCGGATCGGCAAGACAATTGGTAAGGCCGTCACCGCTGCGATCAATGTCCTGATTAGGCAGTCGGGCCGACGAAAGCAAAGAGAAATGACGGCCCTTCCGTTCACGGCGCGAGAGGCGAATTGGCTCGATCCGGGCCGCGACTTGACGAAAACGGCCCGAGACGGTAGCTTTTGCCTGTTCCGTGGTCATTTGAGCCGGCCGGCTTGCAGCCACGTTAAAAAATTCGCTAAACAGGCCGGGGACGCTTCCGATCCCGGCCGAACCTATCGTTCAGGCCGGGTTTTTCATGGCCTGATGTCAGCGGCGCGGTCTAGCGGCCAGTCGCAAACGAGGTCGATGTCCGAGATGGGTAGCGTCAAGTCGATACCGAGTCCTGCGATCAGCGCCGACGAACGGTCGCACGAGGTGGATCATCCAAGCTCGCAAGTCGCGCATTTCGGCACCGAGCAGCCGCTGCGGCTCGATTGCGGCGTCGACCTCTCCCCGTTCCAGATCGCCTACCAGACCTATGGCGAGCTCAACGCCGATCGCTCCAACGCCGTGCTGATCTGCCATGCGCTGACCGGCGACCAGCACGTCGCCAATGTGCATCCCGTCACCGGCAAGCCCGGCTGGTGGGAGACGCTGGTCGGCCCCGGCCGACCCATCGATCCCAAGCACTACTTCATCATCTGCTCCAACGTGATCGGCGGCTGCATGGGCTCGACCGGGCCGGCGTCGATCAATCCCGCGACCGGCAAGGTCTGGGGCCTGGATTTCCCTGTCATCACCATCCCCGACATGGTGCGGGCGCAGGCGATGCTGATCGACCGGCTCGGCATCGACACGCTGTTTGCCGTCGTCGGCGGCTCGATGGGCGGCATGCAGGTGCTGCAATGGACCGCGGCATATCCTGCTCGCGTGTTCTCCGCGCTGGCGATTGCCTGCGCGACGCGGCACTCTGCGCAGAACATCGCCTTCCACGAACTCGGCCGCCAGGCCGTGATGGCCGACCCCGACTGGCACGGTGGCGGCTATGCCGACCGCGGCATCCATCCGCATCGCGGGCTCGCGGTGGCGCGGATGGCGGCGCACATCACCTACCTCTCGGATGCGGCGCTGCACCGCAAGTTCGGCCGGCGCATGCAGGACCGCGAGCTGCCGACCTTCTCGTTCGACGCCGACTTCCAGGTCGAATCCTATCTGCGTTACCAGGGCTCGTCCTTCGTCGAGCGGTTCGACGCCAACTCCTATCTCTACCTGACGCGCGCGATGGACTATTTCGACATCGCCGCCGATCACGGCGGCGTGCTGGCCAAGGCATTCGCCGACATCAAGACCCGCTTCTGCGTGGTCTCCTTCACCAGCGACTGGCTGTTCCCGACCTCGGAATCGCGCGCGCTGGTGCATGCGCTGAACGCTTCGAGCGCGCGGGTGTCGTTCGCCGAGATCGAGACCGATCGCGGCCATGATGCCTTCCTGCTCGACGTGCCCGAATTTTTCGACATCTCCCGCGCCTTCCTGCAATCGGCAGGCAAGGCCCGCGGGCTCAGCCTCAAGGACCGCTAGCAATGTCCGTCCAGCAAGTGCTGCCTCTGAACGGCGTTGCGACCGCGCCGTCCGGCCAGTTTCGTGCCGACCACCTGCTGGTCGCCGAGATGGTCAAGCCGGGCTCCAAAGTGCTCGACGTCGGCTGCGGCGACGGTGATCTGCTCCAGCTGCTGGAAACCCGCGGCATCGACGGCCGCGGCATCGAGCTGTCGCGCGAGGGCGTCAATCGATGCGTCGCCAAGGGGCTTGCGGTGGTGCAGGGCGATGCCGACACCGACCTCGTCAACTATCCCGACGACGCTTTCGACTATGTGATTCTGTCGCAGACGCTGCAAGCGACGCGGCAGCCGAAGGTCGTGCTGGAGAACCTGTTGCGCATCGGCCGCCGCGCCATCGTGTCGTTCCCGAATTTCGGCTTCTGGAAGATGCGGCTCCAGCTCCTGATCGGCGGCCACATGCCGCGGACGGAGAATCTGCCGGCGACCTGGTACGACACCGCCAACATCCATTTCTGCACCATCAAGGATTTCGTGCAGCTCTGCGACGAGATCAACGTCAAGATGGAGCGCTCGATCGCGCTCGATCTCCACGGCCGCCCCGTGCCGCTGAACCTGCCCTGGTGGGTGTGGAACATGTTCGGCGAGCAAGGCGTGTTTCTGCTGAGCCGGGGTGGAGGGAAGTAGCTGTCCATCCGCGCTCCATGAGTTGAGGAGTCGAGATCTATCCTCCGTCATTGCGACGCGTGTGGTGAGCCAGTGCCTCAATGCGCGGCCAGCGACCTCGGGTCCCGCACCGGCCAGCGGCCCGCCTCAACCAGCGTGACGAACCGCTCGACGCTCTTGTTGAACAACGCCGGCTCCTCGAGATTGAGCACGTGGCCGGATTTCGGAAACATCGCGAGGCCCGCTGCGGGCAGGTGCTTCTTCAGGAACAGGCTCGGCCCGATGCAGGGATCGTCCTCGTCGCCGCAGATGATCAGCGCGGGCGTCGACACCTTCGCGATCGCATCCGTCATCGTGTAGATCGAGGGGCGGCCGCCCTGGAAGCCGCGCATGGTGCGCGCCGATCCCTTGGCATCGTGCCGCGCCAGGGCGGCATAGAAATCGGCGTGGCCGCGCGGGTCCTTCACCAGGAACGGAATCCGGCTCGGCGCCTCGCGCGTGACTTTCGCGACCTCGGCGGAGCCCAGCGTCTCGAACTGCTCGGCATTGGCGCGGCACTGCTTGCGCCAGGCTTCCAGGTTCTCGAGCTCCGAGCCGGAGCCGACACCGGCCAGCGTCATCGACAACGCGCGCTGCGGCGCGTTGAGCCCGATCTGAAGCGATGAGTAGGCACCCATCGACAGCCCGACCAGATGTGCGCGTTCGATGCCGAGGTGATCGAGCACCGCAAGCGCATCGGTGTAGAAATGCCTGTAGGTGTAGACCTCGCCGTCGGGCACGTCCGACGGCGTGTAGCCGCGCGCCGAATAGGTGATGCAGCGGTGGCCGCGCGAGAAGTAGCGCATCTGCGGCTCCCAATTGGTGTAGTCGGCCGCGAACTCGTGCAGAAAAAGTATCGGCGTTCCCTGACCCGCCTCTTCGAAATAGATGCGAACGTCGTCCCTGGTCGTGGCGTGGGGCATTAACTGTTTCCCTCTCTTCAAGCCGCGTTTGCAGGATCGCAGTTAACGCAGTTGTCCGCAATGCGGCAGCATCAGGCCAGTCCCGATACACAATCATCGCAGCCATTCGCCCGGGCGTGGCGTCTTTTTCTCGCCACATCCGGAAGCTTTACGGCCCGCCGGATGTCGGCCACCGCACGGGCCGACGGGAAGTGGGGTGTAACGAAGGATGAAGTATGGTTGAGTTGTTTGCGTTCCGCCTGTCGCGGTGTGTTGTCGCGCTGGCGTTTTTCTTCGCGGCGGTTGCCGCGTTCGTTTCTCCGGCCTCGGCCCGGCCACATCATCGTCATAGCGCAGAGCGGCACGCTTACGTGCACCACGCCAGGCATCATCACCACCGCCATCATGCAGGCAGCTCGCGCTTCGAGCGCAGCGCTGCGCAGTTGCAGGCGGGCGGCTTCGCCGACACGCAGGCCAGCTACAATCCGAACGCCAACGGCGGCGGCACGGGCAATGACAGCATGGCTGCGAGCGGCGGCTTCGCCGGCGGATCGGGCCTCGTGTCCGAGGCGCGCCGCTATCTCGGCGGCAATCCGACCGGGCGCGGCAGTCTCTGGTGCGCGCGCTTCATGAACATGGTGCTGGAGCATACCGGACATAAGGGCACCGGCTCCGATATGGCGAGCTCGTTCGCTCGTTACGGCACGCGCGTCTCAGGCCCGCAGGTCGGCGCCATCGCGGTGATGTCGCGCGGCCGCCGCGGCGGCCATGTCGGCATCATCACCGGCATTGACGCGCAGGGCAATCCGATCATGATCTCCGGCAACAACGGCAACCGCGTCCGCGAAGCGCCGGTCTCGCGCGGCCGGATTTACGCGTATGTGATGCCGAATTGAGGCTCGTCGCCCTCATTGCGAGCGAAGCGAAGCAATCCAGAATCCCTCTGCGGAAATACTCTGGATTTGCTTCGTGCTTCGCTCCTCGCAATGACGGAGTGCGTGAAGACAGCGTTGGCTCACAGCAGCTTCGGCTCTTCCACCTGGACGGCGTCACCGACGCCGACGTCACCGTCTGCGATCACCTCGGCGTAGATGCCGCAGTCCATGTGGCCGAGATGGCGCGAGAGCGTGGGCGGAATTTCGAGATCGCGCTTGGCGGTCTCAGGATCGACATTGGTGGCCGGGCAGCGGACGATGCGCTTGATCACCTTCAGCCGGGCCTGCCCGATCGCAAGCGTCTGGCCGACGAGATCGAGCTCTGACCAGGCCGGCCAGCCCTTGACGTAGAGATTGGCGCGGAAGCGCAGGGGATGCACGGCGGCGCCGCCGAGCATGGTCTCGATCGCGCGAACGCTGCCGAGATTGATGATGGAGACGACCTTGCGGGCGACGTCAGAGAAGCTGTGGTCGCGGCCGGACAGAACCTTGGGCGGGCCCTTCAACTCGGGCTGGAAGTTCTCAGTAAAATAAGCCTCGATGGCGGCGCGTCCGGTGGTGGTCTCGAGATCGCCGCTGGCGACGATTTGGCCGTCCTTGCGGATGGTCAACACATTGGTGGCGTCGTCGAACCGGCTGTCGAGCTCGGCCAGCCGCTCATTGCGCGCCAGCATCAGGAACTGGATTTTCGGCTTCCATTCGGGAGCGTCAGGGTCGATCCCGCTCGGGCCGTTTTCGATGGCGTAGCGGCGGTCGGCCGGCAGGGTCTGGCCGACCCGCAGCGGGGCGCGCGACAGGCGTTCCGGGGTCAGGCCCTTGATCGGGTAGCGGTAGAGGCCGGTGATCTCGGCAGTATGGCTGGCTGTCATGCTGCTACTTAAGGGATTCGGCCCGCCACCGCCAAGCCCGCCCACGTACGCACGAAATTGTGAAGTCGCCTCTTTCGCATCCGCAAGCCGCTTCCCACATCTGCGTCAGGCCGGCGGCAACGCCGGCAAGAGAAGGCCGTTTGCTGCTTGAGAAACCTCAATGCGGTAAGCGGAAACCCAATGAAGATGCCGTATTGGGGTGCCTGAGAGGGCCCCAAGGGCAGGCCGAGGGACAGAAAAGATGAATATCGAGAAGTATACCGAACGCTCCAGGGGCTTCATCCAGTCGGCGCAGTCGCTGGCGATGCGCGAGGGGCATCAGCAGTTTTCCACCCTGCACGTCCTGAAAGTCCTCCTGGACGACAATGAGGGCCTCGCGGCCGGTCTGATCGACCGCGCTGGGGGTAATTCCCGTGCCATTCTGAAGGCGACCGAGGACGCCCTTAAGAAGGTGCCGAAGGTTTCCGGCGCCGGCGCCGGGCAGATCTATCTGGCGCCCGAGCTCGCCCGCACCTTCGATGCCGCCGAAAAGGCCGGCGAGAAGGCCGGCGACAGCTTCGTCACCGTCGAGCGGCTGCTGCTCGGGCTGACGCTGGAGAAGACCAGCGAGGCCGGCACCATCCTCGCCAAGGGCGGCGTCACCCCGCAAAACCTCAATGCCGCGATCGAGGCGCTGCGCAAGGGCCGGACTGCGGATTCCGCGACCGCCGAGAACGCCTATGATGCCCTGAAGAAATATGCCCGCGACCTGACCCAGGCCGCGCGCGACGGCAAGCTCGACCCGGTCATCGGCCGCGACGAGGAGATCCGCCGCACCATCCAGGTGCTGTCGCGAAGGACCAAGAACAATCCCGTCCTGATCGGCGAGCCCGGCGTCGGCAAGACTGCCATCGCGGAAGGCCTCGCGCTGCGCATCGTCAATGGCGACGTGCCGGAGAGCCTGAAGGACAAGAAGCTGCTGGCGCTCGACCTCGGTGCGCTGATCGCCGGTGCAAAATACCGCGGCGAGTTCGAGGAGCGGCTGAAGGCGGTGCTCCAGGAGGTGACCGGGAGCGAGGGCACCTTCATTCTCTTCATTGACGAGATGCACACGCTGATCGGTGCCGGCAAGGGCGATGGCGCGATGGACGCCTCCAACCTGCTCAAGCCGGCGCTTGCCCGCGGCGAGCTGCACTGCATCGGCGCGACCACGCTCGACGAATACCAGAAACACGTCGAGAAGGACGCGGCGTTGGCGCGGCGTTTCCAGCCGATCTTCGTCAGCGAGCCCTCGGTCGAGGACACCATCTCGATCCTGCGCGGCCTAAAGGACAAGTATGAGCAGCACCATGGCGTGCGGATCGCCGATTCCGCGCTGGTGGCGTCCGCGACGCTGTCCAACCGCTACATCACCGACCGCTTCCTCCCCGACAAGGCGATCGACCTGATGGACGAGGCCGCGGCGCGGCTGAAGATGCAGGTCGATTCCAAGCCGGAAGAGCTGGATTCGCTGGATCGTGAGATCATCCGGCTCAAGATCGAGCAAGAGGCGCTGAAGAAGGAAAGCGATCCTGGTTCCAAGACCCGGCTCGAAGCGCTCGAGAAGGAGCTGGCCGAGCTGGAAGAAAAGTCGGCGGCGCTGACGGCGCGCTGGAGCGCGGAAAAGGACAAGCTCTCCAACGCCCAGAAGCTGAAGGCCGAGCTCGACGGCCTGCGTGTCGAGCTTGCCAACGCGCAGCGGCGCGGCGAATTCCAGAAGGCCGGCGAGCTGGCTTATGGGCGGATCCCGGAGCTCGAGAAGAAGCTGTCGGAGATCGAGGCCAAGGAGAACGCCGGCGAGATGATGGAGGAGGCGGTCACCGCCAACCACATCGCGCAGGTGGTCTCGCGCTGGACCGGCGTGCCCGTCGACAAGATGCTGGAAGGCGAGAAGGAGAAGCTCCTGAAGATGGAGGAGCAGCTCGGCAAGCGGGTCGTCGGCCAGGCCGAGGCCGTGCGTGCGGTCGCAACCGCCGTGCGCCGCTCGCGCGCAGGCCTGCAGGACCCGAACCGCCCCACCGGCTCGTTCATGTTCTTGGGGCCGACCGGCGTCGGCAAGACCGAGCTGACCAAGGCTCTCGCGGAGTATCTGTTCAACGACGAGACCGCGATGGTCCGGCTCGACATGTCCGAATACATGGAGAAGCACTCGGTCTCGCGGCTGATCGGCGCGCCTCCGGGTTATGTCGGCTATGACGAGGGCGGTGCGCTCACCGAGGCGGTGCGGCGCCGGCCTTACCAGGTGGTGCTGTTCGATGAGATCGAGAAGGCGCACCCTGACGTCTTCAACGTCCTGCTGCAGGTGCTCGACGATGGCCGTCTGACCGACGGCCAGGGCCGCACCGTCGACTTCCGCAACACGCTGATCATCATGACCTCGAATCTCGGTTCGGAATTCCTGGTGAACCAGCCGGAGGGCGAGGATACCTCGGCGGTGCGCGAGCAGGTGATGGGAATGGTGCGGGCGCATTTCCGCCCCGAATTCCTCAACCGCGTCGACGAGATCATCCTGTTCCACCGCTTGCAGAAGAGCGAGATGGGCCGGATCGTCGAGATCCAGTTCGCCCGGCTGCAGAAGCTCTTGACCGATCGCAAGATCGTGCTGACGCTCGATGCCCCTGGCCGCGACTGGCTCGCCGCCAAGGGCTGGGACCCCGCTTACGGCGCACGGCCCTTGAAGCGGGTGATCCAGCGCTACCTCCAGGATCCGCTCGCCGAGATGATCCTGGCCGGCGACGTCAGGGATGGCGACACGGTCGCGATCTCCTCCGAAGGCAACGTGCTGACCTTCAACGGCAAGGCACCGCAGACCGCGGAGATCACGCAGTTCGAGGCGCCGGTGCCGAAGCGGAAGTTGAACTGAGCACGCCTAACGTGGCAGCGAACCTGTCCAAACCTCCCCGCTATGCGGGGAGGTTTTTTCATATCATGGGCGAGCGTTGTGCTTCAGGCGACGAGGCGGTCCGGTGCTGCACTCTATGCCCACCAAATAGCACAACCACCGGGTGCGTCACTACAGCGCATGCTGGAGCAGTGTGTTATAAATAGAACACGCATTGCGCTTTCTCTCTGAGCGTGCATGAATCTGCTTGAACAATTTGATCGAGGCTCGGCACACTCCCTATCCAATATTTGAGGGGTTGTGGCGAAGCACGGCCTGCGCGGGACATTGTTCGCGTGAGAGCGTGCTTCTTGGACACAGGGCGGCTCGCCATAACCCGAAAGGAATTTTTTGGGGGCGTGCGATGCGTACGGGTATCGTTGCGAGTTGCGTTGCGCTGGCGCTGTCACTTGCGGCCTGCAACGATCTTACACTTGTGCGAGAGGGTATCGGTACCAATCTAGCGACTACCGATCTGTCCGAGGTGAGCCGTCTGCAGGACGTCTACATCGGCGAGGTGTGCCGTCAGGCCGGGCTAAGGGTCACGCGCGATGGCGACTTCCTCTTTTGCGAGGAGGTGGGCATGAGGCCATCGGAGTGGATGACCTTTGTTCAAGCCGGAATGAATGACATTGATAGGCGATGCGACGCTTATCTGGCTTGGCTTGACAACAAGCGGCGCTGGCGAGAGCCGGTTCTCAAACAGCTTCATACGACAGCTGCAACGACTGCTGCCGTCATGGGGCTTACGGGGGTTGATGCCGTGCCAATAGCCATCGTGGCTGCTGCGTTTGGATTTGCCCAGGATACATTCGTCAATATCAATTCCAGGCTGCTGACGGAGATTGATCACTCCGTCGTGCAAGCTGTCGTGCTCGACAATCAAAATCAGTTTCGGGTGAAGGTCGCGCAGACGCCTATCGATAATAGGCCGGCTGCGATTTATATCCTCCGCAATTATCTGCGCATCTGTATGCCGTTCTCGATAGAGATGAGCATCAACAATACGATGACGGTCTACAGCCGCGGTGGCGCGGAGGGACTTCGCTCGGAGCCGCTGCTGACGCGCCCGCCGACGGTCGCGCGTCTTGCGGCAATTCGGGATGTTAATACGCCAATGGGTCGTGTCAATGTCGCGCGAGCGACAGGGCCGACGCGCCTTGGGAAGTTCGAGGAAGCTATGAAGGGTCCCGACATGCGAACGGCATTGACGATCCTGTGTCGACCAGAAACGGAGACAGATCTCGGCGTCGAAGGTTCGCCGGCGCGGAAAAAGTTGGCTTCTATACTGAAGGACAATGGGCTGACAGTTACCAACCGAATCAACACCAGCAACTTCACCGATCTAAGAGAGCTGAATTCTCAAGGTAAAGTGAAATGCCCCTGAGCTTCGGTCGGCAGAGGCAGACGGAGATGTTCGCGTCGCCTTGTTTGCCCGATTTTTACTTGATCATCAGGTGACCCATGACGATCGATCTCGCGCTATTCGCTGAAGAGTGTGTCCGGCAGGGTGTGTTCTTCACCGTTCAGCCGCACTACCTCCTGGGCGTCGCGCAGCTTCGATCAAATATCTCGGATGAAGCTGACGGCGAACGAATCGGCCCGTTTCGGTTGACGCAGGCGGAATGGAACGCAAACAGCCATGATGGTTTGTTTGACGTCCATTTCACGCCAGAGCAGATTCACAGTTCGACACGGCAATGTGCTGTTTTCGGGTTGATGGCGCTGCGCGCGTTCGACGTATTCTTGGAAGCCAACGGCCGAGCACCGTCCGCTCAGGAGCTATATCTGCAACAGTGGCCCGATGGCGTCGCATCAGGTCTCCAGAAGGCACTGGACGACACCGCCGCTCTAGTCGAGCCTGCGGCTCAGGCTGTGCTGGGCGATCCGAAGTCGACAGCGCCGATTGCGAGGTCGGATCAGCCCGTTGCGGCGCCGGTCCGGGAGTTCAGTTCCGATCCGCTTATTCCCCTGGAGGGCGACGGAAGCGGTTCGCTGTTGACGCTGGCGATGCTGAAGAGACGTTGGCCAAGAGCGGAGGTCGATCTCATTCAGGGCATGGCGAACACTGCCGGTGTGCTCGAACGGCTGCGGATCGACACGCCGCTTCGGATGGCCCACTTCATGGGGCAAATCAGCCAGGAGTGCGGCAACGGCACCGAGATGGTGGAGAAATTGAACTACAGCGCCCAGAGGATGATGAAGGTTTTTCCAAAGCGCTTTCCGACGCTCGCTTCGACTCAGGGCTTCGTCAACGACGAGAGGGCGTTCGGCAACAAGGTGTACAACGGACGCATGGGTAATCGTGCGGGCTCCAATGATGGATATGACTTTCGGGGGCGCGGAGGGCTCCAGCTCACTGGCCGTGATAGCTATGATGCGATCGGCAAGAGCTGCGGCCTTGATCTGATCGCCAATCCGGACCTGGTGGTCGATCCAAACCATATGCTTTTGATTGCCGCTACCGAGTTCGTGAAGCTTGGTTGCCTACAGGAGTGCGATAGCGACAACGTCGTGCAGGTCTCGGCCCGCATCAACCTTGGTCATCCGACCACGTCCCCCGAAAAAATCAACGGGCTGCCCGAGAGGATCAAGCAGGTCCAGCTTTGGAAGCGTGAGTTCGGCATCAACTGAAACGTTCTTACGGATGGTCCCGTCATGGTTATTGATCGCGCGATGTTCGCTCAGGAATGTGTTCGCCAAGGTACATTTTTCGGAGTGCACCCTCACTATATGCTGACCGTCGCGCAGTACCGGTCGGGAATATCGGATGAGAGCGCTGACGGCCAAATTGGGCCATTCCAGTTGCGGCAAAGCCAATGGAATGCCAATCGAGAGAATGAAGAATTCGATCTTCATTTCACGCCGGAACAGATCGGCAGTGCGATCCGGCAGTGTGCGGTATTCGGTCTGATGGCGCACCGTGCCTTCGATACTTTCATTTCGATCAAAGGTCGTAATCCGAGCGTGAAGGAGCTTTATCTGCAACAATGGCCCGACACCCCACCGAAGAAGCTCGACGAAAATCTCCAACAGGCGCTGGATACGACGGCGCCATTGCTCGAGCCGGCCGTTAAAGCTGTCTTCGAGGATCCCGATTCCGCTCCACCACCAATTACTGAAATCGGTCAGGCGACCGAACGTCCGGTCTCGCCGGCCCCGCCCGCGGGCGCTGGGGTCGCGCCGGAATGGTATACGTTGGCGATGGGAGAAATCGGGACCCGGGAAGAGGGCAACAATAGCGGAGCGGCGATAGCTCGCTATCGCCAGCTGGCCCAGTGCGGTAGTGATCATGATCCTTGGTGCGCAATATTTGTGAATGCGATGTTTGCGCTGTGTAAGCCACCCGTCCCGGGCACCAAATCGGCATCATCTCAGTCTTTTCGCACTAGCCCCGATTTCAAGCAACTCGATGGGCCAGCGCTGGGAGCGATTGTAGTGTTCTGGCGCAAGAGCCCACGCTCGGGATTGGGGCACGTGGGGTTCTATCGCGGTGAAACGTCTGAATCGGTCTACGTGCTGGGCGGCAACGAGGACGACATGGTCCAGATTGAGCCTCTGACGAAGAGCCAGCTCAGAGGTTACTGGTGGCCTGCGTCCGTCGCGCTGCCACAGGTTGCCAAGATCATCGTTCCACCGGGCACGCCGAAGCATCAAACGACGAAAGTTACCTGACGGTTCTAGGTTCCGCGTCCACAGCGCCGTGAGCGGAATGGCCGTTGTCCGGATCGGTATGGCACGCGCCGGCTTGGCATACAGTCCGACAGAATACGTCTGTCATGCGGACCGCTTCAGGTCGTTGGGGGCGCCAAGCCCGTGGGCGGACCGTCCTCCTCCTCCTCCTCCTCAAGCTCCGACAAAATATCCACCAGCTCGCGGACCCGGCCCCGCGCCAGCGGGCGCAAATCGTTGATCATCGGCTCGTCATTGGCGAGCCAAGCCTGGGCTTCCGCGAGTTCCTCGACGGTCGCGCCGGTCCCGATGATCTGGGCAATGGTGACGTCGTCGGCCCGATCCACGGCCTTGACGACATCGTCGCGTGAGAGGCGCGTCATGGGGCGATCCTCCTGCTGGTCGGCTTCCGTCAGCATCTAACGGGGAACCCGCGCGCGGGTTCCGCGGTCAGGGGCTGGTCCGGCGGATGCTATTTTTTCACCACCTTGTAGATCGCGTTCTCGATATCCGAGCTGAAGTAGATCGCGCCCGTCGCGCCGACAGCGACACCGGTGGGGATATGCGTCGGCAAGCCGCCGGGGGCACCGGTCAGGCCGATCGGAAGATTGGCGGCGATCTCGGTGATCTTGCCGCTGTCCGGTGCGATCTCGATCAGCCGCTTGGCGCCGACCTCCGCCACGATCAGCTTGCCGTCGCCGGTGCGCGCGATGCCTTCAGGCATTTTCAGCTCCTTGGCGACCACGGTCTTTTCGCCATTGCTGTCGATCCTGGAGACGAGGCCGGCAAAGGCTTCGGTAACGTAGACCTCGTCAGTTGCCCCGCGAACGAGGCCGACCGGACCTTCGAGCGCGCCGATCAGCGTGCTGCGATCCTTGCCGTGCTCGCCGCTCACCTTGACCAGCGACTTGGTGCCGAGCTCGGCCACCAGAATGCTGCCGTCCGCGAGCACGATCGCGTCATGCGGCGCCTTGAAGTCGTGCAGCATCTCGCGCGTGGCGCCGGTCTTGCCGTCGATCACCTGCACCGTGCCGGTGAACCAGCTCGACAGGACGACGTCGTTGCCGTTCGCCGTCGCGCTCATCGGATACTCGAGCGCGACGCCGGCAGCGTGCATGCGCGCCTTCTCGGTGACCTCGCCGGTCGCCCCGTCCACGGTGCGATAGGCGAACACGTCGGCGGCATGGATGGTATCCTTGCCGTTATCTGATGTGACGCCGATGCCGCCGGGCAGGGCGAGCTTGCCGATGATGATCTGCTTGGCCTGGCCGGTCGCCGGGTCGACCTCCTGGATGCCGTTGTCGGCCATGTTGGAGACGTAGATGCGGTCCTTGTCGTCGATGGCGAGATTGTCCAGGGACGGCTTCAGCTGCGCGACCATGGTCTTGGCACCCGATTTGGGATCGACCCGGACCAGCTGGCCGAGCGCGGTGTCGACCACGAAGAGGTTGCCCTTGGAATCGAAGTTCACCGCCGCCGGGACCTTGAAGCCGTCGGCGACGACGGTCAGCTCGGCCTTGTCGACGTCGACCTTGGCGACCTGTCCCTTGAACCAGAGCGGACCGTAGAGCTTGTCGTCGGGACCGAACTCGAAGCCGTTGAGGCCGCCCATCTTCTCCATGATCTGGCGGGGCGGTTTGACGCTCTCGACGTCGATCTCGTAGAGCGCATCGCCGAGGAAGACGGTGGTGGCGTAGAGCCTGCCGTCCTTGCGGAAGGCGAGCGAGTTGATGCCGGGAAGGCCGCTCGCAAGCTTCTTGATCGGTCCGTCGCCCTTGCGCGCATAGAGATCTCCCGCGAGGAAGCCGGTCCAGGCCATGGTGCCATCAGGCGCGAACGCGATGTCGTCGGCCATTCCGACTGGAGCTGGGATTGCAACCTTGGCGGTGCCGCCCGCAATGTCGACCTCGTAGAGCGCTGCGCCCGCGACGCTGCCGGCGAACAGATGGCCGGCTTTGTCGATTCCGAGCCCGTGCACGCCGTGGAACGCCGAGCCGGCAACGAGCCGGGTGACCTCCCAGCTGTCGGCCGATGCACTCGTGGCGGCGAAAAGCGCAGCGGCGACGGCTGCGCAGGCGAGCCTGGTTTTCATGGCGTGACCTCCCATTTTCGGGAAAGTATTCGCCCGTCATGCGGCTTTGGCAAACGAAACTTCACGTTGTAGTGCGGCAAGGCGGTGCGGCCCTACGGCGTCTCATGCCATCGCACCTCTGAAAATGTTCGCTGATTGCCGGCTTTACCTGATGCTCACAGCAGCTCCGTCCGGGCTTTAACGAGAGCCGTCGGTGCCGCTCGCCGCCGAAGCCTGCTTCGCAGCCAGCGCAGGATATCGTCATGAAACGAGATCTCGTCGCCACCAATCATCCCATCTTCGACGAACTTCATCCCAAGATCTACGGGGCGGCGGTCGGCCTCGTCGCATGGTTCGCGCTCATGGCGTGGGCACTGTTTGACCGTCGCAGTGATGTCAGCCTTTCCCTCGCCTTGGTCACGCTGCTGTTCGTGGTCGCGATCCTGCTGCCATGGATCATTTCGCGTGTCTGGAGGCGATATCAAATGCTGTACGAGCGGCATTTGGGGCCGACGTCGCTGCATGATTGGGAAGCCGGCGAATTCAGGGTCTGGGGCGCGAAGCTTCACGGTTCGCACGCCGCGATCGACGTCCTGTTGCCGCTGGCCGCCGTCTCATTCGGGCCGACAGCGATTGGAATCGTCTTCGTGATCGTGCGGGCGTCGGTGCTTTCCTGACGCCAGCGCGCAGATCGCGGTCGAGCTGATGCCCCACCCGCCCACGGAGTGGGGCGGATGGGCGTTGACTGTTATCGGCTCGTCGTCAGCCGCGGCGGGTTCTGAGACATCATCCAGATCTCGACCGCAGCAAGCACGGCGACCAGAATGCCGACCACGACGTGAACGGTCATTGCCGTCTTGGCACCCTGGAACCCGAGCACCCAGGGCGCAATGAGCGTCCAAAGGCCGACGATCAGGTTGAGCCACTCCTCCCACACCGCGAAGGCTGCGAGCGCTGCGACGGCCAGGATCGCAATCACGATGCCCGCGACATACGCGTTCTGAGAGGCCGGTCCGGCATCGAAACCGAAAATCCAGGGCGAGACGAACAGGAATGCGCCGAGGATCAGGTTCGCGACGTCGCACCATTTTGCGTTCGTCCAGTTCTCCATGACATTCCTCCGTGAACTCGGCCCCCTCATGCAACACAACAACTGGGCCATTCCCCAGCGTGTTCCCTGCGGTTCCAGCCAAATTGAATGATGGGAAGCGCGCGGCCAGCCCGGCCACGAGGCCGGCCCCGACCGATTTACCGGTTGGTGACCTGCAACGGCCCGCCGGTCGCGTCCGACATCCGGGCGATGGCGCCGCTCCGGCCGCTCATCATGCCGTCGAGCCGGTCGCGCTCCTTCTCGAAGCTTGCCAGCATCGGGCCTTCCAGCGAACGGCCGCGCGGCAGCTTCACGCGCATCGGGTCGACGAAGCGGCCGTTGACCAGGATCTCGTAATGGACGTGTGGACCGGTCGACAGGCCGGACGAGCCGACGAAGCCGATCACCTGGCCCTGCCGGACCTTCTTGCCCGCTTCCATGCCCTTGGCGAAGGCCGACATATGGCCGTAGGCGGTCTCGTAGCCGTTGTTGTGCTTGATGCGGATATATTTGCCGTAGCCGCCCTCGGTGCCGGCCTTCTCGATCACGCCGTTGCCGGAGGCGAAGATCGGCGTGCCGTAGGCGGTGGCCCAGTCGACGCCGGTGTGCATCTTCACATAACCCAGAATCGGATGGCGGCGGCCGCCAAAGCCGGAGCGCATGATGGCGTTGTTGACGGGCTTCCTGACCAGGAACTTCTTCGCGCTCTTGCCGGTCTCGTCATAGTAGTCGACGACGCCGTCGTCGGGGCTCTGATAGCGGTAGTATTTCTTGGTCTCACCGCCGACCGTGAGGGAAGCGAACAGCACGTCGTTCTTTTCGGTCGCGGTCACGCCCTCGTCTTCACCGGCGTAGAAAACGTCGAAGGAATCGCCCGGCTGCACCTTGCGCTGGAAATCGACGTCGTAGGAATAGATCTTGATCATGTCCTCGATGACGGGCATCGGGACCTTGTTGCGCATCGCGGTCTCGTAGATGCTCTGGTAGAGCCGGACACCGGAGCCGTCGTCATCGTCCTCGTCGTCGCTGCTGGCGCTCGCCGCAGTATCGGCGACGGTGTTCATGCTGGAGACGTCGACCGCGACGTATTTGCCGAGATCGGACAGTGCCGCGATCGCTTCCACCATGGTGTCGTTTGCAACCACGACGCGATAGGGCTGCAAGCGGGCGCCCGGGCTTGCGGGCGCCATCAGAATGCGGAGCTTCTCGCCTTCCTTGAGGCCGCCGTCGCGGCCGCGCGGTCCGAGCGTTGCGGTGATCGCCTTGATCTCGTCGGCATTGGCGCCGAGATCGCGCAGCACGGAGGCGACGCTGTCGCCCTTCTTGACGATGTGGACGCGTTCGCCGTTGGGATTGCCGCCGGTGATCTGCTCCTTGGTCTTCGGCAGCAGCGTGACGTTTTCCGGCACCACGCGCGTCTCGAAGCCCGCATAGGGGTCGGACGGCGACACCTCGGTGGCGTAGGCCATCTTGATGTCGGAGGGACCGGTCGCACCGGAGACGTCGGCTGTGGCATTGGCGAGCGAGGCGTAGCGCACCCCGCCATTGCCGCGCCAGTTGGCGGCATCGCGCACCCGCATCAGGATGTCGTCGAGCGCCACCACCGCGGAAATCTTGGCCTTCGGCAGCACCGGCGACAGGTCCTTGGTCACGAAGGACACTTCCGCGTCGGGCTCGACGGCTTCCGGATTGTTGGGATCGTCGGAGGCCGTCTTCGGATCGGAACCGACATCGGTGAGCAGGCGCTGGGCGTTGAACGGCGGGATCTTCGCCGACAGGTCGCTCGTCGTCATCGACAGGTTGCCCGCGATCCGGACGAAGGGACGCACGCGCATCACGTCACGGTTGCCGACGCGGGCGACCGTCGAAACCCGCATGACGTTGCGCGAAGCCGTGGATTCGCTCGGCGGCGGCAGGCGGTCGCTCTTGTGCAGCGTGGCGGCGCGATCGGCGGCGCCGAATGCACCCCGCAGCGCGCCTTCGACCCGCTCCGGCACCTTGGCGAAGGTCATTTCGCCGTCGAGCGACGCGAAAACGGCGCCGCCGATCAGGGCCGCGCCGCAGAGTCCGGTCAAGATTGTCCCGCTGAACCATTGCACCGAGACGCGGCGGCGGTCGATCACGGCGGCTTCAGAACCATCGACGGACAGCGGCGGCTCGTGGCCGAGATCGATGATCCCGGTCTCACGCCCGTAAGCGCCGCGTGACGTCCTGTGGTTCAACCCAAGTCCCCCGATTCAACGACCCAAAAGCCCCTGTCTCAAGCTTCTTCCCGGTCGCCCTCTTCGAGGCGTATCGCGGGAAAACGGCAAGCCGCATAGGCGTTCGCGGTCAGAAGGCCCCGATGACGGGCCGGCCGAAATTACGAACAGCTAAACGGAAAAAGGTCTCTCGATGTCTCTCGAATGTCCGAAGAAGGTCGCGTCATCTGCAAGATCGCCTTCCTCTGACCCCATGAAAATCGCTGGCAGCCCCCACAGGCACCCAGCGATTCAAGCTTGTCTCTTACCAGAACGCCGCGGGATTGTGGCTCAAGTACGGCGCCAAATATGGAAAAAGTTTCCTGAAACGGGGGGCGCCGGAGGGTGCCCAAGGGGGCGCCCAGAGCCGCTTCCGGAGACCCCCTGGAGCCCCTCCGGAGCTCCCTAGGGCGCAAATTTTTTTTGAGATTTTTTGCGGCGCGGTCACCGTCCGTGCGCCCGTTGGCGCCCTAATCGGCTGGAATCGCTGGAATTTTTTCGATGATCCACTGTGCGACGATTTGTTGACGATTGGCGTTGACAGCCCGGAAGGTGGGGCCTATAACCCCAACCACTGAGCGCGGCGCCGCCGGGTCACTGACCGAGGCGAGCGAACGCGCCACTGATGCTCCTCACCTTGTTGAGTGACACAACAATCGACGTCAAGTCGGTTGGAGTCATTCATCGTCGGTAAGGGTGTCGGAACCCTTCCTCCTCGGAAGGTTGGGACCTCTCCGGTTCCGGGCTGTTTGACAAGTGAAGATGAAGAAAGAGAAACGTGGACGGCGGAGTCCTTGCGGGTCTCGCTTCTGAAAAGCCTCGGCTTTTCTGATCGAGACCGGACGAAAGACTTCGGCGGTACACGTTTAAAGGAAACACCATCGTTGCCAGCGATGTGAATCGCAGGCAGCTCTTCGGCTTCGGCCGATGAAAAATGGTGGGACCTCGTCAAACGTTGTGATCAGCCGGTTCAAAGTTCAAGTCCAACTTGAGAGTTTGATCCTGGCTCAGAGCGAACGCTGGCGGCAGGCTTAACACATGCAAGTCGAGCGGGCGTAGCAATACGTCAGCGGCAGACGGGTGAGTAACGCGTGGGAACGTAC
>Ga0209589_1000026_pt1 | contig 158154 bp, 141 predicted proteins | sample CowpeawhiteBW_FD_187525 | JGI IMG/M metagenome (GOLD analysis project Ga0209589, IMG submission 187525) | Root nodule microbial communities of legume samples collected from California USA - Cow pea white BW (SPAdes) (version 2) | ecosystem: Host-associated > Plants > Roots > Nodule | place...
TATGCCTATCCTTATCGCCATCCTTACGACTATCCTTTGACATGGTGACCTCGTGACCAACCATTCCACGAGATCTTCCTAACCCACCAGATCAGCCCTCAGCACGTGGTCCCTGGATGACGCTCACGCATCTGCGACTGATACGGGAGCCGAGCGCTATCGGAAGCCGGTCAAGCAAATCGGCAGCGCGCGCGTCGCGGTCGGAGCGGCAACCTTTCCGCTGTACGTCTCGGCCGACTGGTCGAAGCCGTTGCCGGACATCACGCGCGCAGTTCTCGTCCTGCACGGTGTGCTGCGCAATGCCGACGACTATTTCCGCTCTGCCCTGGACGCGCAAGCGGCGGCTGGCGAGGCCGGCAAGACGACGCTGATGATCGCGCCGCAATTCCTGACGCAAGCCGACGTCGATGCGTTCAATCTCCCCGAAAACATGCTGCGCTGGACTATCACGGGCTGGGAGGGCGGTGATCCCGCGCTCGCGCCCGGTCCAGTGAGCTCGTTCGAGGTGCTCGATGCCATCCTGGCGAAGCTTGGCGACCGCAAGCTACTTCCGAACCTGAAGCAGGTGGTGGTGTTCGGCCATTCCGGCGGCGGGCAGGTCGTGCAGCGCTACGCGATCGCGGCGAACGGCGACAAGGTGCTCACGCGAGAGGGCATCGGCGTACGCTATGTGGTCGCCAACCCGTCCTCCTACGCCTATTTCAGCAAGGACCGGCCGGAGCCCACGATCGCCGCGAGCTGCCACGGCTACAACCGCTGGAAGTTCGGCATGGACGACCGTCCGCCCTATCTCGCCGCGCCGACGCCGGCCGCGCTGGAGCAGGCCTATGTCGCACGGCGCGTGATCTATCTGTTGGGAACGCTCGACACCAATCCCAACCATCCCGCGCTCGACAAATCCTGCATGGCGGAGGCCGAGGGTCCGTATCGATATGCGCGTGGCCACGCCTATGTCGCCGTCATGAAGGCGCGCGACAACGGCACGCCGAACCACAGCGAATGGGACGTGCCCGGGGTCGGCCACGAAGGCGGCAAGATGCTGACATCGCCCTGCGGCCTCACCGCGGTGTTCGACATTCCCGGCTGTGCGGCCGCGCACTGATCGCGAGATCGGCGCGTTATGCCGGCACGATCGCCTTGCCGATCGGCCACAGCGCGATGCCGGCGAGCTTGAGATGCGCCCAGGCGAAGGGAATGCCGATGATGGTCACTGCCAGCAGCAGCGCAGTGATCAGGTGCCCGATCGCGAGCCACCAGCCGGCCAGGATGAACCAGATTATGTTGCCGATCAGACCAAGCGGCCCGGTGCCGGTGTCGCTCTGGCCGGTCAGTTCGTCGCGGCGCACCGCGCGCGAGCCGAACGGCAGCAACGTATAGACCGCGATGTTGAAGGCGGCGCGCGCCCAGGGCAGGCCGATGATGGTGATCGCCATGATCACGGCGGCGACCAGCCAGCCGAACGCCATCCATGCGCCGCCGATCAGAATCCAGAGGATGTTCAGGAGAATAGACACAGGCTGCATGGCTGACACCTTCGCGCCGCGTGGGACCGCCCGGAATATAGGCCCGCGGCCTTCGCGGCGGTAGGTGCAGCCTGGAGTGCTTTCGAGCGAAGTGGATAGCGGTTCGCGTGAAGGAAACGCGTCAAAACACGGATCTAGAGCTTCGGTTCTGATTCAATCAGAACCGAAGCTCTAGGCGTGCGCGAGCGCAGGCGCGCCGGACGCGGCGAGCAGGCGCTTGAGCTCGGCAGCCGGCTTCGGGGCGCTGAAGAGGTAGCCCTGCATCTCGGTGCAGCCGAGCTCGCGCAGCAAGTCGCGCTGCTGTTCGGTTTCGACGCCTTCCGCCGTCGTGGTCATGTTGCGCGAGGCGGCGATGTTCACCACCGACTGCACGATCGTCGCCGAGCCGTCGACGGCGATGTCGCTGACGAAGCTGCGGTCGATCTTGATCTTGTCGAACGGGAAGCGCTTCAGGTAGCTCAGCGACGAATAGCCGGTGCCGAAATCGTCGAGGGCGATCCTGACGCCGAGGGCGCGCAACTGGTGCAGGATCGCGAGCGCCACCTCGTCGTCGCCGATCAGCACGGCCTCCGTGATCTCAAGCTCGAGCCGGCTCGGCTTCAGGCCGGAGGCATCGAGCGCAGTTGCGACCTTCAGCGCCAGGGAGATGTTCTTGAACTGGATCGGCGACACGTTGACGGCGAGGCGGATGTCGTCCGGCCAGGTCGCGGCCTCCATGCAGGCGGTCCGCAGCACCCATTCGCCGAGTTCGCCGATCAAGCCGGTGTCCTCTGCGACCGGGATGAACTCGGCCGGCGAGACCATGCCGCGCTCGGCATGGCGCCAGCGCAGCAGCGCCTCGCAGCCGGTCACCTCGCCGCTGTTGAGGTCGAGCAGCGGTTGATAGTGGATCTCGAAGCCGCCGTCGGTCATCGCCTGCCGCAGATCCTGTTCCATCGTCAGCCGTGCGCGGGCCATTGCGCCCATCTCCGGCTCGAAGAAACGGTGGGTGTGGCGGCCCTCGGCCTTGGCGCCATACATCGCGATGTCGGCATTGCGGATCAACTGGTCGAGGTCGGTGCCGTCCCGCGGCGCCAGCGCGACGCCAATGCTGGCATCGGTCGACAGGTGATGGCCGAGGCAATCGCAAGGCTGCCGGATCGCGCGATGCACGCTGGCGACGAAATCCTCGACGTCGCCGATGCCGCGGATCGCGGTCTGGATCACCGCGAACTCGTCGCCGCCGAGCCGCGCGATCAGGTCGCCTTCGCTCAGGCAGGCCTTGATGCGGCCGGCGATGGTCTTGAGCAACTCGTCGCCGACATGGTGACCGAGCGAATCGTTGATGCCCTTGAACTCGTCGATGTCGATGTAGAGCAGGGCGAATTGCTGGCCCTTCCTGGCCCGTTCCAGCTCGCGCTCGATCTGCTCGCGGAACAGGACGCGGTTCGGCAGATCGGTTAGCGCATCGTAATGGGCGAGACGAGCGATCCGCTCATTGGCGCGCCGCCGCTCGGTGACGTCGTCCACGACGGTGATGATGTAGCGCGGCGTGCCGGCCTGGTCGCGGATGCCGATCCGGCGTGACGTGATGTAATGCTCGCCGGTCACATGGCTGAGCCAGCGGTGCTCGTCCTTGAACAGGCCGTCGGGCGATTGCAGGACGGTGTTGTCGTCCTCGGCGATCACTGCCGCGAGCTCCGGCGGGAAGATGTCGACCGCCGTCTTGCCGATGATGTTCTCGCGCGAAGTGCCGAAATGGGTCTCGGCGACGCGGTTGACCAGCAGGTAGCGGCGGGTATGCGCGTCCTTCACCGTGATCTGCGAGGGAATGTGGTCGACGATCTCGCGCAGGAAGGCGTTGTTGCGGTCGCGCTCCTGCTCCAGGTTGCGCCGTTCGGTGATGTCCTCGAGCGTCGCGACCCAGCCGCCATGGGTCAGCGGCTGGTTGACGATCGAGAAGCTGCGTCCGTCGGCGGTGGGGGTGACGACCTCCATCACCTGTCCGTCGGCGATATTGGCCCGCACCGTCGTGCAGAACGCGTCGAGGTCCCCGACGAACGATCCGCTCATCTTGCGATGCCGCATCACCTCCTCGAAGCTGCACCCGGGCTTGATCAGCGCCGGCGAAAGGCCGCACATCTCGAGATAGCGCTGGTTGCAGACCACCACGCGTTCCGAAGCGTCGAACAGCACGAGGCCCTGGATCATGTTGTTGAGCGCGGTGTCGAGCCGCTGCCGCTCCGCGACCAGCCGCTGCCGGGCCTCGTGATTCTGCCGCAGGATCTGCCTGATCAGGGCGAACAGAACCAGCGCGACAGTGGCGGCTGCGAGCGTCGCGGCGGAGATCAGAAAGCGGGTCTGCGCCTGCCAGTCGGCGAGCGCGGCCTCGATCGTGTTGGTGGCGATGACGACGGCGGGAAAATAGCGGAGCTTCGCTGCCGAGCCGAGCCGCGCGCTGCCGTCGATCGGGCTGATCATGCGCATCGTGTGTTGGCCGCCCTCGCGCGCGGTGAGCTCCACCAGCCGCGCGGCGGAGAGCTTGCGGCCGATCAGGGCGTCGACATGCGGATAGCGCGCGAGCAGGGTGCCGTCGGTTTGGACCATGGTGATCGCAGCGCTCGTCCCCGGCGTGACCGAGGCAAAGAACTTCTCGTAGTTCAGGGGATCGATCCGCCGCGTCATGACGCCGAGGAAGCCGCCGTCCGGCCCGCTCAGGCGGTGGGCGATGATGGTGCTGAGACCGCTGATCAGTATGCTGCGCAGGGTTTCCGTGCGCACCGGCTCGGGGTGCGCATCGAACTTGAAGCTCTTGAAATAGTCGCGCCCGGAAATGTCGAGTCTCGCCGGCGGCGGCAAATCGCCCGACCAGGTGATGACCTTGCCCTCGGTATCGAACAGCGAGATCTTGCCCAGGAACGAGACGCTCCTGGCCTTGAGGATCTGATGTGCTTCCGGCGTCGACATCCTGGTCCTGAACAGCTCCGGCGAGCTGATCTCGGAGATCCGCAGCTTGTCGATCATGGTCTCGGCGATGATGTCGGAGTCCTCGAACTGCTGATCGAAGTGACGGGCGAGCAGCAGGACGGTGTTCTCCAGCTCGCGCTCGCTGTTGACGAGGGCGCGTTCGCGGAATTCGCCGACCATCATGATGGTGCCGGCGAAGATCGCGGTCACCAGCAGGGCGCCGCAGACGCTGAGCCACAGCACCGGCCCGCGGAGGACCGCCGCGACCCGCCATCGTCTCGTACCTGGTTCTGATGGGACGTCCGCCTGCCCCTGCATCGATCCACGCATGCCATACCCCTGCCGGCATGGATAAGCCGCAGAGTTCGCATAAGCCGTTAGGAAAATCGGTTACTCAACGCTTAATCGGAACGGATGTGTTTTGAGCGGAATGGTTGTGTGGCCGCAACCGGCTCAACAAGCTCCATTTTTCAAGGAGTCGAAATATCAGGTGCGTGGCGAGCTTGGCGGCCGGGCCCGAATTATTTCTCTGAGCGTCGGCGCGGTCGGTATGACCTGGCGGGTCAGGGGCGTCGACCGGGCTCGGTCAGGCCCATGCTGCGGGTCAAAAGATCATAGACATGGCGCGTCAATGGCACCAACGCGCCGCGTCGGGTCCAAAGGAAATAGGTCATATCAGGGAGTTTCGGCAGTCCGTCGGCCTCGCCAAGCACCCTGAATTCGGGATTGAGGAAGTCCACTCCGCGCGCGGTGACTCCAAGGCCGGCGCGCAGCCCCGCCTTGATGCCTACCAGATTGGGGGCCACGTAGTTTGCGCGCCAGGCGACGCGTGATTGCTCGAGGGCGTTGAGGGCAAAGCGCCTGAAAATGCTGGGCTCATCGGCGAGCACCAAAGGCACGGGTTGCGCGGGGTCGTGAACATAGTCGGCGGAGCACAGCCAGACGGTGGGAGTCCGACGAATCACCATGCCCTCCAACGTTTGATCGAACCGGGTGGAGACCGTCAGATCAATATCGCCGGCATGGAGGGCCTCCATCAGAAACGGGCTGCGGTCGACGCGGATCTCCATCTTGATGCTTGGCAGGGAGCGCGCGACATGCGTGAGAATGGTCGGCAGCAGCGAATCGGCGACATCAAGCGGCGATCCGATCCGCACGGTGCCTTCGAATTGCTTGCCGGTCATGGTCCTGACGGCTTCGTCGTTGATGATGAGAATCTGCCGTGCGTAGCGCACGAGCATCTCGCCTTGTGGCGTGAGGACTTTGCTGCGGCCGCGTTGCTCGAACAGGGGCATGCCGAGCATCTGTTCCAGGCGCTGCATCTGCTGCGTCACGGCGGATTGCGTTCGCAGCACCGTCTCCGCCGCGGCCGCGAACGTTCCGCGCCGGTCGACGGCGACCAGCGTCCTGAGGAGGTCAATATCGAGATTAATCATTAGACCTCCTTAAGGCATTACATAAGAACTTCTAATGCTTCCGCCTGTCATTCTAATTTGTGCCGGTGTCGGAGCAAACGTAGCGTAACCCCACAACCTTGAAAAGAAGAGGAAACCAGCGTGACGTCTGCGCACCCTCATATGAGCGCCATCCATTCGGCGGTCTCAAACATTAGAGATGCTTTAGATGGAGGCGCCACGCCCGACAAGCTGAAGGTCGCGCTCGGCGCCGTCCTGGAGCTCGCGTCGCATCGCGACTGGTGGGCGAGCGACCGGTACCCGGCGCCCACGGAAGGTGAGCAGCAGGCTCGCTATCTGATCACGCAAGACGACGATCAGACCTACGCGCTCTATCTGAACGTCATGCGGTCCGGCAAAAAAATCCCTCCGCACAACCATACGACATGGGCCTGCATCGCGGCTGTCGAAGGCGCCGAGACCAACTACCTCTATGAGCGCCTCGACGACGGCTCGAGGCCGGGGGTCGGCGTGCTCGGCGCGCCGAAAAGGGTGGTCATCGAGCCGGGCTCCGGTATCGCGCTGATGCCCGACGATATCCATTCGGTGCACATCGAAGGCAACGATATCATCCGGCACCTGCACATGTACGGTCGCGCGCTGGAGACGCTCGACGAACGCCTTGTCTATGATCTGGAAAAGGGCACGTGCGAGGTGATGAAGATCGGCGTGAAGACGCGGAGCTGAATCTGTGGAGCAGGATTCGCTGAGCGCCTCGACGCGTCTTCTGCGCGCCGGTCGCCCCCATGTCGGATGGGTGAATACGCCGGTGACACGTGCGAGCACCTACGTGTTCGAAAGCGTCTCGCAATGGCGGCAAACGCGCGCGGTTCGGGAAGAGCAGCGCACCGCCTCCTATGGGGCACGCGGGACGGACAGCACCTTCGCCCTCGAGGACGCGCTGGTCGAGCTGGAGGGCGGACATCGGGCGCAGCTCTTTCCAACGGGACAGGCTGCGATTGCAACGATGATGCTCGGGCTCCTGCAGCCCAACGATCATGTGTTGGTCACCGACGCCGTCTATGAGCCGGTCCGTCGCTTCTGCGCCAAGCATCTCGCGCGGCTTGGCGTCAATGTCGAGTTCTATTTGCCCGATGGCAGCGACATCGCCTCGCGACTGCGTCCGGAGACCAAGCTGATCTATGCCGAATGTCCGGGATCGCTGGCCTTCGAGATGTTGGATTTGCCGGCGCTTGCTCAACTGGCGCGGCGGTGCGGCTGTCTTCTAGCCGTCGATAACACATGGGGCTCCGGCCTGCTCTATCGTCCGTTATCGCTGGGGGCCGATATCTCGGTGCTGGCCGCGACGAAATATCTCGGCGGTCATGCCGACGTGATGATGGGAGCACTTGTCAGCAACGAGCGCGCATGGAAGGCCATCCAGCTCGCGTCGGTCGATTTCGGCCAGACCGTAGGCGCCGACGATGCGTATCTGGTGTTGCGCGGGTTGAGGAGCCTGGCGCCGCGTCTGCAGATGCATGAGCGCCATGCCATGCTCGTGGCGCGTTGGCTGGAGCAGCAACCGCAGATCGCCCGGGTGATCTGCCCGGCTCTTCCGAGCCATCCAGGACATGAGATCTGGCGTCGCGACTTCAACGGCACGAACGGTCTGTTGTCGGTCGAGTTTAGCCAGGAATTCTCGCAAGCCGACGTCGAGGCGACAATCGATCGACTCCGCCTGTTCGGCGTGGGGGCCTCATGGGGCGGCTTCGAAAGCCTGGTGGTGCCCGCCGATATGATGAAGGCGCGCACGCTGTGCGACTGGTCGCAGCGAGGCCGCGTCGTCCGCCTGCATATCGGGCTGGAGAACCCGGAGGATCTTATCGCCGACCTCCGACAAGCCCTCGCGCCGCTCAAGGCCTGACGCCGCGGCGGTTGAATGGTTCGCACATTTTTCTCTTCGGTCCTCACCGATCACATGAGCCAAGGAACGATGCCTTCACAACCCAAGACGACGATCGGATGCCTCACCGCAACCGCCCTGAAAGCCTGGCTGGACGACAAGGAGGAGATTGCCCTCATCGATGTCCGCGAACACGGCGAGTATGGCGAGGCTCATCTCTTCTTTGCGGTGAACGCGCCATTCAGCCGTCTGGAATGCGAGATCACGCGGCTGGTGCCGCGGCTGAGCGCTCGGATCGTCGTCTATGACGAAGACGGCGCAACGATTGCCAAACGTGCTGCCGCGCAGCTTGCGCGCATGGGATATTCCGACGTGGCCGTGCTGGAGGACGGCGCAAAAGGATGGACAGCAGCCGGCTACAGACTGTTCGCCGGCGTCAACGTGCCAAGCAAGACGTTTGGTGAACTGGCCGAGCACTTCTTTGACACGCCGCGAATTGGCGCCCGCGAGTTGGCGGAGCGGATCGGAAGGAAAGACGATCTGATCGTGCTCGACGGCCGGACGTTCACGGAATTCAAGAAGATGAGCATCCCGGGCGCAACCTGCTGCCCGAATGGAGAGCTTGCGCTTCGTGTCGATGATGTGGTGCCGAGCAAGAGCACCACTATCGTCGTCAATTGCGCGGGGCGCACCCGCAGCATCATTGGGGCGCAGACGCTCATCAATCTCGGGCTGCCCAATCCCGTCATGGCCCTCGAGAACGGCACGCAGGGCTGGTTCCTCGCGGATCTCGAGCTTGAACACGGCGTGCAGCGCCGCCACGACCAAGCCGTGAATCCGGCCGACATCGAAGGCCGGCGTGCGAGAGCCCGGGCACTCGCGGATCGATTTGGCGTCGAGGTCGTCGACGAGAAAACGGTGAGACGCTGGCTCTCCGAGACGCATCGGACGACCTTCCTGTGCGACGTGCGCACGCCGGAGGAGTTCGCGAACGGCTCGCTGCCCGGCGCCCAGCATACGCCGGGCGGGCAGTTGATCCAGGCGACCGATCAATATGTCGGCGTGCAGCGCGCTCGGCTCGTGCTTTTCGACGATGAGGGAATCCGCGCCCGGGTCGTGGCGAGCTGGCTGACGCAGATGGGCTGGGAAGCCGTCGTTCTCAAGGAAGGTATCGCTGCCAATGTTGCCGCAATGCCGGTCGCCGCAATCCAGCCCTCGCAGCCAGCAGCACTGTCCGTCGAGGACCTTGCGGATGCGCTGCGCCAAGGTGGGTGTCAGGTGGTGGATATCCGGTCCAGCACGGAGTTTCGTGCCGCCCATCTCGCCGGCGCGCGCTGGTCGATCCGGCCGCGCCTCGACCGCCTGCGCCTTGCACTCGACGAGCCTGTGATTCTGATCGCCTCGTCGCCCGGCATTGCAGCTCTGGCCGCCGAGACGCTGCGCGAGCAGGGCGTGACCGACGTCCGAATTCATTGCGGGACACCGGAGGACTGGCGCAGGACCAAGCTATCGACGGTCGCAACCCCTGACGAGCCGCCGGATGCGGATTGCATCGACTTCCTGTTCTTCGTGCACAATCGGCATGACGGCAACAAGCAGGCCGCACGCCAATATCTTGAATGGGAGACGAACCTCGTCCGGCAGATCGACCCGCAGGAGAGGGCACGCTTCGTCTTTCGATAACACCGAATCAGGAGAGCAGAACGATGCGAGGAACGCCGTACGCGAATACTTTGGGAATCACCGTCTTCGCTCTTTTCCTGACGGTCGGCGTCGCGCATGCCGATCGTCTCACGGAGATCAAGGAGCGTGGCAAGCTCGTCTGCGGCACGCAGAGCACCAGCGTTCCCTATGCCTATCAGGACCAGAGCTCGCGCACCTTCGTCGGCTATGACGTCGATATGTGCAAGGCTCTCGCCAAGGGTCTCGGCGTCGAACTCGAGCATCGTCCGCTGTCGACGGAAGCGAGAATTCCCGAGCTGAAGCTCGGGCGGGTGGATGTTGTGGCGGGGTCGATGGCTTATCTGCCCGAACGTGCCCAACAGGTCGACTACAGCCTTCAATATCTGCGAGGAGAGATCAAGGTGCTGGTCCGCGAAAACGCAGGCATCGCCAACCTTGCCGGCCTCGCCGGCAAGCGCGTGTGCGCTTCGAAGGGGTCGAGCTCCGCCGCCATCGCCGAGCGGGTCCTGACCAACAGCCGCGTGATGGGCTTCCAGGACGTGGCCGCGTGCAATCTCGCGCTACAGACCGGTCGCGTCGACGCTTTCACGGCCGGTGAGCTGGTCCTCAAGCGTTTCCTGAACGCGTCGGAGGCGTCGGCCGAGCACTATACGTTGCTGCAGGAGCCGACGGCGGTCGAGCACATCGGCCTGGTGGTCGACAAAGGAAACCCGGAGCTGCTGGCGGCCATCAATGGCGTGATCCAGAAGATGGATTCCGACGGCGAGCTCGACGCCATCTTCAATCGCTGGATGGGCAAGGACACCGTCTACGGCCTGTCGCGCAACTTCAAGGTCGAACCAGTCAGCACGGCGCAATAGGCGGCTGCGGTGAATTTCGACTGGAGCTTCCTGGCGAGCCAAAGCGTCGCGCCCCGCCTGTTGTCGGGGCTCGCCACCACGCTGGAGTTGTTCGTTGCGTCCTGGATCGGCGGCCTTCTGGTAGCCTTTGTCGTCGTCGGGTTGCGCGCAATCCCGTTTCCGCCGCTCGGCTGGATCATGCGCATCTTTGTCGAGTACCACCGCAACGTACCGACGGTGGTGCAGATCATGGTGTGGTACTTCGGCGTGCCCGAGGTTCTCCCGGACCCGATCCGCCAATGGATCAATCAGAACCAGTCGGAGTTCATCTTCGCGGCGATCGCCTTGTCCCTCAATGTCAGCGCGTATTTCTCGGAAGACGTCCGCTCCGGCCTGCGTGCCATCCCCAAGACGCAACTGGAGGCGGCGAGAGCGATCGGGCTGTCGGCCTTTTCCGCCATGCGCTATGTGACGGTACCGCAAGCTGTCCGGATTGCCGTGCCGCCGCTGCTGAACCGCACGCTCATCCTGTTCAAGGACACCAGCCTCGCCATGGTGATCGGCGTCGCCGAGATGACCTATCAGGTCAAGGCGATCGAGAATCTGACATTCCGCTCGCTGGAAGTGTTCGCAACCGCGACCATCGCCTATCTCGCGCTGTCGCTGACGATCATGGGCTTGGGCGCTTGGTTCGGCAAGCGATTCCCGCCGACCTTCAAGGCCTGACGATGCTCGAGCTTATCCAACAATACGGGGTGCTCTTCCTCGTCGGGTCGTGGCCGAACGGTCCATTGGGCGGATTTGCTGCAACGCTGATCCTTGCCTTCCTCGGCATGCTGCTGTCATTTCCGATTGCGATCGTGATCGGCATCGCCCGCACCGGAGGCTTGCGCGCCCCGCGGCTTCTGGCGACCATCTGGGTCTATGCCTTTCGTGGCATCCCGCTGGTCATGATCATCTTCTGGGCGTACTTCGTGCTGCCGCGACTGACCGGCATCGCCGTGCCGGCGTTCGTGACCGCGCTGTGCGCGATCGTCGTCTATGAATCGGCGTTTCTCGGCGAGATCGTGCGCGCCGGCTTGCAGGGACTGCCTGCCGGCCAGGCTGAAGCCGCCCGCTCGGTTGGGCTGAGCTACGGGCAAACGATGTGGCACGTCATGCTGCCACAGGCGTTGGCGAACATGGTGCCGTCGATCGTCAATCAGTTCGTCTCGACGATCAAGGCAACGTCGATCGTGTACATCATCGGCGTTCAGGAAGTGACGTTTGCCGCGCAGCAGGTCAACAGCATGGAAGTCGGCAAGGCATTTCAGACCTTCATGGCTCTGGCGTGCTTCTACTTCACTGTTTGTTACCTGATATCCCTGATCGCGCAGTATCTGGAGCGACGCATGCACCGAAGGCAAATGGGCATTGCCTGAGCGAGCATGCACAACGCGTGGAGACCATGATGCGGACGAACATGATCGAACTGGACGGGGTCAACAAATGGTATGGCAATTACCATGCCCTGAGTGATGTCACGGGTTCAGTGACGAACGGCGAGGTGCTCGTCGTGTGCGGACCATCGGGGTCGGGCAAGTCGACATTGATTCGCACGATCAACCGTCTGGAGCCGATTCAGCGTGGCACGATCCGGATCGGCGGAGAGGACATCTACAAGCAGGGAAAAGACATCAATGCATTGCGCGCCGGCATTGGTTTCGTGTTTCAGCAGTTCAACCTGTTCCCGCATCTATCGGTCCGGCAGAACATCACGCTTTCCCCGGTGAAGGTCGGCGGCATGTCCCGCGCACAAGCCGACGAGCTGGCGGATTCGCTGCTTGCAAAGGTCGGACTGGCGCACAAGGCCGATGCGATGCCTGCCAACCTGTCAGGAGGTCAGCAACAGCGGGTAGCGATCGCGCGTGCGCTCGCGCAACGTCCGCCGGTGATCCTGTTCGATGAGCCGACCAGTGCGCTCGATCCCGAAATGGTGGGCGAGGTGCTGTCCGTCATGAAGCAGCTCGCGCAGGACGGCATGACGATGATGGTGGTCACGCACGAAATGGGCTTCGCCCGCGACGTCGCGGATTGGATCTGGTTCATGGACGAAGGGAAGATCGTCGAGCGGGCGAGGCCGGACCAGTTCTTCACGTCGCCCGAACACCCCCGCGCGCAGAAGTTTCTATCCGACGTCCTGAGGCCGCATAGCGTATCCTCTCACTGACCCGGACGTGAGCCGCGCCGATTGTGGCTCGTCCGGCCGGGTAGCAGCACGTCCAGCATCGCCTGACCTCAGCGGCGGAAGCCGTTGGCGCGCGAATAGGCCGCGCGGTTCTGCGGCGCCGGTCGGGCGGCGAGGCTCGCGCGGCTCTCGCTGGCGAGCGGGGTTGCGGGCTTCAAATCCTCGAGGAAGATCGGCTTGGCGAAGTAGTAGCCCTGCGCGTAACGGATTCGGGTCGCGGCCTGCAGATAGGTGAGCTCCTCGTAGGATTCGATGCCCTCGGCGATCACGGTCATGCCGAGCGCCTCGCTCAGCGATTCGATCGCGCGCAGGATGCCCTGGCTGCGCGGCCGCTTATGGATGTCGGTGATGAACGAGCGGTCGATCTTGATCTCGTCGGCGGTGATGTCGGCAAGCGCCGACAGCGACGAATAGCCGATGCCGAAGTCGTCGATCGAGATGCCGACGCCGATCTTGCGCAGGATCGGCAGGATCTGGTCCTGGAAGTGCGACCGGGTGACGAAGGCGTCCTCGGTCACCTCGATCATGAAGCGCTTCGGAAAGCCGGTTTCCTCGATCGCGCGGGCGAACGCGCGCATGAATTCGAGATTGCCGGCCTGCTTGGCGGCGACATTGATGCTGATCGTCGCGGCCGGTCCGAAGGCGGCGTTGATCAGGTCGATCGACTTGACGATCTCCGCCAGCACCAGGAGCGTCAGCTCGTCGATCAGCCCGAGCTCGACGGCGAGGTTGATGAAGGTGCCGGGCGCCTGGATCACGCCTTCGTCGTCGCGCAGCCGCACCAGCGCCTCGATGCCCATGACCTCCTGGGTGCGGATGTCGACCTTGGCCTGAAATGCGCAGCAGAAGCGCTTTTCCAGGATCGCCAGCCGCAGCGACTGCTCGATCTTCATCCGCGCCAGCGCCTCGCGCTCCATGCTGGTGTCGAAGAACGCCGTCGAGCCCTTGCCGTTGTTCTTGACGCGGTACATCGCGATGTCTGCGTTCTGCCGCAGCGCCTCATAGCTCCTGCCGTGTACGGGGTAAAGGCTGACGCCGATCGAGGTCGAGGCAAAGATCTCGGACTGATCGATGAAGAACGGCGCCTTCAATCGCTCCTGCATGACGCGGATGAACTCGGCGACCTCCCGCTCGCCGCTGACCGGGTTGAGCAGCAGCAGGAACTCGTCGCCGGAGATGCGTGACAGGATGTCGGTGTCGCGCAAGGCGTGTCCGAGCCGCTTGGACAGCTCGATCAGCAGCGCATCGCCGATCGCATGTCCGTAATAGTCGTTGATGTGCTTGAAATTGTCGACGTCGAGGAAGGCGAGCGCGAACTGGTCGTGTGATCCGTCGCCGCGGATCAGGCTGGTGACCCGATGTTCGATGACCCGCCGCGTCGGCAGGCCGGTCAGCTCGTCGTAATAGGCCGAGCGGAACAGTTGGTCTTCGAAGGCCTTCTGCTCGCTGATGTCGGTCGAGCTCGAGATCAGCAGGGAGCGTCCGGCGATCTGCACCGGCCGGTGCGAGGTGAGAAACACATGTTTGGAGGCGCCGCAGGTCAGCGTCTCCTCCAGCACCACGGGGCGGCCGCCGCGCAGCATATCAAGGGAGGTTTCATGGCGGTCGTCGATCGCCGACGGCTGGCTGGCATTGGCGGCAAGCTGCAATTGCGCGGCCGCGGCTTCGTTCACGACGAGGAATTCGCCGTGCTCGTCCTGCACCGTCACGCCGGTGGGCAGCAGGCGAAGAAGATCGCGCAGGATGGACAATTCATTGCTGGAAATGCTCTCATTGCCGGTCGCTGACACGCCGGGCTGAAAGTCGTGTTTGACAAAATTATGCATGGGCCGAGCTTGGCAAAGTCCCTTGTAGTTTTGGTTAAGCGGAACTGTGAAAAGCCGTGACAGAATGAACTGACGACGGCTTTCGCAAGCGGTCGCGGCAATCGTCATTAACAGACTATCAATGCGAAACGGCACCGCTCGCGAAAGCGATTGAGGTTCGTGCGGTTGCGCGTCGCACGCAAAAGGCGGCCTCGCTACTGAGATGTCGTGTCAACTGCTGGGAAGCCGGCACTGCATGGTGCAGTGAACGCCGGTCTTCAGATAACTGATCTCGGTCTTGCCATCGAACGGCCGCAGCGCCGATTTCAGCAGCTTGGTGCCGAAGCCGGCTTCACCGACCGTCTCGACCGCCGGTCCCTCGGTCTCATCCCAGATGACGTTGAGACGGTCGTCGTCCACCGTCCATGACACCTGCAGGAATCCGCGCGGCGAGGAGAAGGCGCCGTACTTGCCGGCGTTGGTGGCAAGTTCATGGAAGATCAGCGCCAGCGACACCGCGAGCTTGGCGGGCAGGAACAGTTGCTCGCCATTGAGGGTGAACCGCACATGACCGTAGGGCCCGAGCTCCGAGCGCAGCAAATCCTTGATATCGCAGCCATAGCCATCGACCCGCGCGATCAGATCGTCGGTCGCCGACAGCGCGCGGATGCGGTGATCGATGCGCTCCCAGACGTCGGGCCGGTCCTGCAGCGCCTGGTGCAGGACGGCGTGAATGGTCGAGGACTTGTTCTTCAGCCGATGCTGCAGCTCCTCGACCACCAGCTTGCGGTATTGCTCTTCCTCGATCAGCCGCTTGGAATCCTCACGCTGTTGCATGACCAGGGAGCGATAGTGTTCCACGCCCCAGATCGCGATGCCGCACACCGCCCAGAAGATCATCAGAAGCGCGAAACGGGCCGGATCGACGGTCGTGTTGCTGAAATTGAAGACGATACCGAGCAAGCCGCTCGCGATCGCCGTCGCGATCCCGATCCTGAACCCGCCAAAGGCGGTCGCAAAGAACACGGCCGGGAAGTATGGCGTAAAAAACACGTCCGGCCGGAGCTGGGCCAGCCCGTAACGGGCGCCCGTCGCCAGAGCGAGACAGAGCAGCGCAACGGCGATCGCAACCGGCAGTGAGGGCTGGAAATTGCCCTGCCAGCCTTGCCTGAACTCGTCGATCCATTTCGTCATGTGTCGTTTCACTTCACGTGATCACATGCCCCAAAATAAGGCCGCTGCGACCGAAAAACCGCAGTTGTGTCCTTCCGGCCACAGATGGACCCGGCGCGCCGTTAACGTGGCGCTCGCTTGCGTCGTCCCGGTCGCGCGGCGAAAATCGGTGGTATCAATTGGGGATGGATGGGGCTTGGCATGAGACGGCGGGACAGCGAGGTCGCGGTGACCCGCGAGTTCGACAAGGCGGCGCAGCGGACTCGGCGGTGGGCGGGTTCCGTCATTCCGCGCAAGGCGCCCGATCTGGGTGAGAGATAATCGTCGTCGCCGAGGCAGACCAGTATGAATGCCAGGCTCGAGCGAAGGCTGCGTTATCTTGCCTCGATCATCGTGGCCGGCTGTCTGATGAGCGTCGTGGTCAACCTCGGCCAAGGTCGCCATGAGGCGGCGCAGATGATCGCGGGTTTCGCCTATGCGCTCGTGACGTGCGTGGTGATCGGCGGAATCGAGCTCTTCATTCTTCAGGGGCCGTTGGCAGAGCGGCTCAACCGCCTGTCATTCATTCGTCTGCTTGCCGTGCGCAGCACGATCTACGCCGTCATCATCATCGCCATTCAGTTGTTGCAGGTTGGCGAGCGAGCGGCAGGCTTGCGCCTGCAATCGTCCGTCAGGGATTTCGGCCTCAGCATCGTCTACTCCGCAGCGATATCGGTGCTGCTGAATCTCGGCTTCAGCATTGCCAATCTGATCGGTCCGCGCGTCTTCATGAATTTCGTCACCGGGCGCTATCATTCGCCGGTCGAGGAGAATCGCTTTGTGCTGTTCGTCGACATCGCGGGATCGACCGGGCTTGCCGAACGGCTCGGCGGCATCGGCATTCACCGCTTTCTCGATCGCACCTTCCGCCTGCTCACGGACTCGGTCGTGGACTATCGCGGCGAGGTTCTGAACTATATCGGCGATGAGGTGATTGTGACCTGGCCGGAAGATCTCGGGTCGGTCGATTGCCGGCCGCTACGGTGCTTTGTCGCGATGCGCGACGCGCTGCAAAACGCAGCGCCACAATTCGAGCGTGAATTCGGGGCAGCGCCGCAAATCCGCGGCAGCCTGCATTTCGGACCGGTGATCGTCGGTGAGATCGGCGACGTCAAGCCGGCGATCGTATTCAACGGCGATGTCATGAACACCGCGGCGCGGCTGGAAGAGCTGAGCCGCAAGGTCGATGGCGGCTTCCTCGCCTCGCGCGCGGCGATGGCGCGCTTTGCCGCGCCGCCGCCGGTTCCATTACATGACCTCGGCACGCTGCCGATCCGCGGCCGGATCGACGGGATCGAGGTGGTCGGGATTGGAGCGACGGTTTAGCCCTTGACCTCTCCGCAAGCGAAGCGGCGGTGCTGTCTTGTTGCGGTGTGCGCCAGCCCTCGCAAATCGCCACGTTCAGGCGCGCGAAAACGACGGCAGGGCCGCAACCCCGGCGCATCATGTGACAAACCGCAGCCAGGTCGAGAACGCTTCAATGCTAGGCTGCTCGGGATGATGGGCGACGTGAACGGAGTAGTAGCCGTAGCCCGGTAGCGACAGATCGTGAGCCTTGACGAACGCTCCGCTTCTGAGCTCGCGTCCAACGACAACGTCGCTGAAGATCGCGATTCCTTCACCGGCAGCCACGGCGTCGATTGCGTGCAGTTCTTCCCTGAAACTCAAGTGCCATGTCTTGTTGGTCTCCGGAATGGCAGGATCAATTGATCGCGCGGTCGCGAGCCAGCGGGACCACGTCGGCGCGTCGCGGTCGCGATTCATCCAGTCGAAGTGGATCAAGGGGTAGTGCAGGAGATCGGCGGCGCGTTCGATCCGTCGTCCTCCCCTCGCCAACAATTCGGGACTGCACACTGGAAAAAACGTGTCGCGAAAGATCTCCGTGCCGCTCAGATCAAGCGGCATGTGCCGCGCGTAGCGAATTGCAATATCGGCTTCTCCAGTTCGCAGATCGAGCACCGCGTCGGTCCCGATGATCTCCAACGGAATCTTTGGATAGGCCTCCCGCCACTTTGGCAACCGTGGCACCAGCCAACGGCTGGCAAAGGCATTTGGACTCGTCACCCGCAGCCGCCCGTGACTGACGCGCGGGGACGCTGAAGCGATCGCGCTGGCGAATGTATCGAAGCCGCTCCGGATCACCGGAAACAGTCGCTCGCCGGCACTTGTAAGTTCGAGGGGACGCGGGCGACGACGAAACAGCGGCTGGCCGCAAATGTCCTCGAGGATCCGGATCTGGTGGCTGATTGCGGTCGGCGTCACCCCGAGTTCATTGGCCGCCTCGCGGAAGCTCATATGCCTTGCGGCAGCCTCGAAGGCGCGTAGGGAACCCAGGGGCGGAAGCTTTCGCATTGTTCAAGCGTAGGTGAATTCAGCTCATGTGGCGACCAAGAAATTCGATTTTGCCGCGGATTAAGCGCTGTGCGACGCTTGCGGCCGTCAACGCCGCGTTGCAGCGGCGGATCGGGAGGCCGCCATGGACGCAACCAGCCTTGACGAAAGACATAACGGTGAAGCGGCGGACGTCGCCATCCTGAGACGGTCGGTTCGCGGCGACGTGGTGCTGCCGGGTGATGTGGCCTACGATCAGGCCCGAAAAGTCTGGAACGGCATGGTCGATCGGCACCCGGCCGCTGTTGTCTATTGCGCCGGCTCCGACGACGTCATTGCGGCCGTCAATTTCGCGCGGTCACAATCCCTGCTGGTCGCCGTGCGCGCCGGCGGCCACAACATCGGCGGCGCCTCGGTGTGCGACGGCGGGCTCGTCATCGATCTCTCGCGCATGAAGCAGATCGAGATCGATCCAGTCAGGCGGACGGCGCGGGCGCAGGCGGGTCTCAATCTCGGCGAGTTCGATGCGGCAACGCAGGCGCACGGCCTTGCGACCACGATGGGCGTCAACGCCGACACCGGAATCGCCGGACTGACGCTGGGCGGCGGCTTCGGCAAGCTCGGCCGCAAGCATGGCCTCTCCTGCGACAATCTCGTTTCAGCCGAGATCGTGACGGCGGACGGTCGATTGCTGCGGGCAAGCGCTGCCGAACATCCGGACTTGTTCTGGGCCATCCGCGGAGGCGGCGGCAATTTCGGCATTGTCACGAATTTTGAATACCGGTTGTTTCCGGTCGGTCCGATCTTGTTGGCCGGCTCGGTCTTGCATCCCTACGATCGCGCACGCGACGCGATGCGTTTCTATCATGCGTTTGCGAAGGCCGCTCCGGACGAGCTGAGCCTGGATGCGGCGCTGGTGACCATGCTTTCGGGTGAGCGGGCGTTGAGTATTTCGGCCTGCTATGTCGGTCCGATCGATGAAGGCGAGCGGGTCGTCAAGCCGCTGCGCGCATACGGAGCACCCATTCAGGATCAGATTGCACCGCGTCCCTATGTGGAAATCCAGGCCGCCGGAGATCCTCTGTTTCCGCGCGGCCGTCGTTACTACTGGAAGGCGCAGTTCCTGCGCGAACTGTCTGACGCGGCGATCGATACGCTCCTGGCGTCATATGCGACTGCCGCCGCGGAATCGCTGCTTGTGTTGCAGCACGTCGGCGGCGCGATCGCGCGCATACCGGTCAACGCCACGCCCTATGCCAACCGTGACGCGCTCTACGATTGCTTTCCCATTTCGATCTGGGACGATCCGGCAGAGGATGCGGCGCGGATCCGCTGGGCGCGCGAACTGTGGGAGGCCATGCGACCTTTCTCGACCGGTGGCGTCTATGCCAACAATCTCGGCGAAGAAGGAACGGAGCGCATTGAAGCGGCCTACGGCGAGAATTTTGCACGACTGGTTGCGCTCAAGACCAAATATGATCCGACCAATTTCTTCCGGTCGAACCAGAACATCACGCCGACGGCAGGAGCGACGCGCGGACGTGCCGATTGATCGTGGTACGTCAAACCGGGCGCGCGAGCTCGTATTTTCAGGTTCGCCTGAAGTCAAACGCGGTCGATGGCGGTCGCGCCGGGCGACTGGCGCGTTGTCGTCAGTCGTCGACGCTTATGAGGGCTTGCCCCGAACCGGCTTGATCACCACCTGCAGCCCGTCGCGCGGTTTGGGAATCGGCCACATCTGCCATTCGGCCTTGTAGCCGGCCGGCAGCGACACATCGAGATTCTGCACGAAGTGCCGGGCGAAGCACTTCGCCTGCATGTTGGCGAAGTGCAGGCCGAGGCACATATGCGCGCCGCCGCCGAACGGCACCCAGGCGAAACGGTGACGGCCGCGCTGTGCGTCCTCGGTGAAACGCAGCGGATCGAAGCGGTCAGGCTCCGGCCAGATGTCCTTCATGTGGTGCGTGAACAGCGGATTGATGCCGACCGCGGTGCCGGCGGGGATCGCGTATCCCCTGAAGGAGAAGTCGCGCACCGCGCGCCGCGGCATCGACGGCACCGGAGGCTTCAGCCGCAGCGCCTCCTTGAATGCCATCTCCGACAGCGGCATCGCATTGAGATGGTCCAGGCTGGTCGGCTCGTCTGCCGCGATGCCGAGTGCTTCGACCTCGTCGCGCAGCTTCTGCTGCCATTCCGGATGGGCGGCGAGCTCGCCGACGAAAGAGGTCAGGGATGAGGTCAGCGTGTCGTGCGCCGCCATCATCAGGAAGCTCATGTGATCGATGATGTCCTGCTCGGAGAGCAGCGCGCCGTCGTCATGCTTCAGTTGGCACAGTTGCGAGAACAGGTCGTTGCCGCCGCCGCGGGCGCGCCGGATCGGGATCTGCTCGGCGAAATAGGCGACGATGCGCTTGCGGCCCCTGACGCCGCGCGCCATCTGCGTGCCCGGCCATGGCCGGCGGATCGGTGCCACGGCCGCGGCCACCATGTCGACGAAGGCGCGGTTGACCTCGTCGACCTCGGGCCCGATGTCGGCGCCGAGGAACGAAGTCGCGGCGAGGTCGAGCGTCAGTTGCTTCATCGCCGGATAGATCAGCATCTCCCCCTGCTTGGCCTTCCATTGCGCGACCCGCGCGGCGATGCCGCGATCGAGCTCGGTGAAATAGGACTTCATCGGCTCGCTCTTGAAGGCGACCGACAGCGCGCGGCGGTGCAGGCGGTGCTCCTCGAAGTCGCGCAGCATCAGGCCGCGCGGAAACAGCCGGCCGAGGATGTTGTCCCAGCCATGCTCGGAGGAGAACTGTTTGGCCTGGTCGAACATCACGAGCTCATTGGCTTCGGGACCGAGCAGCACGATGCTGGTTTCGCCGAACATATGGCTGCGGTAGCACAGACCGTATTTCGCGGCGTTCTGCTCGATATGTCCCTTGGGATCGGCCAGTACCTGTAGCGTCTTGCCGATGATCGGCCAGCCCTCGTCGCCCGGAATGTGCTTCAGCGCGTTACGTTTCGGCGGCGTGACCGTGTAGGGGGTAGGTGCCACATTCTGCATCGACATGGCCATTGCTCCAATTGGGATGCCATTGCCCGGAGACGATCGGACAAATGGAGGCCGGTCGCCCGAAATCAACACGCTGGAGAACGAGGTCTGGTCCGCAAACAAACCCTTTGCCGCACTCACGTCCGCTCAGTCCGGCAGGTCGTGCAAGCCATGCCAATCTAACCGAAACCATGCCTGCGCGGGAAGAAAACAACGAGGCGGTGGCATTCCTGCGGATTTGTGATCACACCGGCGACTGTACAACTGACCAGTGCGCGCATGAGGCGGACGGTGACAACAAAGTCCAGTCTCGCCGGGGCGAGCACGTATAAGCCGTAGCCCATCGCGCAGGGAAAGCTGGAGTGTTCTTCGGTCCCACCTGTGGTCCTAGCTCGGCGCCTTTTTCACGGCACCGGGCCCATGGGTGCGATCGACACCAGGCCTTCCCTGCGCCCTGTCCAAGTGAGGGCGAAACGAAATACAAAACTCGGGCACATCATGTCGCGAGAACGCAAAGCCGCATCTTCACCTGTCATCGCCCGCGAAGGCGGGCGATCCAGTATGCCAGAGGCAGCCGTGATGGATCCGAGAGGCCGCAGCGTACTGGATCCCCCGCATGCGCGGGGGATGACGGCGGAGAGATGGGGTGCATCGCGGAGCCTGTCATCGGGCGGGGCGTTCGCGCGACCCGTTGGTTCCTCGCAATGACGGCGTTGAGACATCGCGCGAGAACTATCCCCACCGTCGTCCCGGCGAAAGCCGGGACCCATTACCCCAACTGCACATCGTTGCGCGACGCGGCCTATATCGCGTTCACCACCAAATGCAGTGGTTATGGGTCCCGGCCTTCGCCGGGACGACAGCGAATGTGGGGACGCGGCTCCGGGCTCCTGCGGGCGCAGAGATTCGTCGCTATCGCTCCTCGCAATGACGGGGTGAGACATCGGGCAAGATATGTCCCCCACCGTCGTCCCGGCGAAGGCCGGGACCCATTACCCCAACGGCTCATCATTGCGGGACGCTGGGGCCACGATCCCGTTCACCAGCAAATGCAGTGGTTATGGGTCCCGGCCTTCGCCGGGACGACAGCGAATGTGGGGACGCGGCTCCGGGCTCCTGCGGGCGCAGAGACTCGTCGCTATCGCTCCTCGCAATGACGGGGTGAGACATCGGGCAAGATATGTCCCCCACCGTCGTCCCGGCGAAGGCCGGGACCCATTACCCCAACGGCTCATCATTGCGGGACGCTGGGGCCAATATCGCGTTCACCACCAAACGCGGTGGTTATGGGTCCCGGCTTTCGCCGGGACGACAGCGAATGTGGGGACGCGGCTCCGGGCTCCTGCGGGCGCAGGACTCGTCGATATCGCTCCTCGCAATGACGGGGTGAGACATCGAGCGAGAACTATCCCCACCGTCGTCCCGGCGAAGGCCGGGACCCATTACCCCAACTGCTCATCGTTGCGGGACGCTGGGGCCTATATCGCGTTCACCACCAAACGCGGTGGTTGTGGGTCCCGGCCCTCGCCGGGACGACGTCGGCAAATGTGACTCCCTGCTTGCGCCGGAAGAACAGTAGTGGACATCGTCCAACGCGTCTGCGTCAAAGAACGCTTGGCCTCACGCCTTCTGCTTGGCGGCCGCCTTCTGGAGGTCGGGCGCATTGACAGCGGGAATGGCGACGCGGCCGGGGCCGGTTTGTTGAAGGGCCGCGGCGGCCTTGTCGTTCTCCATGATCTTGGCCATCACCGCCTGACCGGCGCGCTCGAACACCGCGCGGTTGTCGATCACGAACTGGCGCGACTTGCGCAGGCCGTCGATATAGCCGTTGATCTCCGGGATCACGTAGCGCGCGACCAGGTCCCAGCTCCGGCGGGTGTTTTCCGGATTGGCCCAGTCATGCGCGAAGCCGATGATCGCGCCGACGCCGCCCGACACGTTCACGAGATTCTTGATCATCTTGATGAGATCATCCGGCGTGCCGATGGTCGAGGCCGCGCCGTCGACAAAGGCCGTCTTGTCGACGGCTTCGTCCGGAGAGGAGAACGCGGTCAAGCCCGGCCGCATCAAGGTGCCGACATTGTATTCGTTGTGCCAGCGCATCAGGCCGGCGCCGGCCTCGCGCCGCGCCTGCTCGCGGGTCTCGGCGATGTGCCACGACAGCAGCACGCGCCAGTTGGAACGGCTCACGGTGGTGCCGGCCTTCTTGGCGGCATCCTCGGCGAATTGCCACTGCTGCGGCAGCGCCATCAGACCCTGCGTCGACATCGAGCCGAGCGAGATGATGCCGATGCCGTACTTGCCGGCAAGCGTCATGCCCGACGGCGAGATCTGCGAGGCCACCACGAACGGCATGTCCTCCTGCAGCGGCAGGATCTGCAGCGCGGCGTCGTGCATCTCGAACCAGTCGGTCTTGACCGTGACGCGCTCGCCGTTGAACAGGCGGCGGATCACCGCGATCGCCTCGTCCTGGCGGTCGCGCTGGGTCATCGGGTCGATACCGAGCGTGTGGGCGTCGGAGGCCAGCGCGCCGGGGCCGGAGCCGAAGATCGCCCGCCCGCCGGTCATGTGATCGAGTTGCACCATGCGCTGCGCAACGTTGAACGGATGGTGATAGGGCAGTGAGATCACGCCGGTGCCGAGCTTGATGCGCTTGGTGCGCTCGCCGGCCGCGGCGAGGAACATCTCCGGCGACGCGATCATTTCCCAGCCCGAAGAATGGTGCTCGCCGCACCAGAATTCGTCGTAGCCAAGATCGTCGAGCTGCTCGACGAAATCCAGGTCGCGGCGGAATTGCAGCATCGGATGCTCGCCGATCGGGTGATGCGGGGCGAGGAAGGCTCCGAACTTGAGGCGCGCCATAGGTCGTTCTCTCCGGCTTATTTGTTATCGGGGCTTTCGATCAACCTACGGGGTGGGCCGGGGCATGGCAATGCTCGGAGGCTGCGGCGCCCGCATGGTTGTTGCGCGAATCGGCGGCACTTGCCGCCGTCCGGAATGTTTCCCAGCGCATCAACGCAAGTTGGGCCCGGGATCGAGCGCCCGTGATCCGGTGCTTACCTTGGAGGTAATCGAACGGATGACCGGAATCTGCTGATGTGGGCCGTCGGGTTGTTTCGGGCAGGACCACAGCACATGCATCAGATCGTTTCGGCGCGAGCGGACACGTCCCGCCGCTGGTGGGTGCTTGCGATCGTCGTCGCCGCGCAGTTCATGTTCGGCGTCGATGCGTTCATCGTCAACGTGGCGATCCCGACGATCGCCGCGGAGCTGCGGGCGACGCCGGCGCAAATCGAGGCCGTGATCGCGATCTACCTGATTGCCTATGCGACGCTGGTGGTTACCGGCGGCCGGCTCGGCGACATCTACGGCTCCAGGAACGTGTTCATCGCCGGGGTGGCCGGCTTCTCGGCGACGTCGCTGTGGTGCGGCCTCGCGCAATCCGGTCCGGAGCTGATTGTGGCGCGGTTGGCGCAGGGCGCCACCGCGGCGCTGATGGTGCCGCAGGTTCTGGCGACCCTGCATCTCTTGTTCTCGGATGCCGACCGCGCACGCGCCTTCGGCATCTACGGCATCGTGCTCGGGCTCGCGGGCGCCGCGGGCTTCATGCTCGGCGGCGTGCTGGTGACGCTCGATCTCGCCGGGCTCGGCTGGCGCGCGGTGTTCTTCGTCAACGTGCCCTGCGGCGTCGTCATCATCGCGGCGGCACTGAAGATCATGCCGACCGTGCCGCGCCGCGCCGGCACGCGGCTCGACATCGCAGGCGCGCTCGTGCTGTTCGCGGGCCTGTTGTGCCTGATCGGCCCGCTGCTGTTCGGCCACGATCTCAACTGGTCGGGCGAGGTATGGCTGGTGATGGCGGCTGGCGTTGCGATTATCGCCGGCTTTGTGCGGCTGGAACGCGCCGTGGCGCGCCGCGGCGGCATGCCATTGATCGATCTGGCGCTGCTGTCGGACATCGCCTTCATGCGCGGATTGGTTGCGGTGTTCTTCTTCTTTTTCGCCAACCTGTCCTTCTACCTCATCATGACCATCTTCATGCAGAAAGCCTTACAGATTCCGCCGCTGCAGGCGGGGCTGGTGTTCGTGCCGCTGGCGCTGACCTTCGTGGTCGCCTCGCGTCACAGCGGCGTGCGCGCCCGGCATCGCGGCACGCTGGTGCTGATCGAAGGCTGCGTCTTGCAGATCATCGGCCTCGCCGCGCTGGTTGTCACCGTCGAGATGACCGCGGAGCCGTCGGCGTTGCTGCTTGCGCTGGTGCTGATGATCGTCGGCTACGGCCAGGGACTGGTGATGGCGCCGTTGTCGAGCGCGGTGCTCTCGACCGTGAAGCCCGCGAGCGCCGGCGCAGGCTCGGGCATGTATGGAACGACGACGCAAATCGGCAACGCGGCGGGCGTCGCCGCGATCGGCGCGGTATTCTTCGCCGTCGAGGCTGCGCTGTCGGCGCGCGTGGCGCTGTTTGCGGCATGCGCATTGTTTGTGCTGTCGGTCGCGATTTCAGCCGCATTTCTGTCATGGATGCGTCGCGCCAGCGCATGATCCGAAAAGATGAAAGCCGTTTTCCGAAACATCATGCTCAAATAACAAGACGATCACGCATTAACGCCGAATCTCACGTTTAGGAGGGACTGACAGCACACGGCCTTTTCAGTTTGCAGTGCAGCAACTATCTGGTTTGGTAACGCCAGAACAAGAATCACCTCAGGAGTTGCTGTTGTCACTGGTCAACAACGTCGAATTTCTGCGTCATCTGCCCAAGATGAACGCGTTCAACGGGTTGGGTGCGCTCGCGCCCGCCGTGCCGACGCCGCTCGTCGAGACGACCGAATTCGGCGCCAATCCCGGCGCACTGAAGATGTTCTCGTTCGTGCCTGCGCAGCTTGCGCGATCGCCCGCGCTCGTCGTCGTGCTGCATGGCTGCGGCCAGACGGCTGCGTCCTACGATCTCGGCACCGGCTGGTCGACACTCGCCAGCCATTATGGCTTCGCGCTGCTGATGCCGGAGCAGCAGGCGATCAACAATGGCAATACCTGCTTCAACTGGTTCAATCCGGACGATATCGTGCGCGGCCAGGGCGAAGCCTGCTCGATCAGGCAGATGATCACGCATATGCTCAATGCGCATCAGGTCGATCCGCGGCGCATCTATGTGACGGGATTGTCCGCCGGCGGCGCGATGGCCTCCGTCATGCTCGCGACCTATCCCGAAGTGTTCGCGGGAGGTGCGATCATCGCCGGGCTGCCCTACGGTGTCGCCACCAATCTGCGCGAGGCGCTGCATGCGATGATGCATGCGAGTGCGCTGCCCGCGCCAGAACTCGGCGAGCTCGTCCGCAATGCCTCGGAGCACCAGGGCGCGTGGCCAAAGATCTCGGTGTGGCACGGCAGCGCCGACCGTACCGTGCACCCGGGCAACGCCGATGCGACTGTGCGGCAGTGGCTTGACGTCCACGGCCTGCCGCTTGCCGCGATGTCGAAGTCAGATGTCGACAGTCACCCGCGCGAGGTCTGGTGGAATGCCGACGGCGAGACGCTGGTCGAGTCCTACACCATCACCGACATGGCGCATGGCACGCCGCTCGGCCTTGCCGACAATGACGAGCGCTATGGCGTCGAGGGCGCGTTCCTGATCGAAGCCGGAATCTCGTCGTCGTATCGCATCGCCGAATTCTTCGGCCTGACCGATCAGGTGCGTCAGCCGCATGTGGCGCCGACGGGAGTGCCGCGCGAGCGCGCCGATACGATCTCGATGACGCTTCCGGTGACGGCGCCGGAGCCCGCCACGGCAGCGGCGTCCGGCCGCCGCAGCGCCCGGCCACGCAAGGCCCGGAGCAACGGCGTCAATGTCGGCCGCGTCATCGCGCGGGCGCTGACCGCTGCGGGGTTGATGAAGTAGCAGGCGAGATTGACGCTGCGGTACTTACAATTCGCCGGTCAGAAACGGGTTCGTCATGCGCTCCTGGCCGATGCTCGAGCCCGCGCCGTGGCCGCAGATGAACCCGACATCGTCGCCGAGCGGCAGCAGCTTCTGCTTGATCGACTGGATCAGCGTCGGATGACTGCCGCCGGGCAGATCGGTGCGCCCGACCGAGCCCGCGAACAGGACGTCGCCGACATGGGCGAAGCGCAGCTCCTTGTTGAAGAACACCACGCTGCCCGGCGAATGGCCGGGGCAGTGCAGGATGTCGAAAGTGAGATCGCCGATCGAGACCTGGTCGCCCTCGTCGAGCCAGCGGTCCGGACCGAAATTGCGTACGCCGGTCATGCCGAAGCGCGCGCCGCTCGAGACGACATTGTCGAGCAGGTGTTTGTCGGCGATATGCGGTCCCTCGATCTTGACCTGCAGCGCGTCGCGCAGCTCCGCCGCGCCACCGACATGGTCGATATGGCCGTGCGTCAGCCAGATCTTCTCGACCGTCACGCCGGTCTGCGTAATCGCGGCCTGGATCTTTGGCACCTCCCCGCCGGGGTCGATCACCACGGCCTTCTTGCTCGGCTCGTGCCAGATGATGGTGCAGTTCTGCTCGAACGGCGTCACCGGCACGATGATCGCGCCGGCCTTCGGTTTGGTTTCGGTTTTGTCATCCATGAGGTCACCATAGGCTTCCAGCAACAGCCGTCAACACGGACCGGAACTGTCGCCGACCCGCGTGTGATCCCAATATAGACCGTGATAAGGTCGCATCCGACGGAACGAATTCGTGAGCTGCCCGCTATGCCGTTGCTCGCAATCATGATCTAGGTCCTCGCAGTCCGGAACTCCATGACCCAGGCCCCCAAACCACCGCTCGGCGGACCCCGGACCACTGCCCGCGCATTCTCCGTCGCAGACCGCATCAATACGTCCGGGCTCGAGCGCGGCGATGTGCTGGCCACGACACCGCTGGCGTTTCGCGTCAATGACAACGGCGTCGCCATTCTGTTTCGCTACGGCGTCGTCGTCCTGATCGGTCTCAATGCGCTGGAGGAGGATGAATTCCTCCGCAGCCTGCAGTCCCGCATGACCGGCCCGTTCACCCGACGCGAGGAGGAGATCGCGATCATGGAGGTCGCAGCCGAGAAGGAGGATCAGATTCCGCCGGGTGGACCGATCTATCTGCAAAGCCTGTCACCGGAGCGCCTGATCCTGGTCGGCGAGGCTTTGGCCAAGAGCGTGGTGCTGGCACGGCACGAACGCGAGGTTGCGGCGGTGTTCGATGCCACCGAGCCGTTCGCACGCGAGCTCGCCAAGAGCGGGCAGGTCAATGGCGGTCGCATCGCGATCCTCAAGCACATCGGCAACGCGCTGTCGCTGCGCCACCGCGTGGCCGGCCCGGTCGAGATCGCGGAAAAGCCTGACATTCTCTGGGACAAGCCGCAGCTCGAGCGGCTCTATTCCCGGCTTGAGGATGAATACGAATTGAAGGAGCGTGCGGAAGCGCTGAACCGCAAGCTCGCCGTTATCGCCGAGAGCGCGCAAGTGCTGACCGATATCATTGACACCAGCCGCTCGCTGCGGCTGGAGCTGATCATCATCCTCCTGATCCTGTTCGAGGTCCTGATCTCCATCTATCAGATTGCGATGGGCCGGCACTGAGCGTCATTTTTCCGTCCCGAATTGTACGCCATCCGTGAAGCTGGTGGCGGCAACGGGCGTTGCCTCGCCGGGGCTGGGCGGCGAGATGGGGATGCGGGATGGATCAGGGTGATACGGACTGGTGGCGGCATGGAGTCTTCTATCAGATCTATCCGCGCTCGTTTCAGGATACTGACGGCGACGGCGTCGGAGACATCAGGGGGATCATCGACCGGCTGCCTTATCTGAGGGAGCTCGGCGTCGATGCGATCTGGCTGTCGCCGATCTTTCCGTCGCCGATGGTCGATTTCGGCTACGACATTTCCGACTATACCGGCATCGATCCGCTGTTCGGAACGATGGACGATTTCGACGAGCTGGTCGCGGCCGCGCATGGTGCCGGCCTCAAGCTGATCCTTGATCTCGTTCCAAACCACACCTCAGAGCAGCATCCCTGGTTCATCGAAGCGAAGAGCTCGCGCGAGAATCCCAAGCGCGACTGGTACATCTGGCGCGATCCGGCGCCCGACGGTGGTCCGCCCAACAACTGGCTGTCCGAATTCGGCGGCAGTGCCTGGGCGTATGACGAGGCCTCGGGGCAGTATTACTATCACGCCTTCCTCGCCCAGCAGCCCGATCTCAACTGGCGCAATCCCGAGGTGAGGGCGGCGATCTACGAGGTGATGCGCTTCTGGCTGCGCAGGGGCGTCGACGGCTTTCGCGTCGATGTGATCTGGCACCTGATCAAGGACGCCGAATTCCGCGACAACCCGCCCAACCCACATTACATCGAGGGCCGGCCGCCGCACGAGACACTGCTCACGCAATATTCGACGGACCAGCCCGAGGTGCATGAGGTCATCACCGAGATGCGCCGCGTCACCGAGGAGTTCGACCATCGCGTGCTGATCGGCGAGGTCTATCTGCCGTTGCACCGGCTCGTGGCCTATTACGGCAACGATCTGCGCGGCGCACAGATGCCGTTCAATTTCGCGCTGCTGTCGACCATGTGGAGCGCGCGTTCGGCCGAGAAGATCATCATCGACTATGAGAAGGCGCTGCCGCCGGGGGCATGGCCGAACTGGGTGCTCGGCAATCACGACCGGCCGCGGGTGGCGAGCCGGGTGGGGCTCGCGCAGGCGCCGGTCGCTGCGATGCTGCTGCTCACGCTGCGCGGGACACCGACGCTGTACTACGGCGACGAGATCGGCATGCGGCAGCTCGCGCTGGCGTCGGACGAGGTATGCGATCCCTTTGAGAAGAACGTGCCGGGCATCGGTGTCGGCCGCGACGGCTGCCGCACGCCGATGCAATGGAGCGCCGAGCGCAACGCCGGGTTTTCGACGGGGAAGCCGTGGCTGCCGCTGGCGCGCGATCACGCCAGCGACAACGTCGCGAGCCTCGAGGCAGACGGGACGTCGATACTAAACCTCTACAAGGCACTGATCGCGCTGCGGAGGCGGATGCCGCAACTCGTCCGCGGCACCTATGAGCCGGTGGCGGCGCATGGCGACGTCTTGCTCTATCGGCGGCGCAGCGCGGAGGGTGCGGCGGTGATCGCGCTCAATCTGGGCACGGAGCCCGCGGCGATCACCTCCAGCGCCATCGGCTTCAGCAACGAGATATTGCTGTCGACGCTCATGGATAGGCAGGGCGAGAAGATCGAAGGCAAGCTCGAACTGCGTGGCAATGAGGGCGTGATCCTTGGTCTGCCGCTGGCGTGACCTGACGTCTTTTGCGACGCGAGCACGAAGCTTGGGCTCTCTCGCCGCCGGCGGCGCCTTCCGCAGTGGCGTTGAACAGTCGATTCCAGCTATCGAACCAGCGGCAGGGCGGCTCCGTCGCGAGTTCGCAGCCGAATCCAGTGCTGCCGCTGTGCAACGGAATCGGCTAATCTTGCCGTGATGGAATCGCCCGCCCGCCAGATTGCGCTTGTGCCCGCGCCCGACCGACGCCAGTCGGAGACGGCGCTTGCGATCGCGCGCGGCACGGCGAGGCTTCTGAGGTCGCTTGGCTTTTCGTGCATCAGCGAATTGCCGCTGCCGTCCGGCCGCCGCGCTGACCTGGTCGCGCTCAACGAGCGCGGAGAGATCTGGATCGTCGAGATCAAGTCGTCCGTAGAGGATTTGCGCGCGGATCAGAAATGGCAGGACTACCGGATGCATTGCGACCGACTGTTCTTCGCCTTCACCCAGGATCTGCCGTGCGAGATCTTTCCCGCCGACACCGGCCTGATCATCGCTGACGCCTATGGCGCGCATTTGCATTGCGAGGCGCCGGAGCATCGGTTGCCGGCGCCAACGCGCAAGGCGATGACGGTGCGCTTTGCCATGGCCGCCGCGCAACGGATCAACCGGCTGGTCGATCCGCAGGGGCATGGCGAGTTTTGAAGACGGTCACGTAGCCCGGATGGAGCGTAGCGCATCCGGGTGAGCCTTTCCGCGGAAGGGTCTGCCCCGGATTTCGCTTCGCTCCATCCGGGCTACAAAAAGCAAATGGCCGGGGCGAACCCGGCCATCGCAAAACTTTGCAAAACGAGGCTTATCGCGGCGCGCGTTTGGCGAGGATGCGCTGCAGCGTGCGACGGTGCATGTTGAGCCGGCGCGCGGTCTCCGAGACGTTGCGGTTGCACATCTCGTAGATGCGCTGGATGTGCTCCCAGCGCACGCGGTCGGCCGACATCGGATTCGTCGGCAGCTCGGATTTCTCGGTGCCGCTCGCCAGTAGCGCGGCGACGACGTCATCGGCGTCGGCCGGCTTCGACAGATAATCGACGGCGCCCATCTTCACCGCGGTGACGGCAGTGGCGATGTTGCCGTAGCCGGTGAGCACGATTGCGCGCGCATCGGGGCGCTTGCGCTTCAACGCCGAGACGACGTCGAGGCCGTTGCCGTCGCCAAGCCTGAGGTCGACGACTGCGAAAGCGGGCGCAGCGCGGCCGATCTCGGCGAGACCGTCGGTCACGGTATCGCATGACTTCACCGAGAAGCCGCGTGTCTCCATGGCGCGCGACAGGCGCTCCAGGAACGGCTTGTCGTCCTCGACGATGAGGAGCGATCGGTCGGTGTGCTCATTCAGTTCAGCGATGGCGTTCACGGTCGATTTTTCCCTGTGATAGACCGCCATTATATGGGGTCGCAGTGCGGCGCTGCCAAGGCAGCCGAAAGTCGCGGCCGCTGCATGTGTAATGCCAGACGTGCGATTGAGAATTGTTCTTAAGACGCGCTCTCGCCATCCGGCGCGGTGCCCTCGAAGCGCTCGCGCGGCCAGACGATCTGAGCGACCGCGCCGTGATCGGGAAACACGCGGTTGGTGAACGACACTTTGGCACCGGTGCGTTGCAGGAGCGTTCTTGCGATGAAAACGCCCAGACCAAGGCCTCCGCGCGCATTTTGGGCCTCGTCTGCGCCCCGGCGGCGCGACAGATAGGGCTCTCCGATCCGTTTCAGCATGTCAGGGGCGATGCCGGGACCGTCATCGGAGATCACAATCTCGACAGTTTCGGCATTCCACCACGCATTCACCTCGACCGTTTGATGCGCGAAATCGACGGCATTTTCCAAAATGTTTCCGACGCCATACAGGATCGCGGGGTTGCGGGCACCGATCGGCTCGGGCGTCGCTGCGACAGCAAGCCGCACCTTGATGTTGACGCCGAAGTCGCGATGCGGCGCCACCGCCTCCTCGATCAGCGTCGACAGCTTCATGTTGTCGAACGGCGCGCCGGTCGATGAGAGCTGCGCGATCTTGCTCAGGATGTCGCGGCAGCGCTGCGCCTGCTCGCGCAGGGTCTTCAGGTCGCCCGTGAGGCTCGGGTCGTGCACCGTCTTTTCCAGCTCGCGCGAGATCAGGAAGATCGTCGACAGCGGCGTGCCAAGCTCGTGCGCGGCGGCGGCGGCAAGGCCGTCGAGTTGGGTCAGGTGCTGCTCCCGCGTCAGCACCAGTTCAGTTGCGGCCAGCGCGTCGGATAGCTGCCGTGCCTCCTCCGTCACCTGAAAGGCGTAGAGGCTGGTGACGCCGATTGCGAGCAGGATCGAGAGCCAGACGCCGAGCAAATAAATCGGCGGCAGCACCAACGGATCATCGGCGTCCCACGGCAGCGGAAGGTGATAGAAGAACAGCGCCGAGGCGCAGGCGACGGCAAGGCAGCCAAGCGCGATGGTCAGCCGCACCGGCAGCACCGTCGCCGAGATCAGCACCGGCGCGAGGAACAGGAACGAGAACGGGTTCTGCAGGCCGCCGGTGAAATAGAGCAGCGCGGCAAGCTCCACGATGTTGAGCGCGAGCAGCGCTGCGGCATGGGTCGGCTCCAGCCGCTGCATCGGATTGAAGGCGATCTGCAGTCCCAGGTTGAGCAGCGCCGAAAATGCGATGATGCAGACGCAAGGCACGATCGGAACGTCGAATTCCAATCCCTGGGCGACGACGAAGATCGCCACCAGTTGGCCAAGCGCGGCCAGCCACCGCAGCCGCAGGATCGTATCCAGGCGGACATTGCTACGTGGCTGGCGGAAATCGGAGGTGGCGACGTCGGTCATATCCGGACCTTAGCTGTGCTATGGGTAGCGCACAAATTCGCGACTTAACGCAAGGAGCCGGCGCAAGCCTTGCGCTTATTGTCGCAATGGCTCAATGAACGGCCATATGCAACAGAGCGAGACAGGTCAGGGGCAACCGCCGGCGGCCGATCTGGGCGGATCGGCGGCGATCGACGTCGCGCATCTGGTCAAGGTCTACAAGACCACCCGCGCCGTCGACGACATTTCCTTCCGCATCGCGCGCGGCAGCATCACCGGCCTGCTCGGCGGCAACGGCGCCGGCAAGACCACGACGATCGCGATGATCATGGGTCTGGTGCTGCCGACCTCGGGCCGCGTTCGGGTGCTGGGCGCTGATATCCCCGAACAGAGCTATGACGTGCTCGGCCGGATGAACTTCGAAAGCCCCTATGTCGACATGCCGATGCGGCTCACCGTGCGACAGAACCTGACCATCTTCGGTCGCCTCTATGCGGTGAAGCATTTGCGCGAGCGGATCGACCAGCTTGCCGCCGATCTCGACCTGAAGGACTTCCTCGACCGCGCCAACGGCAAGCTCTCCGCCGGGCAGAAGACGCGCGTCGCGCTGGCGAAGGCACTGATCAACCAGCCGGAACTGTTATTGTTGGACGAGCCGACCGCGTCGCTCGATCCCGACACCGCCGACTGGGTGCGGCAGCATCTGGAGACCTATCGCAAGACTCACAACGCGACGATCCTGCTCGCATCGCACAACATGCTCGAGGTAGAGCGGCTGTGCGACCGGGTCATCATCATGAAGCGCGGCAAGATCGAGGACGACGACAGCCCCGACGGGATCATGGCGCGCTACAACCGCGACACGCTGGAAGAGGTGTTTCTCGACGTCGCGCGTGGCCGGGTGCGGGAGGGTGCGACGTGAGCGAGCTCGTCAGCCGGCCGCAGCACAGGATTTCTCTGCAGCGCATCAACGCGATGGTGCTGCGCTATTGGTATCTGTTGATGTCCTCGTGGCCGCGGCTGCTGGAACTGGTCTACTGGCCGGCACTGCAGATCATCACCTGGGGCTTCCTGCAGACCTACATCTCGCAAACCTCGGGCTTCTTCGCGAAGGCCGGCGGCTCGCTGATTGGCGCCGTCATCCTCTGGGACATCCTCTTCCGTGGACAGCTCGGCTTTTCGATCTCGTTTCTGGAAGAGATGTGGGCGCGCAATCTCGGCAACCTGATGATGAGCCCGTTGAAGCCGATCGAGTTCCTGCTCTCGCTGATGATCATGAGCCTGATCCGGCTCGCCATCGGCATCGTCCCGATGACGCTGATGGCGCTGTTCTTTTTCGGCTTCAATTTCTACGCCATTGGCGTGCCGCTGATCGCCTTCTTCTGCAATCTGATCTTCACGAGCTGGTCGGTCGGCGTGTTCGCCTCGGGCCTCGTGCTGCGCAACGGTCTCGGCGCGGAAAGCATCGTCTGGACGCTGATGTTTGCGGTGATGCCGCTCGCCTGCATCTATTATCCGGTCGAGGTGCTGCCGGTTTGGCTGCAATACGTCGCCTGGACCTTGCCGCCGACCTATGTGTTCGAGGGCATGCGTGCGCTTCTGATCGACCACGTCTTCCGCGCCGACCTGATGATCGATGCGCTGCTCATCAACGCGGTGCTGTTCGCCGCATCCTTTGCGATCTTCCTTGCCCTGTTGCGCAGTGCCAAGCGTCACGGATCGCTGCTCAGCGCTGGTGAATAAATGTCACTTTCCCAAGGAATTTCGCCCTTTTAGGCGAATCCTGCCCCCAAATGTGTCCAGCGGCGCATTGACGCATTATTTCGCATTGGTCAGTATGCTGCGGCGCAAAACAGGGGTCTGAACGACGATGCCGATTGGTGAATTTGGCGGTGCCCCGCCACTGGTGGCGGACGGCAGTCCGGCACTCACAACGCCGCTCTACTGGATGTACGAGATGGCGCATGCCTCGCTCAATCCGGCGCGCGCCGTAACCGACGCCACCAAGATTCTATTCCAGAACCCGCTCAATCCCTGGACGCACACCGAGTTCGGCAAATCGATTGCCGCCGCATGCGAACTGTTCGAGCGCACCACCCGCCGCTACGGCAAGCCCGAATGGAACCTGCCGACGACCGAGGTCAACGGCATCCGCACCGCGGTCGAGGTCCGTTCGATCTGGGAAAAGCCATTCTGCCGCCTGCTGCATTTCGATCGCAAGCTGACGCGGCCGTTGCGCGCGCCCCAGCCGCGCGTGCTGATCGTGGCGCCGATGTCGGGCCATTATGCGACGCTGCTGCGCGGCACGGTCGAGGCATTCCTGCCGACTCATGAGGTCTACATCACCGACTGGGCGGACGCACGGATGGTGCCGCTCGCGGCCGGCCGCTTCGATCTCGATGACTATGTCGACTACGTCATTGAGATGCTGCACACCCTCGGCGGCAACATTCATGTCATCGCGGTGTGCCAGCCCTCGGTCCCGGTGGTCGCGGCCGTGTCCGTCATGGAAGCCAACAACGACCCCTTCGTGCCGCTGTCGATGACGCTGATGGGCGGCCCGATCGATACGCGGCGCAATCCGACGGCGGTCAACAACCTGGCCGAAGAACGCGGTATCGACTGGTTCCGCAACAATGTCATCACCAAGGTGCCGTTCCCGCATCCCGGCGTGATGCGCGACGTCTATCCGGGATTCCTGCAGCTCAACGGCTTCATCAGCATGAACCTTGATCGGCACATGGACGCGCACAAGGCGCTGTTCGCCAATCTGGTGAAGGGTGACGGCGATCTCGTCGACAAGCACCGCGAATTCTACGATGAATATCTCGCGGTGATGGACCTCACGGCGGAGTATTATCTGCAGACCGTCGACCTCGTGTTCGTCAAGCACGCGCTGCCGAAGGGCGAGATGACCCATCGCGGCAAGCCGGTCGATCCGTCGAAGATCCGCCGTGTTGCGCTAATGACGGTGGAAGGTGAGAAAGACGACATCTCCGGCCTCGGTCAGACCGAGGCGACGCATGCGCTCTGCACCGCGATTCCCAATCATCGCCGCGTGCACTACGTGCAGAAGGGGGTCGGCCACTACGGCGTGTTCAATGGCTCGCGTTTCCGCTCCGAAATCGTGCCGCGCATCTCCGATTTCATGGTTTCAGCCGCCAATACGCGGCTTTCCCTGGTCGCGGCGGCCGAATAGGTATCATTTCGGCTGCGATTTCGGTCGTGGCATAAGCTGCTGAATTGACTAAAAAAATTCCGATTCTAGGCGCGCTCAAGGGATGAGTATTCGCTCATTTCTTGAGCGTAGCTTCTAATCGTGATTCATTGGAAAAATTCCGGTTCCAGCCCCAGCCCATAGGGGGGCGAGAATCAACCGACCCCTGTATATTGGGCAAATGATTTGTTTTTGCGCCGAGCCATTCCGCTGGCGGCGGATATGGCAGAGTTCGGGTGAACTCCTGCTCCCCGGACTCTCAGACATGGCTACTCGTGCGCTCCTCTATCGGCGGCCCGCCGAACCCGCGACCCTTTTGGTCAGGCACGGCTCTCAATTCTTCACCGTCAGGCTTCGCAGACACAGACGCGCACGCCGCTACACATTGAGAATTCATCCGACGGATCGTGAGGCGATCCTGACGATGCCGCCGCGCGGCACAATCGTGGAAGCCAAGGACTTTGCGAACCTCCATGGCGGCTGGATCGCCGCTCGTCTCGGTCGCCTGCCGAAGGCTGCGCCCTTTCAGCCCGGCACGCTGGTGCCGTTGCGTGGGGTGCATCATCGCCTCGTTCACCGCGCCGGCGAACGCGGCACGGTCTGGACCGAGACCCGCGACAGCGGCGAGAAGGTGCTGTGCGTTGCCGGCGGCGTCGAGCACATGGACCGTCGCGTGCATGACTTTCTCAAGCGCGAGGCGCGCAAGGACCTGCAAAAGGCCGCGCAGCTTTACGCCGCGGAACTCGGCGTCCGGGTGCGGCGGATCTCGATCCGCGATCAATCGAGCCGCTGGGGATCGTGCACCTCGGCCGGTTCGCTGTCGTTCTCGTGGCGCCTGATCCTGGCGCCACCCTTCGTGCTCGACTACCTCGCGGCGCATGAAGTGGCGCATCTCGTCGAGATGAACCACTCGCCGCGGTTCTGGAGGGTGGTCGACAAGATCTGCGTGTCGGTCGACCGCGCCAAGACCTGGCTCGACACTCACGGCAACGACTTGCATCGCTACGGCATTCTGGATTAGCCGACGGCAGTGTCCCAACTCGAACTGTCATCGCCCGCGAAAGCGGGCGATCCAGTATTCCAGGAACGTCTGTGTTTAAACCGAGAGCCCACGGCGTACTGGATCCCCCGCATTCGCGGGGGGATGACGATCACGTTGTCAATGGAAACGCTGCTGGTAGATGGGGTAACGGGGCCCGTTACTCCATCTACGAACTGAAAGCGCTCAGCGACGTCCACCGAACAGGCGATCCACCAGCCAGCCGTCCAATCCGGCGGCCGCTTCCGGCCGCGCATTCGAGTTAGGCGGGGCGACCGAGGCGCGCACCGGAGCCGGTGATCGATAATAGCCCCCGCCCGGTTGGGGCGCCGGGGCTGGCGCCGATTGCATCTGGGCCACCGGCGCTGATGGCGTCGTGATCTGCGAGGAGATCTGGACCAGGTTCGCCGGTCCCCAGTTGCCTTGCGAGTTCGGGATGGAAGCGACCGGCACGCCTTGATGCGCGGCCTTCATGAAGCGCGACCACACCTCGACTGGAAGACCGCCGCCGGTCGCCTTCCGGGTCGGCGTGTTGTCGTCATTGCCGAGCCAGACGCCGGTAACGAGATTAGCAGTGTAGCCGATGAACCAGGCGTCGCGATAATCCTGACTGGTGCCGGTCTTGCCGGCGGCCGTCCAGCCGGGGATCTCGGCCTTGCGGGCCGTACCGGAGATCAGGGTTTCCCGCATCATACTGTTCATCATCGCGTCATAGCGCGGCTCGATCACCTGGTTCGGCGGATCGGCCGGACGGTCGTAGAGAACCTTGCCCGTGCTGGTCTTGATCCTGGTCACCACATGCGGCGACACCGCGTAGCCGCCATTGGCGAACGGCGCATAGGCACCGACCAGTTCGAGCATGGACACTTCGGACGTGCCGAGCGCAATCGAGACGTTGGGTTCGAGCTTCGAGGAGATGCCGAGCCGGTGCGCGGTGCGCACCACGTTCTTCGGGCCGACTTCAAGGCCCAGCCGCACCGCGACCGTGTTCAGCGACATCGCCAGCGCCTGGGTCAGTGTCACCGAGCCGAAATATTCGTGGGTGTAGTTCTCGGGCTTCCAGCCCTTGATGTCGAGCGGGGCGTCCTGACGGATCGTATCCGGCGTCAGGCCGGATTCCACCGCGGTGAGATAGACGAACGGCTTGAAGGCCGAGCCGGGCTGCCGCTTCGCGGTCACGGCGCGGTTGTACTGGCTTTCGGCGTAGTTCCGGCCGCCGACCATGGCGCGCACCGCGCCGTCAGGCGACATCGCCACCAGCGCGCCCTGGCTGACATTGAACTTCACGCTCTTGGCCGCGAGCTCGTCGATCACGGCGGCTTCGGCGATGTTCTGCAGCTTCGGGTCGATCGTGGTCTGCACCACGATGTCCTGGTCGATCTGGCCGACCAGATCGTCCAGCACCTCGCTGATCCAGTCGGCGACATAGTTGACGGTGCCGGCGCCGGCCGGCTTCACGTTGAGCAAGGGCTGGCCCATCGCGGCCTTGGCCTGCGCCTCGGTGATGAACTTGGCGTCCGCCATCGCTGCCAGCACGACTTGTGCGCGCTGCTCGGCGCCTTGCGGATTGCGGTTCGGTGCCAGCCGAGACGGCGACTTCACGAGGCCGGCGAGCATCGCGGCTTCCGCCAGTGTGACGTCCTTCGCCGACTTGCCGAAATAGCGTTGCGCCGCGGCCTCGACGCCGTAGGCGCCCGAGCCGAAATAGACGCGGTTGAGATAGAGTTCGAGGATCTCGTTCTTGGAACGCTTGCGCTCCAGCCACAGCGCGAGCTCGGCCTCCTGCAGCTTGCGCTGGATGGTGCGCTCCTGCGTGAGGAACAGGTTCTTGGCGAGCTGCTGCGTCAACGTCGAGCCGCCCTGCGACACGCCGCGATGCATCAGGTTGGCCACCGCGGCACGCAGGATGCCGAACGGGTCGACGCCATAGTGTGAATAGAAGCGGCGGTCCTCGATGGCGATGAAGGCTTTCGGCAGATAGGGCGGCAGATCCTTCAACGACACGTTGGCGCCGGCCATTTCGCCGCGCTGCGCCAGCACGCTGCCGTCGAGGCCGACGATCTGGATGGTCGGCGGGCGCTTCGGGATTTCCAGCGACTGGATCGGCGGCAGATGCGCGCCGACCCACACCACGACACCGATCACTGCGATGCACGCCCACAGGCCGAGCACCGCGCCCCAGTAGAACAGGCGGCCGATGCCGAAGCCGCGCGACTTGCCGCGGCGCTTGCTTCCGCTGCGCGGGGCGCGCGGCTTCTCGCCGGATTCGCTCTTCTTGGGCTTGGATTTGGCGGGCTTGTCGTCGCTGCCGCCGGGAATGCGATCGTCAGGCGACAGGCGCAAATCGGCAAGCGCGGCTGGAAGCCCGAACAGCGGCTCCTTGCGCGCTCCGCCTTTTTTCCGTCCCCACGCCATAAGCAACGCTCACACCGGCGCTTCAGTTCTGATCGAATCAGAACTGAAGCTCTGGATTCTTGGTTTGACGCGTTTCCTTCACGCGAACCGGTGTCCACTTCGCTCGAAAACGCTCTCGTCCAGCGCGAAACTAGCGTTCCCGGTTTAAGGGGCGGTTACGCAAAGCTTAACGCGGGATTAGGAGGTGAGGCAGCGCGTGCTAGATAAGAGTGGAACAAGAAGCAAAGGAGCATCGCATGGGCCATATCGATCCGACCAAGGAAGTTTTCGCGCAATTCCGGGAGAGTAATCGGCCGGGCCCGATTCACATGCTCAACCTGGTGCGCTTGCGCGAATGGGCCGCCTATCCCGATGGCCGCAAGGCGACCGGTGCGGAAGCCTATGCGGCCTACGGGCGCGAAAGCGGTCCGGTGTTCGAGCGGCTCGGCGGCCGCATCGTCTGGCAGGGCCGGTTCGAGTTGATGCTGATCGGCCCGCAAGAGGAGCGCTGGGATCACTGCTTCATCGCGGAGTATCCAAGCGTCGGCGCCTTCGTCGAGATGATCCGCGATTCCGTCTATCGCGAGGCGGTGAAGCACCGCCAGGCCGCGGTGGAGGATTCCCGCCTGATCCGCCATGCCGTGTTGCCGGTGGGGAAGAACTTCGGCGAGATTCCGAAGTGACGATGCCGGCCATCGGCTGATCTCGTCATGCGCGGGTTCGACCCGCGCATCCATCGGGTGAAGAATTCTTTCAAGTTGATGGGTCAAGCCTGCTCTATCGCCGTCATCCTGAGGAGCGCGCTCTTGCGCGCGTCTCGAAGGATGCACGGCCCGGCTGGTGGCCGTCGACCCTTCGAGACGCGCTACGCGCTCCTCAGCGTGACGATGATGGGTCGAATGGCGAGGCCCAAAAAACAAATCGGCGGCCCGTAGGCCGCCAATTGCATTTTCAACCTGTGCGAACCGCTAGCCCGCGGGGCCGGCGTCCTCGAGGATCGGGCCGAACAGCTCCCAGCGTTCGCCGTTGAACCGCATCATCTGAAGCTGCTTGTTGACGCGGTAGTCGTTCGGCGCGGTGTTACCCTTGATGCCGGGCAGCGCCATGTCGAGTTCGACGTTCTTCAGGTTGGTAGCCTGCTTCAGCACGTTCTCGCGCGTCAGGTTGTCGCCGCACTGCTTTAGGACATGCACCATCAATTGCGCGGTCGAGTAACCGTAGGTGTTGAAGTTCGAGTTCTTGTCACCGTCCGGGTAGTACTTGGCCATGAAGTCGAAGTAGCGCTTCATGCCCGGGTCGTCCTTCCACTGCGGATCGGCCGGATCCTTGCCGTAGTTGGTGCTGATCAGGCCCTTGGAGGCTTCGAGACCCGCCGGTTGCAGCACAGCGCCGACCGAGGTGGCGTTGATGTCGACGATCTGGATCGGATGCCAGCCCATTTCGTAGATCTTCTTGATCGCCTGCGCGGCCTGCTTCGGCGTCGAGGCTGAGAAGAACAGATCGGCGCCGGCATCCTTGATCTTGATGATCTGGGAATCGACGGTCGGATCGGAGACCTCGTAGGAGGCTTCGGCCACGATCATCTTGGCGGCCTTGTCGCCGAGGCCGGCCTTGATGCCGTTCAGATAATCCTTGCCGAGGTCGTCGTTCTGATAGAGCACACCGATCTTGGCGTTGGGATGCTCCTTCAGGATGTACTGGCCGTAGATGCGGCCCTCGACGAAGTAGTTCGGGTTGAAGCCAAGCGTCCAGGGGAAGTTCTTCGGATCGGTGAACTTCGAGGCGCCGGTCGCGGCGAAGAGCTGCGGCACCTTCTTGGCGTTGAGATATTTCTGCACGGCGGCGTTCGACGGCGTGCCGACGATCTGGAAGGTCAACAACACCTCGTCGCTCTCGACGAGCTTGCGCACCTGCTCGACGGCCTTGGGCGGCGAATAGGCGTCATCATACTGGATCAGGTTGATCTTGCGGCCGTTGATGCCGCCCTGATCGTTGATCATCTTGAAATAGGCGGCCTGGGTCTTGCCGATGCTGGCATAGGCGGAGGCGGGACCGCTGAAGGGGACGGTCTGGCCGATCTTGATCTCGGTGTCGCTCGCGCCGGGATCGTACTTCTTCTGCGCGAGAGCCGGCGACGCCGCCAGCGCCATCGCCAGCGCCGTTCCCGTGACCAGGTGGAAAATCCCATTCCTCATAATGCTGCTTTCCTCACGTGATTGATGGTTGGCCGATGATCTCGTCCGCGGGACCAAATTCCCGAAGGTGCCATCGCTTGCGCCGGATACTGGCGGAACGCTTGTTGCAACGCAAGACGAGCGACGCCGAAAAGCTCAGCGATTTCAGTCAACCAAAGTAGGGGGCAGTGCGAAAGAAACGGGGGCAGCGGGCAAGTGCTGCGCTCCGTTTCACCCCGCCCCGCCTGCGGGTAAGGCGGAGTCTCAGCGCGGCAGCTACGTGCGCGCACATCCGCCGTCATCGCCCGCGAAAGCGGGCGATCCAGTATTCCTGAGGCAGTTGTAATTGAGCCGATAAGCCGCGGCGTACTGGACCCCCGCCTTTCGCGGGGATGACAGTGTGCGCAGTCTCGTCGGCGCGCGACCTACCCCGCCGGGCCCGTATCCTCGATGATCGGGCCGAACAGCTCCCAACGCTCGCCGTTGAAACGCATCATCTGCATCTGCTTGTTGATGCGATAATCCTTCGGTCCTGTGGTGATCGACATGCCGGGCAGCGCGAGAGACGGAACGAAGTTCTTCAGGCTGGTCACCTGCTTCATCAGGTTCTCGCGGGTGAGGTCGTCGCCGCACTGTTTGAGCACCTGGATCAGTAGCTCGGCGGTCGAATAGCCGTAGGTGTTGACGGTGTTGAGCTTGTCGCCTTCCGGGTAATACTTGTCCATGAAGGCGAAATAGGCCTTCACGCCCGGATCGTCCTTCCATTGCGGATCGGCCGGGTCCTTGCCGTAGTTGGTCGAGATGATGCCCTTGGAGATGTCGAGGCCGGCGGGCTTCAGCGTCGCCGACACCGGGCTCGCATTGATGTCGAGGATGTGGACCGGGTGCCAGTCGAGGTCCGCGACCTTGCGGATCGCCTGCGCGGCGAATTTCGGCGTCGAGGCGTCGTAGAGCAGATCGACGCCGGCGGCCTTCAGCTTGACGATCTGGGAGTCGACGGTCGGATCAGTCAGCTCGTAGGACACTTCCGCAACGATCATGCTCGCCGCCTTGTCGCCGAGCCCGCTCTTCAGGCCGGTGATGTAATCGCGGCCGAGATCGTCGTTCTGGTAGAAGATGCCGATCTTGGCATTGGGGTGATTGGCCAGGATGTATTTGGCGTAGATGCGGCCCTCGGACTGGTAGTTCGGATTGAAGGCGATGGTCCAGGGGGCGGCGATCGGATCGGAGAAGCGCGAGGCGCCGGTCGAGGCCAGCAGTTGCGGCACCTTTCTGGCATTCAGATATTTCTGCACGGCGGCATTCGACGGCGTGCCGATGATCTGGAAGGTGAACAGCACCTCGTCGCCCTCGACGAGCTTGCGCACCTGCTCGACGGCCTTGGGCGGCGAATAGGCGTCGTCATACTGGATCAGGTTCAGCTTGCGGCCGTTGATGCCGCCCTGATCGTTGATCATCTTGAGGTAGGCGGCCTGGGTCTTGCCGATGCCGGCATAGGCCGATGCGGGACCCGAGAACGGCACGGTCTGGCCGATCTTGATCTCGGTGTCGGTCGCACCGATATCGTATTTCTTCTGCGCGGTAGCTGAAGTAACGGACAACGCGATCGCAAGCGCACTCGCAGCGAGCAATTGCACGCTTCTCATGTCGTGACCTCCCATGTTGCCGATGATCTTGTCCGCGGGAAGCTTTCCCCGTCGGATGTCATCGTTGCGGGGATGATGGAGGAAGGGGTAGGCCATTGCAAGGACGCCGGCTGCGCGCAGTGTCGCGGGATTCGGGTGGACGCCGGCGGCGGGAAGGTGAAAGTATCACCGCGCCAGATCGATTTCCGTGAGATGACCATGGCCGTGCCGAAGACACCGCGAATCTTCAACCTCGATCGCCTCAAGACCCCGATCGGAACCGCGCTGCTGGTGACCGATGACGACGGCGTGTTGCGTGCGCTTGATTGGGACGACTACGAAGCGCGGATGCTCGACCTGCTGCGGCTGCACTATGGGGCGGTGACGCTGCGGGACGGCCGCCTGCCGCACGAGCTTCGCGACGCCTTGAGCGGATATTTCAAGGGCGATCTCGATCGGCTCGACGAGATCAAGTGGCGCGTTGCGGGCACGCCGTTCCAGCAGAAGGTGTGGCACGCGCTGCCGAAGATTCCAGCCGGCACCACCATGAGCTACGGTGCCCTGGCGGCGAAGCTGAAAGTGCCGAACGCCATGCGCGCCGTCGGCCACGCCAACGGCTCCAACCCGATCAGCGTCGTCGTGCCCTGCCACCGCCTGATCGGCGCCAACGGTTCGCTGGTCAAGTATGGCGGCGGACTGGAGCGCAAGCGCTGGCTGCTGCGCCACGAGGGGGTTGAGGTTTAGCGCGCTTGCGAAGAGCCGCCCGACGATTGATCAACGATCAATCCAGATCCTCGCTGGGCATGTTTCGCAGGTCGCGCACGATATAGAGGAATACAACCAGCGAAGGCACCCACGCGAGTACCGCTCCCACCAGCATCGCATCCACTGTCGTCATGGCGGCTCCTTTGAGCGTTCCTCGCTCGCGTCGCTAGATCAATTTCTTTGCTGCATCACTGGGTCGGGGCAGAGGGTAGAGCCATTTCCAATAGGCTCGGTTGCGCTCCAACTGCCGCTTGTAGGCCTCGCGGCACTTCGTCGAGCAAAACTGCTCAAAGTGCCAGTTGCGCCGAATCAGGCCGAAGGGGCGCCTGCACTCCGGATTGCCGCAACGGTTAGTCATGACGCGGCCTCCGCATTGGCTCGCTGCATCCAGCGAATGAAGTTCTGCTGACCTTTGTAGAGACACAGGCGCCCGCAGTAGCGTTCACTCGCCGGATTTCGCAGGGAGATGATCTTGGGATCTTCCCTGTCACACTCAGAGCAGCGCGGTTCTGCACGCATGGTGACCTCCCTCCGAGGAACGCCCATCTTTCGATCAAAGTGTCTGATGCTGTTTTGCCGCCGTCGTCCTCGAAACGACGACGGCAAGCCTTGCGCTGTCGTCGCGCGTCTTCAACTTGTCTAGATGTTTGCGGGGACTATCCTTGCGTATAGTCCGCCTGCCGCGTTCGGTTGAGCTCATTCGATCGCAGGTGCGCCGACCTGGGCGAGGGCGGTATCGAGGCATCTGATCAGAACGTCCCCGTCGAACGGCTTGATCAGAAAGCAGATCGCTCCCGCCTGCAAAGCGCGGACGCGATCGCTTTCGACCGAGAAAGCCGTGATGAAAATGAATGGAAGGCGCCGCCCGCTGGCAATCAGGTGGGCTTGCAGATCGAGGCCGCTCATGGCCGGCATCCTGACATCTGCGATCACGCACGATGTGTCGTCCAGGTAGGACGAACGCAGGAATTCCTCAGCCGATGCGAACGTATGGACCATGTAGCCAAGCGACCTGACGAGATTGTAGGTCGCAGCACGAACCGACCCATCGTCGTCGACGATTGATATGACCGGCGGGTGAGGCAAGAGGATCCTTCCTGGGGGCGACTAAGGGAGCGTTCGCAGCGTCCGGTGCGGTCTTGCTGTTCGCACAGTGCGTCGCGAAGCCGCGCCGGAGAATCATACTTAGGTTTGCGGCCTGCCGGATGCGGCCCCGATCCCGAGCATTTGCGCCATCCGCACCAGGTCCGGCAACGACTTCGCTGCCATTTTCCGCATGATGTGCCCGCGGTGGATCTTCACGGTGATCTCGGCCACGCCGATTTCGGCGGCAATCTGCTTGTTCATGAGCCCCGCCGTGACAAGGGCCATCACCTGCCGCTCGCGAGGAGTGAGGTTGGCGAACGCCGCACGCAGATCGGAAAGGACCTTTGCCTCGTCGCGGCGGCCTCTGTCGCGCTCGATCGCGGTCGTGACCGCATCCAGCATGTCCTGATCGCGGAATGGCTTGGTCAGGAAGTCGACAGCTCCGGCCTTCATCGCCCTGACGGTCATCGGGATATCGCCATGGCCCGTCATGAAGATGATTGGGATATGAATGCCGGCCTTTGCCAGCTCGGCCTGAAAGTCGAGGCCGCTCACGCGCGGCAGCCTGATGTCGAGGATCAAGCAGCTCGGCGCGTCCGGAAGCTTGTACTGCAGAAATTCATGCGCCGAGGTGAACACCTTGACGCGCAAACCGACCGATCGGAAGAGATTGCTGAGTGCATCCCGCACCGATGCGTCATCGTCGACGACGAAGACCATCGGTTCCTCGGCGCCTGCAGGAATGTGAGGCGATGCAGCGCGCCCGATCACGATGCACGGTCCTCCTGATACAATGGCAACGTGAACTGAAACGTCGCACCCGGGCCGGCACTATCGGCCATCGAGAGGCGGCCACCATGGGCTTCGATGATCGAGCGGCAGATCGATAGTCCCATGCCCATGCCGGCGGATTTGGTGGTGAAGAAGGCATCAAACAGCCGGTCGGCATTTTCGGCGGCAACGCCGACGCCGCAGTCACGGACAGTGACCAGGATATGCCGGGCTTCGTCCTGATGTGTTCGGATCACAAGCTCTCGCGGCCGGTTCGTGACGGCCTGCATCGCCTCGATGCCGTTGATGACCAGGTTGAGGATGACCTGTTGTAGCTGGATGCGATCGGCCAGGACCAGCGGCAGCCCGGGCGTCAGTTCCAGCCGCAGCGACACCCGGTGGCTCACCAGTTGGTGCTGCACCAGACTGATCACCTCGTTGACGACGTCATTGATGTCGAGCGGCGCTTTTTGTTCGACCGTCTTGTTTACCAGCGCGCGGACGTGCTGGATGACTTCGCCCGCACGACTGCCGTCCTTGACGATCGCTTCCACCGCTCCGCGCGCTTCGTTGAGATCGGGAGGCGCCCGGTCGAGCCAGCGCAGACATGCGGCGGCATTGGTAACGACGGCAGCAAGGGGCTGGTTCACCTCGTGGGCGATCGACGCGGCAAGCTCGCCCAGCGCCGTCACGCGCGTGACGTGCGCAAGATTGGCCTGAGATTCGTGCAATTCCGCCTCGGCTCGCTTGCGTGCTGTGATGTCCTCGCATGCAATCAGCACGATCAATTGGTTGTCCGGCCGCCGCACGGCCTTGGCATTTTCACGAACCCAAAGCGGCGAACCGTCCTTGCGAACCTTCTGGATCTCCCAGCTATGGGTCTGGCCGATATTGTCGAGACATGCTGCCACATTGCTCTGGACCAAGTTCCGGTCTTTGGCGGCAAAAACGGTCAGGACCGATTGCCCGAGCAATTCGTTGACGGAGTAGCCCAGTTGCGCCGCGCCGAACGTGTTGACGGACAGGACGGAGCCTGTTGCATCGACCATGAAGTACATGACCGGGTTATGCTCGAACACCTCCTTCCATTGCGCCTCGCTGTTGCGCAGCGCCTCGATCGCGTGCTCTTCGTCAGCGAGCCAGCCTCGCCGCGTGTTTGCCACTTGCCTTGGAGGGGAACCCAGCAGACGCATCGTGATCAATGCGGCACCAAGCGCGGCGAGGAGCAATAGGACAGCAATCAGATAGGCAGGGGTCGCCGGCTGCGGACCGAGCACCAGCCAAATGCAGGCTGCCGTCCCGAGCGCCAGCACCATGCCGACGAGCAGCCACTGCTCGGCCGGCCACTTCATCGTCGGGTTACGCATCATCGGCAGCACAAAGCAATTGGCCATCGCGGGCCGCGCTGCGTCGCTAGGTGACCATTATCATCAGCGGCGACAACGTCGCCCTTCAAAAATATGCCGAATACTAGCAGCTTTCCGCCGCTCGAGCGATATCAAGCGGCAGCTTTCGCGATCTTCCCGCATGGGCTCGGATCGCCCGAGAAAACCCTCGCTCTCACTCCGGCTCAGGTCGTGCACTGTCCGACCTGGCCTCTGCTGTTCCAGGCAAGTTACGTTGCCTTCCGGGAGACAAACCTGGCAGCGCTCGAACCCCAAAAGCGGGGCCGAGGCCGATCAGGCCTGTGGTCCCAAGATCGCCGGTCACGCCGCAGGCTTCGCCGCCTGGTCCTCGCTCGACAGCAGATGCAGCACCGCGCTCTTGATCGCGGCCTGCCGGGTCGGCGCGGTGATCTGGGCGCCGAGCAGGTCGGTCACATAGAACACGTCGCGGGCGCGCTCGCCGAAGGTCGCGACATGCGCCGAGGCGATGTTGAGGTTGAGCTTCGAGATCGCCGTGGTGAGCTGGTAGAGCAGGCCGGGCCGGTCGAGGCCGGAGACCTCGATCACGGTATAGCGGTCCGACCACTGGTTGTTGATGGTGACCTCGGGCTCGACGATGAATGGCCGCGCCTTGCTGCGCACGGCGCGCCGCGCCACCGCTTCGGGCAGCCTCAGCTTGCCCTCCAGCACGTCCTCGATCATCTGGCCGATCCGGGTCGCGCGGCGGCCCTCGTCCTCGTCGCGGTCGTATTCGCGCGAGATCGAGATGGTGTCGACGGCGCGGCCGTCGGTCGTGGTGTAGATCTGGGCGTCGACGATGTTGGCGCCGGCGGAGGCGCAGGCTCCCGCGATGATCGACAGCAGCCAGGGATGGTCTGTCGCCAGAATCGTCAACTCGGTGACGCCGCGGACCTCGTCGAACCCGACATTGATCGCGAGCTTGTGGCCGGCCTGCTCGCTGGCGCGGATGAAGCGCGCCTGGCGAATCTTGCGCGGCAGCTCGACCTTGAGCCAGTAGGCCGGATAGTGCCGGCCGATATAGGCGTTGAGCTCGGCTTCGGGCCATTCGGTGAAGGCGGCTCGGAATTCGGCCTGCGCCACCGCGATGCGCTGGGCGCGGTTCACCTCCGAGAAGCCGCCGGTCAGCACCGGCTCGGTCTCGTAATACAGCGTGCGCAAGAGCTGCGCCTTCCAGCCATTCCAGACGCCGGGGCCGACGCCGCGGATGTCGGCGGTGGTCAGGATGGTCAAGAGCTTCATCTGCTCCACCGACTGCACCACGGCGGCGAAATTCTCGATCGTCTTGCGGTCCGACAGGTCGCGCGATTGCGCCACCGTCGACATCGTCAGATGCTCCTCGATCAGCCAGGCCACCAGCTCGGTATCCGCTGCGGAGAAGCCGAGCCGCGGGCACAGCCGCCGCGCCACTTTGGCCCCCGCGATCGAATGATCCTCGGGCCGTCCCTTGGCGATGTCGTGCAGCAGCGTGGCGATGTAGATCACCGGGCGGTGCTCGGGTCGAATCTTGCGGAACAGGTCGCTTGCGACGGTGAACTCCTCGTTGCCGCCGCGCTCGATCTCCTGCAGGAAGCCGATGCAGCGGATCAGGTGCTCGTCCACCGTGTAGTGGTGGTACATGTTGAATTGCATCATCGACACGATCTTGCCGAAGGCGCGGATGAATTGGCCGAGCACGCCGGTTTCGTTCATCCGCCGCAGTACGATCTCCGCGTTGTCGGAGGTCAGGATCTCCATGAACAGGCGGTTGGCTTCCTCGTTCTCGCGGAGCTCGGTATTGATCAGCTTCAGCGAGCGCGTCACCGTGCGCATCGCGTCGGGATGGAAGGCAAGGTCATTCTGCTGCGCGAGCCGGAAGATCCTGATCAGGTTGACCGGGTCGTGCTTGAAGACGTCGGGGGCCGCGAGGTTGATGCGGTTGTTGTCGACAATGAAGTCGTCGCTGCCGGTTACCCGCCGGCGCTTGGCGCCGGGCCGGAAGCGCGCCACCATGCGGCTCAGCACCGGCGCGGGCTTGTTGTGCTCTTCTTCGAGCTTGGCGCACAGGATCGCGGTGAGGTCGCCGACATCCTTGGCGATCAGGAAGTAGTGCTTCATGAAGCGCTCGACGTCCTGCATGCCGGGATGCGAAGTGTAGCCGAGCCGGACCGCGATCTCGCGCTGCATGTCGAACGACAGCCGTTCCTCGGCGCGGCCGGCGAAGAAGTGCAGATTGCAGCGCACCGACCAGAGGAAGTCGGCGCAGCGGCGGAAGGTGCGGTACTCCTGCGCGTCGAACACGCCGCGTTCCAGGAGCTCGTCGGTCTCGCGCACGCGGTAGACGTATTTGGCGATCCAGAACAGGGTGTGCAGGTCGCGCAGTCCGCCCTTGCCGTCCTTCACATTGGGCTCGACCAGGTAGCGGGACTGGCCGGCGCGGCGGTGCCGCTCCTCTCGCTCGGCGAGCTTGGCGGTGACGAATTCGGATGCGGTGCCCTGCACGACTTCCTTGTCGAAGCGCTCGACCAGTTCGTCATAGAGCGGCCGGTCGCCGGTCAGGAACCGGGTCTCCAGGATCGCGGTGCGGATCGTCATGTCACCGCGCGCCTGGCGGATCGATTCGTCGACCGAACGCGTGGCGTGGCCGACCTTCAGCCCCATGTCCCAGAGGCAGTAGAGGATTGCTTCCGCCACCTGTTCGCCCCAGGCGGTCTGCTTGTAGGGCAGGATGAACAACAGATCGATGTCGGATTCCGGCGCCATCAGCCCGCGGCCGTAGCCTCCGGTCGCGACCACGGCCATCCGCTCGGCGCCAGAGGGAATCGGCGAGGGATAGAGGTGCTTGGTCGCCGCCTCGTAGAGAAGGCGGATGATCTCGTCCTGCACGAAGCAAAGCCGTTCGGCGCAGCGGCGGCCGTGGCGGTCCTTCAGCAGCAGCGCCTGCGCCGTGGCGCGCGCAGCGATCAGTTCGGCCTTGAGCAGTTGCGCCATCGCGGCGCGAAATTGGTCCTCACGGCCGGCATGCTTCTCGGCGAGTGCATTGACCGCCGCGGTGATCCGCGCTGTCTCGAAACGGTCATCCGCCTCCGGGCGGATCTCGGCTACGACGCTATCCATGCTTCCATCCGATAACGGACCGGGCGTTTGCTGTCACTGACCAAAGTATAAGGACAGCAGCTCCATGCTGTTTCAGCGGCGAGGCGAGCAAGATCGTTCTCGCGCCGCCTTGCAAAGGGTAGAGATTTTCTCGTTGACCGCAAGACTAACACATTGAAATAAAAGGATGTTTTTTATCGGGTCAAGGAGAGCGGAATGTCATTGGTGTCCCGGCGCACGCTGGCCGCGTTGTTCGCTGTCTCGGCACTGTTTCCCGGCACGGCCTTCGCCGCCGATGCGCTGAAGGAGATCCGGATCGATTGGGCGACCTATAACCCGGTGTCGCTGGTCCTGAAGCAGAAGGGGCTGCTGGAGAAGGAGTTCGCCAAGGACGGCATCAGCATCGTCTGGGTGCAGTCGGCCGGGTCCAACAAGGCGCTCGAATTCCTCAATGCCGGCTCGATCGATTTCGGCTCGACCGCGGGTTCGGCGGCGCTGGTGGCGAAGATCAACGGCAATCCGATCAAGTCGATCTATGTCTATTCGCGCCCCGAATGGACCGCGCTGGTGACGTCAAAGGATTCCAAGATCGCTTCGGTCGCCGATCTCAAGGGCAAGCGCGTCGCGGTGACCCGCGGCACCGACCCGCACATCTTCCTGGTCCGTGCGCTGCTTGCCGCCGGCCTCACCGAAAGGGACATCACGCCGGTGCTGCTGCAGCACGCCGACGGCAAGACGGCGCTGATCCGCGGCGACGTCGACGCCTGGGCCGGGCTCGATCCGATGATGGCGCAGGCGGAGGTCGAGGACGGTGCGAAACTGTTCTACCGCAAGGCGGACGCCAACACCTGGGGCATTCTCAATGTGCGTGAGCAGTTCCTGAAGGATCACCCTGACATCGTTCGCCGCGTGCTCGCCACCTATGAGGAGGCGCGGCAATATTCACTGGCGAGCTATGACGAGTTGAAGAAGACCTTCATCGCGGTCACCAAGCTGCCCGACGCCGTGGTGGACAAGCAGCTCAAGGAGCGCACCGAACTGACCCACAGCCGCATCGGCGCCCCGCAGCGCGAATCGATCCTCGCCGCCGGCCTCGCCTTGCAACAGGCCGGCGTGATCGACGCCAAGACCGACGTAAAGGCCGCGCTGGATTCGTTGATCGACGACCAGGTCCCGCTGCCGACGAACTAGCTACTGTCGTCCCGGACAAGCGAAGCGCGATCCGGGACCCATAACCAAAGGGTTTTGTCGTGAGACGACGCTGTGGCCCCGGCTCGCTCGATCTCCACGCGCGGTGGTTATGGGTCCCGGCTTTCGCCGGGACGACGCGGGGATGAGTCGGGGAGCTCCCACCTTGCAATCCCACGCGAAGAGTCTTTCCTGCGATGGCCATGACTGTTGACCTGCCTGCTCTTCGAGAGAGCGATGCGACCGCGACGCCTGCAGCGCCGGCGCGATGGTCGCGTTACGCACGGCTGGCGCTCGGACTGGCGCTCCCGCTTGTGCTCGCGCTGGGCTGGGAACTCGCGGTCTCTCTCGGCTGGTCCAACGGCCGGCTGGTGCCGCCGCCGTCAAAGGTGTTCGCGACCATCGTCGAGCTCGCCCGGAGCGGCGAGCTGACGCGTCATGTCCTCGCGACGCTGTGGCGCGTCGGCGCGGGCTTCGTGCTCGGCGTGGTCGCCGGCACGATGTTCGGCGCGATCTCCGGTTACTGGAATTTTGCCCGGCGGCTGCTCGATCCGACCGTGCAGGCGCTGCGTGCGATCCCATCGATCGCCTGGGTGCCGCTGTTCATCCTGTGGCTCGGCATCTTCGAGACCTCGAAGATCGCGCTGATCGCGGTCGGGGTGTTCTTCCCGGTCTATCTCGGCGTGATGGGCGCGATCCTGTCGGTCGATCGCAAGATCGTCGAGGTCGGTCGCGTCTACCGCCTGTCCGGCTTTGCGATGATCCGCCGCATCCTGTTGCCCGCGGTGCTGCCGGCCTATGTGGTGGCGCTGCGTGTCGGGCTGGGGCTGGGCTGGATGTTCGTGGTTGCCGCCGAGTTCATGGGGGCGTCCGAAGGGCTCGGTTACCTTCTGATCGACGGCCAGCAGCTCGGCAAGCCGGCGCAGATCCTCGCTGCGATCGTGATCTTCGCCATTCTCGGCAAGCTCACCGACTGGCTGATCGAGGTCGCGGCCGCGCCGCTGCTGCGTTGGCAAGACGCGTTCGGCGCCCGGGGAGGGGCCTGATGCTCGCCCTCAAAGAAGTTGGCAAGACCTATCCCAATGGGGTCCATGCGCTGGAGCGCTTCTCGGCCGAGATCAAGCCGGGCGAGATCATCGCCATCATCGGCGGTTCCGGCTGCGGCAAATCCACGCTGTTGCGTGCCATCGCCGGGCTCGATCGCGCCACCACCGGCACGGTGACGCTGGACAACGCGGTGATCTCATCGCCGCACGCCAAGATCGGCATCATCTTCCAGGAACCGCGGCTGTTACCCTGGCTCAGCGTCGCCGACAATATCGGCTTCGGCCTTGCCGATCTTCCGTCCGGCGTCCGGCGCGAGAAGGTTGCGGCGGCACTCGCCCGCGTCGGTCTCGCCGACAAGGCTGCAGCCTGGCCGCGCGAGCTGTCCGGCGGGCAGGCGCAGCGGGTTGCGATCGCCCGCGCTCTGGTGCCGCAGCCCGAGGTGCTGCTGCTCGATGAGCCGTTCTCCGCGCTCGACGCCTTCACCCGGCGTGATCTTCAGGACCATCTGCTCGATCTCTGGGCCGACACGCGGCCGACCCTGATCCTGGTCACCCATGACGTCGACGAGGCCGTGGTGCTGGCCGACCGCGTGATCGTGATGCGGCCACGGCCGGGCCGGCTGTTCGAGCAGATCACCATCAATCTGGCGCGGCCGCGCGACCGCAATTCGGAGCTGTTCGACAGCTTCAAGCGCCGCGTGTTGACCGCGCTCGACCGCTCGCTGGACCGCAACGTGCCTGATGTCGCGGACAAATCGAGCGCCGGCGAAGCGATGTGGTGGTGACAGCGGCCCGTTAAGGCCTTACACCGGCATAAAGAACAATAGCCGGGAGCAGAACCATGGACTCCGCCGAACTCCGCGCAATGCAGGCCCCGATCAAGGAACGCTACAAGGCCGATCCGACGGCTGCCGTGATCACGCTGAAGGCCAAGGGCTCGATCGATAACGAGAGCATTTCCTGCAAGGTCGAGACCGGCCGCGCACTCGCGGTCGCCGGCCTCCATCCCGCAACCGGCGGCTCCGGGCTCGAGCTCTGCTCCGGCGATATGCTGCTGGAGGCGCTGGTCGCCTGCGCCGGCGTCACGCTGAAGTCGGTCGCGACCGCCGTCGAGGTGCCGCTCAAGAGCGGCCATGTATCAGCCGAGGGCGATCTCGATTTCCGCGGCACGCTCGGCGTCGACAAGGAAGCCCCGGTCGGCTTCCGTGAGATCCGCCTGCGCTTCGATGTCGGCACCGACGCACCGCAGGACAAGCTCGATCTGCTGCTCAAGCTCACCGAGCGCTATTGCGTGGTCTATCAGACCATCAAGAACGGCCCGAAAGTCACCGTCTCGATGCAGCGGGTGTGAACGGGTTTAATCGGTGTCGTCCCGGCGAAAGCCGGGACCCATACGCCGTGACTTCTCGTTTCGAGCCGCGCTGTCCGTCGACTTTCGCTCCCCACGACCAGTTGTGGTTACGGGTCCCGGCCTTCGCCGGGACGACACAGTATGTCCCCCGATCTCCATTTCCTCCTCATCCTCGTGCTGCGCATGGCCGTCGCGGCGGCGTTCGTGGTCAGTGCATCGATCATCACGGAGCGTTCGGGGCCGGTGATCGGCGCGCTGGTCGCAACCTTGCCGATCTCGGCGGGGCCGTCCTACACCTTCCTCGCGCTCGACCATGACGCCGCCTTCATCGCCGAGGGCGCGCTGTCGAGCCTGCCGGTGAATGCGGCGACCATCTATATGGGCCTCACATATGCCGTGCTGGCGCAGCGCTGCAGCATGTGGATCAGCGCCGGAGCCGCGATCGCGCTGTGGCTGGCGCTCGCCACGATCATGCGCCAGTTCGAATGGACGCTGTGGGGCGGACTGATCGTCAACGCCATCACCTTTGCGATCTGCATCCCGCTGCTGAAGCCCTATCGGCACGTCGCCAAGATGCCGCTGATCGCACGGCGCTGGTACGACATCCCGCTGCGCGCCGCGCTGGTCGCAAGTCTGGTCGGTACCGTGGTGACGGCGTCGAGCTGGGTCGGTCCGCGCGTCACCGGCGTGATGGCGCTGTTTCCGATCGTGTTCTCCTCGATGATGCTGATCTTGCATCCGCGCATCGGCGGCCCTGCCACCGCAGCCGTGCTCGCCAACAGCGCCTGGGGCCTGATGGGCTTCGGCCTCGGCGTCGCCGTGCTGCACGTTGCGGTGTTGCAATTCGGCTCGCCGATCGGCCTCTGCTGCGCGCTCGCCACCTGCATCGTGTGGAATCTGGTGCTGTGGTGGAACGGGCGGAGGAAGAAGGCCCGGACCTGACCCACGTCATTGCGACCCGTTGGCTCGCAATGACGTGGAGAGGACGCGGTGCGTAGAAGAGCGTAGGGTGGGCAAAGGCGCGTAGCGCCGTGCCCACCATCAAGAGCGCCGGGTGAAATGGTGGGCACGCTTCGCTTTGCCCACCCTACGCTCGAGATTCCGGGTACCGATCACCCCTTCGGTAATTTCGCCTTCAGCGCATAGAGCGCTTCCAGCGCCTCGCGCGGCGACATCTCGTCGGGATGCAGCGCTTTCACGGCCTCGACCAGCAGATCGGCCTCGCTCGGCGGCACGTCCTCGGCGGCGGCGCGGGAGGGGACCGCGAACAGCGGCAGGTCGTCGACCAGCGCGCGCGCAGTCTGGCCGCGGTCCTGGGCTTCCAGCTTTGCCAGCACCGATTTGGCGCGCGCGATCACGGCGGGCGGCAGGCCTGCGAGCTTCGCGACCTGGATGCCGTAGGAGCGGTCGGCCGAGCCCGGCAGCACCTCGTGCAGGAACACGACGTCGCCCTGCCATTCCTTCACCCGCACCGTGGCATTGAACATCCGCGGCAGCTTGGCCGAGAGCGCGGTCAGCTCGTGATAATGCGTCGCGAACAGGGTGCGGCAGCGATTGCTCTCATGCAGATGCTCGATCGCGGCCCAGGCGATCGAGAGACCGTCGAAGGTCGCAGTGCCGCGGCCGATCTCGTCGAGGATCACGAGCGACCGCTCGCTGGCCTGGTTGAGGATCACGGCGGTCTCGACCATCTCGACCATGAAGGTCGAACGCCCGCGTGCCAGATCGTCGGCGGCGCCGACGCGCGAGAACAGGCGGTCGACGATGCCGAGCCGCGCCCGCGACGCCGGCACGAAAGAGCCGATCTGCGCGAGCAGCGCGATCAGCGCATTCTGGCGCAGGAAGGTCGACTTACCGGCCATGTTCGGACCGGTGATCAGCCAGAGCTGGCCGGCCCCCACCCTACCCTCCCCCGCTTGCGGGGGAGGGTAGGTTGGGGGTACCGGCGACAGATCGCAGGCATTGGCGATGAACGGCTGGCCGTCGCGCTTCAGCGCCTGCTCGACCACCGGATGCCGGCCGCCTTCGATGGCGAAGCCGAGCGAGCCGTCGACCTCCGGCCGCACGTAGTTGTCGTCGATCGCGAGCTTGGCGAGCGCGGTCGCGACGTCGAGCATCGCAAAGGCATGCGCGGCGTTGCGTAAGTCGTCGCTGGCGGCGAGCGCCATCGCGCTCAGGCGTTCGAAGATTTCCAGCTCGAGGTTGAGCGCGCGCTCGCCGGCGTTGGCGATCTTGGCCTCGATCTCGCCGAGCTCTGCCGTGGTGAAACGGATCTGCCCGGCCAGGGTCTGGCGATGGATGAAGGTGGCGTTGAGCGGCGGCGCCAGCAGCTTGTCGCCGTGCTGCGCGGTGACCTCGACGAAATAGCCGAGCACATTGTTGTGCCGGATCTTCAGCGTCTTGATGCCGGTGTCCTCGGCATAGCGCGCCTGCATCGCGGCGACCACGAGGCGCGAGGCGTCGCGCAGGTTGCGGCTTTCGTCGAGCGCGGCCTCATAGCCCTCGCGAACGAAGCCGCCGTCGCGCTTGATCAGCGGCAATTGCTCGCTCAATGCGCGGGAAAACTCCTGCGCGAGATCGCGTGCGGGCCGGCGCAGCGCGGCCATCACGGCCACGATCTCGGCCGGCGGATTGTCGGTGAGCGCGAGCAACTCCAGGGCTTGGTCGGCGGCCAGGATGCCGTCGCGCAAGCTTGCCAGATCGCGCGGGCCGCCGCGGCCGACCGAGAGCCGCGCCAGTGCGCGCGACATATCGGGCGCCGCGCGCAGCACGGTTCTGATGTCTTCGCGTGCGGCTGAGTCGGCGACGAAGGCCGAGACCGCATCGAGCCGCCGCGCGATCGCGGCAACGTCAGTCAGCGGCGCGGCAAGGCGCTGCGCCAAGAGTCGCGAGCCCGCCGCGGTCACCGTGCAGTCGATCGCGTCGAGCAGCGAGCCGCGGCGCTCGCCGGCAAGCGTGCGGGTCAGCTCGAGATTGGCGCGGGTTGCCGGATCGATCGCCATCGTGGTGCCGGCCGCCTCGCGTGCCGGCGGCGATAACGGCGGACGTTTTCCGACTTGGGTCCGGTCGATATAGGTGACGGCGGCGGCCGCGGCAGTCGCCTCCAGCCGCGACATCGCGGACAGGCCGTCCATGGTCGCGACCGCGAAATAGTCGCATAGCCGCCGCTCGGCAGTGGCGCTATCGAACACGTCGCGGGTCAGCGGCGTCACCGACGGCAACTCACGCAGCGTGGGCGCAAGCTCGGCGTCGCCATAGAGCGCGTCGGTCACGATCACTTCGTTTGGGTTGATGCGCGCCAGCGTCGCCGCGAGCTCCGCGGTCGAGCACTCCGTCACCATGAATTCGGAGGTCGAGATGTCGATCCAGGCAAGCCCGAGCCGATCTGCGCCCGCCGAGCCGCGCGCGCGGGCGATCGCCAGCAGGTAGTTGTTGGTGCGGGCGTCGAGCAGCGTGTCTTCGGTCAGCGTGCCCGGCGTCACCAGCCGCACCACGCCACGGCGGACCACGCTCTTGTTGCCGCGGGCTTTTGCCTCCGCGGGATTTTCCGTTTGCTCGCACACCGCGACGCGGTGCCCGGCGCCGATCAGGCGGTGCAGATAGTCCTCGGAGCGTTCGACCGGCACGCCGCACATCGGGATGTCGATGCCCTGATGCTTGCCGCGCTTGGTCAGCACGATGCCGAGCGCCTTCGAGGCGATCTCGGCATCTTCGAAGAACAGCTCGTAGAAGTCGCCCATCCGGTAGAACAGCAGCAGCCCCGGATGGGCCGCCTTGATCTCCAGATATTGTTCCATCATCGGCGTGACGCGCGACGGCGCCTCGGCGGGGGTGGAGTCAGGCGGGACCGGGATGGACTGTTGAATTGTCATGAGGGGGCGGAAACTACAAAATTTCGTCGTGCGGTCCTATCCGAGGGAGCCGGGTTTTCCACCTTCTCCACGACCTCGGATACGGCAAGGCATCACAGCAATGCGCTGATGCCAAGCAGCCGCGTCAATTGACCTGTGGCGGGCACACTCCTAAAACTCCGCTCAAGCTCCAGCCTATCCAGCGCCTAAGCCACGGCATTCAGGGAGAGATTCAATGCGTGATGTGTTCATTTGCGATGCCGTCCGGACTCCGATCGGCCGCTTTGGCGGTTCGCTCGCCAAGGTGCGCGCCGACGATCTCGCCGCGGCCCCGATCAAGGCGCTGATGGCGAAGCATCCGAACCTCGATTGGTCTGAGGTCGACGAAGTCTTTTTCGGCTGCGCCAACCAGGCCGGCGAAGATAACCGCAACGTCGCGCGGATGGCGCTGCTGCTCGCCGGCATGCCCGACTCGGTTCCCGGCCAGACCTTGAACCGCCTCTGCGCCTCCGGCCTCGATGCGGTCGGCGCCGCGGGTCGCGCGATCCGCGCCGGCGAGATCGATTTCGCGATCGCGGGCGGCGTTGAATCGATGACGCGCGCGCCCTTCGTGATGGGCAAGGCGGCGGAAGCGTTCTCGCGCTCGGCCGACATCTACGACACCACGATCGGCTGGCGCTTCATCAATCCCCTGATGAAGGCGCAGTACGGCGTCGATGCGATGCCGGAGACCGGCGAGAATGTCGCGGAAGAGTTCCAGGTCTCGCGTGCCGACCAGGATGCGTTCGCGATCCGCTCGCAGCAGCGCGCGGGCGCGGCGATCGCATCGGGCTATTTCGCCGAGGAGATCATCCCGATTCAGGCGCCCGGCGGCAAGGCAGGTCCCATCACAGTCGACAAGGATGAGCACCCGCGCCCCGAAACCACGCTCGAAGGTCTCGCCAAGCTGAAGCCGATCGTGCGCAATCCGGGTACGGTCACCGCGGGCAACGCGTCCGGCGTCAATGACGGCGCGGCCGCGATGATCCTCGCCTCCGAGGCCGCGGTGAAGAAACACGGCCTGACGCCGCGCGCGAAGATTCTCGGGCTCGCGTCGGCCGCGGTGCCGCCGCGCATCATGGGCATCGGCCCGGTGCCGGCGACCAAGAAGCTGGTCGAGCGGCTCGGCATCAAGGTGTCGGATTTCGACCTGATCGAGCTCAACGAAGCCTTCGCTTCGCAGGGCATTGCCTGTCTGCGTCAGCTCGGCGTCAAGGAGGATGCCGACTTCGTCAATCCGCATGGCGGCGCGATCGCGCTCGGCCATCCGCTCGGCATGAGCGGCGCGCGGCTGGCGCTCACCGCCGTGCACGGCATGGAGAAGCGGGGCGGAAAGCTTGCCTTGGCAACTATGTGCGTCGGCGTCGGCCAAGGCGTTGCGGTGGCGATCGAAAAAGTGAACTAAACCATTGGCTTGGAGGGGTTGAAAACAGCCCTTCCCCGAATTGGTTATGTCCTATAATGATCTTCGGCAGCGCTCGCGGCAGGCGGGCCCACGGAGGAATTCGCCATGACCCTTCACTATCCGCTGCAGTCGCTTGCGGCGCATCCGGCGCGGCTGTCGCCGGCCTATCGCTCCACGGTCAAGCGCGCGCCGACGAAGCCGTTGATCCCGATGCGGCACACGCTCTCCGAGCTGACGGGTCCGGTCTATGGTCATGAGACCGTTCGCGAGCACGACAACGACCTCACCATCCAGGCCAAGGGCGAGCCGCTCGGCGAACGCATCATCGTGCACGGCTATGTGCTCGACGAGGACGGCCGCGGCGTGCCGAACACGCTGGTCGAGCTGTGGCAGGCCAATGCCTGCGGCCGCTACATCCATGTCGTCGACCAGCATCCGGCGCCGCTCGATCCGAATTTCACCGGCGCCGGCCGCACCCAGAGCGATGCCAAGGGCTATTACAAGTTCATCACCATCAAGCCCGGCGCTTACCCCTGGGGCAATCACCACAACGCCTGGCGGCCCGCGCATATCCACTTCTCGGTGTTCGGTCACTCCTTCGTCTCGCGGTTGGTCACGCAGATGTATTTCCCGGGCGATCCGCTGTTTCCGTTCGATCCGATCTTCAACTCAGTCGCGGACGAGAAGGCGCGGGCGCGGATGATCTCGTCCTTCGATCTCGACAACACCAAGCCGGAATGGGCGCTCTGCTACCGCTTCGATATCGTGCTGCGCGGGCAGAACGCCACGCCGATGGAGACCAAGTAAGTGTCGAACCCGCGTCCTGATGGAATCACGCCGTCGCAAACCGTCGGCCCCTATTTCAAATACGGCCTGACGCCGAACGGCGAATATGCGTGGAACGACGCCTTCACCAACAATCTGCTGACGCCTGATGTGTCGGGTGAGCGCATCCGCATCGAGGGCAAGGTCTATGATGGCGACGGCGCCGTGATCCCGGACTGCATACTGGAGATCTGGCAGGCCGATGCGCAGGGGCGCTTCTCCGATCCGCAGGACAAGCGCGCGTTGCCGAACTCGTCCTTCAAGGGTTTTGGCCGCTGCGGCACCGACACGAGCGGCGGCTACGCTTTCGACACCATCAAGCCGGGTGTGGTGCCGGATCCCGATGGCAAGCCGCAGGCGCCGCACATCCTGCTCGCGGTCTACGCGCGCGGCATGCTCTTGCATCTCTACACGCGGATCTATTTCGACGATGAAGCCGGCAACGCCGGCGATCCCGTGCTCGCGCTGGTGCCGGAAGATCGCCGCGCTACCTTGATCGCCAAGCGTAAGGCGGGCGCGGGCCATGTCTATACGCTCGACGTCTATCTCCAGGGCGACAACGAAACGGTCTTCTTCGACGTCTAGTCGTTCGCTGCGCAAGCTGCGCCAACGGCCGCGCACCCACATCCCAGTCCCAAACGTCCCCAAATCCGCTGCGCGCCTTCGCCGCAGCGGATTTCATTTGACTATGCTCATCCAGTTATATAACAAGTCATTTATATAATCGAAGTGAGATCAAATATGGCCAGCCTCGATGCCGCCTTCGCCGCGCTCGCCGATCCGACCCGCCGGGCGATCCTGGCGCGTCTCGCTCTGGGAGAGGCGACGGTGATGGAGCTGGTCGAGCCCTTCGACATGACCCAGCCGGCGATCTCCCGCCATCTCAAGGTGCTCGAGACAGCCGGCCTGATCGTGCGGCGGGTTGAAGGCACCAAGCGGCCGTGCCGGCTGGCACCTCAGGCGGTCGCCGAGATCGATCAATGGCTCAGCATGCTGCGGCGCGCGCTGGAAACCAATTACGACCGGCTGGACGGAGTCCTCGCCGCCATGAAGCCCGAGAAGTGAAAGGTAGCCCATGAGCAAGTTGACGCTGAAGACCGAAGGCGACCGTTATGTCGTCGTGAACAGGCGCTTCTTGGCCCCGCCCGAAGCGGTGTATCGCGCGCATACCGAGCCGGAGCTGTTGCAGAAGTGGCTGCTCGGTCCGGAGGGCTGGACCATGCCGGTCTGCGTCAGCGAGGCGCGTCCCGGCGGCCGGATCCGCTACGAGTGGACGGACGGCAAAGGCGGCGGCTTTCATTTGATAGGCGAATATCTCGAGCTCGAGCCGTTCAGCCGCATCGTCCATGTCGAGCGCATGCATCTGCCCGATCCGACGCCGGACAATCATGTCGAAACCCGCTTCGAGCCCGACGGGGGCGGCACCTTGATGACGATGCGGATGACGTTGCCCGATGCCGGGACGCGCGCGGCGATGCTCGCGACCGGCATGGAGCACGGCATGGAAGCGAGCTATGCTCGGCTCGACGGCATGAGCTGAGACCTCTCGCATTCGAGGGACGATGCGCGACCGCTTCCTCACGGGTCTGATGGGCTATCCGATCGCGCATTCGGCCGCCCCCGCGATGCATGAGCAGGCCGCGACGGCGCTCGGCGTTCACTGCCACTACCAGCTCATCGAGGTTAAGGGCGCCGGCCGTGACGATCTTCGCGCGATGCTCGACGGCGTCAGGCGGCTCGGCTTCGCCGGCGTCAACGTCACCTTTCCCTACAAGGAAGCCGTCGTCGATCTCTTGGATGAGCTGACGCCGGACGCACGTGCGATTCGCGCTGTTAACACCATCATGGTCAATGACAACCGAATGGTCGGGCACAACACCGACGCGACAGGTTTTGCCCGCGCGATCGCACCGCTGCTTACGACCAGGCCGCGCGGCGCCATCGCGTTGATCGGCGCAGGTGGCGTCGGCAAGGCGATCGCCTTCGCGCTGGCCGGCCTTGGTGCCGGCGAGATCAGGATCTTCGACGCCGATACCGACAAGGCCGCACAGCTTGCCGGCCAAGTGCAGGGCGGCGTCGCCGTTCGCGGCATCGCGGCCGCAGTCAACGGCGCTGCCGGGCTGATCAATGCGACGCCAGTCGGCATGCTGCCGAGCCGTGACACGCCCGTGCCGGATGCGCTGCTGCATCCGGCGATCTGGGTTGCCGACGCCGTCTACACCCCGCTCTGGACGCCGCTGTTGTCGGCCGCGAAGGCGAGGGGCGCTACGGTGCTGACCGGCCGTGACCTTGCGATCAACGCCGCGGCAGATGCGTTCGCGCTGTTCACGGGGATGACGCCACCTGTTGCCGTGATGGGGAATGCGTTCGACGCCGTGATGGCGGCGCGCTACGCTTCGCCGGCGTGACGCACAGAGGCATTGCCCATGGCGAAAATCAGGATCGGTCTGGCCGGCTGCGGCTTCGCGTCGGAGCTGCACATGGTGGCTTATCGGCGCGTCTACGGCGTCGACGTCGAGGTGAGAGCGGTCGCTGCGCGCGGCGATCATGTCGTCGAATTCGCCCGCAAGCACCAGATCCCGACCACCTATCGCAGCTTCGCCGAGCTTGTGGCCGACCGTGAGCTCGACGTCATCGACATCTGCACGCCGCCCAATCTGCATGCCGCGATGATTGTCGCGGCGATGCAGGCCGGCAAGCACGTGATCTGCGAGAAGCCGTTCAGCGGTTACTTTGGCCAACCTGGCGATCAGCGGCCGATCGGCACGCATGTGCCGAAGGCGCTGATGTACCAGCGCGTGATGGAGGAGATAGAGGCCGCCCGCGCCGCGATCGAGCGAAGTGGAAAGCTCTTCATGTATGCCGAGGACTGGATCTACGCGCCCGCCGTGACCAAGACCGCGGAGATCATCCGCGCCACGCGCGACAAGATCCTGTTCATGAAGGGCGAGGAGAGCCATTCCGGCTCGCATGCCGCACATGCCGCGCAATGGGCGATGACTGGCGGCGGCTCACTGATCCGCATGGGCTGCCATCCGCTGTCGGCGGTGCTCTATCTCAAACAGATCGAGGCGCGCGCCCGCGGCGAGACGATCACTGTTGCGAGCGTCACCTGCGACGTCGGCAATGTCACGGCAAGCCTCAAGCCGGAGGAACGCGCTTTTATCAAGGCCAATCCGGTCGATGTCGAGGACTGGGGCACGCTGACCCTGACCTTCTCCGATGGCACCAAGGCGACGGTGTTGTCCGGCGACATGATCATGGGCGGCGTGCGCAATCTGATCGAGACCTATACCTCCGGCGGCTCATTGTTCGCCAACATCACGCCGAATACGCATCTGGTGAGCTACCAGACCTCCGAGGAGAAGCTCGCCGGCGTCTACATCACCGAGAAGGTCGATCGCAAAACCGGCTGGCAATATGTCTGCCTCGAGGAGGATTGGACCCGCGGCTACCTGCAGGAGATCCAGGATTTCATGGAATGTGTCGCGACCGGCCGCCAGCCGCTCGCTGACCTCGCGTTGGCCTACGAGACCACGAAAGTGAACTACGCCGGCTATTGGGCCGCGGATGAGGGACGGCGGGTGGTGTTGTGAGGGCGCCGGGACTGCGCTCCCTCTCCCGCTCGCGGGGGAGGGCCGGGGGTGGGGGTGTCTCCGCTTGCGACGCTCCCCAAGGGGAAAGAGCCCCCAACCGCATCGCATCTATGATGCGATGCGACCTCCCCCGCAAGCGGGAGAGGTGAAGCTAGATCGCTGAGACACAACCCTACGCCCCGTACACCGATCCCTTGGGCAGCGGGAACACCGGGTCCTGCGTCCTGATATTGGTCGGCCACACCACCGAGATGTGCTCGCCGGCGTTCTGCATCACGACCGGCGTCGAGCGCTCGTTCTGGCCGGCCATCGGCGTGCCCGGCGGATAGAATTTCACGCCATAGCCCTGGATGGTGCCGCCGGGCGGGATGTCGACGTCGAGCGCGGCCTTGCGGATTGCTTCCGGATCGAAGCCGCCATACTTCTCCTTGGCGACCGGCAGCACGTTGTTGAGCAGGATCCAGGTCTGGTTGAAGCCCATCGAGCAGTGCGGCGGCACCTCGGTCGCGTTGGTCTTTTCCTTGAAGCGCGCCACCATGATCTTGGTGAGGTCGCCGACTCCCGGCGCCAGCTTGGCGGGATCGAGAAGTTGCGCCGGCACCGGATCGATGTTGCAGAAGTTGTCGATGTCGGCGCCGAACGTCGCGCGCAGCTTGTCGAGCTGGCTGTAGCCGGCGCCGGCGCCGAACAGCATCTTGAATTTCAGCCCGCTCTCGCGCGCCTGGCGCAGGAACAGGGTGATGTCGGGGTTGTAGCCGGCATGCGAGATCACGTCGGCCCTGGCGCGCTTCAGCTTGGTTACCAGCACGGAGAGATCGGGAGCTGCGGCCGAATAACCTTCCTTGAGCACGATTTGCAGCCCGGCCTGCTTGGCGAAGGCTTCGTCGGCGGCGGCGACGCCGACGCCATAGGGGCCGTCCTCGTGGATCAGCGCGACCTTGACGTCCTTCGGCTCCACGCCGAGCTTGGCCTTGGTGTGCTCGGCGAGGAAGCCCGCAAAGGCCTGCCCGTACTGGTCGGAGTGGATCTGCGCACGGAAGACATATTGCAGGTTCTTGTCCTTGAACACCGCGGTCGACACCGCCGTCGTGATCCAAAGGATCTTCTTGTGCTGCTCGACCTTGGCCGCGAGCGGCACCGCATGCGCGCTAGAGAACACGCCCAGGATGATGTCGAGCTTCTCCTGGTTGATCAGCCGCTCGACCTCGTTGATGGCGACGTCGGCCTTGCTCTGCGAATCGACCTTGACGGTGGCGACCTTGTACTTGCCGCCGATGCCGCCCCGCTCGTTGCACAGCTCGATCGCGATGTCGGTGCCGACTGAGGAGGCGACCGAACCTCCCGCCGCGAACGGTCCGGTCATGTCATAGACCGAGCCGATGCGCACCGTTTCCGCCTGCGCCTGTGCGCGGGTCCAATCGAAGCTGAAGGCAGCGGCGGCAGCCGCAGACGTCTTCAGCAGCGTCCTGCGTGAAGTCGGCATCGCATCCTCCCCATTGAACCGTCATTTTTGACGGGTTTTTCTGCTTTTTTGCGAAGTATTGGGAGAAGGGGCCTGAAAGTCAATCTATGCGCAAGTCGTAGCCGGGCGTTGATGAGGCTTACGCCTTGCCGCCCTGCCGTGGCGCCGGCGCTGGAATTGACGCCGGACTCCGCGCCCCGCCAGTCTCCGAGGATGCTGCCGCATCGCAACTGCCGGATGCGGTCGGATCGCAGACCGATACCCTGATGTTGGCGGTCACCATGCCACGCTCGTCGATGAAGACGAGGTTCGTCGTGCCGGGACTCAGTGCCTCGATAATGACCGACCGATCGCCGACGGTGTGAACGTCGACGATACGGAAATCACCGAGCATCACTGTTGCGAAGGTCTTGTCCAGCACGAGCCTTGATGCCGTGCCCGGCTCGAGCACGAGACCTTCGGCCCGTGCGCCGGAGACCGCGGCGAACAGCAAGATGGCCAGGACGGTTGCGCGAAGACCTGTGATCATCGCAACGCCTTCGGGCTGGTTTGCCTCGGAAAGGGTAAGGCGCTTCAGGCGCGGCGCAAATGAAGTGGCCCACACTTCGCGAGGATCTCATTGGTTCCATGACTACGTGCGGCCGCCGCGGCACACGACAAATCGGCTTTCTACAGCGAATGAGCAAAATGGTAGTCCGCCGCTCGACGCTTGCCGAGGGCAATGGCGGATTACGCCTTACGGCTGATCTGGCCTCGTCATGGCAATCGTTTTTAGGAGGAGCGGCTTGCTAAGCTGTCATCGCCCGGCTCGACCGGACGATCCAGTATTCCAGAGACAGTTGTGATTGAACCGATAAGCCGCGGCGTACTGGATCGCCCGCCTTCGCGCGCGATGACACCGAAAAGGACGTCTGGCCGTGCGACCGGGGCGCGGACGACGGCTACTACTCCATCACCGCCACATGATCCGACGAGCCGGACTGGTCGCGCAGGGTGGTCTTGGTTGAGCTGATCAGGATCGCGAGCGGCAGTGAGACCAGGATGAAGATCATCATGAGCTGGTAGTCGTGCGCGAAGGCGATGATCTGGGCCTGCAGCTTGACCATCACATCGGCCAGCGCGCGGCCGGTATCGGTGTTCAGGTTGATCCTGCCGGCGACGTCCGGCATTTGCAGCGCGTGGTTGAACGGGTTGATGTGCTCCGACAGGATCGCATAGGTGCGGCGGCTGCCCTGGGTCAGTTCGGCGGTGACCAGCGAAATGCCGATCGAGCTCGCCATGTTGCGCACCAGCGTCAGCATCGAGGTGCCGTCGGTGCGCAGATGGGCGGGCAGCGTCAGGAACGAGGCGGTGGAGAGCGGCACGAAGACGAGGCCGAAGCCGAAGCCCTGCAGGATATTCCAGGTCACGATCTCGGGCACGCCGGTCTGGTCGGTCCAGCCGCTCATGTAGAACAGCGTGATCACGATCACCGCGAGACCCGTGATGATCAACGTGCGCGCCTCGATATATTTCATCAGCCGGCCGACCATCATCATCGCAACCAGGGTGCCGCCGCCGCGGGTCGCCAGCAGCAGTCCGGCGGTGATGATCGGATAGCCGATCACGTTCTGCAGGTAGGGCGAGGCCAGCGCCATGGTCGAATAGAGCGACAGCGAGATCACGATCATGAAGATGCTGCCGGTGACGAAGTTCTTGTCCTTGTACAGCGCGAACTGCACGAAGGGGCTCGATGTCGTCAGCGAATGCGCGAAGAAGTAATAGAAACCGACGCCGGAGATGATGAACTCGGCGATGATCTCGTTGGATTCGAACCAGTCGAGCTGCTCGCCGCGGTCGAGCGCGAGCTGCAACGCGCCGACGCCGACCGCGAGCGCGATGAAGCCGAACCAGTCGAACCGGCGCGTGTGATCCTGCTTGGTCTCGTCCATGAAGATGATCTGGCCGAGCACCGTCAGCAGCCCGAACGGCAGGTTGACGAAGAACACCCAGTGCCAGGAATAGGTTTCGGTGAGCCAGGCGCCGAGCGAGGGCCCCATGATCGGGCCCAGCATCACGCCCATGCCCCAGATCGCCATCGCGGTGGCGCGCTCCTGCAGCGAGTAGGAGTCGAGCATCACCGCCTGCGACAGCGGCACCAGCGCGGCGCCGAAGACGCCCTGCAACAGGCGGAACAGCACCATCTGGTTGATGTCCTGCGCCAGCCCGCACAGCACCGAGGCGATGGTGAAGCCGGCCGAGCAGATGATGAAGATGCGCTTGCGCCCGAAGCGGTTGGCGATCCATCCGACCGGCGCGGTCATGATCGCGGCCGCGACGATGTAGGAGGTCAGCACCCAGTTGATCTGGTCCTGCGAGGCCGACAGCGAGCCTTGCATGTAGGGCAGCGCGACGTTGGCGATGGTGGTGTCCAGCGCCTGCATGATCGTCGCCGTCATGGCGCACACCGTCACCATGTTCCGGCGCAGGCCGGGGACAGCGGATGGCAACGGCTCGGTCATTCAGTTCAGTCCTGTTGGTCCTGAGCGTGGGAGATCATCTCGGCCGCGCACGGGCGGCGGTCGCAATCAGGTATCGCGGCTGTCGTCCCCGCGAATGCGGGGACCCAGTATTCCAGAGGCCATGCCGTGAACCGCAAGGCCGCGGCGTACTGGATCGCCCGGTCGAGCCGGGCGATGACAGCGGCGTGTATGGCGCTCATAGATCGACATCGTATCGTCAATCCTAGTCCTGGTGGGCGGACGCTGGCGCGAGGCCGAGCAGGCCGGCGAGCGTGCGGCGGTGGTTGGTGTCGATCGTGGCGTAGACGCTCATGCCCGCCTTCAGCTTTTTGACGAACGGATCGTCCTTGTCGAAGTAGATGCGCACCGGCACGCGCTGCACCACCTTGACGAAGTTGCCGGTGGCGTTCTGCGGCGGCAGGATCGCGAACTGCGCGCCGGTGCCGGGCGACAGCGAGCCGACCGTGCCCTTGAACACGTGGTTGGGGAAGGCGTCGACGTCGAGCGTGACCGGCTGGCCCACCGCGACATAGGTGAAGTCGCTTTCCTTCGGGTTGGCGTCGACCCATGGGTTGTCGACATCGATCACGGAAAATACCGGCGAGCCCGCCGCGACGAAGCGGCCGAGCTGGATCTGGTCGACCTGGGTCGCGACGCCATCCATCGGCGCGCGCAGCACGGTGTGATCGAGATTGCGCTGCGCGTCGTCGAGCTTCGCCTTGGCCTGGGCGTAGGGCGGGAACTGCTCGATCGGCAGGTCGACATTGCCGAGCAACTGCGTCTTGGCGTTGGAGATCTGCTGCCTGATGTACTGCGCGAGGCTTTCGGCGGTGACTTGCGCGTTCGCCGCGTTGTCGAGGTCGAGCTGCGAGCCGAAGTTCTGCTTGGCAAGCGTCGATTTGCGCTCGACGTCGCGCTTCTTCAATTCGATGCTCTGCTGCGCGAATTCGAGCATCTTGGTGTTGATCTTGATGTTGTCGACCAGGTTGTCATAGGTCGTCTTGGTCTGGTCGAGCGCCGCCTTGGCCTGGTCGACGGCGAAGCGGAACGGCACCGGGTCGATCTCGAACAGCTCGTCGCCCTTCTTGACGTGCTGGCCCTCCTTCACGACGATCTTGTCGATCTTGCCGGAGATTTCCGGCGTGATCAGCACCTTCTGCGCGCCGACATAGGCGTCGTCGGTGCCGACATACCGGCCGCCGTTGAGATAGAACACGACGCCGCCGATCACAGCCACGATCGGCAGTACCACGAGCAGCAGCGTGCGGCGGCGGCGCCGCAGGCGGCTCATCAGGCTGCGCCGCGGCTTGCCGGAGCTCTGCCCTGATGGCGAAGATCCCGGATTGCTCTTCTGCTCGGGCGCCAGTTTGAGGACGGTTTCAGCCATAGCGCTGTTCCTTTCGGGAGGAGTCGCTGGCTGGGCTTTGGATGGCATTGCGAACGTTTTCCTTGATCGATTCGAGCTGGCTGAGCATGCGGTGCGCATCAGTGGGAGTGATGCCCTCGAGCGCGGTCGCAGTGAGTTCGGAACGGAGGCCGGCGAGCTTGCCGAGCAGGGGGTGAGCGGCCTTCTTCAGATAGAGGCGGTTGACGCGGCGGTCGTTTTCGTCGCCGCGGCGCTCGATCCAGCCATTGTCGCACAGCTTGTCGATCAGCCGCGTCAACGTGATCGGCTGGATATCGAGCTGTTCGGCGAGCTCGGTCTGCTTGAGCCCCTCGTTGCGTTCCACCTTGGTCAGGACGGCCCATTGCGCGCGGGTAATGCCGTAGCGCGCGGCCTCCTTGTCGGCGTAGACGCGGATCAGCCGGAACACCTCGCCGAGCGTAAACAGGAAATTGGTCTCCACGGACCCGGGCATCCACCTGCCTCCATAAGCTTACGATATAATAAGCTTGCTTATTAATTCTGCATGCGGGGTTAACGGGGAGCTGCCCCGCATTGCACACATGGCTTGGGGCAGGGCGCCCGGCCCGGGCTTTGGGACCAGCCGCAAAGAATGTTACATTTCGTCCGAAATGAGCCTGGCCAAGTCGACATTCCCCGCGCCCGATCACGATCACGGCCGTTGCGCCGCTGATGCGATGACCCATGCCGAGCAGGTTTGCGCCCGCCGGGAGCAGAAATTCACCCCGATCCGCCGCCAGGTGCTGGGCGCGCTGCTGTCCAGCCATCGCCCGCTCGGCGCCTATGAGGTGATCGACGAACTCGCTAAGTCGATGCCGCGGCCGGCGCCGATCACCGTCTACCGCGCCCTCGACTTCCTGATGGAGAACGGCCTCGTTCACCGTATCGAGAGCCGCAACGCCTTCCTCGCCTGCGCCCACGACCACGACGAGACCTCGATGGTGGCGTTCCTGATCTGCGACCAATGCGGCTCGGTCGGCGAAATCCCGGCGGCTCCGGTCGCGCAAAGCCTCACCGCGGCGGCGCGGGCCTCCGGCTTCATCCCGAAACTCTCCGTCGTCGAAATCGCCGGCACCTGCGCGCATTGCCGGAAGACTTAGTGGCTACGCGATTGGAGCAAACCATCGCCGCGAGAGCGCTGCGTCCCCTCTCCCGCTTGCGGGGGAGGGTCGGGGTGGGGGCTCTCTCCACGAGTCATGCCGCGGAGAGAGCCCCCACCCGCCGCGCTCCGCGCGTCGACCTCCCCCGCAAGCGGGAGAGGTAAGCGATCCCAACAAGCCAAATCAACCACGGCAGCAAGCCCGCCCGCGAGGAAACGTGTCGACGCAAGCGATCACCAGCAACGCCGCAAGACCTGTCACCGCCGGGCACGGCCTGCCACCCGGCGCCATCGCGATCATGCTGATGCTGTGCGTGAGCTGGGGCTTCAATCAGCTTGCGGTCAAGCTCGCGCTGCCCGATGTGCCGCCGATGCTGCAGGCGATGATCCGCTCCGCCGGCGCGCTGCCCGTGATGCTGATCGTCGGCTGGATGCGCGGCGTGAAATTCTTCGAGCGCGACGGCACGCTGCTTCCCGGCCTCGTCGCCGGCGTGATGTTCGGGGTCGAGTTCGTGCTGATCTTCACCGGGCTGGTGTTCACCTCGGCCTCGCGTGCCTCGGTGTTCCTCTACACCGCGCCATTCTTCGTCGCGCTCGGCTCGCATCAGTTCCTCGGCGAGCGGCTCAGCCCCGTGCAGTGGAGCGGGCTGGCATTGAGCTTTGCCGGCGTCGCGGTCGCGATCGGCGTGCCGCAACCCAACGTCGACGCCAAGGTGCTGCTCGGCGACCTCCTGGTGGTCGGCGGCGGCGTGCTATGGGCGGCGACCACGCTGGTCGCCAAGGGCACCAACCTGCGCAGGGCCGCGCCGGAAAAGGCGCTCGGCTATCAGGCGGCGGTCTCGGTCCCGATCCTCGCGCTGGCCGCCTGGATCTCGGGCGAGCACATCACGCATATGCCGAGCGCGTTGTCGATCTCGCTGCTCGCCTATCAGGCGGTCTGGGTGGTGGGCTGCACCTTCGTGATCTGGTTTGCGATGGTGAAGACCTATTCGGCGAGCAAGCTGTCGGCCTTCACGTTCATCACTCCGCTGTTCGGCGTGGTCGCGGCCTATTTCATCATGCACGACACGCTCACCGCCGTGTTCGGCGTCGCCGCGCTGCTGGTGATCGCCGGGCTCTATCTCGTCAATAAGCCCGATCCGAAGGTGACACCGGATCCGAACGTGCCGGCGTGAGGGAGCGCACTCATTCCCATTGCGCAGGGAAAGCCGGATTGTTCCGGCTATACCTGTGGTCCTACCCCGAGCTTTCTACCATTGCACAGAGCCCATGGGTGCGATCGGCCCCCCGGCTTTCCCTGCGCCCTCTATTCTCAGAGTGGTGGAACGAGATGCAAAGCTCGGGCAAATCGTGTCGCGAGAATGCGGATGCTTAACTCGCAAGCGGCGTCACACACTCGCTGTCGTCCCGGCGCAGGCCGGGACCCATAACCACCAATGGTCATCATTGTGCGATGTTGGAACGACGAGTCCCGCCTGCCACATCGGCTGCGGCGTATGGGTCCCGGCCTGCGCCGGGACGACGCGCGAAGAGAGATTTTGCTTCCCCACTACCCGGTCTCGATCGGCAGCGACGCATCCTTGGCCCATTCGCCCATCGAGCCGTCATAGAGCGTGAGGTTGTGGTAGCCGAGCCGATGCAGTTGCAAGAGGTCGACGGTTGCGGAGATGCCGCCGCCGCAATAGGCGATAACGCGCTTGTCCCTGGTGATGCCCTGGGCCGCGAACACAGCCTCGGCGTCATTCGGCAAGACAAAGGTCTTGGTCTTGGGATCGACCAGCGTTGCCGCCGGCACGCTGACGCTGCCGGGGATGCGGCCGGGCCGGCCATAGCGGCTCGGCTCCAGTCCCTTGAAGAATTGTGGGCCGAGCGCGTTGACGATCACTGTGTTGCGGTCGGCGGTCGCGGCCAGCACGTCGTGCTTGCCGACGAACAAATCGGGCTTCGGCCGCGCCGTAAAGGTCGCGGGCGGATAGCCGCCGGCGAGCCCGGTCTCGATGTCGCGTCCTTCCGCGGTCCATTTGTCGATGCCGCCGTCGAGCACCGAGGCGCGCTCGAAACCCAGCGCGCGCAGCATCCACCAGAAGCGGGTCGCCCACATCGCGGTGCCGATGGAATACAGCACCACATGGCTCGTGGCCGAGATGCCGTGGCGGCCGAACGCGGCCTCGAGCTGGGTGACCGGCGGCATCATGAAGCGCAGCGCGGTCTGGGCATCGGAGAATTCGGCCTGCAAATCCAGGAAATTCGCGCCCGGGATATGCCCGGCCTCGAAGGTCTGCCGTCCCGAGACCACGATATAGGGCACGCCGCTACCGGCCGGCGCCGGCTCCAGATAGGCGGTGCAGTCGAACAGGCGCAGCTCGGGGCGGGTCAGGATGTCGGCGAGTTCCGCCGTGGTGATCAGCTCGCTATGGTCGGCCATGTCACGTCCTCCCGGCATGTTTTAAGGGGTTTTAAGGGAATGCTAAGATGCGCCGGATCACATGAAAAGCCGCGACTTCGCCCTTTGATTCACCCCAATCCGGTCCAATATAGCGGGGCATGCACGTTGCCGTCGCATGGCTTGAATTCGGCCTTGATCGGCGGCATAAGCTATTGAATTCACTCCGAAACACGATCGTATGGCCTGCTTCGCGCAGGGCTCATCGTTCCCTTGGTGAATGTCACCAAAACCTGATATTCGAGACGCCATGAACAAGCCCGAGATTTTGCCGCAAGACGACGTCGCAGGCCCGCAGCCCCGGCACCAAACCACCCAGGTCATGGTCGGTAACGTCGCCGTCGGCGGCGGTGCGCCGATTGTCGTGCAGTCGATGACCAACACCGACACCGCCGACGTCGATGGCACCATCGCCCAGGTCGCAGCGCTCAGCCGCGCCGGGTCCGAAATGGTCCGCATCACGGTCGATCGCGAGGAGGCCGCAGCCGCCGTTCCGCATATCCGTGACGGCTTGCGCAAGCGCGGCATCACCACGCCCTTGATCGGCGACTTCCACTATATCGGCCACAAGCTGCTTGCCGAGTATCCGGCCTGTGCCGAGGCGCTCGACAAGTACCGCATCAATCCGGGCAATGTCGGCTTCAAGAACAAGCGCGACACCCAGTTCGCCGACATCATCGAGATCGCCAATAAGAACAACAAGCCGGTGCGCATCGGCGCCAATTGGGGCTCGCTCGACCAGGAGCTGCTCACCAAGCTGATGGACGAGAACACGGCCTCGGCGAATCCGCGCGATGCCCGCGCGGTGACCCGCGAGGCGATGGTGCAGTCGGCACTGTTGTCGGCCGCCCGCGCCCAAGAGCTCGGCATGCCCAAGAACAAGATGATCCTGTCGGCCAAGGTGTCCGCCGTGCAGGATCTGATCGCGGTCTATCAGGAGCTGGCGCGCCGCTCCGACTATGCGATCCATCTCGGCCTCACCGAGGCCGGCATGGGCTCGAAGGGCATCGTGGCATCCTCGGCCGCGCTTGGCATCCTGTTGCAGCAGGGCATCGGCGATACCATCCGCATCTCGCTGACGCCGGAGCCGGGCGGCGATCGCACGCTGGAAGTGCAGGTCGCGCAGGAATTGCTGCAGACCATGGGCTTCCGCACCTTCGTGCCGCTGGTTGCGGCCTGCCCGGGCTGCGGCCGCACCACCTCGACCACGTTCCAGGAGCTGGCGCGCTCGATCCAGGATTTCATCCGCGACGAGATGCCGACCTGGAAGACCAAGTATCCCGGCGTCGAGCAGCTCAACGTCGCTGTGATGGGCTGCATCGTCAACGGCCCCGGCGAATCCAAGCACGCCAATATCGGCATCTCGCTGCCCGGCACCGGCGAGGCGCCGGCCGCGCCTGTGTTCGTCGACGGCAAGAAGTTCCGCACCCTGCGCGGTCCGACCATCGCCGCCGAGTTCAAGGCGCTGGTGATCGACTACATCGACCAGCGTTACGGCAACGGCGCCAAGCTGCCGGAGACGGCGGGCGTCGCGGAGTAGTTTTACGCCGCACGTAACCCAATTACTCCGCACGTAACCCAATCGTCGTCCCGGCGAAAGCCGGGACCCATAACCACAGGCAGCGGTTGTGGCGCGAGATCCGGGTGACGAGTCTTCGTAAAACAACATCCCGTGGTTATGGGTCCCGGATCTGCGCTACGCTTGTCCGGGACGACGGGTATGTTTGCGGCGCGGATTGCGCTTCCATCGACGCGCGCTACGATGCTCCCAATCAAGAACGATTGGGAGAACGCCCATGAGCTCACTGTCCGGCAAGCAGGGCCCGCGTTACAGGCACGCCGCGGACGAATCCGAGCCCTATGAGACCATCGGCGTCGAGAAGCTGACGCCGATCATCGGTGCGGAAATCTCCGGCGTCGATATCGGCAAGCTCGTCGACGGCGATGCGCGCTCCAACCGGCAGATGGACGAGATCCATCGTGCGCTCGCCGAAAACCTCGTCATCTTCTTCCGCGACCAGCACATCACCCCGGCCCAGCATCTCGCCTTCGGCCGCAAGTTCGGCGAGCTGCACGTGCATCCGGCCGCGCCCAATGAAGGCGATCCGGCGCTGATGAGGATCTACGCCGACAAGGATTCACCGCGCGCCAATGGCGAGGGCTGGCACACCGACGTGTCCTGCGATCTCGAGCCGCCGATGGGCTCGATCCTCTACATCAAGCAGTGCCCGCCGCGCGGCGGCGATACGCTGTTCGCCAACATGTACGCCGCCTATGAGGCGCTGTCGGACCGCATGAAAGCCTATCTCGACGGGCTCACCGCGCTGCATGACGGCGAGCAGACCTATCGCGGGCTCTACGCCAATTACGGCGTCGCCGACAAGCAGAGCTATCCGCGCGCCGAGCATCCGGTGGTCCGCACCCATCCGGTGACGGGCAAGAAGGCGCTCTACGTCAATCGCGGCTTCACACGGTTCATCATCGGCATCCCGCGCGACGAGAGCGACGCCATGCTGGCCTATCTCTATCAGCACGCGGAGAACCCGCTGTTCCAGTGCCGCTTCCGCTGGACCGAGAACGCGATCGCATTCTGGGACAATCGCTGCGCCCAGCACCGCGCGATGTGGGACTACTGGCCGCACACCCGCGCAGGCACGCGCGTCACAGTGAAGGGAGAGCGGCCGGTGTAAGGGAATGCGTAGGATTGGTAGAGCAAAGCGAAACCCATCGTCTCACCACGCGGGTGCAAGTGATGGGTATCGCTTCGCTCCACCCATCCTACGGTTTGAAACGAAAATAAATCCGGGAGATCGCCCATGCTTCGCGCCGAAGACAACAAGTTCCTCACCGAGTCAGGCGCAGGAACGGGGATGGGCGAATTGCTGCGCCGGTTCTGGATTCCGGTGCTGCTGTCGGAAGAGCTCCCGGAGCCGGATAGCGATCCGAAGAAGATCACGGTGCTCGGCGAGGATTTGCTCGCCTTCCGCGACAGCCGCGGCGTGGTCGGCGTGATCGATCAGCACTGCCCGCATCGCGGCGCCAATCTCTGGCTCGGCCGCAACGAGGAATGCGGCATCCGCTGTGTCTATCACGGCTGGAAGTTCGATACCGACGGCGCTTGCGTCGACATGCCGACGTCATATCCGGACCTCAACGCCAAGGACCTGATCCGCATCAAGTCCTATCCGGTGCGCGAATGGGGCGACATGATCTGGGCCTTTATGGGCCCGGCCGACCAGGTGCCGGAATTGCCGGCGCTGGAGATGGCGCTGCTGCCGCCGTCACACCGCTTCGTCACCAAGAAGTGGCAGGACTGCAACTGGGTGCAGGCGCTGGAAGGATCGATCGACACTGCGCACTTCACCTTCGCGCATCTCTCCTTCGAGAAGGAAGAGAACGAGATCCTCGACATCAAGAAGCATTTCGTGAATCCGCTGACGCGCGTTGCGACCGATCACATGCGCTGGATCGCCGAGGACCCGCGCCCGGTGATCAAGATCAACCCGCATGAGGCCGGCCTCACCGTCGCCGGCGGGCGGCTCACCGGAAGCGACAACATCTACTGGCGCATCGCCCAGTTCCTGATGCCGATCCATTCCTACGCACCGAGCTCGATGCCTGGCGAGAACATGTTCGGCCAGAGCTTCGTGCCGGTCACCGACACCAATTGCTGGATCTACACCTATGCATGGAATCCGCACCGGCCGCTGACCGAGGCGGAACGCGAGGGTTACCGCAACGGCAACGGCGTGATGGCGGTGGTCGACGAGAGCTATGTGCCGCTGCGCAACAAGTCGAACGACTATCTGATTGATCGCAAGCTGCAGCGGACCAAGAGCTACACGGGGATCAAGGGCGTCTCCGAGCAGGACGCCGCGGTGCAGGATAGCCAGGGGCCGATCGCCGATCGCACCCGCGAGCATCTCGGGCCGACCGATCTCGGCATCATGCATTTCCGCAAGCTGGTGATGGATGCCGCCCGCGCGCTGCAGCAGGGCGAGGCGCCGCCGCACGTCAAGCGCCAGGACCGCTACACCGTGCGCTCGGGCGCCTGCGTCACCAGCAAGACCAAGGACCTCGCCGCGGTGATGATCGAACGCTTCGGCGATCCCGCAGGCTTCGTCGGCGGCCCCGGGCAGAACGCGGCGGCGGAATGATCCTTGCTGTCGTCCCTGCGAAAGCAGGGACCCATAACCACAAGGTTGCGTTGTTGTAACGCGCTGTGGCTCCAGCTTCGCAAACCCGTTGATATTCGTGGTTATGGGTCCCGGCCTTCGCCGGGACGACGTGAGGATATATCGCTCTCTACAACGGCATCCTGCGGTACTCGCGGTTGGCGAGGCTGGCTTCCTCGAGGTCGAGATCGCGCTCGATCCGGCGGCGCGTTTCGTCGGTGATCTTGCCGTCGCGCAGCAGCGTATGGATAAACTTGCGCTCGGAGGAGATCAGCTCGCGCGTCAGCTCGGTGCCGGTCGCGGAGACGTCGTGCTTGTCCGGATCGAGGGAGTCGGGCAACTGGCTGAGGCGGATTTCGTGCCGCGAGCGCAGCAGGCTCACCACCTCGTCGGACAATTCGCGGTCGTCGGTGATGGCGTCGAGCGATTTCAGCGCGGCCGCCAGCGCGTCGCGCCGTGCCGCGATCTCCTGCTCGTGCTCGGCGAGATGCTCGCTGCGGCCGTCCCTGGCGAGGCCGAGCCAGCGCACCACCGGCGGCAGGCCGAGGCCGAGCCCGACCAGGGTCACGAAGATCACGCCGAAGGCCACGAACAGGATCAGGTCGCGGTAGGGGAAGGGCTGCCCGTTCGGAAGTGCCAAAGGCAGCGCCAGGGCCGCGGCAAGCGACACCGCGCCGCGCACGCCGGTGAAGGCGACCACGAACACCGCCCGCCAGGACGGCAGCGGATCGCGCTCGCGCACGCGCCGGCTGATCCAGCGTGGCAGGTAGGTGCCGGGAAATACCCACACGAACCGCGCGACGATGACCATGACCGCGACCAGCGCGGTGGCCGCGAGGATGTCGTGCAGCGGAAACGCCTTCGATCGCTCGAACAGCGAGCGCATCTGGAAGCCGGTCAGCAGGAACAGCAGCCCCTCGATCACGTAGATGACGAGGTCCCAGAAGAAGATGCCCTGCAGGCGCGTCGCGGCCGAGATCAGCAGCGGCCCGTTCCAACTCATGTAGAGCCCGCAGGCGACGGTAGCGATCACGCCGGAGCCGCCGAAATGCTCGGGGATCCAGTAGGCGATGTAGGGCGTGATCAGCGACAGCGTGATCTCGACCTGGGGATCGCGGGCCCGGCGGCGTGCGCGCAGGCTGAGCCAGCCGACCGCGGCGCCGAACAGGATCTCGCCGGCGACGATGACGAAGAACGTGCCCGTCGCCTTCGGCAGCGAGAACAGCCCGGTCGTGATCGCCGCCACCGTGAAGCGATAGAGGATCAGCGCGGTCGCGTCATTGGCGAGGCCCTCGCCCTCGAGCACGACCATGATGCGGCGCGGCATGCCGAGCTTGCGCGCGATCGCGAGCGGCGCAACCACATCCGGCGGCGCGACGATGGCGCCGAGCAGGAAGCCGACGCTCCAGGGCAGGCCGATCAGATAATATGTTGCGGCCGCGACCATGAAAGCCGTGAAGATCACGCAGCCGACCGACAGCAGGATGATCGGGCGCAGATTGGCCTTGAACTCGCGCCAGCTCATCGCCACGCTCGCCGAATAGATCAGCGGCGGCAGCACGACCAGCAGCACCAGCTCCGGCGGCAGTTCCACCGACGGCATGCCCGGCACGAAGGCGAGCGCGATCCCGACCAGCAGCAGCAGGATCGCCGGGGCGACGTTGACCCGGCGCGCCAGCAGCGCGGTTCCCGCCAGCACGCCCAGCAGGGTGAGAAAGATCTGAAACTTGGCTTCCATAAAGGGCTCAATTCGCCCGGAAACCCGCGCCAGTCAATGCGGATCGGCCGGTTTCGGACCGCCCTATCTCGTCACAAAGTCGTCGCACGGTGTCCACCGCAGCGGGCGCCGCAGAGCAAGAGCGCGATCTCAGACGGCGCAGGGCCGCCCACGATCACTCCCGAAGGTCGTAGCGATAGGATTTCGAGACGATCTGCCAGCCATCCGAGAGCTTCATCGCCACCAGATAGTCGGTGAAGAAGCGCGGCGGCAGTTGGCAGCGAACCTTGATGAAGGCGGTCTTGTCGTCGGAGCGATCGATGGTGACGATGAAGTCCTCGCGCGGCTTGCCTTCCGCCTTCGCCGATGGCCGCTTGCGCACACGCTCGAGCCAGTCCGGCACCGTCAGCACCTGCAGCTCGCCCTTCTCGACCCAGCGAAGGTCGGCGGAGGGATGGAAAATCGTGCCGAGCTTGTCGGCACTGCCTTCATAGAGGCCATCGAAATAGGTCTGTACGACAGCTTCGACGCTCGATCGATCTTGGCTCATGGGTTAGTCCTCCCGGCAGGAATTGGCGCTGACAGCATAGCCTTGAACCGCCAAAATACACCATCGCCGCCGCCAAACATCCGCGTGAAGGAGTGAGCCGTGACCGAACCCGCGCATCCGAAGCCGCGCATGCTTGCCGGTGAATGCCTCTGCCGCGCCGTGCGCTATGAGGTCGCAGACGCATTCACCTATGCGCTCAACTGCCACTGCTCGAATTGCCGTCGCACCACCGGTGCGGCGTTCAAGCCGTTCGCCGGGATCGCGCGCGAGCAGCTTGCTGTCGTCAACGGCGCCGACGGCCTGATGATCTACGGCGATGCCACGGCCCATGATGCGCATTGCCGCCGTTGCGGCTCGCTGCTCTATTCCGTCGTCCGCGACGGCGCCTTCGTCCATGTTACGATGGGAACGCTGCTCGATGCGCCCGCGATCAGGCCGAGCGCGCACATCTTCGTCGGCTCCAAGGCGCCGTGGTACGAGATATCGGACGACCTGCCGCAATATCCGGAGCATGTCACGGCGGGCGCGCAATGAGGTCGTGCGCAGCCGGCATCGGGGCGAACCGGCTGGGGGTGATTATTCCTTGCCGCGCCGCAGTGCCGCAGCGAGTCGGCCGCTCGGCTAGATCGCGCTCGCCGCGATGTTCACCATCAGGGCCAGCAGCGCGGTGTTGAACACGAACGAGATGATGCCGTGCACGGTCGCGGTGCGGCGGATGATCCTATCGGTAATGCCGACATCGGAGACTTGCGCGGTCATGCCGATCACGAACGAGAAGTAGACGAAATCCCAGTAGTCGGCCTCGACATGCTCGTCGCCGCTGGGGAATTGCAGGCCGCCGGGCTTCCTGCCGCGGTAGAAGTCATGGGCGTAGTGCAGCGCGAACGCGGTGTGAACCACCGCCCATGACAGCGCGATGGTGACGACCGCAAGCGCCAGCGCCGTCGGGTTGTCCTTCGCCGCGCCGAGCTCGGAAACGATGGCGGCGAGGCTGGCAAATGCGCCAAGCGCCGTCAGCAGCAGGATCAGGAAGCGCCCGTCATCCTGCACGATCGCATTGCGCTTGATGTGGCCGATGTCACAGCGCAGCATCATGACATAGGCGAGCACAAGATAGAGCGCGGCGAAGGCGTCCCAGCCGGCGAGCAGGCGCGTGACGACGTGCGCCGATCCCGGAACCAGCAGCGCCACCAGGATGCCGAAGATAACCGACACGAAGGTGCGCGGCCGGCCCACGACGACGCGGACCGGCAGCGGCAGCTTGCGGAAGCGAACAAGGCGATCCTCGAACTCCTTGTTCATTTCGCGCACCGTCCCGGCTAGTTCTTGCGCTCGGCGACGAAGCGCGACGTCGCCCGCAGCACGTCGCCCCTGGAACCGAAGATCGAGAGCGCCGCATCGGCACGTGCCAGCAGGTCGCGTACGCGCTGTTTCGCGCCATCGATCCCGAGTTGGGTGACGAACGTGGTCTTGCCGAGCGCCGCATCAGCGCCGGCCGGCTTGCCGAGCGCCGCCTCGTCACCCTCGACGTCAAGCAGGTCGTCGGCGATCTGGAAGGCCTCGCCGAGCGCTTTGCCGTAGTCGTCGAGCGCCTGGTATTCCTTCTGCGAGGCTTGGCCGAGGATCGCCCCGGCGATGCAGCCGAAGCGCAACAGCGCGCCGGTCTTCATCTGCTGCAAGCGGGCGACGTTGACCGGTTCCCGGTCGCCGAAGCGGCCTTCGCCGGCGAGATCGAGGATCTGGCCGCCGGCCATGCCGCCGACGCCGGAGGCGCGCGCCAGCGCGCGGGTCAGGAGCAGGCGGACCGTGGCGTCCTCGTGGATTGCGTCGCGGGTGATGATGTCGAAGGCGATCGTGAGCAGCGCGTCGCCGGCGAGGATCGCGGTCGCGTCGTCATAGGCCTTGTGCAGGGTGGGACGGCCGCGGCGCAGGTCGGAATTGTCCATGGCCGGCAGATCGTCGTGGATCAGCGAATAGCAATGGATGCATTCGAGCGCCGCGCCGGCCATCAGGGCCGACTCCCGGGGCACCCCGAACACCGCCGCGCTCTCGACCACCAGGAACGGCCGGAGCCGCTTGCCGCCGCCGAGGCTGGAATAACGCATCGCCTCGATCAGCCGCTTCGGGCGCACGATCTCGTCGGTCTCAGTCGCATCAGACAGCAATTTCGCGAGCAGGGCTTCGGTATCCTCCGCGGTCTGGTCCAGCCGCTTGGCAAAGTCTGCAGTACCGGTCGTCATCAAGAATTGCTCCAGATCGATTTTCGGCCGGACAATCGTTGATGGCACCGGCTTCGTCAATTCCACCCTGCGACGGAATGCGCCTTAAAAGTGCTGGAAAAACCGTGAATTATCCCGCCGACGTCAGGTGCGCCGGCCCGGTTCTGGCCGCGGGCCGCGTCCCCGCCGGGACTCTCGTTTTGCGCATCGTCCGAATTTTATTGCTGGTTTTGCTGGCCTTGCTGGTGCTGCCCTACGTGGTGACGCCGTTCTATCGCACCGGCCACCCGGTCTCCGCGCTGATGGCATGGCGGACGCTGAAGGGCGCGCCGGTCACGCGGCATTGGGTCGATTTCGGTGCGATCTCACCCTATCTGCCCCGATCCGTGGTCGGTTCCGAGGACGCCCATTTCTGCATTCACCGCGGGATCGACTGGGGCGCGCTGCGCGAGGTGCTCGACGATGCCGAGGACGGCGAGGTGGCGCGCGGCGGATCGACGATCACCCAGCAGGTCGCCAAGAACCTGTTCCTGTGGTCCGGAAGGAGCGTGATCCGCAAGGGCCTGGAAATACCGCTGGCGCTCTGGATCGATTTCGTGCTGCCCAAGCAGCGGATTCTGGAAATCTATCTTAACATCGCCGAAATGGGCCCATCCGGGCAATTCGGCGCCGAAGCCGGCGCCCAATATGCCTTCGGCCGGTCGGCCGGCGCCCTGTCGCCGCGCGAGGCGGCGCTGTTGGCGGCGATTCTGCCGAATCCGGTCAAAAGGAGTGCCCGGAACCCGGGTCCGGGGGTGCGCCGGCTGTCCGGCACCTATATGGCGCGGGCCAACAGGGTCGGGCGCTGCTGGCGTGAAAATCGCGGCACTTGAGCGGATTTCGGCGCATTTTGCTCTATCCCACCCTAGATTTACGCGATCCCTTCCTCTATAAGCGCGGCCTTACCGGCATCGCAGCTTGCGCTTTCAGCGCTGGGCCGTCCGCATTTCGGACGATGCCTCCGCAACACCCTAGAGGACACCGTTATGGCCGTTCCCAGAAGAAAAACCTCGCCGTCGCGTCGTGGCATGCGCCGTTCGGCCGATGCGCTCAAGACCCCGACCTACGTCGAGGACAAGGACTCCGGCGAACTGCGCCGTCCGCACCACCTCGACCTGAAGACCGGCATGTACAAGGGCCGCCAGGTTCTGAAGGCCAAGAAAGAGTCCTGATCGGACGTTCGGCCCGCGTCGCAACACCTGCGGCGCTGCGCCTGAATTCGACCAACGAGTGCGGTCAAGACGGGCGCGTTTGCGGCGGGACGGATGCATCGCCGCGCTGCTTGGTTCTCCCTGAATAAGGCGCAAGCCCGATGGTCGGTTTTCCGCTGCTCCTGATTCCGCTCGCGGTCTACAACATCATCGTCTTCCTGATGCCCGGCGTGTCCTTTACGGAGCCGCTGATCAAGCTGACGTTGATGTCGGGCGAGGAATGGCAGATCACGCTGAGCGACATGCTGCTCGCCGCCGGCGTGCTGCTGTTGCTGCTCGAGATCATCAAGGCGGCCCGGCCCGGCGCGAAGTATCTCACCGATCACCTGCTGTCGCTGATCGTGTTCGGCGCGGCGGCCGCCGAATTCGTGCTCTGGCCGAAATTCGGCACCTCGACCTATTGCCTGCTCGCGCTGCTGGCGCTGGTCGACTTCATCTCGGGCATTGCGCTGCGGACGCGCCGCCGTGCGCCGGCCGTGGCTGCGGCACCGAGCGCCCGCGCCAGCAGATCCGCGCCGGTGACGAACGATGCGCCGCAATCCCAGCCCATACCGGCACCGGTCGCCGCGCCTTCGCCGCAACCACCTGCCGCGCCGGTTCCGCCGGCTGCGTCGGTCGCGGAATCCGTGCTGGTTGATCAGACCCCGCCAAAGCCCTCGGTCGCCTCACCGGACCTGCAGCCGGGCAACCAGCCGCCGTCCGACACGCCGAAGCCTTGAATCGACTCGCGGCGGCTTCGGTCGACCTCTCCCAAGGGAGAGGTGACCTCCGCCGCTGTTTCAGATCAAACTAATCCCATCATGCTAGATGATCTGCCGGGTCCGCCGCGCGACGCCGCGGCGTTCGCGGAGATGCTGATCGTAGGCGGTCCGCGCATCGGCCGGCGATCCTCGCCGGAGCCTGCGCGTCTGCGGTTCGTGCTCGGCGGTCGCGAGCAATTGCGCAACGAAGGAAGGATCGGCGTTGACCAGCGGCACCTTGGGTGCCCAGTAAGTCGTCGCGGTCAACGGCACCAACGCCGTGCAGGCGGGCTGGATGTTGCTTCCAGCCTCCTCGTCCTGGGCATCTGCTTGATCGATATCGAACATTGCCAATGGGACCTGGTTGAGCCGTCACATTTTGGGACGTTGCGTCCCTGTGCTGCCTTGTCACGGCAAGTGTCATGCCGATGGCGCCCAATCCGTTCCGGGGTGCCGTCAGATGTGGTTTCCAGATTATTTATCAACTTCGCCTAGCGTTGGATTCGCCGGAACCACTATCTTGGGGACAATAGAATCACCGCGCGGTGTTCCAAATCGAGGCAAGTCCGATGCCCTCAGTCCCGCCCGCTGCCAGCATCCTCGCCTCTCTGGGCCAGGCGACATTCGCCTGGGATTTGGCGACCGACGCGATCGCCTGGAGCGACAACGTTGCTGCGGTCTTCGCCGACATTCCCGAGGCGGCCCTCGCCAGCGGCGCGGAGTTTGCCAAACTGATCGAGCCGTCGCGCTCGGTGCGCCGCGAGGCGGTCGGCCAGGCCGCGCCAGCGAGCGGCGAAGCCGTTCCCTATCGGATCGAATACGGCGTGCGCGCGGTGACCTCCGCGCCCGTGATCTGGATCGAGGAAACCGGTGTCTGGTTTGCAGGCGCCGACGGTAGGCCGGCGCACGCGCAGGGCATCGTTCGCATCAACAACGAGCGCCATGCCCATGACGAGCAACTTCTGAAATTGTCGCGGCACGATCCGCTGACCAACGAGCTCAACCGCACTCACCTGATCGCCTCGCTCGCGGAGACCATCGAGGAGTGCACGCGCTTCCGCACCTCCTGTGCCTTCATGCTGATCGGCATCGACCATCTGGCGCGGGTCAACGACGCCTTCGGCTTCGACGTCGCCGACGCTGTCATTGCCGAGGTCGCGAAGCGGATTCGCGCGCGGCTGCGCAGCGGCGACATGCTCGGCCGTTTCTCGGGCAACAAGTTCGGCCTGATCCTGCGCAACTGCACGGTCGACGACACCAATGTCGCCGCCGAACGGTTCCTCGCCGCGGTGCGCGACGACGTGGTGCCGACCAAATCCGGCCCGGTGTCGGTGACCGCCTCGATCGGTGCCGTCACCATTCCCAGGCACGCAAAGTCGGCCGAGGAGGCGGTCAACCGCGCCCAGGAGACGCTGGAGTCGGCCAAGAGCCGCCGCGCCGGATCGTTCGCGATGTGGAAGCCGAATGTCGAGCGCGACGCCCAGCGTCGCGTCAACATCCGCGTCACCGACGAGATCGTCACTGCGCTGAACGAGCGGCGGATCGTGATCGGGTTCGAGCCCGTGGTCGAGGCGCGCTCGCGGCAGCCCGCGTTCTATGAGTGCCTGGTCCGCATGGAGCAGGAGGATGGCCGGGCATTGCTCGCGCCTGACATCGTGCCGGTCGCCGAGCGGCTCGGCCTGATCCGGCTGGTCGATCACCGCGTGCTGGAGCTGGCCATCGCCGAGCTCGCCACGGCACCTGGCGTGCAGCTCAGTCTCAACATCTCGCCCGACACCACGATGGATCCGGACTGGTGGGCCACGATCGAATCATTGATGCGCGCCCATCAAGGTGTCGGCGAGCGGCTGATCGTCGAGATCACCGAGACGGTCGCGATCCAGGACATCGACGACGTCCGCGGCTTCGTCACGCGGCTGAAGAATTTCGGCAGCAAGATCGCGATCGATGATTTCGGTGCGGGCTACACCTCGTTCCGCAACCTGCGCAAGCTCGGCGTCGACATCGTGAAGATCGACGGCGCCTTCGTGCAGAACATCGTGCACTCCGCCGACGATCGCGCCTTCGTGCAGACGCTGATCGATCTGGCCCGGCGTCTTCAGATCAAGACGGTCGCCGAATGGGTGCAGGATGAAGAGGCTGCGGTGATGCTGCGCGAATGGGGCTGCGATTTCATCCAGGGCCGCCTGATCGGGCTTGCGTCACCGGATCGGCCGTGGAGCGGGCAGCCCGAGAAGGCAGTGCCGGCCACTGGCTGACGTGACCACAAGCTGATCCGCGACGTTGGTCGTCATACCCGCGAAAGCGGGTATCCAGTACGCCGCGGCCTCTCGTTCACGCACCCGACGTCTCTGGAATACTGGATCACCCGCATGCGCGGGTGATGACAGCCGAGATGCGTGTGGCCGCGGGCTGAAGCGCGATGATCGGCTGATCACCGCGCTCCAGATTCTCGTCTTGACGCGTTTTCTTCACGCGAACCGGTATCCACTTCGCTCGAAAACGCTATGGCTGCTCTTCAGCTAATTTCGCCGGCAAAGATGTCCTTGCGGATCACGGCATGGACGCCCCAATTGCCGTCGACGACCTGGGTCACGCCGAAGTCGACACCGAGCGAGATCAGCGAGATCGCCTCGTCCTCGGTCAGCTTCTTCGTCGTCATCAGGAAGGTGCGCATCTTGCGGAATGCGTCGCGCAAGGCGAGGTCGACCGACGATTTCTTGTAGATGTCGGTCTGCGCGCTGGAGCCCAGCTCGCTGAGATAGTTGGCATAGCTGAACCCATGCACCAGCCATTCGTCCTTGGTCTCCAGCATCGGATAATCGAGTGACTCGAGCGCGGTGCCGGCGAGATCCGCCTTCTTGTGCAGAATGATCTGGAAGGTGCCGTTGAGCGAGCATTCGATCGCGGTGCCGCATAGTTCGGAATCGCCCTGCGATGCGTGCGAGTCGCCGACCGACAGCAGGCCGCCTTCGACCGCGACCGGGTAATACATCGTGGCGCCCTTGCCGATGCGCCAGTTGTCGATGTTGCCGCCGGTGTAGCTCGGCGGGATCGAATCGACGAAGTCGGCTTCCTTGGGCGCGAGCCCGATCACGCCGAAATGCGGGCGCACCGGGATCCGCACATTCTTCAGGATGCCGTGGTTCTCCTTGACCGTCGCATGATCGACGGGGACGCCGGGATAGTCGATGGTCTTGTGCACCACGCCGAACGGATCGGTCTGTGGCGTCCAGGTGAAGTTATAGACCGCGCGCGCCCAGTTGCGCTCGCCGGTCGCGTCGACCTCGTAGATGGTGACCACCTCGCGCGGCTTCGGTTCGGTGATCAGGTCCTTGTAGTGGAAGCCCCACCATGCGGCAGCATTGCTGCCGAATGCCTTGCCGGCATATTTCGGGTTGGCACTGGGCCGCGGGGCCACGTCGATGATCCGCACCTCGAGCACGTCGCCCGGTTCGGCCCCGCGGACGAAGACCGGCCCGGTGCAGATATGGACGCCGAGGCCTTCGCCGGCGCCGCGTCCGTAGATCGAGGCGTCCATCGGGCCGGCGCCGCGGCGGTCGACACCCTTCTTCTCCTTGGTCCAGAGGTAGACGCTCTCGACCCCCGGGTCGCCCTTGACCATGCGCTCGGCATCGTCGTTGGCATGGTGCGTCAGCGCCTCGATGGTGATGAAATCGCCGGAATTGATCTCGACGCGCGGCTTCAGTGTCTTGCTGAAATAGCCCCAATGCACGGTGTCGGCATTGGCCGGCAGATGGTGATAGGCGCGCTGCGCCGGCTGATGCTTCTCCGCGGCCGCCGCCATCTTCGGCGTCACCAGCGAGATGCCGCCGGCGGTCATCGCCGCGGCGCCACCGGCCGCCGCAAAGCTCGATCGCAGGAACGAGCGGCGTTCCCGGTCGAGCGTGTCCTTGAATTGCCGATGATGCAGTTCGAAGTCCGGGCAGTTCCTGTCGTCACCTGCGCACATCTCGCTCTCCTGCGGTTGGAAAAGTGCTTGCGAGAGTGCATCGCACCGCGCCGCTTCGACATGACCGGGCGCGCCCAATAATTTGCCGGCCGCTGGCGTCGAGCGTTGCGCGAGCGGCGGGCGACAGCGGCGCAAACGCGTGGGATGGCCAACTTCGCATCGCGGCACGGCTGCCACGATCAAGATTTTGGCCGCATTCGATCAAGTTCGGCCGGGTCCGTTTGCTCGCGGCCGTCGTCGGCGGACGATCGTCGCGGCGCCTTGCACGAAGGCTGGGCAGCGTGTGCCCCAGCAACATGCTTGCCGCGCCAGGGCGATCGGTGCACGCTGCGTTCACGGCTGTGTGACTTTGGGGCCGCGGTGCGGCGGCCTGGAGGGGTGATGGTCGCCACGACCTATCGGATTTCGATCGATGCGATTCCGCGGCAGAACCAGCGGGAGGTCTGGCGCGAGGCGCTGGCCGGGCTCCTGCTCGATTGCCGGCTGCCGGACACCGGCCCGTTCCAGTTCGGCGAACTGAGCGCCAAGCGCTCGACGACCGGCGCGCAATTGGCGCTGCTGCGCTCGAGCGAGCAACAGATCGTCTGCAACGGCCATGCGGCGTCGGCGGCCGCGCCGGCCCGGGTGGCGATCATCTTCCATGCCTATGGCCGCGGCAGCATCGCGACCAGTCAACGCAGTTGCGAGTTCGCCGACAACGACGTGTCGGTGTGCGACCTGCAATCGGCCTGGTGCATGACCTTGCGCGAGGATTTCGAACTCCTGCTGCTCGAGCTGCCGCGCGAGCGACTGCTCGGCCGGCTCGGGCACAATCGCCTGCGCCTGCCGATCGTGCTCGGAGCGACGATCGCGGCCGCGGCAGTACGCCCGGTGATGCGGACGCTGGGCGGCAACTTTTCGATTCTGGACAAGGCCGATCTTGCCACGACCGAGGTCGCGGTCACCGAGCTCGTTGCCGGCGCCGTGCTCGGCGAAACGCGGCTCGATGCCGAAGCCATGACGCAGGTCCAGGCCGGCCACGTGCGGCGGGTCGATGCCGCGATCGAGGCTCAGCTCGGCAATCCCCATCTGACGATCGCCGACATCGCGCGCCAGGAGGGCCTTTCGCAGCGCTATCTGCAGCGGCTGTTCGAGCGCCAGAACACGACATTCTCGACCTATGTACGCGAGCGCCGGCTGGAGCGCTGCTGCAACGATCTGATCGATCCGAACTATTCCGACCAGCGGATCGCGGACATCAGCTACCGCTGGGGGTTCTCCGATCAGGCCCATTTCAGCCGCATGTTCAGCGCGACCTACGGCACCTCGCCGCGCGAGTTCCGCAAGTCGGTGCCGCGCGATGCGGAGATCGAGCGCACGCGGGGTCGGCCACGGCTCGCGCGCAGCACTGCGACGGTGCTGCGGCTCGCGCCTGGTACGGCAGCGCGGGACGGCGCCCTGCCGCTTGAACCGGCCACACCGATCGAGCCGGCAACGACGCTGCCGGAAACGCGCGTCTCGTCACATCACCTCACGGTTTCGAAGGAGACCACTCATTGGGGCTATCTCAGCCGCACCATCCCGCCGGTGATGTGCATCGAATCGGGCGCGGTGGTGACGATCGAGACGCTGACCCAGCACGCCTTCGACGACCATGAGCGCATGATCAAAGGCGATCCGGGCGCCGAGAGCGTGTTCCACTGGACCGCCGAGCGAAAGGCGGTCGAGCGGCGCGGCGCCGGTCCGATGGACGGTTCGATCTTCGGCCGCGGCGCCGGCGAGGGATTTGGCGTGCACATCTGCACCGGCCCGGTCCATGTCCGCGGCGCAGAGCCGGGCGATGTGCTCGAGGTGCAGATCCTCGACATTTGGCCGCGCCCTTGCGCCAACCCGGCGTTCGCCGGCAAATCGTTCGGCAGCAACGCCGCGGCCTGGTGGGGCTTTCAGTACAATGACTTGATCGATCCGCCGGCCAAGCGCGAGACCATCACCATCTTCGAGACGGATGCGCAGGCCGAATGGGCTCGCGCGGTCTATTCCTATCGCTGGACGCCGCAAACCGATCCGTTCGGCGTGCGCCATGACACCATGGATTATCCCGGTGTGCCGGTCGATCATGCCAGCATCGAAAAGCGGCCCGGCGTGCTCGCGGGCGTGCGCATTCCGGCGCGGCTGCATTTCGGCTTCATGGCGGTGGCGCCGCGCGAGTCCGACATCATCGATTCGATCCCGCCCGGATATTTCGGAGGTAACGTCGATAACTGGCGGGCGACCAAGGGCACCACGCTCTATCTGCCGGTCGCGGTGCCGGGCGCATTGTTCTCGATCGGCGATCCGCATTTCGCGCAAGGCGACGGCGAGGTCAACGGCACCGCGCTGGAGCTTTCGCTCACTGGCCAGTTCCGCTTCGTCCTGCACAAGAACGGGCAGGGGACCAAGCCGCATGTGGAAGGGCTTGCGCATCCGCTGCTGGAAACCGCGGAGGAGTGGATCCTGCACGGCTTCAGCTACGGCAACTATCTGCGCGAGCTCGGCCGCAATGCGCAGTCGGAAATCTACCAGCGCTCGTCGGTCGATCTCGCGCTGCGCAACGCGTTCCGGGCGACGCGCAAATTCCTGATGGAGGGTTATCACCTCAGCGAGGATGAGGCGCTGGCGCTGATCTCGCTGGGTGTCGATTTCGGAGTCACCCAGGTCGCCGACGGCAATTGGGGTGTCCACGCGATCGTGCGCAAGAGCCTGTTCGGTCAGGCCGGCGGGTGACGCTGGCCTGAACCCGGATTTGCGACGCGGCGGCGATTGGTCAGCCGGCCGAGCGACGGCGAAGCGTCACTCGTCCTTCTTCGGCTGCGACATGCGCTCGAGACGTTCTTGCATGTCCTTCATCTGGCGGCGAAGATCGTCGATGTTGCTCTCGTCGGGCGCAGGCTCGGGCGCCTTCTCGGGCTCCGCATTCGTGCGTTGCGGCACGAACGGCTTGAACATCGAGAAGGTCTGCTGGAACAGCTCCATGTTGCGGCGGACCTGCTCTTGCAGCGGCTCAAACGGCGTGCCGCTGAGGGCACCCGCGATCTGCTTGCGGAACTTCTCCTGCTCCTTGGTCAGCGTCTCCAGTGATTGCTCGAGATATTTCGGCACCACCATCTGCATGCTGTCGCCATAGAAGCGGATCAACTGCCGCAGGAACGTCGTTGGAAGGAGGTTCTGCCCGGCCTTGTTTTCCTGCTCGAAGATGATTTGCGCGAGCACGGAGCGGGTGATGTCGTCGCCTGTCTTGGCGTCGTAGACGAGGAAATCCTCGCCTTCCTTCACCATCGCGGCGAGATCCTCGAGTGTCACGTATGTGCTCGTACCGGTATTATAGAGCCGCCGGTTCGCGTACTTCTTGATCGTAGTCGGTTGTTCAGATTTTGCCATGGGCTCACACTTCAAACACCGAAGGATCCGGAACCCGGCAGCATCGCCGCAGGGCTAAATGCAACGCATCGCAGCAAAGGTAAGCATTTTCAAAGCCGCTCGGCTACCGTTTTGTGCGGCACGGTTAATCCCAAAGCATAGGGATTGCTCAGGAAACTGCCAAGGGTGCCAATTTGAGTGCGTCGCGGCGCGAATTCGGCCCACAGTCCGATTGACAGGTCTCGATCGGCTTTACAGGATGACTAACTAAGAGACAGGCCCGCCAACCGGCCGCCCGCCGTCGAAAAAATCCAGCTACAACCAAACAGGAGATATCCATGTCAGACGATGTCGTCATCGTCAGCGCCGCCCGCACTCCGGTCGGCAGCTTCAACGGCGCGTTCGCCGCCACTCCCGCCCACGACCTCGGCGCGGTCGCCATCAAGGCTGCGCTGGAGCGCGCGGGCGTCGAGCCGGGTCAGGTGTCCGAAGTTATCATGGGACAGATTCTGACCGCCGCGCAGGGCCAGAACCCGGCCCGCCAGGCCTCGATCTCGGCCGGCATCCCGGTGGAGAGCCCGGCCTGGGGCGTTAATCAGCTCTGCGGCTCGGGCCTGCGCTCGGTCGCCCTCGGCTATCAGGCGCTGGTCAACGGCGACTCTTCGATCGTCGTTGCCGGCGGCCAGGAATCCATGAGCATGGCCCCGCATGCGCAATATCTACGCGGCGGCGTCAAGATGGGCGGCCTCGAACTGGTCGACACCATGATCAAGGACGGGCTCTGGGATGCCTTCAACGGCTACCACATGGGCAACACCGCCGAGAACGTCGCCAAGCAGTACCAGATCACCCGTTCGCAGCAGGACGAGTTCGCGGTCGGCTCGCAGAACAAGGCGGAGGCGGCGCAGAAGGCCGGCAGGTTCAAGGACGAGATCGTCCCGGTCACCATCAAGACCCGCAAGGGCGACGTCGTGGTCGACGCCGACGAGTATCCGCGTCATGGCGCCACGCTCGACGCGATGGCCAAGCTCCGCGCGGCCTTCGAGAAGGATGGCACCGTGACCGCCGGCAACGCCTCGGGCATCAATGACGGCGCTGCCGCCGTGGTGCTGATGACCGCCAAGGAAGCGGCGCGGCAGGGCAAGAAGCCGCTCGCCCGCATCGTCTCCTGGGGCCAGGCCGGCGTCGATCCCAAGATCATGGGCACCGGTCCGATCCCCGCCTCGCGCGCGGCGTTGAAGAAGGCCGGCTGGAATGTCGCCGATCTCGACCTGATCGAGGCCAACGAGGCGTTCGCCGCACAGGCCTGCGCGGTCAACAAGGACCTCGGCTGGGATACGTCCAAGGTCAACGTCAACGGCGGCGCGATCGCGATCGGTCATCCGATCGGTGCGTCGGGCGCGCGCGTGCTGGTGACCTTGCTGCACGAGATGCAGAAGCGCGATTCCAAGAAGGGCCTCGCGACCCTCTGCATCGGCGGCGGCATGGGCATCGCCATGTGCGTTGCACGCGACTGAACAACAGGCAGCGAGGCGGCCACATGATGAAAAGATCGTCTGTGAACCGCGGCGCGAGCTGATAAATAAGATGCCCGGCCACGCGCCGGGCATCTTTGTTTTTGTACGCGAGTGAGTGCAAAACGCCGGAGTCATTCCGGTTGTAAAAGACGGCCAAGGAGGAAACGGACATGGCACGTGTTGCATTGGTGACGGGCGGAACGCGGGGCATCGGAGCTGCGATCAGCAAGGCTCTGAAGGCGGCGGGCTACAAGGTGGCGGCGACTTACGGCGGCAATGATGCGGCTGCCGAGAAGTTCAAGGCCGAAACCGGCATCCCCGTGTTCAAGTGGGATGTTGCCTCGTTCGATGCCTGCGCGGACGGCGTCAAGAAGGTCGAGGCCGAGCTCGGTCCGGTCGACGTGCTGGTGAACAATGCCGGCATCACTCGCGACACCGCCTTCCACAAGATGACGCTCGATCAGTGGAATGCCGTGATCAACACCAATCTCGGCTCGCTGTTCAACATGACGCGGCAGGTGATCGAGGGCATGCGCGCCCGCAAGTTCGGCCGCATCATCTCGATCTCGTCGATCAACGGCCAGAAGGGCCAGTTCGGTCAGGTCAATTATTCCGCGGCGAAGGCCGGCGACATCGGCTTCACCAAGGCGCTCGCGATCGAAAACGCCAAGGGCGGCATCACGGTCAACGTGATCGCGCCCGGCTACATCAACACCGAGATGGTGCAGGCGGTGCCGAAGGACGTGCTGGAGAAGAACGTGATTCCGCAGATCCCGGTCAACCGCCTCGGCGAACCGGAGGAGATCGCGCGCGCGGTCGTGTTCCTGGCCGCCGACGACGCCGGCTTCATCACCGGCTCGACGCTGACAATCAATGGCGGCCAGTATCACGCGTAATGCGCGGTCGCGTCGCAGGCGTTATCCGTCAAGTCGCGATGCCCGGCCTTGTGCCGGGCATCAACGTCTTTACAAGGGTGTCCCGAATAATGACGTGGATGGCCGCGGCAGCCTGAGCAGCAGATCTGTTCTGCGCTCGTGCCCGGCCGCGCCGGATCTTGCTCTGATGACGACTCGCACCGCCACCCTTGTTGGACTGACCGCCATCCTGATGTGGTCACTGCTCTCGGTCATGACGGTTGCGACTGGGCAAATTCCCGCATTCCAGCTCGCCGCCATGACCTTCGCAATCGGGGCGGCGGTGGCGTTCATAAGCTTCCTGTTTCGCACCTCTGCCTTCGCCGCCCTGAAGCAGCCTTTGGTTGCCTGGGCCGTCGGCGTCGGCGGACTGTTCGGCTATCACGCGCTGTATTTCCTGGCGCTGCGCTTCGCGCCGCCGGCGGAAGCAGGCCTGCTCAACTATCTGTGGCCGCTCCTGATCGTGTTGTTCTCCTCATTGCTGCCGGGCGAGCGGCTCGCTGTCCATCACATCGTCGGCGCGCTATTGGGCCTGGTCGGCACGGTGCTGCTGTTCGCCGGCAACACCGGCAGCTTCGCGCAGAGCCAGATTCCGGGTTTCGTGGCCGCGTTTGTCGCTGCCTTCGTCTGGGCGACCTACTCGGTGATGTCGCGCCGGCTCAAGGCGGTGCCGACAGATGCGGTGGCCGGCTTCTGCCTCGCCACCGCCGTGCTGGCGGCGCTCGTGCACCTGATGGTGGAGACCACGGTGTGGCCCGCGACGCCGCTGCAATGGCTTGCGGTGGTCGGGTTAGGCATCGGGCCGGTGGGTGCTGCGTTCTTCGCCTGGGACATCGGCATGAAGCGCGGCGACATCCGCGTGCTCGGCGCCGCATCCTACGCCACGCCGCTGCTGTCGACCGCCTTCCTGATTCTCGCGGGTTTCGCCAAGCCAAGCGCCAACATCGCCGTTGCCGCGATCCTGATCGCCGGCGGCGGCCTGATCGCCGCCAAGGACATGGTGTTGAGAAAGAGAATGTAGGAAGGGTAGGGTGGGCAAAGGAGCGGAGCGACGTGCCCACCATGCTTGACGTGCCCGTGATGGCGGGCACGCTTGCGCTTTGCCCACCCTACGAAGCCGTGCTGGAATTGATGGTGCGGAGAGAAGGAATGTAGGATGGGTAGAGCGCAGCGAAACCCATCATGTCTCGGCGTCTGACGCTCGATGGGTTTCGCTGCGCTCTACCCATCCTACGACATGAGCTGTTACGACGTCGGCTCCCAGCCGTTCGGTGCCAGCTCGAAATTCGCGAACTCGAATCCTGGCGCCACGGTGCAGCCGACCAGCGTCCAGTCGCCGGTGCTCTCCGCGGCCTGCCAGGCATCCGCCGGCACGATCGCCTGTGGCTGTTCGCCGTGCGCGACATCCGGGCCGAGCGTAACCGTGCGTCGGCCGCGGCCGTCATCTGCGATCTGCAGGATCAGCGGCGCACCGGCGTAATAGTGCCAGACCTCGACCGCGTCGATGCGGTGCCAGTGCGAGCGCTCGCCGCGCGCGAGCAGGAAGTAGATCGCGGTCGAGCAGGCGCGCCCGCCGGCATCGCCGCGCTCGTCGCGAAACGTCTCGCGATAATGCCCGCCTTCCGGATGCGGCTTCAGCTCGAGCCGCGCGATGATCTCGGCAGCCGAGGGCTGTGACATCAGGACTTGTTCTTGCGTTCGCGGAGCTCGCCGAACACCTCGGCCGGGTCGGCGCCTTTCATGTGCAGCTTCGCTGCAACCGAAGGCTCGTCGGCACGCAGGAACACGTTGGCCTTCTTCTCGTCGCCGAGCAGCACCGGGATCGTCGGCTTGTTCTCGGCGCGCAGCTTGGTGACCTCGGCGGCGCGGGCTTGGAGGGCCGGATTGTCCGGCTCCACCGTCAGCGCGAACTTGACGTTGGAGGCGGTGTATTCATGGCCGCAATAGAGCCGGAAGTCGTCCGGCAACGAGCGCAGCTTCAGCAGCGAATCCCACATCATGGGGTAGTTGCCTTCGAACACCCGGCCGCATCCGATCGAGAACAGCGTGTCGGCGGCGAACACCGCCTTCTCGCCGTCAAACACATAGGAGATGTGGTCGAGCGTGTGGCCGGGCGTCTCCACCACGCGAGCCAGCAGGCTGCCGACCTTGATCACGTCGGCGTTCGCGGCGCGCAGGTCGACATTGGCGATCTTTGCCGATTTGTCGTGCGGGGCGACGACCCGGCAGCCGTATTTCTGCTTCAGCTCGGCGACTCCGCCGACATGGTCGCCATGGTGATGGGTGATCAGGATGTCGGTCAGCGTCCAGCCTTCGCGCTCCAGCGCCTTGATGATGGGCGCGGCCTCCGGCGCGTCGATCGACGCCGTGGCCTTGGTCGCGGGATCGTGGATCAGGTAACCGAAATTGTCGGTCAGGCAGGTAAAGGTACGAATTTCTGCGGCCATGATATCTCCACGAAGTGCTGGGGCTTAGGCGCTAAGAGGCCAAATATAGGGGTGAAATATGGCGTTAACGCTCCGACGGCAACGCAATTTTCCGCGCGCCGCGGCCGCAAGCGGCATGTTAGGTTGGGCCCATGGACGTCATCGACCTCCGGGATTTCTATTCGCAGCGCCTCGGCATCGTGGCCCGGCAGCTTATCAACCGCGGAATCCGCGAGCGCTGGCCCAATGCGGAAGGACAGCGCGTGCTCGGGCTCGGCTATCCGACCCCCTATCTCGGCCTGTTTCGTGAGTCCTGCGAGCGCTGCATCGCCTTCATGCCGGCTGCCCAGGGTGTGCTGAAATGGCCGACCGGGCGGCCTGCGCTCGCCACCCTGATCGACGAATTCTCGATGCCGCTGCAGGATGCCGCAGTCGACCGCGTGCTGCTGGTGCATGCGCTGGAGATGTCCGACGATCCGGAGCGGCTATTGCGCGAGGTCTGGCGGGTGTTGGCGCCGTCCGGGCGGCTGATCGCCGTGATCCCGAATCGCCGCGGCGTATGGACGCGCACCGACAACACGCCGTTCGGCCATGGCCGGCCGTATTCGCGCGCGCAGATCACGCAACTGCTGCGGCAGACCTGGTTCACGCCGACGGCATGGGGCGAGGCGCTGTTCATGCCGCCGGTTCAAGGCGGCTGGTTCCTGCGCTCGGCGACGGCATGGGAGGGCGTCGGCGCGGCGTTGTCGCTGCCCTTCGCCGGCGTGCATATCGTCGAGGCCAGCAAGCAGGTCTATCGCGCGATTCCCGCGCACCGCGAGCGGACGCGGCTGATCCCCTCGCTACAGCCGGTGCTGGTGCCGTCATCGAGCGCGACGCGCGGCTGATCGAGGCGAACGCCGGTTCGCGCGAAGCGGCGCGCCAACGCTGACATGCGGAGATTGGTTCTGACACGGTCAGAACCGAAAATGCTCGGGCAACAGCAAGAGCACAAAAGCAAAGGGCGGGCCGCCTCAAGCGTCGCCCGCCCTTTTCGCAAGATTGATCGGAAGCGTTACTCGTTGCCGGGATTGGCGTCTTCGCTCGGGGCCGGCTGCGCGGCTATGTCGGGACGCGGACCGTGCGGCCGACGGCGGCGGCGCGGGAAGCGTTCGCCACGCTCGCTGCGTTCCCCGCCGCCATTGCCTTCATAGGCGCCGTTGGCCGGCGGTTGCGGGCTTCCGGTGATGAAGGAGGGCAACCGATCAACGCCACCCGGATCGGCCATCACGGGTTGCGGCTGGTTCTGCGGCTGCGGCTGATATTCGCGCGGCTGCGGACGATGCTCACGCGGCTGCTGCTGGTCACGCTGGTAGGGCTGCTGGCCGTTGTCGCGCATATAGGGCTGCTGCGGCTGCGGCACGAACCCCGGCTCCTGGCCGAAGCTCGAATAGCCGTCATCGTCACCGTCGTCGGGCAGCGCGACTTCAGCGTCGGGACGCGGCTGCTGCTGATTCTGCCGGAATTGCTCCTGGGCGGCCGCGATGATCCGGTAATAGTGCTCGGCGTGCTGGTAGTAGTTCTCGGCGGCCACGGGATCGCCCGAGGAGCGCGCATCGCGGGCAAGCTGGACATATTTCTCGGCCACGTGGGAGGCGGTGCCGCGGATCTTGATGTCGGGTCCGTTCGATTCGTACACCCGTGTCAGGGGATTCTGGCCGCGCCGGTTATTATTGTTGTTATTGTTGTTGTTCCGGTTGCGCATCCGCTTGTTATTCTGACCGTTTCTCATCTGTCGCCTTTTATTCCAGCCCTGAAGTTATTGCCGTGCATTGCTTCAATCGATTCGGCGCGCGCTCACGCGCACGGAATCGCACTACCGTTCGAAATTGGCTTCAATGTTGCCGACCATCGCGTGCAGCAAAGACGCGTTCCCCAACCGCCGACAACCTCGCCGGCGACCAAATCATTCCGCCCGTCGAGACAGGCTCAGCTCTCTTGCGTAAGTCTTCAAGCGCAATAGCAGGCTTTCGTTCGCTTGGCGGTCGAGAGCGGCACAGCCCCGGCTATTGCGCTCAATGTGACCTGCGTTCTTGGAACCTTTCAATCGGCGGGTTCTCTTCGAGAACCCTGGACATCACCCGTAGGTCACGGGGCCAGCACCGATGTTGTGCCCGGAACGTAGTCGTTCCCGGGGGATATTCCAAGAGGTTTTTTCGCGTTCCAATGGGACTTTATCGGGGCAGCCGGCGGGCCGAAACCGCCCTTGGGATGCCCCCGAGATCGGCCCGGGGCGGTCCTGTTGGGGATAATCCCGATGCCGTCATCAGACCTTCAACATCGTCGCTTTGGCCGAGGCCGACTTCCACAACCAGAACGGCACCTGCTGCCAGAAGACCCGCGGATTGCGAAATCAGCGCGCGGTAGGCATCGAGTCCGTCCGTCCCGCCATCAAGCGCCGCATGCGGATCATGGTCGCGCACTTCGGTGGCAAGACCTGCGATGTCGGTTGTGCGGATGTAGGGCGGGTTGGACACGATCAAGTCGAACGTGCCTGTGAGGCCACTGCCGTAATGACACATAATCCAGCTTGTGCGATCCGCAAGTCCGAGCTCGGCGGCGTTCCGGCTCGCCGTCTGCAGCGCCTCAGTCGAAATGTCAGTTCCGAAGCCGTGTGCGTTTGGCAGCTCCGAGAGCAGCGCCAGCAGGATCGCGCCGGAACCGGTGCCGAGATCCGCAATCCGCAGCGCGCGGTCGGTCGCGCCGTCGGTGCGCAGCAGTTCGAGCGCGCGCCCGATCACGGTCTCGGTGTCGGGACGCGGCACCAGCGTCGCGGCGGAGAGATGCAGCGGCAGCCCCCAAAATTCCTTGGTGCCGAGAATGCGCGCAACTGGTTCGCCGCCGAGGCGGCGTTGCACGAAGGCTTCGAGGCGACCCGATTCGCTCTCTGTGATCGCGCGGCCTGCTGCCGTGATGATACCGGTCAGATCGAGGCCGAGCGCGGCGCCGACCAGCAGGCGCGCCTCGAGTTCGGGCGTGTCGATGCCGGCGGTCCTGAGGCGCGCGGCAAGCATACGCCTGATGGTCTCGACGGTCCGGCCGCGATTGTCGGAAGGTTGGCTCATCGCGCGTTGTTAGCCGATGGCCAGTGCGGCGTCGATATCACTTGCGCCGCGCGCCGACGACGCGCACGGTCGGCCTTTGAATGTGACGATCCGGAAGCGACGATCATGACGCCCTATGACGACCAGAATATCTTCGCCAAGATCCTCCGCGGCGAAATCCCGAGCTTCAAGGTCTATGAAACCGACCGGACCTTTGCCTTCCTCGACATCATGCCGCGCTCGCCTGGGCATACGCTGGTGCTTCCAAAAGCACGAGCGCGCGGAATCCTCGATGTGGCGGAAGATGACCTTGCCGAGGTCGCCCGGTCATCGAAGCGGATCGCGATCGCCGCGATGAAAGCCTTCCAGGCGGACGGCATCATCATCCAGCAATTCAGCGAACCCGCCAGCGGCCAGGTGGTGTTTCACCTGCATATGCACGTGATGCCGGTCAAGGATGGCGTGGCGTTGCTGCCGCCGCAGACCCGCAAGGAAGACATGGACGTGCTCGCCGATCATGCCCGGCGGATGATCGCAGCGCTCGGAAGCTGAGCTCGGCTGTATGGACTAAAGCGGGATGAGTTTTGGTTGAATCGGCTGGCGTGGTCTCGGTTCACCTCTCCCCGTTGGGGAGAGGTCGGATCGCGCCTGGCGATGCGAAGCATCGTCCAGTGCAATCCGGGTGAGGGCTCTTGCTCCCTCGATAGAACGTAACCCCTCGCCCGATTTGCTGCGCAACTCGACCTCTCCCAAGGGCAGGGCAATCGCATATGAGATTCGAGTTGCAGCGGCATCGGTAGTCGGCTCCCTCTCCCGCTTGCGGGGGAGGGTTGGGGTGGGGGTTCTCTCCCCAAATCATCTCGTGGAAAGAGCCCCCACCCGCCGCGCGCTGCGCGCGCGTCGGCCTCCCCCGCAAGCGGGAGAGGCGAAGGGAGCCCGCGGACAACCTCCGCGGAAGTCATATGCGATTGCCCTACTCCCAAGGGAGAGGTGAACGTTGGACGCCGTTCCAGCTCAACCTAACCTCATCAGGCTTTAAACCCCGAGATAGCGCTGCAGCACATCGGGTTGTGCCTTGATCTCCTGGGCAGGCCCCTCATGGACGATATGTCCATTGTTGATGATGTAGATGCGCTCTGCGAGCGCGAGCGTGGCGGCCAAGTTCTGCTCGACCAGCACGATGGTCTGTCCGGCCTCGGCAAGGTCGCGGCATGCCTTCATCAGGTCGCGCACGATGACCGGGGCAAGGCCTTCGAACGGCTCGTCGAGCAGGATGATCTTCGGATCGCGCACCAGCGCGCGCGCAATCGCCAGCATCTGCTGCTCGCCGCCCGACAGGTCGGTGCCGCGATTGCCCCGGCGCTCCCTGAGCCGCGGAAACATCTCGTAGATGCGATCCAGCGGCCAGCGTTGCGAGGCGGTCAGCCCGGCGATGACGAGATTCTCCTCGACGCTGAGGCTGCCGAAGATGCGGCGTTCCTCGTGGACGAGCTGCATGCCGGCTTGCGCAATCCGGTGGCTCTTCCTGCCGGCGACCTCGGTGCCGTCGAACATCACCGAACCGCTGCGCGGCGTCACCACGCCCATCAAGCTCTTCAGCGTCGTGCTCTTGCCGGCGCCGTTGCGGCCGAGCAGCGCCACCACCTCGTTGCGCTCGACGCGCAGCGACACGTCGAACAGGATATGCGAATCCCCGTAATAGCTGTTCAGTCCGTTGACCTCGAGCAGACTCATGCGGCGAGCTCTCCATGCACGCCGCCGAGATAGGCCTCCTGGACGGTCGAGTTGTTCTTGATCTCTTCGGGCGTCCCTTCGACCAGGACGCGGCCTTCCTGCAGCACGGTCACGCGCTCGGCGAGCTCGAACAGCGCGTCCATGTCGTGGTCGATGATGATCATCGTCCGGCCCTGGCTGATCGACTTCAAGAGCTTCACCGTCTCGATGCGCTCGCGCGGGCTCATGCCGGCCAGTGGTTCGTCGAGCAGCAGCAGGCTCGGCGAGGTCGCGAGCGCCAGTCCGATCTCGAGCCGCCGCTTTTCGCCATAGGCGAGCTCGGACACCGGCGTGTCCGGCCGCGCCGCGAGATTGACCAGCTCGAGCGTGTGCTGCACCTGCTCGGACAGGCCGGGAATGCTGTCGATGCTGCGGAACAGATCGAGCCGGAACTTGCCGCGAAGCGCCGACAGCGCCGCGATCACCAGGTTCTCGCGCACGGTCAGCCCGGCGAACAATTGATTGACCTGGTAGCTCTTGGTCAGGCCGAGCTGGCAGACGTCGGTGACGTTCATTCCGGTGATGTCGCGGCCCTCGAACAGGATGGTGCCCGAGGTCGGGTGAACCTCGCAGGTCAGCATCTTGAAGAAGGTCGACTTGCCGGCTCCGTTCGGGCCGATGATGCCGCGCAGCTCGCCATGGTTGACGGTGAAATCGATGTTGCTGTTGGCGATCAGTCCGCCGTAGCGCTTGGTCAGGCCCTTGGCCTGCAGGATCGGGCCGGAGGGATCGGCTGCCGCGCGCTGCCGTGCCGGCATCGGTGCGGCGGCGATCTGTCGGGCGGGGCTGACTTCCTGCGGCTCGCTCTCGTCCGGCGCCGTCTTGCGGCGTTGTCCGGTCAGGAGCTGGTAGAGATCCACGAGGCCGCCGACGATGCCGCGGCGCAGGAAGCACACCAGCAGCACGAACACGATGCCGAGCACGAGCTTCCAGGCGGCGCCGAGCCCGAGCGCGGCCTGCAGGAAATCCTGCAACGACAGCCAGACGGCGGCACCGACCAAAGGCCCGAACAGCGTGCCGCGACCGCCGATCGCCGTCTGCATCACGAGCTGGCCCGAGGTATCGAAGGTGAAGGCGTCGGGCGGCATGAAGGCCTGCAGCACGCCGAGCAGGCCGCCGGCAAATCCGGCATAGGCGGCGGCGATGACGAAGGCGGTCAGCTTGTAGCCGTGAATGTTGTGGCCGACCGCGGTCGCCCGCAACGGGTTGTCTCGGATGGCGCTGAAGATGGCGCCGACCGGCGAGCGCACGATGCGCAGCGCGATCACGACGCCGATGAAATAGCACAGCGCCAGGAACTGGTAGAGCGACCAGCCGGTGGTGAAGTGCAGCGTAGTGAAGCCGAGATTGAAGCTCGGGGTCGGCACGCCCGGCAATCCATTCTCACCGCCGGTGAAGTCCGACAGCGGATTGAATTCGACGAAGAAGAACACCTCCGCGATCGCGACCGTGATCATGGCGAAGTAGATGCCGGTGCGGCGCAACGCGATCAGCCCGATCAGATAGCCGGTGGCGGCAGCCGCGATCATGCCGATGATCAGCGCCAGCACGACGTTCGGGAAGCCGGCCTGGGTCAACAGATACGCTGCGACGAAGCCGCCGGTGCCGTAGAACGCCGATTGGCCGAACGACAGCAGGCCGGTGAAGCCGAACAGGATGTCGAAGCCGAGGCCGAACAGGCCCCAGACCAGGATCCGGTTCACGGTGTTGGGCGCAAATCCCAGCAGCGGCAGCAGGAAAGGCGCGGCGATCAGGCCGATGGCCGTCAGGGTCTCGATCAGGAAGGGGCGCTGTTTCAGCATTGTTGATCCGTCGTCATTCGCGGCCCTGCGTGCCGAGCAGGCCGTGCGGTCGCAGCACGAGCACGAGCGTCATCGCCGCAAACAGCATGACGTAGGCGTAACCGGGGTTGAACATCGAGGTGATGCTGATGATCTCGCCGGCGATCAGGCCGCCGAGGATCGCGCCGGGGAACGAGCCGACGCCGCCGATCACCACCACCACGAAAGTTTCGACCAGGATGTCGTCGCCGACGCCCGGCGTGAGCGAGACCACCGGCGCATTGATGATGCCGGCAAAGCCCGCGGCCATCGCGCCGATGCCGAACACGATCATGAAGACGCGATAGACGTTGATGCCGAGCGAATCGACCATCACCGAATCCTCGATGCCGGCGCGCACGATCATCCCGAGCCGCGTGCGGTAGAGGACCAGGAACAGCCCTCCCAGAGCCACCGCGACGATGCCGACGACGGCAAGGCGATAGGTCGGATAGAACAGGAAGCCGAGCGAGGTGATGCCCTGCAGCGCCGCCGGCGGCGGCACGACCTGCGACTGGCTGGTGAAGATCAGTCGCACGATCTCGACGAAGCAGATGCCAAGGCCGAACGTGACCAAAAGCTGGTCTTCATGCGGACGGTGATAGAAGTGGCGGATGATGACGCGCTCCATCACCACGCCGAGCAGCATCACGAACAGCGATCCCGCGACGACCGCGAGCACGAACGAGCCCGTGTAGGTATAGGCCACGTACCCGGCGTAGCCGCCTATCATGAACATCGCGCCGTGCGCGAGATTGAGCACCCCGAGGGTGCCGTAGATGATGGTCAGTCCGGAGCTGATCAGCGCCAGCAGCGCGCCGAGCGCGAGGCCGTTGAACAGTTGCGAGACGAAATTCGGCCAATTGATCATGGCGACACTTCACATGGCCTGCTCGATGGATGTGTGCCGTCGCAAGCATTCCGACACAAAACGGCGCCGCGGGCGAGTAACTCCGCCCACGGCGCCCTGGTTCCCACGCTCAATCAGGTATAGTCGCCGAGATGGCAGCCGAATGCGTCCGGCTTCTGCATCAACTCGTCGCCGGGGACGATCTCGATGACCTCGTAGTAGTCCTCCTTGTTCTTCATGTCCTTTTCCAGCTTGCCCCGGACGATGATGACCGGGCGGACGCACTGATGATCTTCCGGGCGATAATGGACGTCGCCGACCAGCGAGGAGAGAGTCTCGCCCTTCTCATAGGCCTTGATCACGTCGGGCGGATAGAAGCTGCCGGCCTCCTCGACCATGCGGGCCCAGTGCGCGAAGCTGACATAGGCGTTCTCCGCGCCCCATTCCGGCTTGTAGCCGTACTTCTTGTCGAAGGCGTCGTTGAACATCTTGGCCAGCGGATACTTGTCCTCGATCGTCCACCAGTAGTCGGTCGCGGCATAGACGCCCTGCATCAGGCCGCCGGTCTCGCGGGCGATGAACGGCACCTGGTAGGGCACCACGAGCTTCATCTTGTCGAGCACGCCGAACTGCTTGGCCTGCTGCGTCGACAGCACGGCGTCATGGCCCCAGTTGACGTTGATCAGCACGTCCGCGCCGGAGTTCGCGACGTTGAGCAGATATGACGAGTAGTCGGGCGCGCCGAGCGGCGACACCTGGTTGGTGGTGGTGGTCCAGCCCGCCTGGGCGAGGTGGTCCTGCATCGACTTGGTGACGGTGTGACCGTAGGTATAGTCCGGCGTCAGGTAGGCGGCCTTCTTGTTCTTGCCGAACTGCTTGATCAGCACCGGCGCGATCGCGGCCGCGGCGGTCTGACCGAAGAAATTCTGGCGAAAGCCGTAACGCACGCAATCCTTGCCGGTGGTGTCGTTCGAGCCGGAGATGCCGCAGACGAAGATCACCTTCTCGCGCTGCGCCAGCTTGTTGAGCGCCACCGCAACCGCGCTGGAGGTGCCGCCGGTGATCATCACCGCCTTGTTCTCGGTGATGAAGCGCTGCTGCGCCTGCACGGCTTCGTTCGGCTTCGCCGCGGAATCGGCCACGCCGAACTTCAATTCCTTGCCGAGCACACCCTTGGTGGTCTTCGGCGAGATCTTCTTGATCAGCTCGTGGCCGCTGTTGATGTGCTCGATCGCGAGCTGATAGCCCTTGAGCTCGTCCTCGCCCTGAACCGCGTAGGTGCCGGTGCGCGGCACCGAGATTCCGATGAAGACCGAAGAACCGGATGAGCCGGCGGGATAGGTCCCGATCGCCGGGTGATCCTCGGCCAATGCCGGTGCGCTAAGAGAAGCCGGAAGCACCGTGCCGCCGATCAAGCCCGCGCCGGCTTGCAGCAGGGTACGACGCGATACGTTCAGTCCTCTGCCCGGCCGAAACTCCTTGGTGCTCATCGTTCAATATCCTCCAAACACATGATTATTGGCGCGCATAATCACCCGTCGCCGGATCACGCGACCCGCGGCGAGATGCGCCTGCTGCGCTTGCGCAGCCCGTCTAGCCTAGCATTGTCCTCCAGCATATTTAGTCAATGTCACTTTCGTCGAACTATGTCGGTCCACGATATATCGAGCATTTACCAATCAGCGTCCGGTCCTGTAATGAGGAGACATGATCGAAGAAACGTCGGATCGGAGGGAAGGTCCAGACGGCGGCGGTGCGGCAGGCCCGAGCGCTGCGCCGGCGCCGTGCGGTTTGAGTGTCCGCGCGCTCAACGTGCTGAAGGAATTGGCAGTTGAACTCACCGGCGAGGTGCCGCCGAAGGCGGGTTGGGAGCCACCGGACGATCTGCTGCGCGGACTGACGGCCCGGCATCTTGCGACCGCACGCAATTGCGGGCCGCAAACGACGCGCGAGATCGTCGATTGGGCTGAGGCGCGCGGCATCTCGATTCCGCTGCCGCATCACGCCGGCAAATCGCTGTCGGAGGTGTGGGGCGACCTGATCGAGCGGGCATCGGCTGGACGTCTGACCCGGAGCGAGATCACCGAGGCGCTGGAGAAATCGATCCGTCGCAGGAGCCCGCGCATTCCGGTCGCCTTCCAGATCGTGCTGCTGAAGATCCTGAGCTCGAGCTACGATCAGTGGCCATCGCCTTGATGGCGGGGGCCGACGGCTAAGTCGTTGAAAATGTAAAGCTGCGACAGCGGGCGGGATGGTTTGTTCCGCTTCGGCTTGCTAGCGTCATCCTGTTACCGCCAGCGAGGCGGCCCGAGCCAGCACAGGGATGACTGAATGCCTCCAACAAAGCAGCGACGCGCACCATCGGACACCATGAAGCGCGGCGCGGCGGGCGGAACGGTCGATTACGAGGCGCTGGCGAGGTTCCGATACCGGCTGCGGTCCTTCCTGGCGTTCAGTGAGAATGCGGCGCGCAAGGCCGGGCTGACGCCGCAGCAACATCAGGCGCTGCTTGGCATCAAGGGCTTTGTCCATCCCGGCCCCGCGACCGTCGGCGATATCGCGCGGTTCCTCATGATTCGGCACCACTCCGCCGTCGAGCTGATGAATCGCATGGCGAAGCTCGGGCTGATCAGCAGGGTTGCCGATCCCGCGGACGCCAGGCGCGTCCAACTCAAGCTGACGAAGAAAGGCGAGCAGAAATTACAGGCGCTCTCGAAGAAGAATGTCGAGGAGCTTCGGCGTGCCGCGAGCCCGGCGCTGCACCGCTTGCTGAAGTCATCGCCACCGCCCGGCGAGCCGTGAACGGCGCCGCGTTCGGTCGGACTGCGGGCCACCGTTATGCGGTTGCGCCCTGTGCCGCGAGCTGCGCGGCCTGGTGCTCCGTCGTCAGCGCGTCGATCAGTTCGCCGAGCGCCTCGCCGGATATGACCTGCGGCAGCTTGTAGAGCGTCAGATTGATGCGGTGGTCGGTGACCCGGCCCTGCGGAAAGTTGTAGGTGCGGATGCGCTCAGAGCGATCGCCGGAGCCGACCTTTTCCTTGCGGTCGGCCGAGCGCGCGGCCTCGACCCGCTGGCGCTCGGCATCATAGATGCGCGAGCGCAGGATGTTCATCGCCGAGGCCCGGTTTTTGTGCTGCGAGCGGCTGTCCTGCATCATCACCACGATGCCGGTCGGGATGTGCGTGATGCGGATCGCCGATTCGGTCTTGTTGACGTGTTGGCCGCCCGCGCCCTGCGCGCGCATGGTCTCGATCCGCAGATCCTCGTTCTTGATGTCGACGTCGACGTCCTCGACCTCGGGCAATACGGCGACGGTGGCGGCCGAGGTGTGGATGCGGCCCTGCGTCTCGGTGTCGGGCACGCGCTGCACGCGGTGCACGCCGGACTCGAATTTGAGCTTGGCGAACGCGCCGCGGCCCTGCACTTCGGCGATGATTTCCTTGTAGCCGCCGACGGTGCCTTCGCTCGCCGAGATCACCTCGACCTTCCAGCCCTGCAAGGCCGCGAAGCGCTCGTACATCCGGAACAGGTCGCCGGCGAACAGCGAGGCCTCGTCGCCGCCGGTGCCGGCGCGGATTTCCAGCATCACGTTGCGGTCGTCCATGGCGTCCTTGGGCAGCAGCGCGATGCGGATATTCTGCTCGAGCTCGCCGATGCGGGCCTGCAGCGTTTCCAGCTCGGCTTCCGCCATGCTGCGCATCTCGGGATCAACGGTGGCATCCGCCAGCAGCGCCTCGGCGCCGGCAAGCTCGGTGCGCGCATTGCGATAGGCCTTCACCGCATCGATCAGCGGATTGAGCTCGGACAATTCGCGCGTGATCGCGACGTAGCGATCCGAGTTCACCTGGCCCAGCAACTCGGCCTCGAGCGAGGCGTGGTGGGCGAGCAGGATGTCGAGTTTGGCTTCGGGTAGCATGGGCGGTTCTCGGAAATTGCTGATGACGGGAGCTGGGCGCAGACGACGGCAGCGTCGCTACAAGGCCAGCCCCTCGGCTTCGGCAAACTTCGTCAGCGCCTCGCGGATCGATACGCTGCCGGACGGCGCATCGAGCAGCGGATTGATCATCGCCTCGGCCTTTTGGGCGTCGAGGTCGAGGATCATCGCCTTCACCGGGCCGTGCGCGGTTGCCGACAATGAAAGAGAACGGTAGCCAAGCGCGATCAGCGCCAGCGCGCCGATCGGCTTCGACGCCATCTCGCCGCACAGCGAGGCCGCTTTCCTCGTCGCCTTGGCCTTGCGCACGATGTCGCGCAGCGCGCGCAGGATCGGCGCCGACAAGATGTCGAAGCGCTCCGAAACCTTGGCGTTGCCGCGGTCGACCGCGAACAGGAACTGGAACAGGTCGTTCGATCCGACCGATACGAAATCGACCCGCTTCAGCAGCTCGTCGAGCTGATAGAGCAAGGCTGGCACCTCCACCATAGTGCCGACATCGATGCGCTCGGGCAACGAGTGGCCGTGCTGGCGCAGATAGGTCAGCTCGCGCTCGACGATCGCCTTGGCCTGGTCGAATTCGGCGACGTCGGAGATCATCGGGAACATGATCTTCAGCGCCCGGCCGCCGCCGGCGCGCAGCAGCGCGCGAATCTGGCCGCGCAGCAGGCCGGGCCGGTCGAGGCCGAGCCGGATCGCGCGCCAGCCAAGCGCGGGATTTTCCTCGATCACCGTCTCCATATAGGGCAGCGCCTTGTCGCCGCCGATGTCGAGCGTGCGGAAGGTGACGGGCTTTGCGCCTGCGGCGTCGAGCACGGTGCGGTAGAGCGCGAGCTGGTCGGTCGAGCGCGGCAGGGTCGGGCTCACCATGAACTGCAGTTCGGTGCGGAACAGCCCGATGCCGGCGCTACCGGTGTCGTCGATATGCGGCAGGTCGATGGTCAGGCCGGCATTGATCAGAAGCTCGATCCTCTGGCCGTCCCTGGTCACGCAGGGCTTGTCGCGCAGCGCCGAATATTGCGCCTGCCGCCGCGCGCGGAAACGCACGCGTTCGGCGTAAGCGGATTCGATCTCGGTCGAGGGGCGGACGTAGATCTCGCCCGAGATGCCGTCGACGATGATGGCGTCGCCCGGATCGGCGATGCCGGGTGCGTTCGGCACCTCGCCGACCGCGGGGATGCCGAGCGCGCGCGCCACGATCGAGACATGGGAATTCGCGGTGCCCTCTTCGAGCACGAGGCCGCGCAGCCGCTTGCGGTCATAATCGAGCAGCGCGGCGGGGCCCATCGCGCGCGCGATCAGGATGGCATTGTCGGGGAGCTGCTCGCGCGACGGCGCGTGATCCTGCCCGACCAATTGCCGCATCAGGCGGTGGCCGAGATCCTCGAGGTCGTGCAGGCGGTCGCGCAAATAGGGATCGGTCGAGCGCAGCATGCGCGCGCGGGTATCCGACTGGACGCGCTCGACGGCGGCCTCCGCGGTCAGGCCGGTGGCCACCGCTTCATGCAGCTTGTGCGACCAGCCCTGGTCGTTGGCGAACATGCGGTAGGCTTCCAGCACCTCGCGATGCTCGCCGCCCTCAGCGACGTCGCCGCGCTCCAGCAGGTGGTCGAGGTCGGTGCGCAGCTTGGCCAGTGCCGCGTCGAGCCGCTTGATCTCCTTCGGCAGGTCCTCGGCAATGTAATTGGTGATGACGACGCGCGGCTCGTGCAGCACCACATGGCCGAGCGCGATGCCGTCGGACAGCACCGCGCCGGTCTTGTGGAGCGAGTGCCGTGCCGCCGGTTCAAGGCCAGGCTGCGCGAGCGAGGCGAGCTCGCCGGAGGCGATCATCTCCGCGAGCACCATGGCGGTGGTCTGCAGCGCCTCGACCTCTTCCTCGACATAGGTGCGCTTGGCGCGATTCTGCACCACCAGCACGCCGAGCGTGTTGCCGGCGCGCAGAATCGGCACGCCGAGGAACGAGTGGTAGATCTCTTCGCCGGTCTCCGGGCGGTAGGAGAAGGCCGGATGGCTCTGCGCGTCGGAGAGGTTCAGCGGCGTCGCTTCGCTGGCGACGAGACCGACCAGGCCTTCATGGGCGCTGAGCACGGTGCGGTGCACGGCGTCGCGATTCAAACCTTCGGTGGCATAGAGCTCGAGCGTGTTGTCGACGCGCAGCACGTAGCAGGAGCAGACCTCGGCCACCATGTTGGCCGCGATCAGCACCACGATCTTGTCGAGGCGTTCCTGTGCGGAGACTTGCTCCGCCATGGTTTCGCGGAGCCGTCTTAACAGGACGCGGGGACCTCCCGACGCGCTCCGCATATGCTTCAAGCCCTCCCCACGAAGCCAGCGAGCGGGATCGCCGGCCGCTGGCGCAAAATTCGTCAAAACCTACAATTTTATTCATTCGGCGTCGCAGCAAGCGCCGGCTCCCGCCGAATCGGGATAGCCAAAACTGTGGCACAGTTTGCGGCAGCCCACCTGACTGGCCGTATAGCCAATCGAGGCTTGCTTTGCCAAGCAAAACGCCTGCCAGTAGCAAATAACGTCTGCGTCAGCCCAATGCTGCGCCCGCTAAGAGAAATTCTAACTCCGGGATGCTGCGCGGGAGGCACGGCTAGTGCTCCGTGTCGTCGTTCCGGGGCGTCGCGAAGCGGCAAACCCGGAACCTCGGGATTCCGGGTTCGATGCTAGCGCATCGCCCCGGAACGACAGCGAAGAGCCCGCCTGTTACCTGGCGCGCCGGTCGCGCCTACGCCTGATCGAGCCCGTACAGCGTGTGCAGGGTGCGCACCGCGAGCTCGGTGTAGGCGGCGTCGATCAGCACCGAGAACTTGATCTCGGATGTGGTGATGGCGCGGATGTTGATGTTGCGGTCGGCGAGCGCCTTGAAGGCCTTCGCGGCGACGCCGGCATGGCTGCGCATGCCGCTGCCGATCACCGAGACCTTGGCGACGTCGGTTTCGGCGTCGAGACGCGCGTAGCCGATCTTCGCCTTGGCGGCGGTAATGGTATCCCTGGCGCGATTGTAGTCGACGGCCGGAACGGTGAAGGTGAGATCGGTGGTCTTGCCGTCCTCGGACACGTTCTGCACGATCATGTCGACGTTGATATTGGCGTCCGCGAGCGGCCCGAAGATCGCAGCGGCCACTCCGGGCTTGTCCTCGACCTGGCGCACGGAAATCTGGGCTTCGTCCTTCGTGAAGGCGATGCCGGTGACGACGTGCATTTCCATGATTTCCTCCTCGCTGCAGATCAGCGTGCCCGGCGGCTGGTTGGCGTAGGGGTCGATGTCCTCGGGTTTGTCGAAGCTGGAGCGGACGAAGATCGGCATGTTGTGCACCATGCCGAGTTCCACCGAACGGACCTGCAGCACCTTGGCGCCCTGCGAGGCCAGTTCCAGCATGTCCTCGAATGCGATCCGGTCGAGCCGGCGCGCCTTCGGCACCACTCGCGGATCGGTGGTGTAGACGCCGTCGACATCGGTGTAGATATCGCAGCGGTCGGCGCGCAGCGCGGCCGCGATCGCCACCGCCGAGGTATCCGAGCCGCCGCGGCCCAGCGTGGTGATGCGGCCGGTCTGCTCGTTGATACCCTGGAAGCCGGCGATCACGGCGACCTCCTTGCGCTCCTTGAAGCGGCTGATGATCTCGCTGCCGTTGATATCGACGATGCGGGCCGATGCGTGCGCGTCCGAGGTCTTGATCGGGATCTGCCAGCCCTGCCAGGAGCGCGCCTGGATGCCGAGGCCCTGCAGCACGATCGCAAGCAGCCCGGAGGTGACCTGTTCGCCCGAGGCGACCACCGCGTCATATTCGCGCGCATCGTGCATCGGGGAGGCGTCGCTGCACCAGGCGACCAGCTCGTTGGTCTTGCCGGACATCGCCGAGACGACGACGGCGACCTCATGGCCTGCGTCGACCTCGCGCTTCACGTGCAGCGCGACGTTGCGGATTCGATCGATGTTGGCGACGGACGTACCGCCGAATTTCATCACGAGGCGGCCCATGACGACGCGTCTATTCCTTTAAGAGGATAAGTGGGGTAACCCGCGCCCAAAACCGCAAGCGCGGGGACCGAAAGGCGCGTATACATACCGACGCGCCCGGGGGCAAGCCGGTTCCTGGGGCTGGTTCGGCTGGTTGCGGGCGGGTAGTGGCGCAGGGGTGACTCGAAGGCGGATCGGATGGGACGTTACATCGACCAAATCCTGCAGCCGGGCGAAAAGGTGCTGTATTCGACCAATGCGCACTGGATCTATTATTGGCCGGCCATCGTCGCCTGGATCGTGGCGCTCGTGCTTGCGATCCTGTCGCGCATGACAACCGTGGACGGTCTGGTCATGCTGTGCCTGGCGGCGGCAGCCATGGTTGCCGTCGCGGCGCTGTACTGGTCCGCCGCGGCCTGGTTCCACCGCTGGACCACGGAAACCGACGTCACCAATTTCCGCGTCGTGCACAAAACCGGCTTCATCAAGCGCCGCACCTTCGAGATGAGCCTCGACAAGGTCGAGAGCGTCGACGTCAACCAGAGCATCCTGGGACGGATCCTCAACTATGGCGACGTGACCATCCGCGGCGTCGGCGAGGGCGTCGAGACCATCAAAACCATCGCCTCGCCGCTCGCATTCCGCAGTTCGATCACCGCGCGATAGGGGCGCGCAACCATGGCCATACAGACAAGTCTTTCCTCATCCGCCGCCAGCTCGGTCGATCCGGCCGAGGTCGCGAAATTCTCGAAGCTGTCGGACGAATGGTGGGATCCGCACGGCAAGATGGCGCCGCTGCACAAGATCAATCCGCTGCGCCTGGCCTATATCCGCGACGCGGCGTGCCGCAAGTTCGAGCGCAACGTCAAAAGCCTGAGCTGCTTGTCGGGGCTACGCTTGCTCGACATCGGCTGCGGCGCCGGGCTGTTGTGCGAGCCGTTCACGCGGCTCGGCGCGCAGGTGATCGGCATCGATCCCTCCGCCACCAATATATCGGCGGCGAAGCTGCATGCCGACAAGGGACATCTGTCGATCGACTACCGCTGCACCACCGTGGAGGAGATGGACCCGCGCGAGCGCTTCGACATCGTGCTGGCGATGGAGGTGATCGAGCATGTCACCGATGTCGGCGCGTTCCTGAAGCGTTGCACCGCGATGCTGAAGCCCGGCGGGCTGATGGTGGTCTCGACGCTGAACCGCAACTGGAAGAGCTTCGCGCTCGCGATCGTCGGCGCCGAATACGTGCTGCGCTGGCTGCCGCGCGGCACCCACGATTGGAGCAAGTTCGTCACCCCCGCCGAGCTCGAGCGCTATCTCGGCGACAACGGCCTCACCGTCACCGAGCAGGCCGGCGTGGTCTACAATCCGCTCGCCGACAAATGGAGCATCTCGTCCGACATGGACGTGAACTACATGGTGGTGGCGGAGGAAGTGTGAGGCTGGCTCACCGGTCTTGACCGCACAACCGGTGTCCGTCCCTGTGAATCAGCTAGTGCGAAAGCAGGGACCCATAGCCACCGGCCCAACTGATCGGACGAGGTCAGCGTTGCCATCAGTCGCGACCTCGTTTTGAAGCTGACGATCGTATAGATCGCGTCCTCCCGTCGTGGCCCCAAACTACACCCTGTGGTTATGGGTCCCTGCTTTCGCAGGGACGACACTATGTTTGTGGCGCCACCGCAATCCAGTCATGCACGGACTCGGTTTGACCGCGTCAGCCGCAATCGGCACGATCTGCGCACAGTCTCACTGGCTCGATCCTCTCATCGCGCATGTTCACGATCACCTCGCTCTGGATTCCCTTCACCATCGTTGCCGCGTTCGGGCAGGTGGCGCGCAACGCGATGCAGCGGCACTTGACGGGGCCGCTCGGGACCTGGGGCGCGACCAACATCCGCTTCCTGTTTGGGCTGCCGTTTTCGGTGGTGTTCTTCGCGCTCGCCGCCGTCGCGACCGGTGATCACGTGCCGTGGCCGGCGCCGTCGTTCTGGCCGTGGCTGGTGCTCGGCGCGCTGAGCCAGATCGTCGGCACCGGCTTCATGCTGCTGGCGATGAACGACCGCTCCTTCGTGGTGACCACGGCCTACATGAAGACCGAGGCGATCCAGACCGCGATCTTCGGCTTCATCTTCCTCGGTGACCATCTGACGGCGGCGAAGGTGATCGCGATCGTGATCGCGACCATCGGCGTCGTCATCACCGCGCTGCGGCCCGGCGGCCAGAAGAGCTTTGCCAATCTGCGCCCGACCGTGCTCGGCCTCGGCGCGGCGGCCGTGTTTGCGATCTCGGCGGTAAGCTTCCGCGGCGCGATCATCACGGTATCAGGCGTCTCCTTCGTGACGGCGGCGTCCTATACGCTGATGTGGAGCCTGTTCGTCCAGACACTGATCCTGTCGGTCTATCTGCTGCTGCGCGCGCCGGACGTGCTTAGGAAAATCCTCGGCCTGTGGCGGCCCTCGATGTTCGCGGGCTTCATGGGCGCGTTCTCCTCGCAATTCTGGTTCCTGGCGTTCGCGCTCACGGCCGCCGCCAATGTGCGCACGCTGGCCTTGATCGAGGTGCTGTTCGCGCAGGGCGTGGCGTATGTTTCGCTCAAGCAGCCGTTCTCGCTGCGCGAGCTCGCCGGCATCGTCCTGATCGTGATCGGGGTTGCGCTGCTGATTGCCGCTTAGAGCATGATGGGATTAGCTTGATCTGAAGCCGCCGCGCGTCGATCCGACCCGATCTCATCGCGCTTTAGAGGCGCGGTTCTGAAATCAACCCTTTGCCGCGATCAGCACGGCGCCGGCCGAGATCAGCGCAATGCCGATCCAGCCATAGAGCGAGGGGCGTTCGCCGAGGAAGACGACGCCGAACAGCGCCACCAGCACCACGCTCAGCTTGTCGATCGGCGCGACCAGCGTCGCGGGGCCGAGCTTGAGCGCGCGGAAATAGCACAGCCACGATGCCCCGGTGCCGAGCCCGGAGAGCAGCAGGAACAGCCAGCTCTTGCCCGAGATCGGTCCGGGATGAGCGAATTGCCCGGTCGCGAACAGGATCGCCGACAACGTGACTAGCACGATCACGGTGCGGATCAGGGTGGCGAGATCGGAGTTGATGCCCTCGACGCCGACCTTGGCGAAGATCGCGGTCAGCGCGGCGAACACCGCCGAGAGGAACGCCCAGACCTGCCAGGTTGATGTCAATTCCTGTCTTCCGGCAGCGTCGGCAGCGGCGAGACCTCGACGCCCTCGTCGATCAGCGCGCGCGCCTCCTCGGGCGATGCCTCGCCATAGATCGGCCGATGCTCGATATCGCCGTAGTGCATCTTGCGCGCCTCGTTGGGGAAGCGGTCGCCGACATTGTCGGCATTGTTCACGATGTGGTCGCGCAATTCTTTCAGCTTGGCGCGCAGCTCGCGCTCATGCGCCATCATCAGCGACGTCGATGTGGTGGCCGCCGTCTCCGCCGGCGCCGATGCCTCGGCAGGTGCGGGGGCGGCGGTCTCGCGGCCCTTCTTGCTGATGATCTGCGGCGCCATGATCGCGCGCTCGACCTTGGCCGAGCCGCAAGACGGGCAGTTGATCAGGTGCCGCCGCTCCTGCGATTCATACGCTGACGAACTGTGAAACCAGCTCTCGAACTCGTGGCCACGCTCGCAGCGCAAGTTGTAGCGGATCATGCCGAGCCCCGGACGAGGTGCAGATGCTCCGGACCGGCCTTGGGGTCGGCGATGCCGAAGCGCCGGCCGTGCTGCAACGACGGAATGTTCTTGCGTGCCGTCTCCACCTTGGCCGGATCGATGGTGGCGAGGAATACGCCCGGCTCGACGCCGCCCTCGGCGAGGATCTCGCCCCAGGGATCGATGATCAACGAATGCCCGAAGGTCTCGCGCTTGTTCTCGTGCAGGCCGGCCTGGGCGGCTGCGAACACGAAGCAGCCGGTCTCGATGGCACGTGCGCGCAGCAGGGTGTGCCAGTGCGCTTCGCCGGTCTTGCGGGTGAAGGCGGAGGGCACGGTGAGGAACGAGGCGCCGGCTTCGGCCAGCGCGCGATACAGCGCGGGGAAGCGCACGTCGTAGCAGATCGTCAGCCCGATCCGGCCCCACGGCAGGTCCGAGATCACGGCGGTTTCGCCCGGCTGGTAGTTGGCCGATTCGCGATAGCTCTCGCCGCCGGGCAGATCGATATCGAACATATGGATCTTGTCGTAGCTCGCGAGCACATTGCCCTCGGGCCCGATCAGGAACGAGCGGTTCACCGCCTTCTCGGGCGAGTAGCGCAGCGCCAGCGAACCGATATGCAGATGGATCTTCAGCTCGGCGGCGAGCGCGCGATAGGCCTGCAGCGACTTGTCGTCTTCTTCGCTCGCCAAATGCTCGAACAACGCCTTGCGGTTGAGCTGCATCATGTTGCTGACTTCGGGCGTCAGCACATAATCGGCGCCCTGCGCCGCGGCTTCGCGAATCAGCCGGGTGCCCTGCTCGAGGCTCGGCTCCGGCAACAGGCCGGTGCGCATCTGCACCATCGCGGCGGTGAAAATGTTGTCCGTGCTCATCAGGCGCCACCTCCGTTGGCCAACAGGCCGTCGAGCTTGCCCTCGCGGTCGAGCGCATAAAGCTCGTCGCAGCCGCCGACATGGGTCTTGCCAATGAAGATCTGCGGGAAGGTCGAACCCGCGCCGGCACGGCCATACATCTCGTCGCGGTAGGCCGGGTCGCTGGCGATGTTGAATTCGGTGAAGGCGGCGTTCTTGCGCGTCAAAAGCGATTTGGCCGCGGTGCAGTAACCGCAGCCCGGGCGGGTGTAGATTTCAATGGCAGCGGTCATGGTGCGCTCGGTTGCAACAGAATGTGAGATTATATGGGAGCGCGGTGGCTATCGACAACCCGGGCGAATACCAGCACGTCGACCTGCGCGGCTTTGGCGCGCAGCAGGGCCCGCGCGCACGCCGTTACCGTGGCTCCGGAGGTCAGGACGTCGTCGATCAGGATGACGCGGCGGCCCTGGATGTCAGCCTTGCGCTCGTCGGCTATCTTGAATGCGCCCTGCACATTGCTGGCGCGCTGTGCGCGCGACAGCCCGATCTGCTGCTCGGTGGCGCGGACGCGCCGCAGTGCCGCGGAGGCCATCGCGACGCCGCTGTGGCGCGAGATCACCTTGGCCAGCGCGGCGGACTGGTTATAGCGCCGGCTCCAGCCGCGTTGCCAGTGCAGGGGAACCGGAACCAGCACGTCGGCATCACCAAGCAATTCCTTGCCCGCCCGCGCCATCCAGCGGCCCATGGTGGGGGCCAGATCGGTGCGGTCCTGGTATTTCAGTGCGTGCACCAGCGTGCGCGCGACGTCGTCATAGCGCACCGCGGCGCGCGCTCTGCCGTAGGCCGGCGGGTTGGCGATCGCCTCCATCGACAGCAGCTCGGGCCCGGGGTCGTAGACGAAGGGAATGCCGAGCCGCGGGCAGTAGGGCGGTGCGATGAACGACAATTTGGCCCAGCATCCCGCGCATACGCCCTCGCCGGCGACCGGCTCGCGGCATGACACGCAGAGCGTCGGCAGCGCGATGTCGAGCACCAGCCGCGCCGTCTGCGCGCAGGCACCGCCGACAGCGCCGAGCGCGCTGCGCAGATGGGCTGCAATGGAGCGTGATGGTGATGCCGCGGCGTCCATGGGGTGGAGGCTAGCGTCTGGGCCGCAAAGCCTCAACCCGCATTGCCTGCGGCCGCGGTCCGGCGTAACCAGCCGGCATGGCACCGAACCCGACCACCGCCCCCATTTTGTTCGACCGCGCGCTGCTCGGCATGCGGCTTGCGCGCGCGCGGCGCGATGGCGCGGTCACGTTCTTGCTCGACCGGGCCACGGAGGACATGGCGGACCGGCTGCACGCCGTGTCGCGGAGCTTTTCCGCGGCGGCAGATGTGTGGACGCCGGGCGACGGGATTGTGGAGGCGTTGCGCGCGCGCGCCGCTTCGATCAGCCAGGTCGAGTTTACGCCTTCGGAGGCGTTGCCGCTGGCGCCGGAATCGCTCGATCTCGCAGTCTCGGCGCTGGCCTTCCAGTTCGTCAACGATCTGCCCGGCGTGCTGGCGCAGATCCGCCGCGCGCTGAAGCCTGACGGATTGTTGCTGGCAGCGATGCTCGGCGGCGATACGCTGACCGAACTCCGGCAAAGCTTTGCTGCGGCGGAGGCCGAGTGCGAGGGCGGCGTCTCGCCGCGCGTCGCGCCGTTCGCCGATCTGCGCGACATCGGCGCGCTGCTGCAACGAGCCGGCTTTGCCCTGCCGGTCACCGATGTCGATCGCGTCGTGGTGCGCTATGCCAGCGCGTTTGCGCTGATGGCCGATTTGAGGCGGATGGGCGCGACCAACGTGCTGCGCGAGCGCCGGCACCACCCGACGCGCCGCGCCACCATGCTGCGCATGGCGCAGATCTACGGCGAACGTTTCGCCGACGCCGACGGCCGCATCCGCGCCACTTTCGACATCGTCTGGCTCTCCGGCTGGGCGCCGCACGAGAGCCAGCCGAAGCCACTGAAGCCGGGTTCGGCCAAGGCGAGCCTGGAAGCCGCGGTGAAGGGCACGAAGCGTTAGGAACGCACGATGCAAGGGTGATGACATCGCGTGGCGTGACGCCTGGAAGCGAGAACCATCCTCAGCGTCGTCCCTGCCTAGTGCGCAATTGCGCACGGGAGCCGGGAGCCATAACCGCAAAATGCCAATTGTTCGGCGCTGCTGGAACGACGAGTCCCTTCAACAAGGTCCGCCGCGGCGTATGGGTCCCTGCTTTCGCAGCGACGGCGCGTTGGGGGAGCCGCAGCCTCACATCACGATTTCGGAATAATGGAATAATGCCGGTGAGTTGCCCGACGTGTCAAGTCGCCGTGCCGAACCCTGGCAGCGGAGGCTACTTTGCATGGGGTTGTTTTCGATATTTTTTCAGCGCACCCTGTCCCGCGAGGGAGGTGGCAAGGACGACACCTGTTGATTGGCAAGAGTGCGGTCGCAACTCACAGCAGCAGGTCGATCAGATGCGGCAGCAGCGGGATGTCCGCGGGCGGCATCGGGTAGTCGCGCAGCTTGCTTGCGCGCACCCAGGCGAGGTTCTGGCCCTCGCGCGGCATCACCATGCCCTCCCAGCGCCGGCAGATGTAGAGCGGCATCAGCAGATGGAAGGTCTCGTAGGCGTGGCTGGCAAAGGTCAGCGGTGCCAGGCACGGCTCGCTCACGGTGATGCCGATCTCCTCATGCAGCTCGCGAATCAGGGTCTGCTCCGGCCGCTCGCCGGGCTCGATCTTGCCGCCCGGGAATTCCCACAGGCCGGCCAGCGCCTTGCCTTCGGGGCGCTGCGCCAGCAGCACGCGCTTGTCGGCATCGACAAGCGCGCAGGCGACGACGAGGGTGAGCTTGATAGCGGCCATGCGATGGTTCGGTTGCGATCTTCAAGCCTTCATTACCAAGCAATGTCCCGCGGGCCAAACGCGCGCGCGTAGCACATTACGACCGGTAGTCGCCGTTGATCGCGACATATTCCTTGGTGAGGTCGCAGGTCAGCACGCGGTCGCGGCCCTTGCCGAGGCCGAGGGCGACCTTGATCTGGATCTTCGGCGCCTTCATTGCCTCCGACACTTCGGTCTCGTTGTAGGACGGATCGCGCGCGCCGCTCTTGGCGACGCGGATGCCGTTGAAGGAGATCGACAGCTTGTCGCGGTTGGCGGGCTCGCCGGCCTTGCCGACCGCCATCACCACGCGGCCCCAATTGGCGTCCTCGCCGGCAATCGCGGTCTTCACCAGCGGCGAGTTGGCGATCGACATTGCGATCTTGCGCGCCGATGGCTTCGTTGTCGCGCCCTCGACCACGACCTCCACCAGCTTGCGTGCGCCTTCGCCGTCGCGCGCCACCTGCTCGGACAGGTTGGCGAGCACGGCGTTGAACGCCTTGGTGAACGCCTTCAGGCGCGGGTCGCTGGCGCGGCCGATCTTCGGCGCGCCATCGGCTGCGGCGGCGCCGGTCGCGAAGGCGAGCAGCGTGTCCGAGGTCGAGGTGTCGCCGTCGATGGTGACGGCGTTGAAGGTGTCCTCGACACCGGTCTTGAGCAGGGATTGCAGCACCGCGGCCGAGAGCGGCGCGTCGGTGAAGATGAAGGACAGCATGGTCGCCATGTCGGGCATGATCATGCCGGCGCCCTTGGCCATGCCGTTGATCGTCACCTTGGCCTTGCCGAGCTTTACGGTCGCGGTCGCGACCTTCGGGAAGGTGTCGGTGGTCATGATCGCCTTCGCCGCATCCATCCAGTGATCCGGCGTGGCGGTCTCGGCGAGCCTCGCCAGCACGCCATTGAACTTGGTGGCGTCAAGCGGCTCGCCGATCACCCCGGTGGAGGCCAGGAACACTTCGCCGGTCGAGCAGCCGACCGCCTTTGCGGCGATCTGCGCGGTCAGTGCGGTGGATTGCTTGCCGGTCTTGCCGGTGAAGGCGTTGGCGTTGCCGGAATTGACCACGACGGCGCGCGCCTTCCCGCCCTTCAGCTTGGCGCGGCACCATTCGACCGGCGCCGACGGGCATTTCGACTTGGTGAACACGCCCGCCACCGTGGTGCCCTCGTCGAGCAGCGCCAGCAGCACGTCGGTGCGCCCCTTGTAGCGGATGCCGGCGGCCGCGGTCGCAAGCTTCACGCCCGCGATCACGGGCATGTCAGGAACATCGGTCGGGGCGAGGGGAGAGATGGCGGTCGACATGGGGAGGTTTCCGGCTACAAGGAGGGAAGCGCTCCTTATCATTTCGCTCGCTGAAGCGGGAGAGGGCGAACGCGGGTATCATCAATCATTCAAGAATCATCCGGGCTACGAGGCTGTCACTCACTATTCAAAGAACTTCGTCCGGGCCGCTTCTTACGTCCCCTTGAAAAGGGGAGGTCGCTTTGCTCGCAGAGCAAAGCGGGTGGGGATCTACTCGCTCCATGAGCAACGGTGCGTGTGGTTGACCCCCGTCCCAACCTTCCCCTTTCAGGGGAAGGAGAACAATCCGAGGCGACAACGAAGCTGCAAAACGCAAATGGCCGGGACGAGCCCGGCCATCGCGAATTCAACACTGTGGTGTCGCGACGCTTATTTCTTCGCCGGTGGCGCCATCTTGTTGTCGGCGGGCTTCGGCGCATCCTTGGCGGCATCCGCCGGCTTCGCCGCATCGTCGGCCTTGGCGGCATCCGTGCGCTCGACCTTGGCGGCTTCGCGCAGCTTGGCGACATAGTCGGCCTGCGCCTTGCGGGTCACGTAGGTCTCGATCTGGCCCTTCACCTGCTCGAAGTCCGGCGCCTTGCGGTTCCGCTTCTCCTCGACCTTGATGATGTGCCAGCCGAACTGCGACTTCACCGGATCGGAGATCTTGCCCGGCTCGAGCGAGAAGGCGACCGCGGAGAATTCCGGCACCATCTGCTCCTTGGTGAAGAAGCCGAGATCGCCGCCGTCGGAGGCGCCGGGGTCCTTGGACTTCTTCTTGGCGAGCTCGGCGAAGTCGGCGCCCTTGTCGAGCTCGGCCTTGATCGCCTTGGCCTCGTCCTCGGTCTCGACCAGGATGTGGCGCGCGCGCACTTCCTGCTCGCCGCTGATCTGCTTGGCGGCCTCGTCGTAGACCTTCTTCATGGCATCGTCGGTGGTCGCGGCCTTGCCTTCGGTGGCGAGCAGGCTGTCCATCAACAGGCGGTTGCGGGCGAAGGTGAGGCGTTTCTTGAACTCATCAGAGTTCTCGACCTTCTTGTCCTCGGCAGCCTTGGCCACGATCTTCATGTCGATCAGGAAGGACAGCACGTTGTCCTTGCGGGTGGCCGGGTCCATCTGCTGCAGGCTCGGGCCCAGTTCCTCTTCAGCGAGCGCCACGTCGCTGGCGCGAATCTCGGAACCGTTCACCTTCGCGAGCACCGGGTCGGAGTCCGCCCGGGCCGGAAGCCCGGCGGCCAGGAGTGCGACAAGACAGCCCGTCGCGGCCAGGGTGGCCAGGCCGAGGCGCAGGCCGGTTTTGGTTTCCGGGAGCGAGGTGGTCATACAATATCCTTGTCTCAAAGGGGGGAAGCTTGAGCGGGGCGGACACTCGCCCAATCGTGCGGCGTTGGCAACGCGAAAGTCGGGCAAAATGATGAATTCCCTGACATCTTGCCAGCGTTGACAACCTACCGACCGGGCCATATCTCTGGCCCATCGTGTCAACGGCGATAGCGCTTATTTTGCTGCGTTTTTGGCCGTTGAACCTTGGATGGTCTGTTTCCCACTCAGTTGGCGGATCAGCCCCCGGTTCGGGGCTCGACCCGCAGCGCGTCACGGTGAGTTGATGGGCGACCCGGTGGACTATTTCTGGCTGTAACGCAAGACCGAAGAACAGGAATTACGCATGATCGGCGCGCTCGCCCGCAAGTTTTTCGGCTCCGCCAACGACCGTCGGGTCAAGGGATATCAATCCCGCGTCAACGCCATCAACGCTTTGGAGCCGGAGCTCGTCAAACTGTCGGACGAGGAGCTCAAGGCCCGCACCGCCGAATTCAAGCAGCAGCTCGAGAGCGGCAAGACGCTGGACGACATCCTGGTTCCGGCGTTCGCGACCGTGCGCGAGGCGGCCAAGCGAACGCTCGGCCAGCGCCATTTCGACGTCCAGCTCATCGGCGGCATGGTGCTGCACGAGGGCGACATCGCCGAGATGAAGACCGGCGAAGGCAAGACGCTGGTCGCAACGCTCGCGGTTTACCTCAATGCGCTCGCCGGCAAGGGCGTCCACGTCGTCACTGTCAACGACTACCTCGCCCGCCGCGACTCCGGCTGGATGGGCCAGATCTATTCGTTCCTGGGACTGACCACCGGCGTGATCGTGCACGGCCTCGACGACGCCGAGCGCAAGGCAGCCTATGGCTGCGACATCACCTACGGCACCAACAACGAGTACGGCTTCGACTATCTGCGCGACAACATGAAGTACCGCCTGGAGGACATGGTCCAGCGCGGGCACTATTACGCGATCGTCGACGAAGTGGACTCGATCCTGATCGACGAGGCGCGCACGCCGCTGATCATCTCCGGCCCGCTCGACGACCGCTCCGAGTTCTACAACACGATCGACTCCTTCTTCCCTCAGCTCGACAAGTCCGACTACGAGGTCGACGAGAAGCAGCGCACGGTGACGCTGACCGAAGGCGGCATGGAGAAGATCGAGACCCTGCTGCGCGATGCCGGCCAGCTCAAGGGCGATTCGCTCTACGACGTCGAGAACGTCTCCGTCGTGCACCATATCAATCAGGCGCTGCGGGCTCATACGCTGTTCACGCGCGACAAGGACTACATCGTCCGCGACGGCGAGGTCGTGATCATCGACGAGTTCACCGGGCGCATGATGCCGGGCCGCCGCTATTCCGAAGGCCTGCACCAGGCGCTGGAGGCGAAGGAGCACCAGCCGGTGCAGCCGGAGAACCAGACGCTCGCCTCGATCACCTTCCAGAACTATTTCCGGATGTACGAGAAGCTGTCGGGCATGACCGGCACGGCCGCGACCGAAGCCGACGAATTGTTCGACATCTACAAGCTCGAGGTGGTGGAAATCCCGACCAACCTGCCGGTGGCGCGCCTCGACGAGGACGACGAGGTCTATCGCACGCAGGGCGAAAAATACGCCGCGATCCTCGCCGAGATCGAGCGCGCCAACAAGCGGCTGCAGCCGGTTCTGGTCGGCACGGCATCGATCGAGAAGTCGGAAGTGCTCGCGGAGTATTTGCGCAAGCACGGCTACAAGCAGATCGACTTCAGCTCCGGATCCGGGATGGAGAAGCTCTATGCCGCCGCGCGCGCCGGCAAGCCGGCCAAGCTGTTCGCGGTGCTGAACGCGCGCTTCCACGAGCAGGAAGCCTATATCGTGGCGGAAGCCGGCGTGCCGGGCGCGATCACGATCGCGACCAACATGGCCGGCCGCGGCACCGACATCAAGCTCGGCGGCTCGCTCGAGATGCGGATCCAGCAGGAGACCGCAGGAATCACCGACGAGGCCGAGAAGGCCGCCAAGGTCGAGCAGATCAAGGCCGACATCGAGCGCTTCCGCGAGATCGTGCTGAAGGCGGAGGAAGACGTCGAGGTCGAGCCCGCCAAGGGCAACAAGCCGGCCAAGACCGTGAAGAAGCCGGGCGGCCTCTACATCATCGGCTCGGAGCGTCACGAATCCCGCCGCATCGACAACCAGCTCCGCGGCCGTTCGGGCCGTCAGGGCGACCCCGGCCGCTCGAAATTCTTCCTGTCGCTGGAAGACGATCTGATGCGCATCTTCGGCTCCGACCGGCTCGACAGCATGCTGCAGCGGCTCGGCCTGCAGGAAGGCGAGGCCATCATCCATCCCTGGATCAACAAGGCCCTCGAGAAGGCGCAGCAGAAGGTCGAGGCGCGCAACTTCGACATCCGCAAGAATCTGCTCAAGTTCGACAACGTCCAGAACGACCAGCGCAAGGTGATCTTCGATCAGCGCGTCGAGCTGATGAAGGACGACAGCGTCGCCGAGACGGTGGCCGACATGCGCCATGCCTTCGTCGAGGACGTCGTCGCCAAGCACATCCCCGAGCATGCCTATGCCGAGCAGTGGGACACCGCCGGCCTGAAGGACGAGCTCAAGCGGGTGCTCGATGTCGACCTGCCGGTCGACGAATGGGCCAAGGAAGAGGGCATCGCCGACGAGGAGCTGCTCGCGCGCATCGACAAGCATGTCGACGAGCACATGGCGGCCAAGGTCGCGCAATGGGGCCCCGACGTGATGCGCTACGTCGAGAAGACCATCCTGCTGCAGACACTGGATCATCTCTGGCGCGAGCACCTGATCATGCTCGACCATCTACGCCAGGTGATCGGCCTGCGCGGCTACGGCCAGCGCGACCCGTTGCAGGAATACAAGACCGAGGCCTTCAACCTCTTCCAGGAAATGAGCGCGCACTTGCGCGAGGCGGTCACCGCGCAGTTGATGCGGGTCCAGATCGTGCCGCCGGAGGAGCCGCCGCAGCCGCTGCCGGCGATGGAAGTGCACAAGCTCGATCCGAACACCGGCGAGGACGAGATGGCGTTCGCGCAGGCCAACTTCGCGCAAGCCAATTTCGCCCAGGCCTCGCTGGTGCCGAAGACCCCGGCCGCCGACCGCGATCCGAACAACCCCGCAAGCTGGGGCAAGGTCGGCCGCAACGAGGATTGCCCGTGCGGCTCAGGCAAGAAGTACAAGCACTGCCATGGGCGGTACGCGTAAGGCGCGATAATCCGCGGTTGAGATCGGTCGCGAGCTGCTTCTCCTCTCTCGCTTGTGGGGAGCGCTGATTGTGCTCGGCGTTCGGTGTCGGTGATTTGGTTAATCCACCCGCATCCTTGTCGTGCCCGGGCTTGAGCCGGGCACGGCGACGCTGCCACGTCAGCGCACATTCGCCGATCAGCCGGCAAAGGCCTTGTCGAGATCGGCGATGATGATCTTCTTCATCTTCATCATGGCCTGCATGGCGCGGTCCGCCGCTTTGCGGTCGGGGTCGCCGAGGTAGCGGCCGAGCGCGGTTGGTACGACCTGCCAGGACAGGCCGAACTTGTCCTTCAGCCATCCGCAATTGGATTCCTCGCCGCCGTCGGCGGTGAGCCTGGTCCAGAAGTAATCGACCTGCTCCTGGGTCTCGACGCTGATGAAGAACGACACCGCCTCGTTGAACTTGAATTTCGGGCCGCCGTTGAGCGCGTGGAAGCGCTGCCCCTCGAGCTCGAAGCTCGCCATGAAGTCGTTGACGGTCTCGATCCTGGCGTTGGGGAACACCGATTTGTAGAAGGCCACGGCCTCGCGGACATTATTGTCGAGCCAGAGGAACGGCGTGATCGAAGTCATAGGGAATGGTCCTTGCTTTGCATTGGTGAGGTGGGCCGAACCTTCGCGGTCGGTCGCGAAGGCGGCGCCGCGCACTGGACCCTAGGCGGGCATGCTGGATCCATTTGGCGGCCTAGCCCGAGGACGAACCGGCGGGCGTCTGCCCGACAGCAAGCTGGACCTTTTTGGTGGCGCGGACCGTCATTTGTTTTGATGGCGTCGCCCCAGAGCTTCGGTTCTGATCGAATCAGAACCGAGGCTCTGGATCCTTGTTTTGACGCGCTTTCTTCATGCCAACCGGAGTCCACTTCGTTCGAAAGCGCTGGACAGGCCGATTACCGCTTGATCGATATAGGGTACCCCCCTATATTAGGCTATTATGTCGCACACCATCAAGCACAAGTCGAAGCTGATCGGCCGGATCAGGCGTATCAAGGGACAGATCGAGGCGGTCGAGCGCGCGCTCGAATCCGAGCTCGGGTGCGCCGACGTGCTGATGCTGGTCTCCTCGGTCCGTGGTGCCGTGAACGGGCTGACTGCCGAGCTGCTCGAGGAGCACATCCGTCATCACGTCGTTGATCCCGCGCATGAGACGGATCCCGCGAAGGCGCAAGGCGCCGCGGATCTGATCGACGTGGTCCGCACCTATCTGAAGTGACGCGATGACCGGTTTCGCCGAACTTCTGCAGCAGGGCTCCGCCCACGCCTGGCTGTTCGTGCCGAGCGCGATCCTGCTCGGCGCACTGCACGGCATGGAGCCGGGCCATTCCAAGACGATGATGGCGGCATTCATCATCGCGATACGCGGCACTGTGCTGCAGGCCGCGCTGCTCGGTCTGTCGGCGGCGGTCTCGCACACCGCGATCGTGTGGGCGGTGGCGCTCGGCGGCCTGTATTTCGGGCGGCAATGGAACGGCGAGCAGGGCGAGGCCTATTTCCAGGTCGCCTCAGCCGTCGTGATCATCGGCATCGCCGTCTGGATGGCGTGGCGGACCTGGCGCGAGCAGAACGGCGAGGATCACCACCATCACCACGACGAAACGCAGCGCGTCGAGCTCGGCGATGCCGCGCTGACGCTGTCGATCTTCGAGGACGGCGTGCCGCCGCGCTGGCGGATCGCAGCCGAGCGGGGCGCACTGCCGTCGCCGAAAGACGTCATGGTGGAGACGGAGCGGCCCGACGGGACCAAGCAGTCGTTCGCGTTCGTCGCCAAGCAAGGCTTCCTCGAAAGCGTCGACGAGATTCCCGAGCCGCACGCGTTCCAGATGCGTCTGTCGCTGCACGGACACCCCGATGCATTCGAGGCGGCTTACGAAGAGCATGACCATTCGCACATGAATCTGGGCGAGGAGGACGATGAACACGCCCGCGCCCATGCGGCCGACATCCGCAAGCGCTTTGCGGGACGCACCGTGACGACATGGCAGATTGTGCTGTTCGGCTTGACCGGCGGGCTGATCCCGTGTCCGGCCGCGATCACCGTGCTCTTGCTCTGCATCCAGCTCAAGCAGCTCAGCCTCGGCTTCACGCTGGTGCTGTGCTTCGGGATCGGGCTTGCGATCACGATGGTCTCGGCCGGCGTGCTCGCTGCGCTGAGCATGCGGCACATCGAGCGGCGCTGGACCGGCTTCAGCCGGTTCGCGCGCCACGCGCCTTACGCGTCGGCGGTGCTGATCGTGTTCGTCGGGCTCTACACGGGATGGCTGGGCTGGAGCGCAATCTAGCCGAGAGCGTCGCTCGCCGCGGCAACCGCGACCAGCCAGCAGCCGTCAGTTGGCGCTGCCGATCAGATTTTCCAAAAGACGCTTGAGCTCGTTGGTCGACTTGTCGCCATAGCTCTCGACGATGTGCTCCTCCTGGCTCATGGCCAGCGAGTTCAGCCGGCGGCTCAGCGCCTTGCCGCGGTCGGAGACGAACATCAGCACCTTGCGGCGATCCTTGGGATCCTGGACGCGATAGACCAGCGCGTCCGACACCATGCGGTCGATCATCTTGGTCAGCGTCGGATGGTTGAGCAGCACCGCCTCGGCAAGCTCGCCCATCGAATGTCCGTTGCCGTCGGACAGCACCTTCAGGATGCGCCATTGCTCGACCGGCACGCCTTCCTTGCTCAGGCGGGTCTCCAACTGCCGGTTGATCTCCCGGTTCGCTTGCGCGAGCAGGTAGGTGAGATGTTCGGTGATCGGGGAGTTTTGTTTCGGCGGTTTGGCCACGGCTGCGATCTGGGATCCTGACCCGGTTGAATGAATGTCCGGCAACTCATGCCGTTTCTATATGCACTTCAATTGTTGAATATTCAATATTTTCACCTAGGATAATCCTCCAACCAAAAGGGCGGGTGCCGCGGACCGCCGTGCTGGCTGCGTTGCGTTGTGCTTCCCAGACAGGAGTTGGCGTGCTTTCGACGGTTGCTTTCCAGGCATATGGCGGTCCGCCCGTCCCGCCGCCGCTGCTGTTCAGGGATCCGTCGTCATGCGCGGCCGAGCTCGATCTGTCGGTCGGCAGGCACGGCGCGTCGGCGCGCCGCAGCGCCAACAGCAAGCTCCGGGTCGGCAATTTCATCACCTTCTCCGGCTCGCCGGGCATCTGGGGGCCGAGCTCCACCAACAGCGTCCTGCTCGCCGTCGCCGAGATCAACAAGCGCGGCGGCATCCTCGGCCGCGAGATCGAGCTGTCGATGTACGACGCCGGCGGCCCGATCGAGCAGGTGGCGCGCCGCGCCGAAGCTGCGATTCTGCTCGACGAGGTCGACCTGTTCATGGGGTCGCATATCAGCGCGGTCCGCGTGGCGTTGCGCAAGGTCACCCGCAACCGCATCCCCTATGTCTACACCCCGGTGTATGAAGGCGGCGAGCGGACCCCGGGCGTGATGGCGATCGGCGAGACCCCGCGCTGGCAGATGCGGCCGTCGATCCACTGGCTCGCCGAGGTCAAGAAGGCGTCGCGCTGGTACCTGATCGGCAGCGATTATGTCTGGCCCTGGCAATCACATCGCGCGGTGAAGTCCTATATCGCCGAATCCGGTGGGCAGGTGGTCGGCGAGGAATTCGTCCCGCTCGGCGAGGACCATCACGAGCCGCATCTGGCGCGGATCCGCGCTGCCAAGCCGGACGTCGTGCTGATCTCGCTGATCGGCACCGACAGCATCACCTTCAACCGCGCCTTCGCCGAATCCGGCCTTGCCGCCACCACGCTGCGATTCGCCGGCGCGATGGACGAGACCGTGCTGCTCGGCATCGGCGCCGACAACACCGAGAGCCTGTTCTGCGCCTCCGGCTATTTCGCCTGCGTCGGCTCGCGCGACAATGACGATTTCATGGACCGCTACCGTGCGATGTTCGGCCCGCATGCGCCGCCGATCGGCTCGGTCGGGCAGTCCAATTACGAAGGCCTGCGCTTTCTCGAGGCGGCCGCCGAACGTGCGGGAACCCTGGCAATGGAGCCGCTGTCCGCCGCGGCGCGCAACGTCGTCTATCGCGGCGCACGCGGACCTGTCACCATTCGCAACGGCCGCGCCGAGATGCCGATGTATCTCGCCGAGGCCGACGGTCTCGATTTCAGGCTGGTCAAGGCGATCTGAAAGGCGGCATCATGGCCCGCAAGAGGGCGAGTGCCGCGGTTGCCGGCGGAACGTCCCGGGCCCCTGATGCCAGACAGGAGTGGGAGTGCACGCGACGGTCAACGTCCAGACTCGCAGCGGCTTTGCCGCTCCGCCATCGCTGCTGCTGAGGAACCTCGCGGCGCCGGTGGCCGAACGGGCGATGTCGCCGAGCGATCGTGCGGTGTTCGGGCGGCGCGGGGCCGGCAGGCGGCTTCGCGTCGGCGCCTTCATCTGCTGCACTGGCTCGCCCGGCGTCTGGGGGCCGTCCGGCATCTGTAGCGCGCAGCTTGCGGTCGCCGAGATCAACAGGCGCGGCGGCATCCTCGGACGCGAGGTCGAACTCTCGATCTATGACGCCGGCGGGCCGATGGATGACGTGCTGGAACGCGCGGAACAAGCCATCGACGTCGACCAGGTCGATCTCATCGTCGGCTTGCACACCAGCGCGGTCCGCGTCGCCATGCGCAAGGTCACCCGCAATCGGATCCCTTATATCTACACCTCCGTCTATGAGGGCGGCGAACGGACGCCGGGCGTGATCGCGATCGGCGAGACGCCGCGCTGGCAAAGCCGGCCGTCGATTCACTGGCTGGCCGAGGTCAAGAAAGCCTCGCGCTGGTATTTGATCGGCAGCGACTATGTCTGGCCGTGGCAGTCGCATCGCGCGGTCAAGCGATACATCGCGGAGACCGGCGGGCGGGTGGTCGGCGAGGAATTCGTCCCGCTCGGCGAGGACGATCACGAGCCGCATCTGGCGCGCATCCGCGCCGCCAAGCCGGATGTCGTGCTGATCTCGCTGATCGGCACCGATAGCATCGTCTTCAATCGCGCGTTCGGTGAGTGCGGGCTCGCCGCGACCACGCTGCGATTGGGCGGCGCGATGGACGAGACCGTGCTGCTCGGCATCGGCGCCGACAACTCCGAGAATCTGTTCTGCGCCTCCGGTTTCTTCCCGGGTGTCGGCTCGCGGGCCAACGACGACTTCCAGATCCGCTATCGCGCGATGTTTGGTCCGAATGCTCCTCCGGTCGGCTCGCTCGGTCAATCGAGTTACGAGGGCCTGCGCTTTCTCGAGGCCGCGGCCAGCAAGGCCGGAACCCTGTCGATGGCGCCGTTGCTCGCGGCGGCGCGCAACGTGGTGTACAGCGGCGCCCGCGGCCCGGTCGCGGTCCGTGACGGCCATGCGCGGATGTCGATGTATCTCGCTGAGGCCGATGGTCTCGACTTCCGGCTGATCAAGCCGATCTGAGGCCGTGCCGGCGATCCGCGCGCGTCGCAGTTTGAAATAATACTTGAAAAGGAAAATATTTCCGTTTTGAATGCCGTGAGGAGGTGGACGGTTCGCGCGCATCGCGCGCGTCCCACGCCTCGCGCCCAAGGGAATGCCCAAAGGGAAATCAAGAAGCCAAGGAGAGCGCGCCATGACAGTTGTCCTTCCCACGCCAACCCAACTTCGTGCCGTCGCCGAGCAATGCGGGCTGTCACTGACCGAAGAGGACGTAGCCTCGTTCCGCGGCCTGATGCAGGGCTCGATCGATGCCTACAACCTCATCGCCGCGATGCCCGACGAATTGCCCGAGGTGAAGTATCCACGCACGCCCGGCTATCGCCCCGCGCCGGACGAGAACAAGCACAACGCCTGGTATCGCAAGGCGACGGTCAAGGGCGCGTCCTCCGGCAAGCTCAAGGGCAAGACGGTGGCGCTGAAGGACAACATCATGCTGGCCGGCGTGCCCATGACGAACGGTTCCTCGACGCTGGAAGGCTATGTGCCGGATTTCGACGCCACCATCGTCACGCGGATGCTCGACGCCGGCGCCGAGATCGCCGGTAAGACCCATTGTGAGCACTTCTGCCTCTCCGGCGGCAGCCACACCAACTCCTACGGGGCGGTGCACAATCCGCACAAGATGGGATACTCGGCCGGCGGCTCGTCGTCTGGCTCGGGCGTCGTCGTCGCGCTCGGCGAAGTCGACATGGCGATCGGCGGTGACCAGGGCGGCTCGATCCGCATGCCGTCGTCGTTCTGCGGCACCTACGGCATGAAGCCGACCTGGGGGCTCGTGCCCTACACCGGCATCATGCCGATCGAGATTTTCGTCGACCACACCGGGCCGATGACGGCGACGGTGGAAGACAACGCGCTGCTGCTCGAGGTCATTGCCGGCGACGACGGCTACGATCCGCGCATCAAGGCGCCGGAAGTCCAAGAGTACACCAAGGCGCTCGGCGCCGGTGTCAAGGGCATGAAGATCGGCATCCTCAAGGAGGGCTTTGAGCAGCCGAATGGTGAGGCCGCGGTGAATGAAAGCGTCCAGGAGGCGGCCAAGCGCTTCAAGGATCTCGGCGCCTCGGTCGAGACCGTGTCGATCCCGATGCACCTGGTCGGTCCCGCGATCTGGACCCCGATCGGCACCGAAGGCCTGACCCAGACCATGATGTTCGGCGACGGCTACGGCCTTAGCCGAGGAGACCTCTATTCGACCTCGCTGATGGATTTCCATCGCGGCTGGCGCCGCCAGGCGGACTCGCTGTCGGAGACCACCAAGCTGTTCATGATGCTCGGGACCTACATCAACAACAATTTCGGCCCGCGCTTCTACGGCAAGGCACTCAACATCTCGAGGCGGCTGACTGCGGCCTACGACAAGGCGTTCAAGGATTACGATCTGCTGCTGTTGCCGACCACGCCGATGAAGGCGCCGCCGCTGCCGGCAGCCGATGCCAGCCGCGAGGAATATGTCGCCCGCGCGCTCGAGATGATCTCCAATACCGCGCCGTTCGACATCACCCATCACCCCGCGATGTCGCTGCCTTGCGGCATGGTCGACGGGCTGCCGGTCGGGTTGATGCTGGTGGGCCGCATGTTCGAGGAACAGACCATCTACCGCGCCGCGCATGCCTTCGAGCAGAGCGGCGACTGGAAGAAGATGTGAGGCGCCGCTTGTCGCTGTCACCGACCCGGACCGGACACCATGGCTAGCAGCTTTGCCGCGGCGTTCGAAATCGTGAGCTTCGGCGCGATCATCGTGCTGGTCGTGCTGGGACTCGGCATCATCGCCAGCATGATGGGCATTTTCAACTTCGCGCAGGGCGAGTTCGTCCTGCTCGGAGCCTATGTCACCTATCTGGCGTCCGCCCACGGCGCGCCGGTCTGGGCCGGCATGGTCGCCGCGCCGTTCGTCGTCGGCGCGCTCGGCTTCGTGCTGGAGGCGCTGATCATCAGGCGCTTCTACGCCGCGCCGATCGTGGCGATGCTTGGCACCTATGCGCTCGGCCTGATCATCCGCGAGGCCGTGCGCGGCCTGATCGGCGGCTTCTACCTCACGGTGCCGGAACCGATCGGCGGCTCGATCGACCTCGGCTCGGTGCACATCTCGACCTGGCGCTTTACCATCATCGTGGTCACCCTTGTGGTGATGGGCGCCTGCTATCTATTGCTGGCGCGCACCTCGTTCGGCTTGCGCGTGCGCGCCACGCTGGAGAACCCGGCGCTGGCGCGGGCGTCGGGAATCTCCACGCCGCTGATCTACGGCGCCACCTTCGCCTTCGGCGCGGCGCTGGCAGGTCTCGCAGGGGCGCTGATCGTGCCGGTGTTCAGCCTGTTCGCCGATCTCGGCATCCGCTTCCTGATCCAGGGCTTCGTTGCCGTCATGGTCGGCGGGGTCGGCTCCTTCATCGGACCCGTCGCCGGCGCCGGCGTCATCGGCACGCTCAGCGCCGCGCTGCCGTGGATCATGTCGCCCGTGGTCGCCGACGTGCTCGTCTTCGTGCTCGCAATTGCCTTCATCAAATTCAGGCCGCAGGGCCTCATTTCGGGAAAAGGGGTCTAGTCAGATGTCAATGGATCATAGCCATCTCACCCGCCGCCGCTTCATCAGCAATTTCGCTTTCGCCACCGGCGCCATTGCGACCGGCGTCGGAAGCTGGGTGGTGCGGCCGGACTGGGCCAACGCCGCCGAAGCCCCGATCAAGGTCGGCATCGCGACCGACCTCACCGGGCCGATCGCCTATGCCGGCAATGCCGACGCCAACGTCGCCAAGATGGTGATCAAGGAGATCAACGCAGCCGGCGGCCTGCTCGGCCGGCCGCTCGAGCTCTATATCGAGGATACCGCGTCGAATGAATCGGTCGCGGTCGGCAACGTCCGCAAGCTGATCCAGCGTGACAAGGTCGACATGGTGCTCGGCGGCATCACCTCGTCGATGCGCAACGCGATCAAGGATCCGATCGTGGCCCGCGGCAAAACGCTCTACATCTATCCGCAGCTCTACGAGGGCAAGGAGTGCACGCCCTATCTGTTCTGCACCGGGCCGACGCCGGCGCAGCAATGCGACGAATTCATTCCCTGGCTGATCAAGAATGGCGGCAAGAAGTTCGCGCTGCCGAGCGCCAACTATGTCTGGCCGCATACGCTTAACGTCTACGCCCGCAAGGTGATCGAGGCCAATGGCGGCGAGGTGGTGTTCGAGGAATACTACCCGCTCGACCAGGTCGACTTCTCCGCCACCGTCAACCGCATCGTCTCCAACAAGGTCGACGTCGTCTTCAACACCGTGATCCCGCCGGGCGTCGGCCCGTTCTTCAAGCAGCTCTATGAGGCAGGCTTCCTCAAGAACGGCGGCCGGCTTGCCTGCGTCTACTATGACGAGAACACGCTCAACATCAACCAGGCCAACGAGATCGAGGGGCTGGCGAGCTGTCTCGATTACTTCAAGGCCCTGACCAAGGACGACCCGGCCAGCGCCAAGATCCAGGCGGCCTATGAGAAGGACTTTCCGGGCAACTTCCTGTTCGCCGCCGGCAGCGCCGCGACCGGAACCTATCGCGGCCTCAAGCTGTGGGAAGCGGCCGTCAAGGAGGCAGGCAAGGTCGACCGCGAATCCGTCGCGGCGGCGCTCGACCATGCCAAGATCGCCGAGGGTCCCGGCGGACCTGCCGAGATGGTGCCGGGCAAGCGCCACTGCAAGATGAAGATGTATACTGCGGTCGCCAAGAACGGGACCTATGAGATCGTGGCGCACAGCAACGGCCTCGTCGACCCCAAGGAATGCTGAGCAGCAGATGGCAGCAGCAAAGCAAGCCGTCGCCCGCCTCAGCGAGGGACCGGATGTCGTGACGGGTGAGGGTGCACCGGCCGCCGGCGTGCCGGCGGGACGTGGCGCGGCAGGACGGCAGGTGCTGCCGATCGTGGAAGGGCTGGTGCTCTTGATCGCACTGCTCCTGCCGCTGGTCTTGCAGGACTACCTGACGGTGTTCGCCACCCGCGTGATCATCCTCGCGCTGTTCGCGCTGTCGTTCGATCTGGTGTGGGGGTATGCCGGCATCATGAGCTTCGGCCAGGCGCTGTTCTTCGGCGCCGCCGGCTATGGCGTGGCGCTGATGGCGCGCGACCTCGACATCACCTCGATCTTCCTGATCCTGCCGGCGGGAACGCTGATCGGCCTTGTCGCGGCGCTGCTGCTCGGCGGCTTCCTGCTGCTCGGGCGCTATCCGGCCAGCGTGATCTTCGTCTCGCTCGGCACGCTCACCGGCTCGTACGCGGCGGACCGGCTTGCACGCGGCTGGTACTATCTCGGCGGCCAGAACGGCATTCCGTCGATCCCGTCGCTGTCGCTCGGCTCGACCGACATCTCGGAGGGTCCGGTCTATTACTATCTGGCGCTCGGCATCCTCGCCGTCGTCTATCTGCTGTGCCGCTTCCTGGTGCGCTCGCAATTCGGGCTGGCGCTCGCGGGCTTGCGCGAGAACGAGCAGCGCATCGCCTTCTTCGGCTACAAGGCGCAGCATCTGAAGGCGATCGTGTTCGCGATCGGCGGCGCCATCGCGGGGCTCGCCGGCAGCCTCTATGCTTTCCACGAAGGTTTCGTCTGGCCCAACATCCTGGGCGTCGTGTTCTCGACCCAGGTCGTGCTCTACGTCCTGTTCGGTGGCTCCGGCACGCTGATCGGTGCCGTCATCGGCACCGTGATCATCGAGGGTGTCAGCTTCTGGCTGTCGGATAATTACCGCGACATCTGGCCGATCATCCTCGGGGTGCTGCTGCTGCTGGTGATCATGTTCCGCCCGCTCGGGCTGATCTCCTTCGTGCTCGGCGAGCGCGAGCGGGTCGGCCGCTTCGGGAAGGCGCCGAAGGAGACGCACAATGCCGCTCCTTGAAGCGTCAGGCATCAGCAAGGTGTTCGGCAAGCTCACAGCGCTCGACGGCGCAGGGCTGACCGTCGCCGAGAACGAATTTCACGGCCTGATCGGCCCGAACGGCTCGGGCAAGAGCACGTTGATGAAATGCGTGGCCGGCGCCGAGGTGCCGACCGCAGGCAAGGTCAGTTTCATCAACGCCGACATCACGGCGTTCACGCCGACCGAGCGCGCCCGGGCCGGCATGAGCCTGAAGTTCCAGATCACCTCCGTGCTGCCGACTTTGACGCTGTACGACAACATCCTGCTGGCGCTACAGGCGCAGTCGTCGCTGGTCGAACTCGTGTTCTCGCGGACGCGCCGGCGGTTGCACGATCAGGTGATGGCCATGCTGCAGCAGTTTCGCCTCGCCGACCGAGCCAATGACGCCGCGGCGACCCTGTCGCACGGCCAGCAGCAATGGCTCGAGATCGCGATGGCGCTCGTCGGCAAGCCGCGGCTGCTGCTGCTGGATGAACCGACCGGCGGCATGAGCCTCGAGGAGCGCCGCGTCACCGGCGAGCTGCTGCAGCCGATCAAGCAGCATTGCTCGCTCGTCATCGTCGAACACGATCTCGATTTCATCCGCGACATCTGCGACCGTCTCACCGTGCTCGACCAGGGCAAGGTGCTGGCGACCGGAACGGTCGCGGAAATCCAGAGCAACAAGAGCGTCCAGGAGATCTATCTGCGCCGTGCCTGACCAGTCCTTCCTCGATATCAGGCATCTCGATGCCGGCTATGGCCGCAGCCAGGTGCTGTTCGACGTCAACATCGACATTCCCTGGCGCGGCGGCGTCGCGGTGCTCGGCCGCAACGGCGCCGGCAAGACCACGCTGATGAAGACCATCGTCGGCGAGCTTTCGAGCTCGCAGGGCGAATTGTTCTTCGACGGCCGCGACATCACCCGCCGCCGCACCGAGGAGCGCGTGCGCTCGGGCATCGGTTATGTGCCGCAGGAGCACTCGGTGTTCGCGCGGCTGTCGGTGCGCGACAATCTCGCGGTCGGCTCGCTGTTCAATCGCGACGCGAGCGCGGTCGACCGCGTGTTGGCGATTTTCCCGAAGCTCGGCCAGCGCCTCGATCAGCCGGCCGGCACGCTGTCCGGCGGCGAACGCAAGATGCTGGCGATCGGCCGCGCCATGCTCGGCAATCCCCGGCTGCTGCTGCTCGACGAGCCCACCGAAGGCGTCTGGATCGGCGTGATCGAGGAGATCACGGAGCGGCTGATCGAGCTCGCCAAGGAAATCTCCGTCGTCATCGTCGAGCAGCATCTCGACCTCGCGCTGCGCGTCGCCGACTACGCCTATGTGCTGGACCGCGGCCGCGTCGCGCTGCAGGGCGCAGCGAACGAAGTGCGCAACGATCCGGAGCTGCTGCGGTATCTCGCGCCGTAACTGGCAACTGCAATGTAGCGGCGATCATCCACTGCGCGTTCCCCACAGGGTCCACAGCCCCAACAACAACAGACCTGAACGAAACAAGAATTGTGTTACCCATGTCGTCGGTCTGAACTGTTACCTATGTTGCCGGTTGCACAGTCCGCCGGTGCGTCCCTCACGTGCCAATCACTGACTTGCCCGACGGCGCCCGAAATTCTGTTTCACCTTCGCGACTTGCGGCGACGGCGAACGAGAAGCCGTCGTTTCGTGAAAGCGTGACAGCGGCCCAAATTGGGTCCTTCGGCATACGTGATGTCAGTTGATGAATTCACGGAAACTATACCAAATACGCGCATGAACCCGGGATCGTGACGGCCTTCGCTCCAAGGTTGTCGCGCGATATGCTAACGGATTGCCGCGTGATTTTAGGTTAGCGTTTTGGTCGGGGACCGATGGTCGCTCGCAGATGGTCGCAAGGGCAGGCCCCCACACCGGTAGCACGTCACCGCTGGCATGAGGAACGGTCGCTACGGTGCGCCATCAGGATGGCCCGCATGGGCTACTGGGAGTCGCAGAGCGCCGCCGCGACCGATTTCTGGATATCGCCTGAGCTCGCCGCCTTTTACGAATTTGAGACGGTCGACGGCTTCATCCCGATCGCCACGGTGCGCCGGCGATACCTGCCTGAAAGCCGGAAGCTTCTGGAGGCGCATTACGCGGCCTGCTGGGCGGAGGGGCAGCCCTATGTGGTGCAGACGAAGCTCCGCAGGTCCGATGGCAGCCTGCTCGACTGCATGGTGCATGGCGAGCCGGAGTTTGACGCGCGGGGGCGGGTCCGACGGGTGTCCGGCATTGTCCGCGATGTCACCGAAGAGACCACGGCGCTCCGGCGCCTGGCGGAGAGCGAGCAGCGGTTGGCCGACTTCGTCAGCACCGCGTCGGACTGGTGCTGGGAGAGCGACGCCGCCCACCGGCTGCTGCCCTATCCGAAGTCGCTTGCCGGCAACGCCGCGTTCCAGACGGTGGCCGCCGGTGGGCGGGCGCGTTGGGAGCTGGCCTATGCACCCGAGGACGAGGAGGCCATGGCGCGGCACCGCGCCGACATGGAGGCGCACCGCCCTTTCCGCGACTTCATCTATACGCTGATCGGCCAGGACGGGTCGCGCGTCAGTATCCGCACCAGCGGCAAGCCCATCTTCGCCGATGACGGCACCTTCCTCGGCTATCGCGGCACGTCCAGCGACATCACCGAGCTGAGAGCGGCGCAGGCCAAGCTCGACGAGCGCACGCGGGCGCTGCAGGAGGCGCATCGGCTCGGCAAGATCGGCACCTGGAGCTACCGGCTGGACATCGACCGCACGGTGTGGGCGCCGGAGCTCTACCAGCTTCTCGGCTTCGACGCTGACAGGTTCGAGCCGACCGACGAGACCATGAGGCCCTATTTTCTGGACGGCGACGCCGATCGCTTCCGCGACGTGCAGAAACGTGTCCTCCGCACCCGCAGGACCGAGTCCATGGACCTGCGCATCTTGCATGCGGACGGCACCGCCCGCGATCTGGCGGTGATTTGCAAGGCGGAGGTCGCCCACGACAGGGTCATCGGCATCATCGGCACCGTGCAGGATGTCACCGAGCGCAAGGAGGCCGAGCGCCAGCTCGAGATGCTCGCCTACACCGACCCTTTGACCGCCCTTGCCAACCGCGCGCTGTTCAAGCGCCAGCTCGCCGCTCTGATCGAGGGCTGCGCCCTGGACGGCCGGGGCGGGGCGTTGCTCCTCATCGACCTCGACCGCTTCAAAGAGGTCAACGATTCCCTCGGGCATGCCGCCGGCGACGAGTTGCTGATCCGGGTGGCGGGCGCGCTGCGGCTCGAGCTCGGGCCGCGGGCGTTCATCGCCCGGCTCGGCGGCGACGAATTTGCGGTGCTGGTGGAAGGATGCGGCATGTCCGATGCCGCGCTGACCGGGCTCGCCGACCGGATCATCGCCAGGCTGTCCGGCCCTGTGGATCTCACCGAGGGCGAGGCCTTCATCGGCGCCACCGTCGGCATAGCCCGCTTGCCGGAGCACGGGGGCGCGGCCGAGACCGCCATGCGCAACGCGGACCTGGCGCTCTACATGGCCAAGGAGGCCGGGCGCGGCCGGGCTCAGTTGTTCGAGCCAGTCCATGCTCAGGCGGTCGATCAAAGGCTCGATCTCGGCCGGCATCTGCGCCACGCCGTGGAGGCCGGCGCCCTCACGGCCCATTACCAGCCGCAGGTGGACCTCAGGACCGGCCGCGTCACCGGCTTCGAGGCGCTGCTGCGCTGGACCCATCCCGAGCGCGGGCCGATCTCGCCGACGGAATTCATCCCGATCGCCGAAAGCTCCGGGCTCATCGTCGATCTCGGCCTGTGGGTGCTGCGCGAGGCCTGCCGGCAGGGCCGCGCCTGGCTGGATGCCGGGCTGCCGCCGCGCTCCGTCTCGGTCAATGTCTCGCCGGCCCAGGTCTGGAGCATGGATTTCGAGACGGCAGTCTCCGCCGTGCTGGCGGAGACCGGCCTGCCGGCCGAGTTGCTCTGCCTGGAGCTGACCGAAAGCCTGTTCGTGGACCATACCGAGCAGCGGATCAGCCGCACGCTGACGGCCCTCTCCGGTCTCGGCGTCCGGTTGGCGCTGGACGATTTCGGCTCGGGTTATTCCTCGCTCGGCTATCTGACGCGTCTGCCCTTCGACCGGCTGAAGGTGGACCGGGCCTTTGTGGACGGCGTTTCCACCGCGCCGGAGAAGCGCAAGCTGCTGGGCGGCATCATCGCCCTGTCGCGCGGGCTGGGCATGAAGGTGGTGGCAGAGGGAGCCGAACTGCCGGCCGAGGTGGACGTGCTCGGCGAGCTCGATTGCGATTTGGTACAGGGCTTCGTCTTTTCCCCACCTGTCGTCCCCGACGAGGCGCTGCTGGTGGCCGCCAGCATCGAGCGCACGGCGCGGCGGATATAACTCATCCGTCATCAGGTCATGACGTCCCCTCAGTCGTCATGCCCGCGCAGGCGGGCATCCAGTACGCCGCGGCCTCTCGGCTCAAGCCCTGGCGTCTCTGGAATACTGGGTCACCGTCTTCGCGGGTGACGACAGCGGAAGATCGATCGACTGCTTGAAATGTGAATCGAGCGCTTCAGCGCCGCTCCCTTCGCGAACGGAGCAGGCAAATCGCCGCGCTTACTTCATCGCCGAGAAGCGATTGTCGAACGAGTTCGACTGCACCACCGGCGCGGAGCCGGCGAGTTGGGTGCTGGCGCTCGCCGCCGGGGCAGGCGCTGCTGCTGCGGCGGTGTCGGTGACCGAGGGCTTCAGCGCGGGCTTGGCGGCCTGCTTGGTCTCGTGCTTCGCCTCGTGCTTGGGCGCGACGCGAACCACCGATTGCGGCTTGGCATCGGCGACCTTCGGCTTCGGCTGCGCAGGGGCGGTCGGTCGCGCCGCGGTCGCCTGGGATGCGTCGGCGGTGGCGCCGATGCCGACCTTGCGGGCGAAGCTCGAGAAGACGCCCTGGGACTCGCCGGCCGTCGCAACGCGCGTCGATGAGGTGGCCGATGTCGTCGCCACCACGGGCTCGTTCTGCTCAGGCGCGAGATTCGGCTTCGGCGGATTGACCGTTCCGGGGATCGTGCCCGGCGCGCGCGACAGCGCCAGCGATTGCAGGCTCTGGCTGTCGCCGCCGTCGGAGAGACCGGTGGCGCCTTCCGGAATCTTCGAAGCGAAGATCTTGTTCATGCCGCCGTCGATGCCGGTGTTCATGCGCGCCACCGGCGTCCCCTTCGCGATCAGCCGGGCCATCTCGGTGTCGTCGCGCTGCTCCTTCTCGCGGACGGCGCTCGCGATCTCGTCGGGGATCACATAGGCCGGGCACTTGGCGGAGGCATCGAACACCGGATCGCGCGTCGCGTTCGGCGGCCTTGCCGCGTCGAATACGTATTTCTTCTCGCAGAAGTCGACCTTCGGCTCGCGCTTCGTCACCTCGAAATGATCATTGCCGACCTTGATCATCTTCCAGAACGGCATGTTCGGGTTGTTGCGGTGCTTCGCCATATTGGCCGCCGTCATCCGGAACGGATAGGCCTGAAACTGGAAAGCCTTCTGGCCGCCGAAGAAGGACTCGCGGCCGAGCGCATAGATCTCCGCGATCTGCTCGTCGGTCATCGCGTAGCAGCCGCGCGACGAGCAGTCGCCATGCACCATCAGCTCGGAGCCGGTGCGGCCAAGCGAGCGGTCGAACGCGTTGGGGTAGCCGGTGTTGAACGACAGGTAATAGGCCGACTGCGGATTCATCTGGCTCGGGTTGATCGAATAGAACCCTTCCGGCGCCTGGCGGTCGCCTTCGCGGATCTTCGGACCGAGATCGCCCGACCAGCGGCAGATCGGATAGGTCTTGAGCAGCGCGAAGTCGCCCGAGCGGGTCTGCTTCCAGACCTCGAGCTCGGCTTCCTGCTTGAACAGGCGGATCAGGATCGGCGATTGCAGATCCATGTCCTTCTCGGCCATGGCGGCGACGAGCTTCGGCGGGACCGGCTGGTTGGCCTTGGCGTTGTTGGCGAGGGAAATCTGGTCGCTGTTGCAGCCGGCGAGCAGCACGCTCACCGCGAGGGCCGCGGATGCCAACAGCGCGCGAACGAGCGTGCGATGAATCAAGTCCAAGCTCCACACCCACCGGGCGATTTTCGCGACCCCAACACGGCGAATATGCCCTGAAGCCATTGTCTAAAATATTAGCCTTCGGCCCCCATGCTCGCAACCTGAACGGGGGTCACCCGCCCTTAACGTAACAGGCATGGTTCAAGGAACGTTAAACACCCGCCTCCGGCTCAATTGCGGCCAAAATCGGTGATTCGGAGAAAAATCCGCTTAATCCGGGCGGGCTAGCCGAGCTTGCGGCCGATATCGAGGAATTTCTGGCGCCGCTGTTTGCGCACGGCGTCGGGATCAAGATTTCGTAGGTCGTTGAAGGCCTGGGCGATCGCGTCGCCGGTGGTTGCGATCATCGCCGCCGCGTCGCGGTGGGCGCCGCCCGCGGGCTCCTTGATGATCTGGTCGATCACGCCGAAGCGCAGCATGTCCTGGGCGGTGATCTTCATGCTGTTGGCGGCTTCCTGCGCCTTGGTGCCGTCGCGCCACAGGATCGAGGACGCCGCCTCCGGCGAGATCACGCTATAGATCGCGTGCTCGAGCATCAGGACGCGGTTGGCCGTGGTGATCGCGATGGCGCCGCCCGACATGCCTTCACCAGTGACGATCGCGACGTTGGGGACGCCGAGCGACAGGCACGCATCGGTCGAGCGCGCGATCGCCTCGGCCTGGCCGCGCTCCTCGGCGCCGATGCCGGGATAGGCGCCCGCGGAATCGACAATCGACAGCACCGGGATGCCGAAACGATCGGCCATCTCCATCAGCCGCACCGCCTTGCGGTAGCCTTCGGGGCGCGCCATGCCGAAATTGTGCTTGATGCGGCTCTCGGTGGTGGCGCCCTTTTCCTGGCCGACCACGCAGATGCTCTCGCCGCGGAAACGGCCGAAGCCGCCGATCAGGGCCTCGTCGTCGGCGAACTTGCGATCGCCGGCCATCGGCGTGAATTCGGTGATCAGCGCGCCGACGAAGTCGGTGAAATGCGGGCGCTGCGGATGGCGCGCCACCAGGGTCTTCTGCCAAGGCGTCAGATTGGCGTAGAGCTCGGTCAGCGCCTGCTGCGCCTTGTCCTCGATCCGCGCGACCTCGTCGCCTATATCGCTGCCCGAGGCGGCAAGCGCGCGCAACTCGTCGATCTTGGATTCAAGCTCGGCGACGGGTTTTTCGAAGTCGAGATAGCTGCGCATCGGGTCGGGCATCAACTCAATATAAGGAGGAACGGTGCGAGGGGCGAAGCGTTTCGGCGTGAGGTGGAGAAGCTTTGTAACTTCAGATGGTTAACGCGCGTCCGGGCTGAACGGGCGCCCCAGGTCGCGGGCAGGTGACGCTGTTTCCGCGCAGATGCCGCCGAAGTCAAGGCGGATGACGCGGAGGTATCCGCCTCTCCGATCTGTGTAGCCCGGACGGAGCGCAGCGCAATCCGGGACAAGTCGGCCCGTGGATAAAGTGTCCCCGGATTTCGCTGCGCTTCATCCCGGGCTACCGGTGCTCCATGCGGCTAGGATTTTTCCGCAAGCGGATGCAGGTCGCGGACCATGCTCTTCAGCCGCTCTTCGACAACGTGGGTGTAGATCTGGGTCGTCGAGATATCGGTGTGGCCGAGCAGGGTCTGCACGATGCGCAGGTCCGCGCCATTGTGCAGCAGATGGCTGGCGAAGGCGTGACGCAGCACGTGCGGGGAGACCAGCCGCGGCGCGAGGCCGGATGCGGCGGCAAGCTCCTTCAGGTCGCGGGCAAAATGCTGCCGCGTCAGATGGCCGCTCTCGCCGGAGGAGGGAAACAGCCATTTCGACGGCGCGGCCTTCTTCTTCTCGGGCTGCATCACTTGCATCGCCGCCAGATAATCCGCCATCGCCTCGCGCGAGGCGTCGTTGAGTGGCACCAGCCGTTCCTTGTTGCCCTTGCCGCGCACCACGATCATCCGCGCATCGCGCCGCGCCGCCGAGACCGGCAGCGACACCAGCTCGGAGACGCGCAGACCGGTGGCGTAGAGCACCTCGAGCAGGCAGTGCAGCCGGAGCGCGCGCAGCCGCTGCGCCGGCGAGGCGTCGGTCTGCGTCAGCTCCTTGGCGCGCGTCAGCATGCGGTCGACATCGGCGATCGACAGCACCTTGGGCAGGCCCCGGCCGCGCTTCGGGCCAGACAGAATCGCGGCGGGATCATCATTGCGTATCCGCTCGTTGAGCAGGAAACGGCAGAGGTGCCGCATCGCCGACAGCCGACGCGCCACGCTCGACGACTTGAAGCCTCTGGCATCGAGGTCGGCGAGATAGGCGCGGAGCGTCTCGGTATCCGCGCCGGTAAAGTTGCTGCCGGTGCGGCCGAGGAATTCGGAGCAGTCGGTAAGATCGCGCCGGTAAGCGTCGAGTGTATTGCTACCGGCACCCTGTTCCGCGGCAAGCATGTCGAGGAACAGCGCGATCAGGTTGGCATCGGAGGTCTTGGCGGGAACTTTAGCGGCAGTGTTGGAGCGCATGGCGCGAATCATAGCGCCTATTTCTTGAGGAACTTCTCCGGTGGGATGGTCACCGTCATTTCCCGCGGCTTCGGATGCACAAAATTCGCCAGCGCGAAGACGATGCCGTAGCCGATCCCGAAAATCACGGCGACGACCGTCAGGAAGCGGAACAGGCTGGGCATGGAGACGACTCGGACGGCGAATTAACCAATGAAATCATCCAACATGTTCCCCGCGCGGTTGCAAGAGTCGCTGGTAACGGTATCGCCGGGGGTAGTATAGGTGACTGGAATTCCAGCAATTCATCCGCCAACCGAGCTTTTTGATGTCCGAGACCGCCGCACCGGCACAAACCCATCCGACCCTGGAGGCCGACATCGCGGCCGCGCTGGGATCGCGGTCGATCGTGCTGGTCGGCATGATGGGAGCGGGCAAATCGACCATCGGCCGGCGGGTGGCCGCGCGGCTGCGGCTGCCGTTCACGGACGCCGATACCGAGATCGAGACCGCGGCCGGCATGACGATCCCGGAGATCTTTGAGACCCATGGGGAATCTTACTTCCGCGACGGCGAGGCGCGGGTGATTGCGCGCATCCTCGATCACGGCCCGATCGTGCTCGCGACCGGCGGCGGCGCCTTCATGCGCGAGGAGACTCGCAACCGCATCCGGGACAAGGCAATCTCGATCTGGCTCAAGGCCGATGCGGATGTCATCATGCGGCGGGTGCGTCGCCGCGCTGACCGTCCGCTGTTGCAGACCGCCGACCCCGAAGCGACGGTCAATCGTCTGCTCGGCGAGCGCGAGCCGGTCTACCGGAACGCCGACCTGACGATCGCCTCGCGCGAGGTGCCGCATGACCGCATCGTCGACGAATGCCTGGAGGCCCTGCACGCGCATCTGTGCGGCAGCCGCCCGGGCACAGACCCAACGCAGGATGGATTGAACACCGACTCATGACCGCGCCCCTGAAACATCCCGCTTCCGTGACCGTCGATGTCGCGCTCGGCGACCGCGCCTATGACATCGTGATCGGCCGCGATGTGCTGGCCTCGCTCGGCGCGCGGGTCGCGGCGCTGCGGCCTGGCGTGCGCACCGCCATCGTCACCGACCGCACCGTCGCCAGGCATTGGCTGAAGCCGGCGGAGGCCTCGCTCACGTCCGCCGGCGTTCCGACGGCGCCGATCATCGTTGAGGAAGGCGAGGGCTCGAAGAGCTATGCCGGGCTGTCGCAGGTCAGCGAAGCGCTGATCGCGGCCAAGATCGAGCGCAACGATCTCGTCATCGCGCTCGGCGGCGGCGTGGTCGGCGATCTCGCCGGCTTTGCGGCGGCGATCCTGCGCCGCGGTGTCGATTTCGTGCAGGTGCCGACCTCGCTGCTCGCGCAGGTCGACTCTTCGGTCGGCGGCAAGACCGGCATCAACTCGCCGCAGGGCAAGAATCTGATCGGCGCCTTCCACCAGCCGGTGCTGGTCATCGCCGATACCTCGGTGCTCGACACGCTGTCGCCGCGCCAGTTCCGCGCCGGTTACGCCGAGGTCGCGAAATACGGCATCCTCGGCGACGAAGCCTTCTTCGCCTGGCTGGAAAAGAACCACGCCGACATCTTCTCTGGCGGCGCGGCGCGCGAGCACGCGATCGCGACCTCGTGCCGCGCCAAGGCGGCGATCGTCTCCCGCGACGAGCGCGAGACCGGCGAGCGGGCGCTGCTCAATCTCGGCCACACCTTCGGCCACGCGCTGGAGGCTGCAACCGGTTTCTCGGACCGCCTGTTTCACGGCGAGGGCGTTTCGGTCGGCATGGTGCTGGCCGCGCAGTTTTCCGCGCAGCTCGGCATGATTTCGCCCGATGATGCGGCGCGGATCGAGCGTCACCTGTCGGCGGTCGGATTGCCGACGCGGCTGCAGGACATCGCAGGGTTCGCGCAGGAGGGGCTGGCCGATGCCGACGCGCTATTGGCGCTGATGGCGCAGGACAAGAAGGTCAAGCGCGGCAGGCTGACCTTCATCCTGCTGGAAGCCGTCGGCCGCGCAGTGATCGCCAATCATGTTGAGCCGGCGCTGGTGCGCGATTTCCTGCAAGCCAAGCTGGCGAAGCATTAGGGCAGGATGTCGACCGGAGCGGCGGCGTCGGCGACAAAGCGGATGCGGATCTTCGGTGAGATCATGCTCAAACACTGTTCGGGTGAAGCAAGTTGGACTGGATAGCCTTCTCCATCGTGATTGGCTGCCTGCTGGTCTCCGCCTTCTTCTCGGCGAGCGAGACGGCGCTGACGGGCGCCTCGCGCGGCAGCATGTTGCGGCTCTCGAAGCAGGGTAACGGCGAGGCTACCGTCGTCTCCAGCCTGATCGCGATGCGCGAGCGGATGATCGGCGCGCTGCTGCTCGGCAACAACATCGCCAATATCGGTGCCTCCGCGCTCGCAACCGGCATCTTCACCGCCTGGTTCGGCGATGTCGGCGTGCTCTATGCCACCGGCGTGATGACGGTGCTGGTGGTGATTTTCGCGGAAGTACTGCCCAAGACCGTCGCCATCAACGCGCCGGACCGGGTGTCGCTGTTGGTGGCGCGCCCGATGCGGCTCACGGTCTTGGTGCTCGGGCCGTTGCTGACCGTCATCGAGGGCATCGTCCGCGCCCTGATGAGGCTGTTCGGCATCAAGATCGGTGCGCATCAGGCCATCCTGTCGCCGACCGAGCGCCTGCGCGGCGCGGTCGACCTGCTGCATCACGAGGGCAAGGTCGAGAAGCTGGACCGCGACATGTTCGGAGGCCTGTTGGACCTGCGTGAGCTGCAGGTCTCCGACGTGATGGTTCACCGCACCGAGATGACCATGATCAATGCCGACCTGCCGCCCGACGAATTGGTGCGGGAGGTGCTGGCGACCGAATACACCCGCATCCCGCTCTGGCGAGATAAGCCGGAGAACATCATCGGCGTGCTGCATGCCAAGGATCTGCTGCGCGCGATCCGCGCCAACGATGGCGACACCTCTGCGATCGATGCCTCCGCCATCGCGCTGCCACCCTGGTTCGTGCCGGAGATGCGCCCGGTCTCCGAGCAGTTGAAGGCGTTCCGCCGCCGCAAGACCCACTTCGCCCTGGTGGTCGACGAGTATGGCGAGGTCGAAGGCATGGTGACGCTGGAGGACATCCTGGAGGAGATCGTCGGCGATATCTCCGACGAGCACGACGTCGTGGTGGCCGGCGTGCGCGCCCAGCCGGACGGCTCGGTCGTGGTCGATGGCTCAGTGCCGATCCGCGATCTCAACCGCGCGATGGATTGGCATCTGCCGGACGAAGAGGCGACCACCGTCGCCGGCCTCGTGATCCACGAGGCGCGGTCGATCCCCGAGCGCGGCCAGAGCTTCACCTTCTACGGCTTCCGCTTCCGCGTCCTTCGCCGCGAGCGCAACCGCATCACCGCGCTGCGCATCGTCCCAATTCCGCGCGAGGCGGGTGAGCTCGACGAGAAGAAACCGAAGCGGGCGGGGACGGCGTTCTAGCGGCGTGGCGAGTCGTGTCGATCTATCACCGTCACCCTGAGGAGCCGCGAAGCGGCGTCTCGAAGGGCGACGGGCACGAGCGGTGGCCGTTCATCCTTCGAGACGGCCGCGTTGCGGCCTCCCCAGGGATGACAGGTCTAGCGGTCGTGCTGCTACTCGATGTCGATCGAGATACCCGAAAGCTTCCAGGCGCCATCGGAGGGAATGAAGCCGAGCTGATACTTGACCTGCTTGGGCGTGGTATCGAAATGGCCCTTCAGTTGCAGCACGCCCTTGTCGTCGACCTTGGCGTCCTGGTCCAGGACGATCGGCTTGGCGACGATCGCATCGAACACCGCGTGCTTGTCGATGAGATCCTTGAAGACGGTCCTCAGCTTGTCCGGCGGAAACTGGTCGCGGAACGGCTTCGAAATCTTGGCATGGAACACGGTGAAATTATCGGCGGCCACCGCGTCGTTGAGCGAGACCAGGATGCTTTTGATCAACACTTCCTGGACGAACGGGCTCGGCATATCGAGCGCCGATGCCGGCTGTGTGGCGCAGGTCAGGAGCAGGCCGGCAGCGGCTGCGATCGACTGGAAGCGTAGCCAGCGAGGGATCATCGGGCGGCCCCCTTTAATCGGCCGGCGATGTGATCCGCAAGATTGCCTGCTCGGATATGGAGCAGGTCCATCGCCGGGAGTATGCATCCTCATTAGAGGAAAACCGCCGCGGCGTCCCTGGGTAAGCGCGAGCTAGCGCCGGTTTTCCCCGGGGGCGTTCGCGTGGATCGCCAGGGCGTGCACGGAGGCCGAAAGTTCCTGCGCCAGCGCCGCATTTATCATGCGATGGCGCTCGACCCGGCTCTTCCCTTCGAAGGTCGGCGATACAATATACACCCTGAAATGCGTCTCGCCGCCTGGCCGATGGCCGACATGGCCTTCATGCAGATGTGATTCATCGACGACGTCGAGGCTTTCCGGCAAGAAAGCTTCACGCAACTTGCTTATGATAGTGTCTTTCGTGCTCATGGCGGCGAATTAAGTTCGCGACGGCCTTTCGTCAATGGTGCAGCGGGAAACGAGGTCTGTGCAATGTCAAGACTTGAAGAATTGTGCATTGCGTAGTCAAAGACAACATGCCGATCGATTCATCAAAATTCTTCGACTCCATTCGCATCAAGCCGACCAAGGTGAGTGCGAAGCGCCAGGCGCAGGCCGGCCAAGAGGCGGTCGCTTGCGAGTGGGCGGGTTGCCAGAACAAGGGCGCGCATCGTGCCCCGAAGGGTCGTGAGAACTCGCGCGAGTATTGGCACTTCTGTCTCGATCACGTTCGTGAATACAATCAGTCCTACAATTTCTTCCAGGGCATGAATCCGGAGGACGTCGCGCGCTACCAGAAGGACGCGCTGACCGGCCATCGCCCGACCTGGAAGATGGGCGCCAACAGCGGCGGCAAGAAGGGCGAAGGCGACTTCGACGCCGCGTCCGATCCGTTCCACATGTTCTCCGAGCTCAACGGCCGCGGCCGCTGGCGGCCCGGTCCGGGCGCGCAGGCCAAGCCCGAAACGCGTAAGATCATGAACGCCGAGCGCAAGGCGCTCCAGGTGATGGGGCTCGGTGCCGAGGCGACGCTCGAGGACGTCAAGGCGAAGTACAAGTCGCTGGTGAAGCAGCACCATCCCGACGCCAATGGCGGCGACCGCTCCACCGAGGATCGCCTGATCGAGATCATCAAGGCGTACAACTATCTGAAGACCGTGGTGCGCGAGGCCTAGGCTATCGTGTGCTCGGTTTCCACCTCCCCTTGAAAAGGGGAGGTCGCTTTGCTCGTCAGAGCGAAGCGGTGAGGATCTGCTCTTTCCGCTAACACCGCCGTCCGCGGCTGACCCCCATCCCGACCTTCCCCCTTTCAGGGGGAAGGAGAAGAACCTCGTAGAGGCGGGACCGGGCCCGTTACCCCATCTACTGTACGGGGGTGACCCTCATCCCTTCGGCATCGCCCCGACATAGGACGAACTCGGCCGGATCAGCCGGCCGGTGCGCCGCTGCTCCAATGCATGCGCGGTCCAGCCTGCGGCGCGGGCCACGGCAAAGATCGGCGTGAACGCCTGACGCGGGACGTCCAGCGCATCGAGCAGGATCGCGGTGAAGAACTCGACATTGGTCTCGAGCGGCCGCTCCGGCTTCTTCTTGCGCAACGCTGAGCGGATATAGGCCTCGACCTCGCCGGCGAATGGCAGGTCGGCGCCGTCGGCCGCCAGTTGCTCGATCGCGGCCTTCAGCACGTCGGCGCGCGGATCGCGGACGCGATACACCCGGTGGCCGAATCCCGGCAACCGCTCGCCGCGCGCCAGCGCGTCGTCGACCCACGGCTTGATCCGCTCGCGCGTGCCGATCGCATCCAGCATCTCCAGCACCGGCTCCGGCGCGCTGCCATGCAGCGGGCCGGTCAGCGCGCAATAGCCGCCGGTGATCGCCGCGAACAGATCGGCCTGCGTCGAGGCGATGACCCGCGTGGTGAAGGTCGACGCGTTCATGCCGTGATCGCAGACGGTCACGAGATAGGCATCGAGCGCGGCAACTTCGCGCGGCGCGGCCTTGCGGCCGAGCAGCATCCGCAGCGTGTCGGCGGCGTGACCGGCGTTCGGATCCGGCGCGATCGGATCGCGGGCCTTGGCGCGCTGCACTAGGGCGCCCGCGATCACCGGGAAGGCGCCGACAATGGTCGCCTCGTGCTCCAGCCCGTTCTCGCTGCGCAAACCGGCAATCGCGGCACGGAAGCCGTCGATGATGGACATGCCGCGCGTCGCCGGCAGCAGGTCCGGCAGCCGGGCGAAGGCGCGGTCGCGGGCGGCGCCGAGACTGGCGCGGACATTGGCCTCGCTGAGCGACTTGCCGGTGGCGCCGTTCCACAGTCGCGCAGTGACACCCTCGAAGCTCGACTTGCCTGCGAGGTTGGCGAGGTGCTCGCCGGCGATGATCAATTCGCCGCGCTCGCCATCGACATGGCTCAACACGGTCTCGGCGGCGGGGACGCCGTCCAGACCGATCCGGCTCTTGGTGAGAATCATGTTCATGCCCGATCTCCTTGCTTCAGCCCGCAAAGGTCGGACCTCTCGACGTATTGATCAATCTTGATTATATCAATCAATATGAAAAAATCCGCTGAGCTCTACCTCTCCGCCCGGGAAGCCGCCGCCGAGCTCGCGATCTCGCCGGCCACGCTCTACGCCTATGTCAGCCGCGGGCTGATCCGCTCCGAGCCTTCGCCGGATTCGCGCAGCCACCGCTATCGCGCCGAGGACATCAGGGATTTGAAGCAGCGCCGCGCGCCGTCGCCCGAGCCGCGCGGCTTGCGCAGTTTCGACGTGGATCTGCCCGTGATGGATTCGGCGGTCGCAACCATCACCGAGCAGGGCCCGATCTATCGCGGCGTCAACTGCGTCGAGCTCGCCGAGCGCGATACGCTGGAGCACACCGCGACATTGTTATGGGATGTCGCGGACGTCGATCCGTTCACATCGGACAATTGCCCGCACGTCTCGGACGAAATGCGAATGATTGCGGAAGCCACGCGCCGCGCGGCGCCGATCGACCGGACCGTCGCGGTACTGGCGCTGGCAGCAAGCGCCGATCCCGGCGCCTTCACCCGCGCGCCCGACGGCCGTGCGATGGTCGGCGGGCGCATTCTGCGGCTCCTGGTCGCAACCATGCTCAATGCACGAACGTCGGCGGAGCCGCTACATCAGCAAGTGGCTCGGGTCTGGGCGCCCGACAACAGGCACGCGCCCGATCTGATTCGCCGGGCGCTGGTGCTGCTCGCCGACCACGAGCTGAATGCCTCGACCTTCACCGCGCGCTGTGCGGCCTCGACCGGACTCAATCTCTATGACGCCGTCATTGCGGGACTGGTAGCGCTGAAGGGCCCGAAACATGGCGGCGCCGGCGTGCTGGCCTCGCATCTGGTCAAGACCATGATCGACAACGACGTCGCGCCGGTGATCCGCGAGCGTGTCGCGCTCGGCGAACGCTTCGCCGGCTTCGGCCACGGCGTCTACAAGAAGGGCGATCCGCGTGCGATCTCGCTGCTCGAGGCACTGACCCGCGCCGGCGCGCCGCGCAAGTTCACCAAGGAGGTGCCGGAGCGGATCGCGGAGGCGACCGGCGAGTTCGTGAACATCGATTATGCGCTGGCTGTGCTGGTGCATGCGTTACGGATGCCCGCCGGCAGCGAGCTTGCGCTGTTTGCGATGGCCCGCAGTGTCGGCTGGATCGCCCATGCCAGCGAACAATTGCAGCATGGCAAGCTGATCCGGCCCCGCGCGCGCTATGTCGGCCCGACCCCCGGGCGGGGCGGCACGACCAACAGCCTTTGAGACATTTATTTGGACCGGGCCGGTTCGATCAGGCCGCCGCCGTGGCGGCGGCGGATGGTCCAGACCGCGAGCGTGATGATCAAGGCGCAGCCGACGACCGCAAATATCCAGAGGTGTTTGCCGACGTGGCCATGATGCGGCAGACCGGCATAGTCGTGCAGCGCGGTGATGGCGAGCACGCCGGGCAGCACATGCGCCGGCGCCCAGAGCAGGATTGCGGGAATGTTCACGGCGTAGAAGCGCGCCGGCGGCATGTCGAGCGCCCCTGCCGTGATCGGGACGAAGGCGCGGATCGGCGGCACGAAGCGGGCAAAGAACACCGCGAGCACGCCCCAGCGGTTGAAGAAGGCCTCGCTCTGCGCGATCACGCGCGGGTAGTTGCTGAGCGGCCAGGTCGAGAGGATCTCGCGCTGGCTGCGGTGGCCGATGAGAAAGGCGCTGCCATCGCCGAGCGCCGCGCCCGCCACGGCCGCGGCCAGCACCGGCCACAACTTCAGTTCGCCGCCGGGCACCAGCGCGCTGAGCGCGAGGATGATGGTCGAGCCCGGCACCAGCGAGCCGGCCACCGGGACGGCCTCCAGCAGGGCGGCCAGAAACAGCGTCAGATAGGCAAGCCATGCGTTGGCCGAAACGAAGCTGATCAAGGGGTCAAGGAAAGAGGTCACAAATATCCTGCGGCCGTGGAACCGGGGTTGCAGACCTAACAACTCCGTGCCGTCGGGAAAAGTGCCGGGCAGGCAGGCGCCGCGGTGGTGCGGCGAAAGTACGGCGTGATTCGCAGGGCAGCCTTCCAAAAACCGAACGCCGCCCCTATCTTCATGATAGCACAACGGAACTTTGATTAGCCCCTGGGCTTCTTCCAGCCGCTGCTCTCTGCTAGGCTTGTGCGAAGCACCCAATCCGCAGCCAAATGCTTAAATCTGGTTTCGGGACTGCCCGGGACCTCGGAGGATGAATGACGACCGCCGTCCAGACCAAAACGCAGGAACCCGTCGGCTTGCCCGACATGAAGGTGTCGGTCCGGCAGGTCTTCGGAATCGATAGCGACCTGGAAGTTCCCGCTTATTCCGAAGTCGATCCGCACGTGCCGGAATCGGATCCGGACTATCGCTTCGATCGTGCCACCACGCTCGCGATCCTCGCCGGTTTCGCCAAGAACCGCCGCGTGATGGTCACCGGCTATCACGGCACCGGCAAGTCGACCCATATCGAGCAGGTCGCGGCCCGCCTCAACTGGCCGTGCGTGCGCGTCAACCTGGACAGTCACATCAGCCGTATCGATCTCGTCGGCAAGGACGCGATCGTGGTCAAGGAGGGCAAGCAGGTCACCGAGTTCCGTGACGGCATCCTGCCCTGGGCGCTGCAGCACAATATCGCGCTGGTGTTCGACGAATACGACGCCGGCCGCCCGGACGTGATGTTCGTGATCCAGCGCGTGTTGGAAGTCTCCGGCCGGCTGACCCTGCTCGACCAGAACAAGGTCATCAAGCCGCATCCGTCGTTCCGCTTGTTCGCCACCGCCAACACGGTCGGCCTCGGCGACACGTCGGGCCTCTATCACGGCACCCAGCAGATCAACCAGGGCCAGATGGACCGCTGGTCGATCGTCACCACGCTGAACTACCTCGCCCATGACGAGGAAGTGGAGATCGTGCTGGCGAAGGCGCGCCACTACCGCACGCAGGAAGGCCGCGACATCGTCAACAAGATGGTGCGGCTTGCGGACCTTACCCGCAACGCGTTCGCCAACGGCGACCTCTCAACGGTGATGAGCCCGCGCACGGTGATCACCTGGGCCGAGAACGCCGACATCTTCAACGACATCGGCTTCGCGTTCCGCGTCACCTTCCTTAACAAGTGTGACGAGCTGGAGCGGCCGCTGGTCGCCGAGTTCTACCAGCGCTGCTTCAACGTCGAGCTGCCGGAATCCTCGGTCAACGTGGCGCTTAGCTGATCCATGCTAACAGTCTCCGTCGAGCGCACCCTGATCCGGACCAAGAAGGCGGTGCTCGACGGATTGGCGCGTTACAACAATGAGAAGATGGGGAAGCAGAAATACAAGCGCTTCGCCATCTCGCTCCGCGACGGCAACGAGATCGTCGGTGGCATTGTCGGAGAGCTTTGGACTGCGGTGCTGTTCATCCAGTACTTCTGGATGGAGCAGAAGTTTCGCAACAGAGGCTTCGGTGCGAAGCTGATCGCGGCGATCGAGGACGAAGCGCGGCGCTTCGGAGCCACCCGGGCCTATGTCGACACGATGAGCTTCCAGGCGCCCGGTTTCTACCGTGCCAATGGCTATCAAGAGTTCGGTTCGATTGAGGGGTATCCCGGCGGCGTGACGCGCCATTGGTTTACGAAATCGCTATGACAACCTCCAACATCAAATTCCGCCCCGGTTCGAAGGAAGCGCCGACCGAGCCCTTCAAGCGCTCGGTCACCGCGTGCCTGCGCGCCATCGCCAAGAAGCCCGAGCTTGAGGTCAGCTTCGCTGCCGAACGCCCCGGACTTGCGCCCGGCAAGGCGCGGCTGCCGGAGCCGGCGCGCAAGATGACCAAGCGCGATGCCGCGGTCGTGCGCGGGCATGCCGATTCGATCGCGCTGAAGATCGCCTGTCACGATCCCAAGGTGCATCGTAAGCTGATGCCCGGCAATCCGCAGGCGCGCGGGGTGTTCGAGGCGGTCGAGCAGGCGCGCGTCGAGGCGATCGGCTCGCGGCGGATGTCCGGTGTGGCGAAGAACCTCACTGCGATGCTCGACGATCACTTCCATCGCGGCAAGTATGACGAGATCACCGATCGCGCCGACGCGCCGCTGTCGGATGCACTGGCGATGCTGGTGCGCGAGCGTCTCACCGGCCTCGCTCCGCCCGCGGCCGCCAAGAAGATGGTCGATCTCTGGCGCCCGGTGCTGGAGGACAAGATCGGCACGCGGCTCGACAAGCTGAGCCGCTTCACCGAGGACCAGGCGAGGTTCGGCGACCTGGTGCATGATCTGTTGTCGGCGCTCGATCTCGGCGACGAGCGCGACATGGACACCGACGAAGACGATCAGGACGAGAGCCCGGACGGCGACAACGATCAGTCCGGCGCCGAGGGCTCGCCCGATTCCGACGCTGCGCAGGAAATGAGCGCCGATCAGGCACAGGCCACCGCCGAAGAGATGAGCGAAAGCGCGATGGAGAGCGCGCAAGCCTCCACCAGCGACACGTTCGACGACGGCGAGCTCGGCGACGACGAAACGCCGGGTGAGGCGACGCGGCCCAACGCGCGCGGGCAGAACGAGCCGCGCGGTCCGGAATATCATGCCTTCGCGCCGAAATTCGACGAGGTAATCGCGGCCGAGGATCTTTGCGATCACGACGAGCTGGAGCGGCTGCGCTCCTATCTCGACAAGCAGCTCGCGCACCTGCAGGGCATCGTGGCGCGGCTCGCCAACCGCCTGCAGCGCCGGCTGATGGCGCAGCAGAACCGCGCCTGGGAGTTCGATCTGGAGGAGGGCATCCTCGATCCGGCGCGGCTGTCGCGCGTCGTCACCGATCCCTATCACCCGCTGTCCTTCATGCATGAGAAGGAGGCGACGTTCCGCGACACCGTGGTGACGCTGCTGCTGGACAACTCCGGCTCGATGCGCGGCCGTCCGATCACGGTCGCCGCGACCTGCGCCGACATCCTGGCGCGGACGCTGGAACGCTGCGGCGTCAAGGTCGAGATCCTCGGCTTCACCACCCGCGCCTGGAAGGGTGGGCAGTCGCGCGAGGCGTGGCTGGCCGCGGGCAAGCCGGCCAATCCCGGCCGCCTCAACGACCTGCGCCACATCATCTACAAGTCGGCCGATGCGCCGTGGCGGCGCGCGCGCAAGAATCTCGGCCTGATGATGCGCGAGGGCCTTCTCAAGGAGAACATCGACGGCGAGGCACTCGACTGGGCGCACAAGCGCCTGCTCGCGCGCCCCGAGCAGCGCCGCATCCTGATGATGATCTCCGACGGCGCGCCGGTCGACGACTCCACGTTGTCGGTCAATCCCGGCAATTATCTCGAGCGGCACCTACGCCACATCATCGAAGAGATCGAGACCCGCTCGCCGGTCGAGCTGATCGCGATCGGCATCGGCCATGATGTCACGCGCTACTATCGCCGCGCCGTCACCATCGTGGACGCCGAAGAACTCGGCGGCGCCATCACCGAAAAACTCGCCGAGCTGTTCAGCGAGACCCACGGCGCCGCGCCTGTACAGGGCACCCGACGCAGGCTCCACTCGTGAGACATGCGCCCATCTGTTAACCGCCGCCGCTTCCTGCAGGATGTGGCGGCGGCGCTGTCGACCGCAGCGCTCCCAAGCCTCGCGCAGGCGCAGAGCGCGCCGCTGACGCCGCCGAAGCGGGCCAGCCCCTATTCCGTCAGTGAACCCGTCTCGATCGAGGTCAAGGCGCGTCCGCTGCCCTCGTTCGATATCCGCGATCGTTCGCGGACGCGGTTCGGCGCGCTGGAATATCGCAGCGGCCTCATTCTGACCTCGGCATTTCCCGGCTTTGGTGGGCTGTCGAGCCTGCGTCTCGATCCCAAGGGCGAGCGCTTCATCGCGGTCAGCGACAAGGGGAGCTGGTTCACCGGTCGTATCGTCTATCGCGGCCGGGAGATGGTCGGGCTCGATGACGTCGAAGCCGCGCCGCTGCTCGGGCCCGACGGCAGGCCGATCACCTCGCGCAACTGGTACGATTCGGAATCGATCGCGCTCGATGGCTCCGTGGTCTATGTCGGGCTCGAGCGCGTCAATCAGGTGCTGCGCTACGATTTCGCCAAGGGCTTTACCCGTGCGCGCGGCGAGGTGGTGCCGATGCCGCCGGCGGTGCGCAAGCTTCCCCTCAACAAGGGGCTCGAGGCGCTGGTCTTCGTGCCCAAGGGCCTGCCGCTCGCCGGCACGCTGCTCGCGCTGTCCGAACGCGGCCTCGATCCGAGCGGCAATCTGATCGCCTTTCTCGTCGGCGGCAAAACGCCGGGCCAGTTCAGCATCCGGCGTACCGACAGTTTCGACATCAGCGATGCGGTGTTGCTGCCGTCTGGCGACCTGTTGATCCTTGAGCGCAAATTCTCCTGGATCGGGGGCGTCGGGATCCGCATCCGCCGCCTGGCGCTGTCGGAGATCGGACCCGGCGCCGTCGTCGACGGTCCCGCGATCTTCAACGCCGACCTCGGCAACGAGATCGACAACATGGAAGGCATCGACGCCCATGTGACGGCGGAGGGCGAGACCGTGCTCACGATGGTCTCGGACGACAATTTCTCACTGATCCAGCGCAATCTGCTGCTGCAATTCACGCTGCTGGACTGAGGTGCCCCGCGCTGGCGCATTGCTGGTCTGCGCACGGGTTCGTTTCATCGGGCGGACGGTTGGTGATTTTGCGCACGCCCTCTATCTTAAGCCGCACACTCCCTTCCTCAGCTCCGGATAGTCCCGCATGAGCGCCCTGTTCTCCCCGATTGAGTTGCGTGGCCTGACACTTTCAAACCGCATCATGGTGTCGCCGATGTGTCAGTATTCGGCGGTCGACGGCTCGGCCACCGACTGGCATTTCACGCACATCAACATGCTGGCGCTGTCGGGCGCGGCGATGTTCTGCATCGAGGCGACCCATGTCGAGGATATCGGGCGGATCACGCCGGGCTGCCTTGGCCTTTACAGCGACGCCAACGAGGCGGCGTTGAAGCCGATCCTCGCCTCCGTGCGCAAGCATTCGAAGGCGGCGGTTGCCATGCAACTTGCTCACGCCGGCCGCAAGGCGTCGAGCCGACGCCCTTGGGAGGGCGGACAATTGATCCCGATCGCAGAAGGCGGCTGGCAGACGGTGGGACCGTCTGATGTCCCTCACAAGGACGGCGAGGCGCCGCCGCTGGCGCTGGACGAGGCCGGCCTGAAGCGCATCCGCGATGCCTTCGTCGCGGCGACCAAGCGTGCGGAACGGCTCGGCATCGACGCGCTCGAGCTGCACGGCGCGCACGGCTATCTCTTGCACCAGTTCCTGTCGCCGATCGCCAACAAGCGCACCGACAAGTATGGCGGCTCGCTGGAAAACCGGATGCGCTTTCCGCTCGAAGTGTTCGACGCGGTGCGCGCCGCATTCCCGGATCACAAACCGATCGGCATCCGCGTCTCGGCAACCGACTGGGTCGAGGGGGCCTGGGGCCTTGCGCAGACCGTTGAATTTGCAAAAGAGCTGCAGAAGCGCGGCGTCGACTGGATGGATGTCTCGTCCGGCGGTGTCTCGCCGCTGCAGAAGATCCCGCTCGGGCCGGGCTACCAGGTGCCGGCGGCGCAGGCGGTGAAGGAGGCGGCGGGCGTCACCACGATGGCGGTCGGCCTGATCACCGAAGCGAAGCAGGCGGAAGAGATCGTTGCCTCCGGCAAGGCCGACATGGTCGCGCTCGCCCGAGGCATGCTCTACGACCCGCGCTGGGGCTGGCACGCCGCCGCCGAACTCGGCGGCGAGGTCAGCGCGCCACCGCAATACTGGCGCTCGCAACCTTCAACGCAGAAGGCGCTGTTCGGCAAGACCACGTTCGGAGCGAGGTAGAAATTGCAACGCTGAGTAGCCCGGATCAAGCGAAGCGAAATCCGGGACCGTGGTGCAGGCTGCGAGATCCACCCGGATTGCGCTCCGCTCCATCCGGGCTGCTCAACCGATGCAGGGCCATCAAAGCCATATTGCGGCCGCAACCAAAGGAGGTACTCTTCGATCGCGTGCGGAAGACACGCGGAGAACAACGAGGAGAGGAGCCCTTATGGAACTCGGATACTTCGCGATGCCCTCGCATCCGCCGGAGTGCGGATTGAAGGAGGGCCACGATTGGGACTTGCAGACCCTGCGCTGGCTCGATGAGCTCGGCTATCAGGAGGCCTGGATCGGCGAGCATCATACCGCGCCCTGGGAGCCGCATCCCTCGCCCGACCTGTTGATCGCGCAGGCGCTCTTGCAGACCAAGACCATCCGCATCGGGCCCGGCGGCTTCCTGCTGCCCTATCATCACCCCGCCGAGCTCGCCAACCGCGTCGCGGTGCTCGATCATCTGTCGAACGGACGGCTCAACTTCGGCGTCGCCGCGAGCGGCCTGCCGAGCGACTGGGCGATGTTCAATGTCGACGGCATGTCGGGCCAGAACCGCGACATGACCCGCGAGGCGCT